>JADMIO011227086.1_pt1 | contig 106169 bp, 94 predicted proteins | sample 8958161 | NCBI WGS metagenome assembly JADMIO01 (sample SAMN16585339, study PRJNA669376) | soil metagenome | isolation source: Crop rotation soil | place: USA: Cullars Rotation, Alabama | collected 2011
CGCGACAACTTGTCCACGTGGAATTCTAAGCTTAGGATCCCAATGTGCTGGAAAGTGCATTCAATGTTGGGTCCTGTTAGTCCTTTAAAGGAAAATGCAATGCATAAACAAAAGCTCATTATTGGGGCACCAACCTCAATGTGGAAAATTGTCAGCCGCTTACTTCCACTGGCCGCAATGTGTTTGGCGCTTCAAGCTCAAATGCCGCCCACTACCACCGTCAGCGACACTGTTTTTCGTGCCGATGGGACACCCGCTGGCGGAACATTGCTTATTTCGTGGCCTCCATTTACTACCTCAACCGGGACAGCAATTGCTGGCGGGACAAAATCTGTAACACTGGGAACTGGAGGATCATTGTCGGTTGCGTTAGTTCCCAACGCCGGAGCGACTCCCGCATCGACCGTTTACACGGTGGTTTATCAGCTGACAGATGGCACAGTGAAAACTGAGTACTGGATCGTTTCCAATGCTTCTCCAACAAGCCTTGCGGCCGTGCGAACGAGTTTAGGATCTGGAGGCAATGCCACCTCATTGGCCTCACGTAATTACGTGGAAACAGCAATTGGCACAGCGCTTTCCGGAGTAGCTCATCTCGATAGCAATGGAGACGTTTCTGAAAATGCCAATACAGCCACCCAACTAGCCACGACTCCGTCACAGTGCAATGGAGCTTTCGCCACGGGAATTCAACCCAATGGCAATGCCAATTGCAGTACGGCAGACATCATTCAACTAGCCGAAACGACTGCGCCGACGGGCATCTCAAACTTTGGCATTTTCTGGTTCGATTCAACATGCCATTGCCCCAGGGTGATCAGCAACGATGGATCACCGATTCAAGTGGGTCTCGTGAACCTGTTCAACACTGATACCAACACTTTGGAACAAAGAAATGGGACTAGTCGACAGATCTTCAATTTCTACGGAACTTATACCAACAGCACGGACTTTGAGCGCCTGGGTCTGACCTACGACACAGTCAGCGGTAACTTCGTCTTTAAGGCGAGGCAGGCACTTCTGGCGGTTCGGTTCATGGAATCGGATTGGGTACAGGAACATCGTTGCGCTGGCGGCTTTCGCCCTCGTCGCCGTTCTGGTGGGGTCCTGATGCTGATAATTCTTATGACTTGGGAGATGTCACTCATCGCGTCCGAACAGGCTATTTCGGCACCAGCCTCATTTTAGCTGGGACAACATTGTCCGGCGTCCAAGGAAATGGAAGTAAGGTTCAGTTATCGACCGGAACTACAACTAACGGCCATATCGTTTCATACGATGCCAACGGAAATGCGGCCGATTCGGGAACTGCTCTCGCTTCTATTCCTACGACTGGAACGCTCGTCGCCGGAAATCTGGTCAAGTCCTCAGGTGCGGGAGCAATCGCAGATGCCGGAGTCGCTGCTGGCCCTTATCAAAGTAAATGGTGGACATTCCCAACCGGAACCGGGACAGCAAGTTTTTCATCAAGTTCGGGAAAAGCCACCGTTTTTGGCGTGCACATCGAGCATTGGTGGACATTCAGCAAGATCAACTACAAGATCGTCGCAGCTGACACCGCTGGTGCAACTTATGACCTGGGACTCGTGGATCGCACCGGCGCCATTGTTTGTCATATTGGCAATACCGCAGCCACGACAAACTTCACTGGAACCGGCGCGCACCAATTGAATCTGACTTCTACTTGTTCGGGGCCGCCGGGAGATTACTACGTCGCCATGACATGCAGTGCCACTTCAGGCTGCGCCACTTTGACCGCAACCAGCGGTAATGCGGTTACAAATATCACCAACACAGATGTCACAGTAAGCAGCGCGGGAACTCTCAGCAACTTTACGGCACCATCCGACGCTTGGAGCTGGACAGCGACAGCGCCAATCTTCGGTTTTCAGTGATTTCATTCAAGTCGTAACCGCAAAGCTCCAGCGATCACATCTCGTAAATATTCGGTGAATTCATGAAACAGATTTGTCTCTTCGTTTGCCTGTTGGCATGTCTATCGGTACGTAGCGCTCAGGCAACGGACTACTACGTCGACTGCCAGCAAGGATCCAATGGAAATGTCGGCGATGCCAGCCATCCCTGGCGTACCCCGTTGAAGGTCGGTAACTTCAGCTTGAGCCCAGGCTTTTCCGCGGGCGATCGAATTCTTTTGCGCAGAGACTGTACCTGGAACAGTACTCTTACAATTTCTTCTCCGAGTGCAGGAGCGAGTGGAAATCCTATTGTGATTGACTCCTATAGTGCCAACGGAATCCCGGGCACAGGACAGCCGCCGCATTTGACGGGTTATCGGCCAATTTCTGGATCGTCGTGGGGAACGCCAACCGGCAACAAATGGCCGTCGAGGCCCCTGTTCGATGACGACGGTTCGGGCAATGACAATTGCCCAACTGATCACAATTGCGTGCAATGTCCGACGGCTGGAATTACCTACAGTTGTCTCGACCAACCGATGGAAGTGCTGAACTTTACTCTCTTCGGCACAATCTGGGGAAATAAACAGAACTCTACTGCGGCTCTAGCTCACGATCGCGATTGGTTCTTCGATATCAGCACGCAAATTCTCTATGTGTATTGCACCTGCACCGGTGGGGTTGCGCCGGACATTTACTATGGCGCGGTCGCACCCATCGCGATCAGTAACGCCAAGCTGCCGAACAATGGCGGGAGTACCCTGCTAAAGCTCAACAATGCTATTTGGGTGCACGCGCAGCATTTGCAAATGGATTGGTATGACACCTATGGCGTACAGGCTCTCGGCACAAGCGATCATTTCACATTAGCGAACATGATCGCTGATAGTCAGGTGCCTAACAGCGCGACTCCGGTAGGTTTTTATATACATCCGTCGGGCAATCCTGGCGACATACATATCTACAATACCGACGCCCATCGAAATTATGTTGGCTATCGTTTTGACAACACGCCCACAGCAATTGAATTGAAAAATTGCCGTGCGTTCGCGAACCGGACCTACGGGATCATGGATAACACCGGCAAATTGACCTATTCCTATTGCCACCTATATGCAAACAATCTGGCGACAGGAATCTCGACGGACGTAACCGGAACCCCAATCGATGGTGGACACAATCTCTCTGTCGATACAGCGCCGAACATTCGTGGATTCATGCGCTACCCAGCAAGGATCACGTTGACTTATGACGATCCAGGATTGATTGACGGGTCGCACCAATATATCCAGGCGCTGCTGCCCACTTTTCAAGCAAAAGGTGCGCCGCTGAGTATCGCCGTAGTGACAGGATACGACTTGTCCCAGCAACTGATACCAACTTTTCAATCATGGATCGATGCAGGCTGGGATGTAAATTCACACTCCATCTCGCATCAGTACTTTACTTTTCCAAACGCTTTCACTCTGCGATACACAGGAACAGCGGCGTCCAGCGTAACGCTGTCGATTGCCGGCAAACATTTGACGATCAGTGCCCCCGGTGATTCGAGCGCACAGGTAAGTTGGGACCTCACCGCGCCTGCTCCAGGTCAGCCCTCGAGCGGACTGGATACGCTTGGTGGAGTTATCGCGACGTTGAATCAGCGGGGCGTATTTTCTGTAGTCCCAGACTCCAACATGAAAACAGCAGTTCGCAGTCAGGATCTGGCCGACGTTACGTCCCAAGACATTAAAAGCGCCGTGTACACGCTGCAGACCGACAAGCCACGTTTGATGGCTGACGAGTTGGGCTGGTCCTTGGCTTGGATGAACAACTACTTGACCGGCCTACCTGGCAATCGCGTCTATGTGTATCCAGGAAGTTTTGAAGATACCTCAACCGAAGCGATCGCTGTGACCACCGGTTATGCCGGCGCACGTGGTTCCGGCAGTATGAAGCCTTCACCGGACGCAGCCACAATCATGGCGACTGGTATCAATGTCCAAAACATCCTTAGCCAGGGGATGGTGCCAAATTTTCAGAATCTAACCGATACACAATTCGCCAATAAATTTCGTGCGCTGGTGTTTAAGTCAGCTGTATGGGGAGTGCCCTTTGGAGTCTTCTTCCACGTCAACGAACTCAGTACTCATCAAGTTGCCTTGATGATCGACACGCTCAAGTCCTCAGGCGCGACATTGATGACCAACACACAACTGGTGAACTATCTGCTGGGAACAAAACAAAATGCAGGCACGACTTTTTATGCGGATTCGGCGAATGGGGCCCCGGTTGATTTGCGCTTGAACCCGGCATCTCCCGTGGTTGATCGCGGTACTGCGCTTAACAACGAATTCAAATATGACCTGCTGAGCATCGATCAGACACAGTTTGGCTCAAGCTGGGAGATGGGCGCTTATGCGTTCGTGCCTGAGTTCATGGGCCACGTGAAATAGCTGGGAACCGGCATCTGAGAACTGAGAACTAGAAATCACAACCCTTGCTTGCACACAAAGTTGCCTTGACTGATCTAGATCTTCTGACTCATTTAGGTCAGAACCTGAATAAAAAAATACGAGACAAGGAAAAACTTCGCGATTTACTAATTCAGGGGCTATTGAAGATTCGAACCCGTACGCGCGGCCTGGTTCCGATGAACTTAAATCACGCGCAACAGGAGTATTCGCGCAATTGCAGCAAGCGCAACATCGTTCTAAAAGCGCGGCAGCTGGGGATGACCACGTATGTCGCGGCACGTTTCTTTATTCATACGATCACGCAGCCGGGAACATTGACCGTTCAGGTTGCACACACACAGGAGTCAGCCGAAGAGATTTTCCGCATCGTGCACCGCTTCTGGGAGAACCTGCCTGAGGCGTTGCAGCGCGGCGCGCTGTTGCGCTCCCGCGCCAATATCCGCCAGATCGCCTTCCCGCAACTCGATAGCGAATATCGAGTAGCGACGGCGGCGGACCCGAACGCGGGCCGCGGGATGACCATCCATAACCTACATTGCTCGGAGGTCGCCCGCTGGCCCCGCGACGGGGCGGAAACTTTGGCGTCGTTGAGGTCGGCGGTGCCGGATGGCGGAGAGATCGTGCTCGAATCAACTCCAAACGGAGCTGGCGGGATATTTTACGAGGAGTGGCAACGGGCTGCGGCAACCGGATACATACAGCACTTTTTCCCCTGGTGGTATGAAACAAGTTATGAATGTAATGATTCGAGCATAGATGCATTCACTTCCGAAGAGGAAGAATTGATACAACACGCACAATTAAACAAGAGGCAAATCGCATGGCGCCGGATCAACCGATCTCAGTTGCGTGGCCTTGCCGTACAGGAGTTCGCGGAAGATCCTCTCTCCTGTTTTTTAGCGTCAGGAGAGTGCGTATTCGATCTCAATGCAGTCGCACAAGCATTTGCAGAATCCGGAGAAGCGTTCGAGTCGCGGGAAAATGAAAAACTTAAGATTTGGCTCCCTCCACAAAATGACAAACAGTACCTGATTGGCGTTGATCCAGCTGGCGGCGGGGTCGATGGAGACTATTCCTGCGCACAGGTGATAGATCGCTTGACTGGCCTCCAATGCGCAGAACTTCGTGGACATTTTCCGCTGCGCGAGTTCGCAAGCAAGTTGATCGTGCTGGCCAATTCGTACAATCGCGCACTCCTGGTTGTGGAGCGTAACAATCACGGTCATGGTGTGCTGGCGCACTTGCAGTCGCTCGGCTATCCGAACTTGTACCGAGAACAAGGACAATATGGATGGCTGACATCATCCGTCACCCGCCCGGCAATGATCGAAAATTTGGCCGCCGCTCTGGTCACTGAGCCTGCCTTGTTCAAAAGCCAACACTTGTTGAACGAATTTCGAACATTCGTACGGCACTCAGATGGAAGTTCCGCTGCCGTATCTGGAACTCATGATGATTGTGTTATGGCTATGGCTGTAGCGTGGGCATCAAGACAGAAAATCTCAGGATTACAGATTTATAAGTAATTCGTTTTGTTGCGAATTGTTAACCGTCGTTTCCAAAACCTCTAGAAAAAATTATGAATATCACATCGAAGTTTCGCGGCGCCCTGCGCCGGATGGCGGAAGTGTCTCTGTTCGCCGGCAACTCCCCCGAAAAACGGCGGACGGTGACGTTACCCTCCATCCTCAATACTTACGGGCCACGGGCCGATGTCATGCCCAAACCCACCGTCTCCAACCTGCGCCGATTCTCGGAGACGCCCGTGGCCCGTAAGGCCATCAACACAATTAAAGACCGCATCGCCGGTATGCGCTGGCGCATTCAGCCGCGTAATGGGCGTGCGCTCGAACAGTTGCCGGATGGCCCTCTGCGCATGCAGATTCTGACCGACAACCTCGATGCTCCAAACCCAGATGACTCCTTCCGTTCGCTAGCCGAGCAGGTGCTGGAAGACATCAATGTCGGCGGCTACGGTGCGATTGAGGTTCAAACGACAGATGATCTCGAACGGCCACTGGCGCTTTGGCCGGTGGACGGATCAACTATCCGCATACGTACAGATTGGGATGGTTCGCCAGCTTCTCCCCGTTATGAACAAGTGACAGGAAAGTTCGGCCCAGACGCAAATGTCACGCTCAATGACGACGAACTGATCTACATGCGGCTGAATCCGCGAACGCACACCCCATTCGGGCTGGGGAGACTGGAAGTTGCTTTCGAAACCATCAACTCATTTTTGAGCGCGCATCGTTTCGCCTCGCGGTTGGCCTCAAATTCTGTGGTCGAATATGCGCTATGGCTTCAAGGTCTCACGCCGGAACGTCATGAGCGCCTAATCCGCTGGTGGCAGGACGAAATCGAAGGCACCGGCCGCGTGCCAATTCTTTCCGTGGAAAACAAGCCTGAAGTCCTTCGCTTCGGGGGCGGGACCGATGCCGACCTGCGCCTCGCCTGGCAGGAATTTTTAATTCGCGTGATCGCTGACGCCTTCGATCTTCCCCCGCAACTGCTCGGCGTAGAGCGGGATGTAAACCGCTCCACCGCAGTTGAGATGAACGATCAGGCATTTCGGCAGGCCGTTGTTCCAACCGCGCGGTTGTTTGCGGAACATATCACACGTGATGCCATCAGCAAAAAACTCGGCTGGAACGATTTGGAATTCGTGTTCTCAGACACAGACATCGCTAACGAAATGGAAGAAGCACAAATCCAGGAAATTCTCCTTCGCAATGGCGTACTGACCATCAACGAAGTTCGCCGCATGCGCGGGCTTCCTGAATTACCCGCACCAATCGCGACATAGATTTCGGTTTCCCTTTCACAGTCCCAGCTCAAAACACAATGGAGTCACGATGAATCTCGAATTGGAATCTATGGCGATTCAGATGCCGGTGGTTGAACAGCATCCCAATCGCGAAGCATTTCGTGGAGTGTTGACGCTGCTGGATGTGCCCTCGGACAAACCTCCGTCAGGATCGCGTGGGCATCGTGTGGTGCTGACGCGGGCTGCTGCGGAAGCAGCTTTGCCTTCATTGCTGGGGATGGGACTCGATTATGCGCCTTCCTTGGACCGGCATGACACGCGTCGGAAGATTGGCGTCATCACTCGAGCTGAGATTGTCGGGAAAACTTTAGAACTCGGAGGACACCTGTTCGCCCGCGACTTCCCCGAGATCGTGAAGGAAATCCGAACCTCGAGGACTGACGGAGCAAGAACACTCTCTTCACGTTCCCTGGGTATGTCTTACGAAATCACCGACGCTCGCGTCGCTGACATTCGCAGCAGTATCTGGACTTTGACTCACGTAACTTTTACCGGGGCGGCGGTTCTGCGGCGTGACAAAGCCGCATATCACGATACCTGGATTGAACTTGAATAGGAGAAAATATGAACAAAGAAACCGTAGAACAGCTCACCGCAACCGCCGACCGGCTGGCCGTCGCGGCTGAAGCGCTCAACCGGGTGCTTGACCGGCTGGATGCCCAGCAGGAGGCGCTCAATGCAAAGGTAGATCGCATTGTTGCGGCCGTAGAAGAACAACGCAACGATGCCGTCCATACAGATGATGCAGCCAGCATAACTTCACTTCAGTCTCGCGTAGCCGAACTGGAAAAAACTAATCAGGAATTAAAAGCTCAGTCAGCACGCATGGCGCGCAAAACTCTGCCTCCCATCGTCAGTGCATTGCTCGGAAAGAACGATGCAGCTGATGCTGTCGACTCCGTCACTCTCGACAAAACCTTGCAGGCCCTGAGCGTCGAGCAGCGCATTGCCGTAAAAGCGGAGATGGCGCGCGCTGGCATCATCAAGTAGTAACAACATCAAGTTTGATTTACCCAGGGCGCGAACCATCGCGCCTTTTTTCTTGCCCGGCAATTCACACAACTCATTTTCAGGAGAAACCATGAACGCAAAATTTATCGACCTGAACGCGGCGGCAGATTTTCTTGGGCCGGGCGCGGTAGAGGTCAACCGTTATCAGAATGAAATTACGGACATCGTCCGTCGTCGCGGCGTCTTCGGACAGCGCATCAAGCAAGTACCCGCCACCGGACACCCCTCACGCTTCTTCGAGCAGACGGCAATCGTTTCGCCGTCTGCGGCCAACGCCTTCGTCGATCCACGCAACATCTCGGCGACGGTCGGCAGCCCAACCCGCGTGGAACGCAGCGTGCCGCTGAAGGCGCTGGTCTCGCAGATCAATTACAACCTGTTCGATCTCGAGGTCGGCGCGCAGCAAAGCCAGTTCGCCTTCCTCCAGGCGAAAGATTTGGCAGACTCCGTCGAAGGCTTGCTGCGCACACATGATGTCGCACTGTGGAACGGATCTGACACTTCACTCAGCAGCCCGACCACGCTGCAATACTTTGGGGCGATAGGACAGATATCCGCTGGCGGCAACACACACACGCTGGCGACGTCCGATCCAATCGTGGACAACTTGAAAGCAATCATCGCCAACATGGTTGCCAGTTCGTCGTTCGAAGTACGGCCGACAGCGATCTACGCCAACCCTGTTCTTTTGGATTTGATCGATCGTGAAATGAAAGATCAGTTCAATGTTGTGCTTTCAACCACGGAGATTAACGGTGGCCTCCGCGTCAAAGCTCTCTCGACGCAGGCCGGAGATCTGCCGTTAATTCCGGAATGGTCGTTGAGCTTCACGGGAACTCCTGGCAGCGGCACCGCAGTCCTCCCCTGCTACATCGTTACCGAAGACATGATCGAGTACCACTGGCTGACCGATTCCAATCCGCGCGTGTTCCAGTTGGGACTGCCCGGATCGCTCGCGTCCCAGATGGTAGTCGTGAAATTCGGCGGCATCGTTGTGAAGGGTGCGTCGTATGCGCACACAGAAGTAAAAGTCACGCGGTAAAACCATAGTTGGTCGTTCGTCACTGGCCGCCGGCATCGTCGGCGGCCTTTGACGCGACAGTTGGGACTTTATGAACTATCTTGCACCATCCGATTACGAAGGTTATGGCATAGAGGCAACGACCCCACTTGCATGGGTCACGTCCGCATCGGCATTGATCGATTCACATTGCCGTCGGATATCGCTGGCAGTGACGCAATACACCGAGCGTTTGCGGATCGTAGGCGGGAGAAACACAGCACAGCTGAGTTACCTCCCGCTCACAGTCGTATCACCCGCGGTCAGCCCGATCACTTCAGCGCGCGGACGCTATGCAATCCCTCGTCGTGGTGAAATGCCATTCAACGATTTGACTTTGAACATTGCGACAGCATTCAGTCTTCCGGGTACATGGACCGATCTCGATCCCTCAGCCATCGAAGCCTACGCAGCCACCGGCGAATTGATGCTGCCGACCAATCCTATCGGCCTGGTCTACAACGAACTGGAAGTCGTCTACACGGCAGGCTTCGACGTGTTGCCTGACGCCGTCAAAGTGGCCTGCGCTCAAATCGTACGTAACGCGCAGGCTACTCCCGCGCTCAATGTGCGCTCGGGACAAATTGATCGCCTGCGTCTTGATTATTTCTCTGACTCACTGCTCGATCAAACTGTCCGCACACTCCTCGCGCCCTACGTAGCGCAAAAGGTGGCATGAGATGAGTGGAATCAACTTCGGAGTTTCCGGCAACGCCGTGCTACGCGCAGCCGATGCGATGTTAAAGGCGCTGGGCGGATCTGAAATCAGCGTCCTGCTTCCAGCCGTAAACATCGCGGACGACACCAGCGCACAGCTGGGCATTGCCGATCCAGGCGTCGAACAAGTGCCGCTCTCCCCCGTGGTCGCGCGGAGCCTCCCCACCGAAAACAACGGCCCGCGCCGGCGCCTGGAATTTTTGATCCCCGCTTCATCGGCAACCGAGGCTGCGATAGCCCACAACATGGCTTCAGGACAAGTATTGCTCGACGGATGCCTGGGCCTGCTGTATCAGAGTGACGTCTTTCACGTAGAAGGAGTAGTCACTGAATATTTCGCAGGCACGGCATATCTATACCGGGTAACAGCAGTGGAATGAAAAAACAAAGTTCTTAACTAAAGGCAAATTTTATGCAATTTGCGAAAGACAGTTTTTATATGGCGTTGCGCGAGCGACTCGCCGCGCTTAATCCGCAGCGCGTTTTGTCATTCAGTGGAGTGACACGCCCAGCCGTGATCGTCGCGGAGAACGAAACTATCGTTCCTGTCGAGCCACTGCCCGATGCTTTTTATATCGAATGGGGAGCAGTGAAAGTGACCGCGAGAAACTCCAGTCCAAGACCACTGATGGCGGTGGACTGCATGATTTCACATCACACCTTGGGAACTGTTGACAGTGAAGTAGACCGCGGACGCACGTTGGCCGAACTCGACACTGAATTGTTAAGCATCTGCCATCCACCACATACAGCGAAGCAGGACTTCACGCAATCCCCAAGCGCCAGCCTGGGCACATTCATCTTCTGGACAACACCAGAGCTGGAAGATGTCTCCGGCATTATCGATCGAGAGAACACAAACAAACGCGTGCAACTGGAACGTAAGGCCAAACTCACAGTCTTCTTCTTCCCTGAGGTAGACATCCAATGAGCGTCGGTACAGTGCGACCTGCGATGGTCCCAGTCACGCGCCGTATGCGCGCCTACTTTGCCCCGGTTGACCGCTCCACCGAACAACCGGTAATTTTCGATCCCGGCAAATCCGGCGTATTCAATTTGGCGACTCCACCCGCTCCCTGGATCGACCTGGGATGGATCGACAACTTTCAACGCACAAGCGGTACCACCACAGATTCTATTCACGCAGGAACTCGTGGCGCAGCGACGAGCCAATTCCGCGGACTACTCGATGCGCGTCTGCAATTCGATTTTCGCGAGTGGGGAAAATTGCAGATGGCCTTGGCCTGTGGCACAGAACACATGAATGTGCTGGCAACAGATCCCATTGGATTAGCAAGACCATCCGGGGGAACTCCAATCGCAGCAGTTGCAGTGCTTCCCGGTTCCACCTCGACAGAAATCATCGTGGGCGCTGGGTCGGTTGATAGCTTTGCGATTGCAGATCTTGTAGCCGTCGATGCCGACTACGAACAGCAGACAGGCTATGTCGGTACAGGGATCGCAGCCGCTTACGTCCGCGATTCCGTGAACGTAAACCATGATCCCGACTATGCGCGGCGCGTAACGTTCAACGTAGGCCGCGTGGTGGAGAAGACAGCCACATCCTTGTTATTAGCTCAGCCGTTACTTGGAGGCGGTCCGTCTTTAGGTTCAGGCGTACAAAAAGTCGTCGCCTTCGTAGACCGCGAAGGTGGGTCATTCTTTCAAGAGTGGTCTGCATTATTTGTCGCGGAAGAAGATTCTGGCGGAAGAATTTGTTTCTACTACCCACGCCTCAGCCCACAGCAAAGCGGACGATTCTCCCGCGAGGATTCGGTAGAAGTCGCAATACCAATCTCCGCCGTAGCGCTCCGAGCCTCATTCCTGGCACTCGCAAACACCGATGTAAATGACAGCGCAACCGTGGTTTGTTATCGCAGCTATTTCCCCGCCAGCATGGCGTCCGTCTACTAAAGTTGGCGTCGCACAAAAATGCAGATCACATGCAATCTGCTGCGTTTTTCTTGCGCTTCCTTACGCAAAGCGTAACAGCAACTAAACATCCGTCCACTACTTAATAACTACGACTCTCATTTCAAGAATGAAACTGCAAATCGACAATTTCGACGGCACCGGTGTCCATGATTACACCAGCGCGATTGAAAGCACAGGTCTACCTCGCATCGTCCGCCACCTTAATAAAGGTTCGCAGCTTCACGTCAGTCTCATTGCGGACACTCCGGGTTTTCTCGTACCGGTCGATGGCGCGCGTGTTGTGTTCAAACGTAATGACGACCTGGATTTTTTTACCGGCTATCTGATCGCAACCCCCGTTTATGAATACCTGGGTTGGAGATCAAACGGCCCCGTTTACCGATACAAGCTCACTGCCGCCAGCGATGAATTCATCCTCGACAGAAAGCGCTTGCCGGGTCATTCGCCGTTTGTTGAGCGCAGCGCAGGCGACGCGCTTAAACAACTGAACCAGGAATTGTTGCCGGGTGTGCTTGACACAAGTGCGGTCCAGAACTTGGACCCTCTCCCAACCTACAATCCCAATCCGGCGAAAAAGTGGTCGGAGCACGCAGCGGAAATCGCTGTGCTCGCACGCGCAAGTTATCGTGCACAATCCGGAGCGCTGGTTCTCTCTCCAACAGGGACAGACAGCTATTCGCTCAATGAGAGTGATGCCACTTTCTCTCCCGATGGATTAAAGCTGACTCCTGCAAATGGATTAATCAATGACCTGACGGTCATCGGACAATCCGAACCCCAGGCTTATGTAAAAGACTATTTCGTAGGTGATGGAATAACGCTCAGATTTTATCTTTCACAATCTCCATTCACCCGCACAGGTCGAACGACTGTCGACGAAGAGTATCAAGGCACAACATTAGATGCTAACCGTTGGACTCTTACCGATCCCGGCAGTGTGATCACTGTCAATGGCGGCAAATTGCAAGTCGCCGGCGGAGACGGAGTAGATGGCCATACGCTGGTGCAATTTGCTGAACAAGTTGAATTAGGCGGCGCATTCACTCTCCAACACGGAGACTTCATCTTCAGCGGAGCTTCCGACGGAGTGCTCGGGGGTTTGTATGTGGGCGCGGTTTCTGTTGCGAACTGCATTACAGGTTTTCGCATCAGCCCAAGTGGATCAGATTCAACCATACAGGCCCTGGTCAATGGTGGATTGAGCGGACCGGTCATCACAACAAGCCCGACGCATCGTTATGTATTAACCAGCCGCTTCTATGCGTCGGAGATTTATCGCAAGCAGCAGCTGTTCCATTCATCAGCAAGGCCCGCGGGCAATTCGCGTGGAGGCGCCGATGTCAGCGCCAACGTTCGCATGGTTCTGGAAGTACACGACATCGATAGTCTTGATCCTCTCTCGCTCAGCCAGCCGTCCACCGTGCTCTTTGACGGAGTCCTTAACGATGCCCCAGGATATTGTCTGTACGCGTTAGTCAATGCCGGCAACGTACATTGCTCGGTCGCGTTCACAAGAATCTTGCAGGCAGTGGATACGGAGGTGCGTAGCGCGTTGCCGGGAGATGTTTATCGCACACGCCTCGTTGGTTCGCTATCCGAGGGTGCCGAATGCCAAATTTCGACCTCTGGTCCGTCGTTGCAGTTCTACACTCCATATATTCCCGCGCCAAACGAACTGATAGAAGTACACTACCGCGGTCATGGCCTGGCGTTAACGCGCGTAACAAATCCCACTAGCATCGCAGCCTTGGCAAATGGCAATGATGATGGCGTCCGCTCAGCAGTGCGCGATATCAAATACCCCGCTCCTCGCACCGCCACGGATTGCGAGAATGCCGCGCTGGCGCTTTATGACGATGTTGGAGCTGCGTGGTCAGGGGAGTACCAAACTTGGAGCGATTTTCTTCCGCAGAATGCGGAAGACATTTTTCCCGGCGATGCACTGGCAGTATCCGCACCTACTCGCGCCGCGTCCTTTACTGGTGTTGTGCACGAAGTAGAAATCCAGGTGAAAGACCTGGACCAGGACCACAGCATCTACAAACTGGGCTTCGCTGGTGAATCGGCCCAGCCGTTGGGGTTCGAATTTCAATCCAGCCAAATTCAAAATTTATCGAATATCTCCGCCGTGCCAATTGAACAGATCGGGACCACTTACATCGCCGATCTACCTCTGGCCGCGATCACCGATCAGAGTTCCACCACCGTCACAGTGGATGCTGGTGTTGTTCCACCCCCTGGCGGTGGCATAGAGATTCGTCGCAGCGATTCAGGGTGGGGCCCGGACAATGATCGCAACCTAGTAGGACGTTTTGCCACACAAACCGCTGTCTTGCCTCGCCTTTCCCGCGTGCAGGACTACTACCTGCGTCAGTACGATGCATCCACACCACCACGTTATTCGCGCTACACCGCCGCTTTGCATTTGGATTACCCGCTTTAGACCACTCGCGCAACACAACTTCATTCGAAGGATTTTATCTTGGAGGGACCCATGAAAAAACGACTCCTGCTGATCATTCTTTTGACCGCACTCACCGCAGCTTGCATTCACAAAACTGGCGGCCCGGTCTCGGCTTGGGAACGAGTCAATGTAAACATGGCCGCACTCGCTCAGATTAATAATGATGTGGCCAAGGGAATAATCGCCGCCGAACAAAGCGGTCTTATCAGCACACAACAGGCAGCGCCGATTTTGAACTACCAGGAAATAGTCGCCAAAGATCATGCTGCCATTGAAAACATTCTTGCGACGGGAGCGGATCAGGCGACAAACCAATCAACAAAAATTCAAACTCTTCTCAACGAAATACAAAACCAGGGAACCACATTAATCCAATCAGGTGGACTGGGAGTGAAAAATCCAAAAAGCCAGCAGACTTTCACGCAAGATTTGCAGGGAATCGTAAGCCTGACCCAAACGGTTTTAGAAGACTTCCAACTGGCGAAAGGAAACTGACATGGCACAACTCGACCCGCAAGCAATCGCAAATTTAATCCAGGCAATTTTGGCCGCAATCACAACAGTTGGACCGTTGGGAGTTGATTTGTATTTAAAACTGGAACAGTTGTTTCAGCTGGGTCCTGATGAACAGGCAAACGTGGCGGCCGCAATTAGGGCTGGTTTAGCCGCCGATAATTCGACCATCGAAGCCATAGAAGCCTGGAGGAAACAGGTTGGACTTTCGTTCTAACCTATTTCTTCACTCCAGCCTTCCAAAGACTTCTTCACCAGTTCCATAAATTGATCGGCAACAGCACCGTCGATCAATCGATGATCGTAACCCAACGTCAAGTGGACTACGGACCGAATGGCTATGGAGTCGTTGCCATCCTCATCCGTGACCACCAGCGGCATCTTCATGATTCCGCCGACGCCCATAATCGCTGAGTTTGGCTGATTAATAATAGGCAGACCAAATACAGCACCGAACTGGCCGGGATTAGTGATGGTGAAGGTCGAGCCCTCAACATCCTCGGGCTTCAGTTTTTTGCCGCGAGCCCGTTCGCCCAAATCGCTGATCCCGCGCTGCAAACCAAGGAAGTTGAGATCGTCGGCATGCTTCAACACAGGAACAATCAATCCCCAGTCGAGAGCCACTGCGATACCAACATTCACATGACGGTGATAGCGAATGCTATCGCCTTCAGTCGAAGCGTTGATGATCGGGAATTGTTGCAGCGCGATCAATGCCGCACGTACAAAGAACGGCATGAAAGTCAGCCGTACCCCATTGCGTTGCTCGAAGCTTCCTTTGTTCTTGGCACGCAAGCGTACGATGTTGGTGAAGTCCACTTCGTACATGCAATGAACGTGCGCGCTGGTGCGACGCGACTCAACCATGCGCTGCGCAATGATCTTGCGCATGTTCGTCATAGGCACTAGATCACCCGGGATAGCAGCTGGCGCAGGCCTGGCGGCGGGAACGGAAGCCGTTGGTCTGGATGTAGCTGGCGCCGACGGCGCCGATACACTGGCCGCAGGAGCGCTCTGTCCTTTATCAATAAAGTCCAGAATGTCTTGTTTGGTGATCCGTCCACCAAGCCCGGTTCCTGAAACCTGCGATAAATTCACATTGTGTTCGCGAGCGATCTTGCGAACCAGTGGTGACGAGCGCGCATGCTCATCTTCATCCGAAGCAGAAGCAGTGGGAGCTGGTGTTGAAACTTGTGGCGCGGGTGCTGGCGCAGATTCTTTCTTAGGCGGCGCAGCCGGAGCGGGGGCCGAGGCTTTGGGCGCAGCCGCTTCCCCATCGGCGGCAATACTGCCAACCACAGTGTTCACACCAACAGTAGTCCCCTCAGCAACTTTAATCTCCTGCAACACGCCGGAGGCTGGCGAAGGGATCTCCGCATCCACCTTGTCGGTAGAAATCTCAAACAGCGGCTCATCGCGCTGGACTTTATCTCCAGGCTTCTTCAACCACTTGGTAATAGTGCCCTCAACGATGGACTCTCCCATCTGAGGCATGATGACGTCGGTAGCCATAATTTCCTTCCGCGGCCCCGGAGAGCATGCATGCCGGAGCGCAATTACTGATTATAAAGTTTTTCGCGAAGTTGCGGAGTCAGCTTAAGACTTTGGTCACTAATCTTGATGATGGTGATCTTCCCCACCCTCAGAATGCGCCTGCGGCCCGGTTCCAAATGAATTCTTCCAATAATCCTGCACACCCGGCGGCAACTTCTCCAAGTGACTGAGGAAAGCAGTGACCTTCCACATCTGGTCAGGAGTTAAAATTTTGTCCCAGGCAGGCATAGCTGTGTAACGAATGCCAGTGCGCACAGCATAGTAAATATGCCACTCCGGATCATCCACTGGTTCAACAATCACCTGTGGCGGAGGCGGATAAAACTGATGTTCCAATGGACTGCGTTGATTATCCAACTTTCCGTGGCATAGTGCGCAGTTCATGGTGTAAATCTTCATGCCTTCAATCAGGTTCTCATCTGTGGCAGGAATCGGATTGGAAACCCGTGGTGCATGATGCTCCATAGACGCATCCAGCGCGCGATCGGCAAGACTTTCTTCCCACTTAGGAGGAGTAGCATTTGCATGAGTTGGTAAATATCCAAGCATTGCGACAGACAGTCCGCCGACAAAAATTACCAATAGCGTAATGATCACTCCCCATAGGAACTTGCGCATGATTCCTCCCCGTACTAATGAGCATCGCCATAATACTCAAGTTACATCCCCTGATTGATCTTTTTTGGATGTTGTTCAGTAGGCTTTCAGTTTTCGAGCTTCCCGGACGACATCGCTGACTTTAGGCAGGAAATATTCCTCCTGTGGCGGCGAGAATGGCACAGGCGTGTCGAGCGCCGTGATGCGCACAATCGGCCCATCGAGATCATCGAAGGCCTCTTCGTTGATGATGGCTGCCAGTTCTCCGGCAATGCCACCAGTTTTCGCGTCCTCGTGCAGCAGGATGACTTTGTTGGTCTTGAGGACAGTATTCGCAATGGCCTCACGGTCAAGCGGGGCCAGAGAACGCAAATCAATCACTTCGACGCTGATTCCTTCTTTCGCCAGAATTTCAGCCGCTTCCAGCGCAGTGAAAACCATCGCCGCATAAGTAATGATGCTGAGATCGTGCCCTTCGCGGGGCACCCGCGCCTTGCCAATCGGCACGATGTAATCTTCCGCGGGAATTTCTTCTTTGATCCGGCGATACAGATATTTGTGCTCGAAAAAAATAACGGGATTGTTATCGCGGATGGAAGCTTTGATCAGTCCCTTGGCGTCGTAAGCGCTGGCCGGGCAAACAACCTTCAATCCCGGATTGTGCACAAACCACATCTCCGGATTCTGCGAGTGGAACGGCCCACCATGGACATTGCCACCGCTAGGTCCGCGCAGAACCAAAGGCGCAGGCGCTCCCCATAAATAATGAGTCTTGGCGACCATATTCGAGATCTGGTTCATCGCGCAGGCAATGAAATCCATAAACTGAAACTCAGCCACAGGCCGCATACCAGTCAGCGAAGCACCGAACGCAGCACCCACAATCGCCGACTCGGCGATCGGTGTGTCAATCACGCGCTCAGCGCCAAAGCGGTCAATGAAGCCATCAGTGATTTTGAACGCGCCGCCGTAAATGCCAATGTCCTCGCCAAGACAGAAGACGGTTGGATCGCGCTCCATCTCCTCCCAAATTCCCTGTCGAATTGCTTCGAGATATGTCATTGATGGCATAAGCTTTATGGACGTTAAATCCCCGATTTGAATCTACTAATTCCAAATTGCATCTAAAGTAATGTGGGTGCTGTCAACCAATTGTTGACAATCTGTAAAACAAGGATTTTAATAGGGCCTAGCTCATCCACCATGTGTGGAAGGAGTAACGATGCCGTCCGTAAGGGCGGCATTAGCTCTTTGTTGCTTTCTTGAAGTTCTCACATTCCATCCTCAGTTTCCTTCGACGGTGTTCACGTTCGACCGGGTATGCGCTCCATGGCAATAGGTAGCCGTTTCGTTCAGCAAGAATCACAACATAGCTAAAATCAGTGAGCGCTATAACAATTCGTTTTTCATTTTTACGTATGTTCTCCCAACAATACAATTCAGTGCATGGAACTCGTTCAATCAATGGTTTTGGCCAACGGATTCTTTCACAGCGCACCTCATCGGGTTGTCGTGTGACTTCAACGTCCCCTTCCGTAATAAGGTGCCAGAATGTGGCTTCGCGACCTTCAATCATTGGATATCGTTTAAGGCCAAGTTTCCTGCCGCAGTAGGCGGGGAGAGAATCGACGAAATCCTTTTTGAAATACATATAAAGGACATCGAAATAAATCTTCCAATCGTTTCCGCAATCTTTAAATAGAACTAAGGCAGGCAACCAGCCAGGATTAGGCATTGAGTTCCGCCTTTGGCGACCAGTGGAACAAATTGACCTTCTTAGCTCTAAAAAGAGTATTCCTAGTAAGACTGTAACCAGATCGCTCACGCATTCGTTCTACCAAAGCAGTCTTAGCAGAGTTCTGCGTTAAGTTTCGATTTGCGTAGGAAATGGCTCCTATCAGTAGATCGGCAAGTTGTATCTGCTCTACCTCATGCGATCGTACCGACTGAACCCGCTCAATTATTTTTCTCTCGAAATCGTACATATTGTTGCAAAGTACATCGTGCAGTTTTTGGATCTTATTCTCACTGCGCGTATCCTTGATATCTAAATAGATACGGTATCGGCTCTCCGGTTCAAATAGTATTGCAAGTGCATAAAAGTACATCTTGTAGTACCAAATGTCGTGGGTCTGCTCAAACCTGGCATGGTTCAATCCAGCTTTGTCTGCAATCAAGGCCCGGAAATTCAGATGGTCATTGTCAAAGAAATAATCGAGCAAATCTACGTAGAATGCCTTTTTTGCTGGCGACACTTTTTCCCATTTGATTTCGAGCTTCGGACTAAGGCCATGTCTGATCTTAATTTCACGAATCCGTATCGCAATCTCATGGGCACGGTCGAGCGGACACCAAATCGCTCCAAGAACCATGACCGGCTGTCCATCATGCTCCAAGTGGCAACTTTCATCACAATAAAGGTTATAGGTTGTGGCCATTGTCATTTCAAGTGCACAGCCGCCTCAGTTTCCTTAAACTTCCCAGCCCCGCCTTTAACCTTCGGCACGCCATACTTCGGCTTAATCGTATGGCACCCATCCTCGCAATAAACCCCACCTAAAGCCGACTCCGGTTTCGGCATGGGAGAACTCACCGCCACCTCACGCTCAATCTCAATCTCTTTTTCAACTTCAGCGATCAGCTCTTTATTCTGTGCCGCCGTCAGCCACTTCTTCGTATTCACCAGATAATTTTCAAACCGTGCAATCGGATCACGCTTCTTCCAATACTCAAACATCGGCCTGGGAACATAATCCGCGCCGTCGTGAATGGCGTGACCCTTCATGCGCATCATCTTGGCTTCAATCAAAGAAGCCCCTTCTCCCCGATGCGCCCGCTCGACCGCCTCACGCACCGCGTCATAAACCTGGCAGGCATCAGTGCCATCCACAATCACGCCGGGGATCCCATACCCAATTGCCCGCTCAGCCAGGTCCTTCACCTTGTACTGCATTTCTGAAGGAGTCGAATAAGCCCACTGATTGCTCTCAATCACCAGCACCAGACCGAGATTCTGCACCGCAGCAAAATTGATGCCCTCATAGGTCACGCCGGTCGATTGTCCGCCGTCCCCAATCCAGGTAAGCGTCGCAACATTCTTCCCCTGCAACCGCGCACCCAGCGCCACCCCGGAAAGCACAGGAATCAAATCGCCCAGCATCGAAATCGGCGAAACCATATTCCGCACATAAATATCCCCAAAGTGCGAAGTCCCATCGCGCCCCTTAGTCGGAGAATCCGCCTTGGCCATGTACTGCATCATGGTGTCGCGAGCCTGAAATCCGCGTACCAACAGCGCTCCCTGATTGCGAATCATGGGCGCAAACCAGTCATCTTTATCCAGCGCATACGCCGACGCGCAAGAACAAGCCTCCTGCCCCAGCCCGAAATAAACGCCGCCGACCACTTTCCCCTGCTTGTACAGATTTTCGAGCGCAGTCTCCATCTTGCGGTTGAGCAGCATGAAGCGATAAATCTCGATGCACTGCTGCTTGCTCAAATATTTGGAATCACGAATCGGCGGCACCGGAGCATTCAGGTTCCCGGAAACTTCATACTCAACATCATCACCCCTCCGCACCTGCCGCACAACAAAGTTCGGCTTCTCCATTCTTCGATCAGGAATGGAATAAGTCCGCTGCTGCGGATTGGCCGCTGTTATTGCATGAGTATTTTGGGGGCGATTGCCGTTGGAACTGACCTTGGATTTATTTTTCTTGGCGGCCATGGGATATCGCTGACGCAAACTGCCTTATAGATGCTAACGCGACTCCGCAGAAAGGGCTAGAGCGGGTGGATATTAGACCCAAGTCGGGCCATCTTCCGATTTATGAATCTGTTGCAACTCACGAGGCGTCTGCAGTGGCACGCCCACCGTCGGCTTAAGCAAGTCATCAAGACTTTCCAGCCACAGTATCTGACTTTCAAACACCTGACCAAAATTCCGCGAAACCGAGTTCGCAACTTCTTCCAGCGCAACTTTCTTACCCAATTCTTTTTCAATCGAAGTCACAGGCTTTGATTCAATTCCACACGGAATAATCAGATTGAAAAAACTCAAATCCGTATTCACATTCAGCGCCACGCCATGCGAAGTAACGCCACGAGAAATATGCACGCCGAGCGCGGCAATCTTGGCTTCCGGCTCATAATCAGTCCAAACTCCAGTCAATCCAGCAATCCGCTTCGAAGGAATTCGATAATCAGCACAAGTGCGAATCAATACTTCTTCCAACCGCCGCACATACTCAATCACGCCGAGCGTCTTGCGCTTTCCATCATGAGCAGGAAATCCCCGCAAGTCGAAGATGGGATAACCAACCAATTGTCCCGGCCCATGAAAAGTTACATCTCCGCCACGATCGCACTCGGAAACTTCCACTCCGCGTTGGGCCAAAACTTGCGGAGAAGCCAAAATATTGCGCGCCTTCGCATTGCGACCCAGCGTAATCACCGGAGTATGTTCCAGCAACAGCAGCACATCTCCGATCTGCCCCTCTTTGCGCAGTTCCACCAACCGCTGCTGCAAACGTAATCCAGTAGCGTAGTCAATCGTCCCGAGATGAAGTACAGAAATCATTTCCAAAATCACTGTGCAAACAACCGCTCCACACCAACAAACAAATCGCGGAGCGCGCGAATCACCCACCGGATCAACATAATGATAACCAGCAAACAGACCGCGACGATAGCTGCAGCCCAATACGGATGTTTAGATGCAAACCAAACCAGAAAGACGACAAAAGTATCCTCGGCCAGACTAAGCGCAGAATTGGACAACGGCTCTGGCGAAGGAGTCACCACGGCCCGCGCCGCAATTTTCCCGCCATGTGCCGCCAGCGCGATTGCCCCTCCAGCCGCAGCCGCACTCATCTGCTCCCAAAGAGGCAAATTCGCCGTAGCGTGATAGGCAAGAAAAGCCGCCACCGGAACACGCACGAATGTGTGTAACGCATTCCAAACCAGGTCGAAGGCCGGAACCTTGTCTGCAAAGAATTCCACCACAAACAGCGCACCGCAAACGCCAATCACCAACCAGTTGGTGAGAAGTTGCAAAGGAGGAGGCAACGCCAAAACACCAAATCGCGCCAGCACTCCCAAAGCAACAATCGCGGCGTAGACATTCAACCCAGCCGCAAAACTGATTGCGACCAATAGCGCCGTCAATTCATGGGAGTCAAACTTCATGGCTAGTGCTTATTGCAGCATGTGCGCCAGCAACTTTCAAACCAGCACTGGACATTCTTACAGTTCTCACCAGCCCTTCAAGAAACTAGAACTGGATGCGTTTCTCCAATCGTTGGCAAGGAGGCCATATGGGAATCTTTTCTTGGATCATCTTCGGCCTGATCGCAGGCTTGCTCGGCAAAGCCATCATGCCCGGCAAAGACCCCGGGGGCTGGGTCATAACCATACTTCTTGGAATAGGCGGTGCCATCCTGGGAGGCTTCATGGCCACGTTACTGGGCTTCGGAAGCGTCTCCGGATTTAACCTTTACAGTTTCTTGATCGCTATCGTTGGATCTTTGATCCTGTTGTGGCTCTACCGCATGTTCAAGCGAACGGCTTAAGGACGACTCGAGCCGTAGCTCGCGAACAATTCGATGATCAGGCGTTAATCGCCATTCCATACACGCTGTTCGAGGCGTCCAGCATTGCCTCGGCCAATGTGGGATGGGCGTGGATTGTCCAGACCAAATCTTCCACCGTAGCTTCCAGTTCAATCGCAGCCACAGCTTCCGCAATCAACTCTGTCGCCTGTGGCCCGATAATGTGGACACCCAAAATCTCTCCGTAGTCCGCGTCGGAAACAATCTTAATGAATCCTTCATGTTGACCAACGATGGAAGCGCGCGAATTCGCTGTGAATGGGAACTTCCCAATCTTGACGTTATAACCAGCTTCTTCAGCCTTCACTTGAGTGAGACCAACGCTGCCGATTTCAGGATGGCAATAGGTGCAGTTCGGAATATGCTCCGGATTGATTGGCTTTCCCTGTTTGCCAGCGATCTTGGTCACTGCGACGATCCCCTCCATAGCGCCAACGTGCGCCAGTTGTGGCGTTCCTAAAACGATGTCCCCGATCGCATAAACTCCCGGTTCAGCAGTCTGCATCCAGCTGTCGGTCTTGATAAAGCTGCGGTCTGGTTTGATCTTTGTAGTTTCGAGACCAATATTTTCCGTGCGAGGCTTACGGCCGACTGCGATCAGAATTTTCTCAGCTTCAATCTTCTCCTGTTTGCCATTCACGCTAATCGTGCAAGCAATTCCGGATTTAGTCTGCTCCACTTTCTCAACTTTTGCTCCAGTATGAAAAACAATCCCACGTTTGCGATAAACCCGCGCCAGCTCTTTGGAAATTTCCTCATCTTCAATCGGCACCAGCCGGGGCAGCATCTCGACGATGGTCACCTCAGTCCCAAACGACTTGAAGATGGAAGCAAACTCAACTCCCACCGCTCCCGCACCGACAATGACCAGCGACTTTGGCACTTCCTTCAGGGACAAAATTTCAATATTGGTAAGAACCTTGTCTCCAGCTTCCAGCCCGGGAATCATCCGGGCTTCAGAGCCGGTACTTAAAATCACATTTTTGGCTTTGATCTGGCTCGACTTCCCATCATTAGTCACATCCACACTAAACACACCCGACTTCGCCCCGCCATTCAGCTTGCCGTAGCCACGAATGGTCTCTACCTTGTTCTTCTTCATCAGAAACTCAAGGCCTTTGGCATGCTTGGCAACAATCTTCCCCTTGCGATCCTGCACCGCAGCCCAGTTCAGCTTGCGAGCATCCACACCCTCAATGCCATACTCCTTAGCTTCCTTCAAATGGTCCCAAAGCTCCGCATTAAATAAGAGGGCCTTGGTCGGAATGCAACCCACATGCAGGCAGGTCCCGCCTAGCACATTGTCTTTTTCAATCAACGCAGTCTTCAGCCCATACTGACCGGCACGAATGGCAGCGGTATAACCAGCCGGCCCGCTTCCAATAATGGCAATGTCATAAATAGTTTCTGGCAAAGAAGTGCTCCTTACATTAAGAACAGATGATTGTTGACAAACATTTGATTCTAGACCACCCAAGAAGAATGGCAAACCTAACAGGCTCAACAACTCCCACCACCTGTCATCCTGAGCGAGCATTGCTGCGCGAACAGCACAGCAAGCGCAGTCGAAGGACCCCTACAAGCTGACCTGTTCAATCGGTGCAAAAAAGGCGTTCTCTACAAGAGTTTGCCAGGCCAATCTTGCCCGAACTTTCCGGGCGCCAAATTCGTATCATTTATTAGCTGGAGGGACTATGCATCTGTTAGGCGTCTTTTTCTTCCCATTCTTCGGCACAGGCGCTGTAATGTATTTCCTGCCCACACTGATCGCAGCCATCCGCAGCAAAAGAGATGTCCTGACCATCTTCTTGGTAAATTTCTTCCTGGGCTGGAGCGTAATCGGGTGGATTGTCTGTCTGGTATGGGCTCTGAAAACGGATCAGGTAGTTTACGTGCGCTAGCAAAAGCGTTTTAATGGCTTGAAGTCTTAACATCGAACGGCCACTGATCCAGAGCAGCCAAGAACGCCGAAATCAGTCTGTAAGACTGGTAATAATCATCCAGCTTAATTACGGAAAATTTGTCTTTTGAAGTATGCAGAATTCCTGCATCCCACGTTTCCTGCGTCAACGAATGAATTGTCGTGCTGGGAATTTTAAGCGCCTCGAACTGTACCGAATCCGAACTGAGGTTATTGCCTACATTTGCACCTGTCAGCGGTAGATTCATCGCTTTCGCAACATAAGTTATCAGGGCATTCAGCCGTTTATCAGTATGACTGGCCCAGATTTCCGTCGCACCAAGTCCCAATGTGTCCATATTCACCATCACATCGGTCAGGGCAATTTCATCCTTGGTCATTTTCTGAGCATAAAAATGCGAACCAATTTCGCCCTTCTCTTCGTCTGTAAATCCAATAAAAATATAAGTGTGCTTGCGCGGATCGGCTTTGACTGCTTCGAATAAGGAGGGTAGCAATGATGCGCCACTCCAGTTGTCCACCACGCCGTCGCCATCAGAGACATGATCGAAATGTGCGCCGACAATAATGCGGCGATCTGAACTACCAGGCAGAACACAAACAACGTTTGGATGATGTGAGCCCTTCACTAGCTGTTCGGAGAGATGCTGCTCATCACAGCCGGCATCAACGAACATCTGTTTCAGGGTAGCTTCCCGCTTCTTATCGTTACCGCCGTAGCTTTCGAGTCTGCTCTCGACCAAGGCACGATCCACAGGTTTGTAGTGGATCGTTTGTGCCGGTAGTGGGAGCGAAAATTGAAATAATTGGAATAGTAATAAAGCAAGCAAAAGCTTGAACGTACGAGGTATGAACAAATTGTTTTTCGAAAATCGCTTATGACAGCAGCCGCGCCGCTTCCTTCGCATAATAAGTAAAAATTGTCCCCGCCCCCGCCCGCCGGATCGACACCAGCGATTCCATCATCACCCGCTCCCGTTCAATCCATCCATTCCGCGCCGCGGCTTCAATCATCGCGTACTCACCCGACACCTGATAAGCCGCCAACGGCAAATCAAACCGGTCCCGTGCTGCCGCAATCACATCCAGGTACGGCATCGCAGGCTTCACCATAATCATGTCCGCGCCTTCTTCAATGTCGAGTTCAATCTCCCGCATGGCCTCGCGGATGTTCGCTCCATCCATTTGATAAGACCGCCGGTCGCCAAATTGCGGAGCCGAATCCGCCGCCTCACGAAACGGTCCATAAAAGCCGGAAGCAAACTTCGCCGCATAAGAAAGGATAGGAGTATTGATCAACCCAGCCGCATCAAGCCCTTTGCGAATGGCAGCCACACGCCCATCCATCATGTCCGAAGGAGCAATCACGTCCACGCCAGCCCGCGCCAACGAAACTGAAGTCTTCGCCAGAATCTCCAAAGTCGCATCGTTGACGATTTCATATTCAGTCAGCCTAGCCGCAGCTGCATCAATCGCCTTCAACTTCTCATCCGGTTTGACCGCCACGACATCTCGCGCTGCCGCTCCCAAAGACTGCGGCTGATGCGTCGCCTGCACCACACCGCAATGCCCATGCGACATGTACTCGCACAAGCAAACATCCCCAATAATCGTAAGCTTAGGAACTTCGCGCTTAATCGCCCGCGCCGCACGCTGCACAATTCCGTCATCCGCCCAGGCGCCAGTAGCAACTTCATCTTTTTTCTCAGGCAGCCCAAACAAAATGATCCCGCCCAACCCTAGTGACTCAGCTTCACACGCCTCTTTCACCGCCTCGTCGACCGAGATGTTAAACACTCCCGGCATGGACCGAACTTCTTTGCGCACGCCTTCGCCCGGACAAACAAATAATGGATAAACAAAATTCTCCGGCGAAAGCCGGGTCTCGCGAACGAGTGAGCGAAGTTGTTCATTTTGACGAAGGCGCCGTAGGCGCGTAACAGGAAAAGCCATAGAGACTCCGAATTTTCTAATCAAATCTTAACAGAGCAACCGAAGCACATACGCATAACACTTTAGTAACTAAGCGTCACACAGAGTTCTCGAAGTACCGACTGACGGTCACTAAAATATGCAGTCGATGTCTCCCAAAAACCTACGGTGGATCATTCCAAGTGCTGCGCTTCTGCTCAGTTACGCCGCGCTTCCATTGTTCTTCCACCGCGGCAGTTTTCCCTTAACAGCGATTGGCGACCTCACTACCCTGGCCTTATTTTCCTGCGCCACTATCGTCGCCTGTAGAAATGCCATTCGGAACCCCGAAACCCGCGCTTTCTGGGGATTCATGACTGCCGGATGCTCCATCTGGGCCATCAACCTGAGCATGTGGGTCTACATCGAAGTTTTGCAAAGGCAAGAGATCCCAGATCCCTTTGTCGGCGACATCGTCCTGTTTCTTCACGTCGTCCCCTTCATCGCCGCCGTAGCCCTTCGGCCTCATCAGGCCAAATCGGAGAACGACAAACTTCATCTTGGCACTTTAAGTTTTTTCATGCTGCTGATCTGGTGGATATTCGTATATGCCTTCATCATTTTCCCGGACGAATACGTCGTTCTGAACAAAGAAGTCTATACAGACAACTACAACCTCTTATACGTGCTCGAAAGCTTTCTACTTCTCGGAGTGTTGGGCTACTACATCTTCAAGACCAAAGGCCCGTGGCGTAAATTTTACTGCTACTTATTTGCTGGGTTAGCCTTGTATTCGGTGACGTCGAACTTAATCAACATGGCCTTCAATCGTGATACGTACTACACGGGTAGTCTATACGATGTTCCATTGCTGGCGGCAACCTTGATCTTGATATGGACATTCGATCAAGCTCCCAAATGGAACCTAAAACCCGAACCGATTGAAACACCAAGTTTGCGCTGGAGCCGTCTCCCCACACGTCTGGCTATGCTGGCCATGCTTTCCGCACCAATGATGGGAATGTGGGCGCTGCTGTGGGACCCGACCCCTCAACGCAGACATTTTCGGCTCTTCGCCACCTTCGTAACCCTACTTGTCCTGGGATTTTTTCTCTTTCTCCGCCAGTCGCTGCTCGATAGCGAACTATTACGCCTGTTAACAGAATCGCAAAAGCGCCTGGAAAATCTTGAGCGGGTACAAAACAAACTTATCCAGCGGGAGAAGCTGGCCTCGCTCGGTCAACTGGCCGCAGGAGTTGCCCACGAAATCAACAACCCGCTCGCTGCCATTCTTGGATATGCAGAACTATTGACCGGTGCAAACGTTCAATCTGAACAAAAAACAATGGCCGGTAAGATCGCTCAACAGGCGCGCCGCACACGCGACCTGGTCTCTCGCTTGGCCAATTTTGCCAACCAGGCGCCAACCGAAAAAAGCTTGGTGGACATCGGCATCCTCTTGCGCAGAGCTATTCAAATGGAAACTTTGCGTATGCAGGAAGGAAAAGTCAAAGTCTCTCTCGAAATCGCTCCCGATTTACCAAAAGTCTTTGCCAGTGACAGCCAGCTAGTCCAGTGCTTCATCCAAATCAGCAGCAACGCACGCGACGCGCTAATCGAGGCTGGTGGCGGAACGCTCTCCGTCCACTCCTATCAGGATGCCAATGAAGTAGTCGTCAAATTTTCCGACACGGGCACCGGAATTTCAGAACCAGACCGTGTCTTCGATCCCTTCTACACCACAAAAACCGTTGGCAAAGGCGCAGGTTTGGGCTTAAGCGCCACTTACGGAATCATGCAAGACCACGGCGGCCAGATCACCTGCGAAAACCGTCCCGAAGGCGGGGCCGTTTTTGTGCTGCGTCTTCCAGTTGCAAAACCAGGAATACATACAGATGTAGAGCCTGTAAATACTTACCTGCACTAATTACACAATATTTTCATGAAAATGGTTCGTATCGGGGCAGCGGCTTCAGCCCTGCCAGTTTTATGGTGCTTGAAGAACGTGCCGATGGGCGCAATTGCCAGTAGCGATGCCTTGGTACAATCCCAATACTTGTAACATAAATCCGCAGTGACTTTACTAATCCATACCAGCGCCAGAGTGCTCGAGTTCCAATCTCTACTCGAAATGCTTCACGGATACGCCTCCTCTCCTCTCGGCCATGCGCGAACCCACTCATTATCTCCGTCTACCGATCGTGACTGGATCGAATCGCAGCACCAGCTCACTGCCGAAATCCGAGAGTTCCGCCGGGTCGGAGGAAGATTCGAATTCACCGGCCTGCAAGACATCTCGCAATCGCTAGCCAAATCCAGAATCACCGGAGCCGTCTTAGAAATCGAAGAAATCCGCAACGTGGCCCTGGTAGTAGACCGCGCCAAAGAGTGGCACGCCATCATCCACAATCCACCAGCAGCCATGCGTTCGGAGTGGAAAACAGTCCATCAACTTTCCGCAGGCATTCCCGATTTCTCTGAATTTCTGCGCGCAGTTCGCAACAAAATTCTCCCGGATGGAACAATCGACGACCACGCTTCACCCGAACTAACGAGAATCCGCCGCGAAACTGAAAGACAAAAGCGTCAGATCCAGCAATCGCTGCAAGGCTATCTGCGCCGCCTCTCCGAAGGAGACTCGCTGCAAGACGAACTAATCACCATCCGCGGCGAGCGCTTCGTTATCCCAGTGAAGGTAGAACAAAAACGCCGCGTGCAAGGAGTAGTCCATGGAGCCAGCTCCAGTGGCCAAACCGTTTACGTAGAGCCTCTGGAAACCATCGAGCAGAACAACGAACTGGTCCGCCTGTTAGACGAAGAACAAGCCGAGATTCACCGGATCTTGTTAGAGGTCACCAAAAAAATCAGCGAACAGTCCCACGAAATCCAATCAGCAACTGAAGTCTTGGCCGAACTAGACCTGCAATTCGCCAAAGCCCACTTCGCCGAAGACTACAACTGCGTACAAGTAACCTTCACCAGTTCCTTAGACGAACCCTCAGAACACCAATCCCCAGAAGCTGCGGAGCAGCGAAAGAATGCAGCCCAGGGTGAAGGGCAAGCTTTTCGCCCTTCACCCTGGGTAGCAACGCAAAACGACAAAGCCCCGGAGGGGCGAAAGAACGGCTCGCTTCTGCTACACAAAGCCCGTCATCCTCTGCTGGAACGCAATCTCAAACTAAAAAACATCCGTGTCATCCCCATCACGGTTGAACTGGAAAACGACCGCCGGGAGCTAATCATCACCGGCCCCAACACCGGAGGCAAAACCGTCTCCCTGAAAACCGTAGGCCTCCTCGCTCTAATGGCCCAATCCGGCATCCCAGTCCCAGCCGACCGCGCCGACATGCCCATCTTCGACGCCGTCCTGGCCGACATCGGAGACTCGCAGTCCATCGAACAAAATCTCTCCACGTTCTCGGCCCACGTAACAAATATTGATTTCATCTCCCGCACCGCCACAGCAAATTCGCTAGTCCTGCTGGACGAACTAGGCTCCGCCACCGACCCCGAAGAAGGCGCAGCATTAGCAGTAGCCATAGCCACACACTTCCACGAAATCAGCTGCATGACGATCATCTCCACGCATCACACGTCACTAAAAGTTTACGGAGCCAACACGTCAGGAGTAATCAACGCGTCGGTAGGATTCAACGAATCCACCTTGCAGCCCACCTACGAACTAAAAATCGGAGTCCCCGGAGCCTCCGCCGGAATCAACATAGCGCAACGCCTGGGCCTGAACCCGACGATCATTCAAGCAGCACGCAACCGTGTAGGCACCCAAACCCGCGACATAGGAGAATTTCTAGACCGCCTGCACGCCCAACTAAGAGAAGCCGAATCCGAGCGCCTAAAACTAAAAACCCGCGAAGAAGAGCTGGCAAAAGAAAAAGCGCAACTGGCCACTGAAGGCCGCAAAGAACAACAGGCCAAAGTAAAAGAACTGGAAAAGAAACTGGACACGCTACTCCGCGACTTCGAATACCACGCCAGAGAAGCGGTCAACGCAATCCAAGACCGAGCCGCCGCGCAAAAGCTCTCCAAAGACGCCGAACGCCGCATCGCCAAACTACGCCGTGAATTCAGCCAGCAATTCGACTCAACAGTGGTAGCCCATTCCACCGGCGCCGACAAAGGCGACCCCAACGCCCAACCGCAGCTAGTCAAACACGTCTCTGAAGGAGACACAGTCAAACTGAAATCCATGGGCCGCACCGCAAAAGTAGCCCGTCGCATCGACGACAACAATTTCGAAGTAGAAATCGGCGCCATGAAGATGCGGGTTCCGAGAACAGACATTGCTGAAGTGCTGACACGTGCTGCAGACACGCCGGTGCAAGCAGCCCGAATGAGAGGAATTTCGATATCGCTGGGATCCGAAAATGAAAGTGTGGCATCAGAGATCAACGTCATCGGTCGCACGGTGGATGATGCAAGCCGTGAGGTAGAGAAATTCGTAGACCGCGCATTCCTGGCAGGACTGCCGCGCGTGCGCGTAGTCCACGGCAGCGGCATGGGAATTTTGCGTAAGGCGTTGAGACAACTTCTACTGAAACATCCGCACGTGGAGTCGGTGGCCGAACCGCCACAAAACGAAGGTGGAGGAGGAGCAACAGTGGCAGAGTTAAAAGTCTAGAACCAAACTAGACAAATCCACAGCTGCTCTATGTTCACTCGTCACATACTTTACTAATCAGTCAATATAACCTCCCTTCTTGACATTGCGTTTCAAGGACACGTGGATTGCCTATCGAGGCGACTCAGCACATACGAAGAATGCGGGGTGGAGCACAGGGTCACATGATGCGCTGCCGGGATGGCAACTTCTATGTTGTCAAATTCCGTAACAACCCACAGCACACACGCGTCCTGGCTAACGAAATGTTAGCCACCCGTCTCGCTGAAGCAGCAGGCCTTCCAGTCCCAGCAACTGAAATCATCGAAGTTGATAATTGGCTGGTGGAGCACACGACAGAACTAAACATCCAACTAGCCGGCACCACAATCCGCTGCCAACCGGGCCTCCACTTCGGCTCTCGCTATGTAGTCGATCCCCTAGAAGGCCAAGTCTTCGACTACTTCCCCACCGCGATGCTAGACCGAGTCCGCAACCTCGAAGCCTTCGCCGGAATGTTGGTCTTAGACAAATGGACCGGCAACGCCAACGGACGCCAAGCCGCCTTCTGGCGCAAATTGCGCGAACGCAAATACACCGCCGCCTTCATCGATCAGGGATACTGCTTCAACGCCGGCGAGTGGAACTTCCCCGACTACCCGCTGCGCGGAGTCTACGCACACAACGAAGTCTATGCCCGAGTGCATGGTTGGCACTCATTTGAGCCGTGGCTCTCGAATATCGAAAGAATGGACGCAGACTGCGTTTGGCATGCAGGCCGAGACATTCCTCCCGAATGGTATGGAGGAGATTGGGAGGAACTGCAAAAGCTGGTCCGGTGTTTGATCGCACGCCGAGCCAAAGTTCGTGAACTGATCATGGCATTCCGTATGTCGCAACGAAAACCCTTTCCCCACTGGACAGAAGACGCATAAAAAATTTCGGGCCTCCTTCCCCCACACAAGGAGAGCTTGATGTCAGGACTAAAAAAATTCGACTACTTCTACCTGAGGTACTCCCCCTACCCCACGATGGACGACTACGTCACTTTCGGCGTAATCATGCTGGAAACCAACCCCGAAGGATTCGCCGGAGTCCGTTTCATGAAAAGCTGGCGTCGATTGCTATGCTCACATCCCGATGCGGACATGGACTACTTCCGATTTTTGGAGCACGACATCCGCGAACATTTGTCGAATGGTATTCGCCTCCAAGAATTGCTCGATAAGATGCGCGACTGTTTCGGCAACTCAGTACAAATCTCAACTCAGCACGAATGCTTGGCCGAGGACGGAGAAGCTTCCATGGAACTGTTGGCTCATGGCGCAATCGACCTGCCTACCCAAGCAACCAAACAAGAACAGCGAGGCCGTCGCCGCACACTCCGCAAAATCGAGACTGCCTTTGAGTCTGCCGGAATTTGGAACATGGTCTTCAAAAATGTCCCCGTTGCTACCTACACCTATCCTGGTGATCCATTGAAAATTGATGTCTCTTACCGACCCAATGAAATCGTGAAAATGCTCCAAGTGGTTTCGCTGCAGTCCAACATTGATGCAGCCAAAGCATTGGCATTCAGTTACCCGCAACTGTCCGCTGGTATCAGAAGAAAAGAAAATGCTGAAAGTGAGCTAACCGCAATTGTCGAAGATGATGCAGATCGTAATGATCCAGAGAGCGAATACATCTGTGGCATTCTGGAGCGGGCAGGGGTTCATGTGGCTATGATTTCCGACCTGTCAATCATTGCAGAAAAAGCACGGGTAGAGTTGATGATTTAACCACTCAATTTGTCATTCCGACAAGGTGCGAAATGCCGAGGAGGAATCTGCTTTCCTGGACAGCACCACGATTTTGGGAGGGCACGGCTTCCAGCCGTGCCGTAAGCATGAATTAATACGCCGCGATTTAGCGCCTTAGGTACTCTCGCTCGCTCTCAAAACTAAAGATTGCACACCATCCAAGCCGCGCGTACGCTACAAACTCCGGGGTGAACCTTGAAAATCTTCTCCTCTCTCTCCGCCGATTTCAATCACTCTGTTCGCCAATTCAAAAAAGCCCCAGGATTCGCCATCACAGTCATAACAATTCTTGCAGTCGGAATCGGCGCCAGCGCAACCATGTTCACGATCGTGGACAAAGTATTGTTGCGTCCTTTGCCCTACAACAATCCTGCACAGCTGGTGGAGATTAAAGAATCTGGCAAAAAGGGCCCCACAATGTTTGGCGCTCCCTATCTCGACTTGGAGCAGTGGCGTGAACGCAGTCACAACATTCAAAGCATCGCATTCCACACTTACGACAAGCCCACTTCTTTTCTAGAAGGAGTCTCCGGCCCGGTGCAGGTGAACACTCCGCACGTAAGCACAAACCTGTTCACCACTCTTGGAGTAACCCCAGCGATTGGGCACGATTTCAGCGACTCAGCTCAGAAACAAATTGACTACAAAACGGCAGTCATAAGCGATGCCGTCTGGCGCGATGGGTTCGGCGCAGATCCCCAGATTCTCGGCAAAGCAATAAAGGTAAACGGCAATTCCTATACCGTCATCGCAGTCATGCCCCGCAGTTTCCAATTCCCTTTCAATCCGGAAAAACCACAAATATGGATTCCCATTGAAATCGGCGATCAAGAACGGACCCGCGTTAAAAACGCGACTCCTGAGTATCGAATCATCGCCCGCCTAAAAGAAGGAGCCTCAATAAGTTCAGCCACGGCAGAACTAAAAGTGATTCAAGCCGACATTGCCAAGCTCTACACGGACCCTGTGGCACGAGAAGATGTCACATCAGTCGAGATGCACGCATACGGCGACTCGGTAATAAATGGCAATGTACAAGAGGCACTATTAGCGCTGTTGGCAGCAGCAATCGCATTGTGGCTGATCGCCTGCGTGAATGTTACGAGCCTGATGCTAGCTCGAGGTGCGGCCAAACAACGCGAGATCGCCGTTCGAGCAGCATTGGGAGCCAGCCATTGGAGAATTGCACGGCAACTGCTGATCGACGGACTTCTGCTCAGTGGAATCGCTTGTGTGTTTTCTCTGGGTCTGGTCTTTGCCGCTTTGCGGGTGTTTGAAAGTGAATTGACAGCCTATGTCAACATTCGCATCGAAGCGACATCGAATATTGCCCTTATCCTTTTTCTTGTCGCGCTCACCGTTGGCAGTGCTGTAATTTCCTCGGTTTGGCCGTCCTTAGTTGCTGCGAAAACATCGATTGATCCCGTGCTCAGAGGTGGGCAGTATGGGGGTCAAAGCCAACATCGCGCAAGAAGAATCCTCGTGGCAAGTCAGGTTGCGATCTCTTTTGTTCTCCTAAGTTCCTGTGGACTTCTTTTGCGGACTATTTTCGTACTCAAACACGTTTCACCCGGTTTCAATACCGATCACATCATCGTAGCGGACATGGTAGTCCCCGCCTATAAATTCGACGGGAAAAATATGACGACGGAGTTATATCAGCCTTTGGTCGAGCGAGTAGAGCACATGCCCGGAGTACAAGCGGCTTCACTCACCACTGCGGTGCCGTTGGGCAAAAGATTTCCCATGCTTTTCTCGTTGGCCGCAGATGATCATGATCCGCAATCTGCGCAAACGGAAGAACTGGTCGCTCAGTTTCGCGCGGTTGGTCCAGGGCTACAACACGTATTGGGCTTTCGTATGTTGGCAGGAAGGTTCTTTGATGAAAATGACACCGCCGGTTCCCAGCCAGTCATAGTAGTAAATCGCGCTTTCGCAAAAGCATTCTTTGGAGACAATCGCGACCCCGCCAAAATTTTGGGCAAAGAACTCCTCCACTATGGAAAGGACAAGCCCGCTCGCGTCATTGGCGTTCTCGATGACGAACGGCAAGTGTCTTTATTAGAAGAATCAAAACCCGAGATCAACGTTTGTATTCCACAAATCACGCCGAAAACCGGTTTTTATCGTGTAGCCGAAGGTCTGGTCATGAACCTGGCAGTTCGAACCGAAAGAAGTCCAAACATATTCATTCCCGAATTGCGTCGAGTTCTTGCCAGCGCCAGCCCTGAACTGGCAGGCAGCACATTTAAGACGATGGATGAGGTGCTTGACGACTCCTTCGGCGATCAACGGATCGCTTCTCAATTGCTTCAACTTTTTGCAGGATCAGCACTGCTGCTGTGCATCACAGGCCTCTACAGCACGCTGGCATACTTCGTAACTCAACGAACCCGCGAGTTGGGCATCCGCTTTGCCCTGGGTGCCCAAAAACATCAAACAATCTGGCTGATCATGCGCCAAGCCGGTACTGTCCTCGTGTGCGGTTCAGCTGCGGGATTGTTGGTTTCCCTGTTCGCTAATCGAATGTTGAGAAACATTCTTTTCGGAGTAAAAACTCACGATGCATTGGCGCTCATCGCAACAGCTCTGATGCTCATTATCGCCGGGCTGGCAGCAGCATATTTCCCCGCTCGACGTGCGGCGCGAGTCGACCCGATGCAAGCGCTGCGCACAGAATGATGTTGACCAACATTTGTGTTTTTAAATTTGTCATTCCGACAAGGCGCGCAGCGCCGAGGAGGAATCTGCTTTCCTGGACAGCACCACGATTTTGAGTGGGACACGGTTTTGGGCAGGGCACGGCTTCCAGCCGTGCCATTTGAAACAATCAATGAACCGCGCTTTAGCGCCTGAGGTACTCTCCATTTTTCAACGAGAATTATCAGTTATTAACAGTTTTTCCTAAACCAGCCTCACCAATCTATTGTCCTTCTCTCACCTTCTGCCTCACAATCTATAAAGCCCCATGGCCAACCCCGGCGATTTCGCATACACCGTCAAGCAGCAAGCGGACATAGTCCGCATCGTCGGCGACTACATCAAGCTAAAAAAAACCGGGGCCCAAAACTACTCCGGCCTCTGCCCCTTCCATGGGGAAAAGACGGCGTCATTTTCTGTACACGCAACCAAGCAGTTCTACCACTGCTTCGGCTGCGGAGTCTCCGGAGACGTATTCAGCTTCGTACAAAAAATCGAAAACATCACCTTTCCGGAAGCGGTCCGAGTAGTAGCCCAAAAGCTAGGCATCGCGCTCCCAAAAGTAAGCTACAGCAGCCCAGCCGAAGCCAAAGAAGCAAAACTCCGCACGATTCTGTTGGATGTCCACGAACGAGCCTGCGCATTTTTCCAGGAATGCTTACGCCGCCCAGAAGGAGCCAACGCCCGCGAGTACTTGGCAGGCCGCGGACTCGACGAAGAAACCATCAAATCCTTCCGCATAGGCTTCGCCCCAGATTCCGGCTTCCTGCTCCGCGACAAATTAAAAGGAGAATTCGACGAAGAGACTCTGCGCGAAAGCGGCCTGTTCTCCTGGAAGCAAGACGAATCCAAGCCAGCGACCAACGACCAGCGACCAGCGACTGCCAACATGTACTCCAAATTCCGCAACCGAGTCATGTTCCCCATCGCCAACGAAACCGGACGCGTCATCGCCTTCGCCGGCCGCACACTGGCCACCGACGAGAAAGCCGGCCCAAAATATCTGAACTCGCCGGAAACAGCTATCTATTCAAAAGGGCGAGTCCTGTTCAACCTCGATCACGCCAAAGAAGCCATTCGCAAACTCGACTACGCGATCCTGGTCGAAGGCCAAATGGACTGCATCTCCGTCTTCGCCGCTGGATTTCAAAACGTAATCGCCAGCTCCGGCACAGCATTCACTGAGCTGCAAGCCAAGCTGCTAGGACGCTTCAGCAAAAACGTAGTCGTCAACTTCGACCCCGACACCGCCGGAGCAAAAGCCACCGAACGTACTTTGGGCTTGTTAGTCGAAGAAGAATTTCAAATCAAAGTGTTGACACTGGAATCCGGATTCGACCCCGACCTCTACATCCGCCGCAAAGGCAAAGATGCCTACGCCGAAGCCCTGCGCGGTTCGCAGCGTTACTTCAGCTACCTGATCGAGCGAGCCCGCACTCAATTCCCCGTCCGCAGTGCCGAAGGCAAAGTGAAAGCGGTGAACTATCTGCTGCCGCACATACAGCAAATTCCCAGCCGCATTGTGCGCGATGAATTAGCCAGCGAAATTGCGCAAAAACTAGGCATCGATTCCGCAGTCCTACGTCAGGAACTAAAACACGCCGCCACCAACCGCGGCACAAAAACTGTCCAAGCGAAAGCAGAAACCCAAATCACCGACGCCGAGCGCATCCTGATCCGCGCCCTGGCCTCATCCGCCGAAATCCAAACCAGCGAAGAACACTTCTCCGCCCGCGATGGCGCCGAGGAAGAATTCGATCCCTGCCGCCACGCCCACTACATCCTGCAAAGCGAGCGCCTGCACGAAGGCCTCTCGACAGAATCCCTGGCCGAGGTCCTGCTTAATGCTGGCCCCGAAGCTGCCGATGTTATGTCGTTGCCAAGGTCAGAGGCCGAGCGCAACCTGCTAGCCACAGTTCTTTTAAAAGACGACGAGGAGCTGTCAGTCGAGCGCTTGGAAGGCGCAGTCCGGGCCCTAAGGCGCATCCATCTCCGCCGGAAACTCGACCAAGTCCAGCAGGAACTGCAAAATACGCGGAATCTAGCGGCAGACCGCCTGCGCGACCTGCTTCAAGAGAAAACGCGCCTAAAGCGGTCATTAATGGACCCCAACCTCCAAGACCCGCCCAGTGATGCAGCCTGAAACGAATAAGCCCTGAAGATCATCTAAATCATTAACGGGCAGTGGTATAGGGAGCGGCCGACGGCAGCAAAATAAAGCTTTCATGTAGTTGAAACATGACGCTTTATGCTAAACTTTTAAGGTTTGTGTCGTTCGCGGACCCCCGCGACTCCACGCTCCCAATCGTAAAAAAACTACAACGTCCTATACCCGTAGGACAAAAGGGTAATTCTTGGCTCTAGAAGACAAGTACGACGATATTAAGAAGCTAATCGAGACAGGGAAAGAAAAAGGCTACCTGACATACGATCAGGTAAACGACCTCATCCCACAGGATGTTCAAAGTCCCGAAGACCTCGATGATTTGCTGACGACTATCGGTACGCAAGGTATCGATGTGCTGGAGGGGCCCAAGCTGCCTTCCTCCGCCGCACTCGATAAAAAATTCGATGAAGAAGAAGCTGGGGAAGACGTAGAACTCGATCTCACCCCCGGCACGCTGGAAAAAACCAATGACCCCGTCCGCATGTATCTGCGCGAGATGGGAACTGTGCCTTTGCTCACCCGCGAAGGCGAAGTGGAAATTGCAAAGCGTATCGAACGCGGGCAGCTTCGCGTTCTTAAGGCGCTTTCGCGGTCTCCAATCGTCATCAACGAACTGCTCTCTTTGGGCGAGGACTTGAAGAAACAAGTCCGCTCCATCAAGGAAGTAGTCACGTTCGATGAAGAAGAAATCACCGAGGACATTCTCGACAACCGGCGGAAAGAATTCACCGGAAAAATTGACGAACTAGCGAAGGCATACAAAAAAGCCGGACAGCTACAGGAAAAATTCGTCAACGTCTCGCAAAAGAAACGTCCCAAGGACCACCGCCGCGCGCGCCGTGCACTGGCCCGCGGAGTGGTGAAGGTTTCGCAGGCAGTCCGTAAACTCGGCTTCACCAACAATGAACGCAAACGCCTGATCGAGCGCGTCAACAAGACCGTCGATGGCATGCGTCATCTGGACCGTCAATCCCAGAACCTGGAAAAGAAAGCCGACCAGACGAGAAGCGAAGACCAGCGCAAAGAATACAAACGCCAGGCCCGCAGCCTCCACGCTGAACTGGAAAAAATCGAGCAGGAAGTTGGAGTTCTCTTCCAAGAACTCAAACGCACCCAGCGCGAAATCATCCAGGGTGACATGGATGCCGAGCAGGCCAAGCGCGAACTGATCGAAGCCAACTTGCGTCTTGTGGTCTCGATCGCCAAGAAATACACCAACCGCGGATTGCAGTTCCTCGACCTGATTCAGGAAGGCAACATCGGCCTGATGAAAGCAGTCGACAAGTTCGAATACCGCCGTGGCTACAAATTTTCAACGTATGCCACATGGTGGATCCGCCAGGCCATCACCCGCGCCATCGCTGACCAAGCGCGTACGATTCGTATCCCAGTGCACATGATCGAAACGATCAACAAGCTGATCCGCACGTCACGTCAGCTGGTGCAGGAACTGGGACGCGAACCCACGTCCGAAGAAATCGCCAAGCGCATGGACATTCCGGTAGCAAAAGTCCGGAAAGTCCTGAAGATCGCACAAGAGCCAATCTCTCTGGAAACGCCAATCGGCGAAGAAGAAGATTCGCACTTAGGCGACTTCATCGAAGACCGCGCGGTAGTTTCCCCGGCGGAAGCGGTGATCAACGTCAACCTGAAAGACCAAACCGGACAGGTCCTGCGCACACTGACTCCTCGCGAAGAGAAAGTCATCAAGATGCGCTTCGGACTGGAAGACGGCAGCGAACACACGCTGGAAGAAGTCGGACAATCGTTCGCAGTTACTCGTGAACGTATTCGTCAGATTGAGGCCAAGGCGCTGCGGAAGCTGCGTCATCCAAGCCGCTCGCGGAAGTTGCGGGCGTTTATGGATGGGGTTCGGGACTAAGTCAGAAATAAGAAAGCAGAATTGGCGCGGCGCAAGCCGCGCCTTTTTGTTTTGTACGACAAGGGTTCTTCTCAGGGCATGGCTTACGCCGTGCTGTACGAGCCCGGAATTGGAAACACGCACCGGAAGGCGCGATAGAAGGCCGACATCATTGGCAGTTGCGCCCCATGGGCGCGTCAATCAAATTGATGTGCAGATCGGCAGGGCTGAAGCCGCTGCCCTGACACGCACCATATCTCTCGGTTAGCAATTCTTAACTTGATAAACTGCACTAGCCACTTATCATTAAGGCGCCTGGCAGACGGAATTCTAGTATCTTGAAGCCTTGGGCACAGCTCAGGGCTTGGCTTTTAGTAATTTCTAACTTGAATATTTGATCCGTTGAACTAAGATTCAACTCGACGGTTTGGCAAACTGCGTTCAGTACCCAAGCAAAAAGCTCCGGCTGATGACCGGGGCTTTTGCTTTGTTGCTGCATCTCAGAAGGCCCCACTCAAGCCAAAATCGGTGTTCAGTCCCATGACATGCTTTACAAAGTGTCTCCGGACATCCTTTACACTCCGGCGCGAGCGCAGCGAGCGCGGGAGCGGGGCCAGCGATGCCATGGAAGACGATGGATGTGCGGGAACAACGAGTGAGTTTTGTGGTGGCGGCCAGTCGAGGGGAGAAGCCGTTGAGCGGTTTGTGCCAGGAGTTTGGGATTTCGCGACCGACCGGTTATTTGTGGTTGGCGCGTTATCGCGAGCAGGGATTGGCGGGGATCGCGGAGCGCAGCCGGAGGCCGGCGGGCAGTCCGCAGCGAACTGGCAGTGAGGTGGAACAACAGGTGGTGAAGCTGCGCCAGCGTTATCCCGACTGGGGAGCACGCAAGCTACAGGTGTTGTTGCGGCAGCGTGGGACGGAGTTGGCGCGGAGCACGGTGCATCGCATTTTGTTGCGTCACGGTTTGATTCACGACGATGCGCGGCATGATATGGCGCTGCAACGCTTCGAGCGGAGTGAACCCAACGAGTTGTGGCAGATGGATTTCAAAGGCCCGTTGTGTCCGGCGGAGCGAGTGGGGCCGCTGTCGGTGATCGACGATCACAGCCGCTACGTGGTGGTATTGCAGAAGGTGGCCAGCAATAGCGGCGAACTGGTGCGGGAGCATTTGCAGGGCGCATTCGGCGAGTGTGGAGTACCGAAAGAGATGTTGATGGACCACGGGATTCCGTGGTGGGGTGGGCAATCGCCACAGGGTTTCACCAAGCTGTCGTTGTGGCTGATGAAGCAAGGCATCGCGCTGCATTGGGGGCGGATTCGCCATCCGCAGACGCAAGGCAAGGTAGAACGATTTCATGGTGAGTTAAAGCGTGCCCTGCAACGACGACCACCACGAGCGGACTTGCAGGAGTGGTTGGATGAGTTTCGCTGGGAACATAACCATGTGCGTCCGCACGAAGCGCTGGGGATGCGAACTCCGTCAACCCGCTGGCGGCGCAGCGTGCGCAGTTACAATCCCAGTCCGCCACGTTGGGAGTATCCACAGGGGTCACGCGTATTGAAGATCGACAATGATGGGAAGATCAAACTGAAAGGAGAGCATTGGCTGATCAGCCGCGCCCTGACGGGAGAATGGGTGCGCTTAGTGGCGATGGAGCAGCGCATCTTGGTCTACTACTGCCAGACCCTGGTACGCGAACTCGACCTGGCCAACCAGCACTCGACCATCGTCGAGCGCTGGTTGCCGGATCCATCTTCTCCCTCGCCACTGTAAAGGATGTCCCGGGACACTTTGTAAAGCATGTCGTGGGACTGGACACAAAATCGGGCTTGAATGGGCCACCCGGCCCGTGGGCGCCATGATCATCAGCAAGACTAGGTCGGCAGGGCTGAAGCTGCTGCCCTGACACGAACCGCCAGCCAAATCCCGAATATGCACTTGACAGCATATGTCTTTAAAGACATAATACCAATGTGTCATGGCAGGTCTATTTTCACGCGGAGTTCGAGCCTGAATTTGACGCATTCGATCTGGCGGTGCAGGACGAATTGCTAGCGCACGCGAATTTGCTGAAGACATTCGGGCCGCAGCTCAAACGCCCCACTGCGGACACCCTTCACGGCTCAAAACACGACAACATGAAAGAACTGCGGTTTAAAGCTGCGAACGGCGTCTGGCGTGTCGCATTCGCGTTCGACCCGGAGCAGAAGGCCATATTGCTGGTCGGCGGTGACAAGTCAGGCGGAAGCGAGAAACGGTTTTACCGCCAACTCATCAAGATCGCGGACGCAAGGTTTGACCGTCACCTTGCGTTCCTGAAAGCAAAGGCATCAAAAAAGGGGCCCAGGCAATGAAGACTCTAGAACAAAAATTGAAAGAGATCGGTTCCCGGCGGCAGGCGAAGGTTAAGTCCCGCACTCGAGAATTGGTGGCGCGAGAAATGTCTTTACGGGAGTTGAGACACGCTGCCAACAAAACTCAAAAAACTGTCGCCCGCACTCTCAATATGGGACAGGATGGGATCTCTCGTCTCGAAAAACGCAGTGACCTGTTGCTCTCTACTCTGCGGAGCTATGTAGAAGCAATGGGAGGCCGTCTCACTCTGATGGCAGAGTTTCAAGACCAGGAACCAATTGCGATTGGCGGGTTCGGGGAGATTACTCAGGATCAGAAGAACGGAAAGGCAAAACGGCGGGCCGCGCAGGAGGGATAAAAGGAGCCCTCGGCGCCTAAAGGCGGTCACAGCTGACTTTATCCGCAGGGCTGAAGCCGCTGCCCTGACACGAACCTTCCCCTGCACACGAGCCTTCCTTGCGGCGGTGTGATTATCTGGCGCGGATATTCTTGCTAGTCTGATTATGGACATCTCTGATGGCCCTAATTCATTTTGCAAAAATACATCAGCTGAACCGCACCCAGTGGGTTTCTAAACCGCTCGAAGAAATCTTCGATTTCTTCGCTAAGCCCTCCAACCTGGAAATTCTCACCCCGCCCTGGCTCAACTTCCACATCACCGATGCGCCCCAGAAATTACAAGCAGGCTCCCTCATTCGCTACCAATTGCGCATCCACGGAGTCCCCGTCCACTGGACCACCGAAATCACAGAATGGAATCCGCCTTTCAGCTTCGTAGATATACAGCTGGTCGGCCCGTACAAGTCATGGCATCATCGCCACACCTTTGCTGCCGAGAATAATGACACCACCATTCATGACACTGTCGACTACGTTCTTCCCTTTGGTCCGCTGGGAAATTTGGTCAATTGGATTTTGGTAAGTCGGGATGTGAAGCGGATTTTTGACTACCGGCAGCAAAAGATAGCTGGGCTGTTTGCAGGATAAAGGGAACGTTCCGTTTGTACACTATTTTTTGTCTTATTTTTTTGTCCCCTATTTTTTCGCCATTACGGAAACTCCACATCCAGCGCGTAGATCTCCTGCGAGCTGAGGTCCTGGATATACAGGTACGACCCATCCGGAGCTTGACCTCCCCAAGGCCCGGACAATCCCTGGTATCGGCTCAAGTCCGCCAGGCTGAATAGTTCCTCCGACTTTGTTTCTCCTAGCTTCGCGCGCCGGCATGCGGGCTGGTTGGTATAGAAGACGTCAAACGAAATATATTTCCCGTCCTTTGACCACCTGGGATACGAAACATTCCCCGGTTCATCCAGCCACTGCGACCATTTCTGCGTAGCAAATTCATACAGCATCAGTTTCTTGTAATCCCTGGTGACGGCAGCGAGATAACGCCCATCGGGAGAAAGTCGGGGGCTAAAAAGGCCTTGCGCACCGGGAAAATTAGAAACCTGACGTGTCTTCACATCGAGTATGTAAATCTGAATATCCGGTGCGGATGGAGCACGTGAGAAAAAAATCTTGCTGCCATCCAGGGACCAATTGAAATCCACGCCTGCTTCGCCATTGGGCAGCAAATTTTCTGGCGATCCGCCCTGCGCCGAAACCACCTGCGCGGTCGACTCGCCTCCCATGGGTTTGTTGGAAAAAGCAATTTGCGTCCCATCGCGAGACCATACAGGAAGCATGGCGACTGACGGAGGATAGGTCAATTGCAGGCGGTCACTGCCATCGATGCGGCTGCGCCACAAGCTGCTGTCGGGAACGCTGATATAGGCTATCCATTGACCATCCGGCGAAAACGCTAAATCGGAAGCAGACATCCCGGAAAGAAAAGGAACAAACTGGCGCGCCTTGTCGTCGTACCGGACCGGCTGCGCCCGCGACTGAATGCCGGTAGCGAAAAGCTTTTTTCCGTCGGCTGAAGGAATAACGTAGGAGAACGATAAAGGTCCCGTGGTCAGGCGGACAGGTTCCGATTTCTTCCGGAAAAGACTGGTTCGAGCAGAAACAGAATAAATATCGCTTACAGCCGTCCCTTGATAATGAAGGAAAACAAAATTCCGGCCGTCCGGCATCCATACTGCATTGTTCTCCGTGGGCGGATTATGCCATCCCGCCAGAATTTGATGAGCATTCGTGCCATCGGTTTTTACTTCCCACACAGAAGATTGATTGGTGTTAGCCGGCGTTACCGTGAAGGTAAGTCTTGTCCCATCGGGAGAAAAATGCACGTTGACGGGCGCGCCCTTCATTGAACTCACCTTACGAGGGTTGCTGCCATCCGCATCCGCAAGATAGACATCCGCGCCTTTGGTGAATGCGATCTGCTTCCCATCGGGAGACCACGCTGAACTATTTGCGATGATGCTTCCCATGCGGCGGGGTGAGCCCGACGGCAAGGGAACCGTCCACGCGGGAACTGCCGGTGCAAAAGCCTCGGTCGCGCCGATCAGTAATTGTGAGTGGTCCGGAGAGATGTCACCGACAAATGCACTCTTAAAAGGTGTAGCAATTTGTGAGGTTTCACCGCCAGTAGCTGAAACCTGCGAGAGAACATAGTGACCCTTGAAATATTCCGTTGTATAAATGCGGGAGCCATCGGTCGCCATCCCAATTTTGACCAGACCATCGTGGGTGATCTGCGTAGTTCCCGTGATCTTTGAATCTGCAACTGGGATTAAGGCGCGAATCACTGTAAACAGCAATACGCAGCCAAGAGCAGCCGCGATTCCCAAAAGCCAGCGATTCTTTTTCTTCCCCGGAGGTTGAATACTTACCGCAGCATTCATCTTCCCCGATGTGGTATCGCGCTTGAGGCGTTTCAGGTCAGCACGCATTTCCGCCGCGCTCTGGCAGCGGGTATCTCTATCTTTTTCAAGCGCTTTATTGATGAGCCGTTCAAGATCGAGCGGAAGATCAGTGTTCAAACGCACGGGTGGAGTCGGGACTTTGTTCAGGATCGAATTGAAAATTGCCGCGGAAGTGTCTCCTCGAAAAGGCAGCGTCCCCGTGGCCATCTCATAGAGCACGGCGCCGAAAGAAAACAGATCACTGCGTGCGTCCAGTTCTTTTCCCAACGCCTGTTCCGGCGACATGTATGCAACAGTGCCGAGTGCATTACCCGGACTGGTAAGGTGTTCTTCACTCACCGTACCCGTGTTGCCTGAGCTTGAACCGGAATGCAGATTCATTTTCGCCAAGCCAAAGTCGAGAAGTTTGGCGTGCCCGCGCTCGGTAACGAAAATATTCGCCGGCTTAATATCGCGATGAATGATTCCCTTGGAGTGGGCCGCGTCGAGCGCGTCGGCGATATCAATTCCCACATCGAGCAGCCGCTCAGTTTCCATGGGATGACTGAAGATGACTTGCTTCAGCGTCTTGCCTTCCAGGTATTCCATCACGATGAACGGCCGTCCCTGATATTCACCGATTTCGTGGATGGTGCAGATGTTGGGATGATTCAGAGCTGAAGCGGCACGGGCCTCGCGGCGGAAGCGCTCGAAGGCCTGGGGGTCATTGGCAACATCATCAGGCAAAAACTTCAGCGCGACAAAACGGCCGAGTTGCGTGTCTTCGGCCTGATAGACCACACCCATCCCGCCCCCGCCAAGTTTGGTGATGATGCGATAGCGGGAAACCGTCTGGCCTACAATCGATTGCGGCTCGGTCATAGAAGAAAAATCTTAGCAGAAGGATTGGAGTTGTTCGTTTGCCGCACTTTCATACTTCGGTTCTGCCATTATGCTTCCGTACCACGCCACAATGTGTTTTCTTAGGTGCGGATTCTCTGCGAGTAACTTAGAGGACAGACGGATCGTTCTCCCGTTTCAAAGTCAAAAGCGGCGGACAGGAGTGTCCGCCCTACACTTTCCCATTTTGGGAATCAAAATCTTCGTGTTCCATTTTCCGAAAATCCTTGCCTTAAGAATTCGCGAAAGTTTCCAATAGAAGAAAGCAGATTCCTCGCGCAAAAAACCGCGCTTCGGAATGACAAGTGGTTGGGTAACATCCCACCCTAAACACAAGGTCTCTCCACTCCGCCCGCTTTGGCGGGCTCCGGTCGAGATGACAGATTGATGAGTGGCAGAGTTCGTTGTCGGCTCGGAGAACAGCAGGTCCCTCCACTTCGGTCGGGATGACAATTTTTATTAGGGAGTTGGCGTGAAGAAGCAGAAGACGGACCTGATCAAAGACAAGAAGAAGCGCGGGGAGTGGGTGGAGCTGAAGTTTATGGCGGAGGCGGCGGCATGGGGGTTGCCGGCCGCGAAGCCGTTTGGGGATTCGGAAAATTTTGATGTGGTGGTGGGGCGTCCGGGGAAGTTTGTGGGGGTGCAGGTGAAGTGCACGATTTTTCGGTCGAAGAATGGCGAAGGGTATATCTGTACGACTTGCAGCAGTCATAAGTTGTATCGGGCGGGCGCGTTCGATTTTCTGGCGGCTTATGTGGTGCCGGAGGATGTGTGGTACATACTGCCGGTTGGGGAGATTGTGGGTAAGCGGTCGGTGTCATTGTGTACGCCGACTGGCCGGTATGAGAAGTATCGCGAGGGGTGGGAGTTGCTGCGGGAGGCGGTGGGAGTGGCAAGTTCAGAAGTCGAGGAGAGTGCTTCGCCTAGTCGCATGGAAGCGCGGATGATGGGGGCGTTTCAGTTTGTGCGGCGGCAGTGGGAGCGGTGACCCACTAAAGTGAAAATTTCTATCTAAATTCCGCAAAGCCCGTGGAATTCAGAATGGGCACCCTCGTGGGTGTAGTATCTCGCGTAAACTGAAAACGAAATCCAACTCTCCCACTGCCCGCCTCATCTCATTCTCATTACCCGTACATTAAGGAGGAAGCTTGAAAGCCAAAAATACGATCTGCCTCTGGTTCGACAAGGACGCACAGGATGCCGCACGCTTTTATGCCGCGACTTTCCCGGACAGCAAAGTGACCGCAGTCCACAAAGCCCCGAGCGACTACCCGGGAGGTAAAAAGGATGATGTGCTCACGGTGGAGTTTACGGTCCTTGGCATTCCTTGTCTCGGTCTCAACGGCGGCCCAACCTTCAAACACAGTGAAGCCTTTTCTTTCCAGATCGCGACAGACAATCAGGAAGAAACCGACCGTTACTGGAACGCCATTGTCAACAATGGCGGCCAGGAAAGTCAGTGCGGATGGTGCAAAGACCGCTGGGGCCTCTCCTGGCAGATCACCCCGCGCGTGCTGACTGATGCGTTCGCGGCTGGCGGTACTGAGGCTAAGCGTGCGTTTGAGGTGATGATGCCGATGAAGAAGATCGACGTCGCCAAGATCGAGGCAGCGCGGCGAGGATGACGGGTGGCCCACTCAAGCCTGATTTTGGCTTGAGTGGTGGCACCCCGATTTCAAAAACGTGTCCGTGAATTGTCCTTGATTGTTACTTAAATGCCCAGACATATGGATTCTCTCCCATATAAATCTGGCAACATGTGGTGATATTCATTAGAACCAATTTCTTGGAAGTTAATTCCCACCCTAGCGGCGTTGCAGCATTTCCTGACTACGGGCCCAGCCGTTGGCAGCGCGCAGATGATTGCGGTCACGCTCCAATCGTGCCTTCTCCGCCACATAGCGCGCCTGCAACTTAGGAAGCATGGCGCGAAGATTTTCCAGCGCTCTTCTGTACTCCACAAATTCTGCGGCAAAAGCCGGATCATTTCCGTTTTTAGTTTTACGAAGGTGTGCCACTTTTTGTAATTCAGATAGCAATCCAGCAAGGTCAACCGCAGTCACCCGAATGGGCCCCGATTCCTGTTGATGTATCAGCTCCAGCAGTCGATGTAGCTTGCCGTTGGTTTCCTGCAAAAGTTGTGAAGTAATGGGCACTAGATACTCCAGCGCAAGGTTTTTTCCAGCGAACTCGGAACCATAGGGGCAGAGGGTGAAGCCGCCTCATTTGACACCTGCGCCGACTGCTCCACTTGCACCCAGGCTTCGCGAAATTCCAGAAGGACCTTAATGTGTTTGCGTAATTCTCCGGGCAATATTTTGATCTGCGCATTCAACAAAGTTGTACGCAGACCGTAGTAGTACCGGTCGAGGTTTTTGGCCACTTCGCCGCCCTGTTGCATATCGAGTGTTCCTTGCAACTGGCCCACCACTCGCAGGCCGTGATCGATTTCGTTGGTACGCGCTGCCACATCGTTTTTCTCCATGGCGGCCAACGCGCGCTGCAAGTCTTTGATTAGTTGTTCGTAGAGTAAGATCACCAATCGTAAGGGGCTAGCGCCATGCCCATCGGTGTGACGGTAAATGGAAGATGCGTCAAGGGTCATTTGGGTAATGCTCCGAGTGCGCTGGCAATTTGATTTTGAATCAAAGGCAATTGTTCCAGAGCAGCGTTGACCTGGCTGAACTGCTTGATCAGCAACTGTTGCTGCGTTGCAATATGGACTTCAAAATCGCTGATCTGGTCGCTCAGTGCGTTATTGGTTGCAGTGTTCTGTTGTAACTCCAGGTTGAGAATACCGTCGGTGGAATCGGTCAGATTAGAGAGCGTCGAACTGAGTGACTGCGCGAAACCCTTGTTGGCTGGGTCGATCGATTGGAAGAAATTCTGGAAATCAGCTGTGTTCTGCGTGATGGCCGCTGTGAGCTTGGTCGAATCCACGCTGAACGTGCCGTCATTGGCCATGTTGAGGCCGAGCGAAGCCAGGTTCACAAATCCGTTGTTGCCAGTAAACGCCGTTGTCATGCCAGTGAGTAATGTTGACTGCAACATGCGCAGCGAACCGTTGGCTTCCAGCGGGGGCGCGGAACTTCCATCAGGGGCCACGGTAAATTGCGCGTTGATCGAAGTGATCAACTGGTTATAGCTGGCGACGAAATTGTTGACCGCCTGGGTAGCTTGGGCGCTGTCAGCGGCAACACTAAGATGGATTTCTTCTCCGGGTGTGGCGTCATTGAGTAGATTGAGTGTGACCCCCGGAATCACAGTGCCAATCGTGTTGCTGCTGCTGTTAATGGGAATCCCGTCTACTGTAAGAGATGCATTCGTTCCCGCGATCTGGTGGAACGCAACAGGCGGAGGTGTGGTTGGTACCGTGAATACATCTCCCGGCACGAAATCTGTGCTGCCGGCGGAGATGGTGAATCCAATTTTGTTGGAACTAAACGGTGTTCCTACGGTAGCTGTGCCCAACGCTCCGGAAACCGATCCCGTAACATTGAAGTGGGTCGCGTCGGTCGCCGTGACGGTAATAGTTTCAGCGGCGCTGGTAGTTCCACCTGTGAGATTTGAAATTGTTCCATCCCCGGTGCCCGTGTAGGAAGCGCTGCCAGCCGCTCCACTGGAACTGATCGTAATGTTCCCCGGTTGGCCGATGGTGTTGCTGACAAGCGCCAGCCGCGATCCGCTAGCATCGCTAATTACACTCGCGCTCACGCCAAGGTTGTGGCTGTTGATATAAGAAGCCAGGCTGCTCAACGTATTGTTGCCTGGTCCAACCGCGATATTTGCAGCTGGGCCATTCCCTACTTGCAAGGTGATCGTGCCAGGATTCAGTGTGGCCCCGGTGGCCACAGCATCCGTATATGCAGACGATGTGGTGGCCAGATTATTCACAATGACTACATGGTTCCCGGGAGTGGCAGAGGTTTGCGCGGTAGCGGTCAGGGTTCCAGTGTCGGAGGACACTGCAATTTTTGCAGTGAGTGCGCCCAGTGGATCTTTCAGTGCGTTGACGGCGGAGGCGAAATCGCTGAGGTTGGAATTGATGGCCGTAAGCGCAGCCGCCTGGCTGGCCAGCCCAGATTGCTGACCGATCCAGACTTGCTCTGGGGCGCGCGCAGCGGTGATGAGTTGATTTACGACCGAGTCGACATCAATGCCTTGCCCCAGTCCGGCCCCGGATGTGGCAAAACTGCTCGGATTCAAATTCAATGTAATTCCTGTACTGCCCATATATTTCCCGCGGAGTTATAACGTCACTTTCAGTTTTTGTTCGGATTCGTGGAGTAGATCTTCAATATTGCGCATGATGCGCAGGATCTGCTCGGGTGGAACCTGCCGCACTACTTCACCATTGGTGGGATCGGTAAAACGGTAAATCACATTTTGTTTGTCATCCATAGAAACGTTCAACTGACGTGGCTCGGGGAGGGAAACTTTTGTAGATGAAACAGCGGACTTGGCTGGCTCATCGGGCTGGCCCCCGGCAGCGCCAGATGGTGCATCAATTCGGCGTTGTGCTGGCTTAGCCGATGGCGCAACATTTCCCGAGTCCGCCTGTGTTACGGCTTGCGTGAAATCAATACGCATACAAGGGCCCCTGACTATGGTTCAAATGCGGGGTGGATCATTCCCACCCCGCAGGTAAGCGGTTGTTAACGCAGAAGCGCAAGCACTTGCTGCTGGGTTTGGTTGGCCTGTGCCAGAGCGGAAATACCGGTCTGGTTCAGGATGGAGAACTTGGTCAAGTTGGCCACTTCCTCTGCAATATCGGCGGAGCGGATGCCTCGTTCAGCAGCGGACGCCGGCGTCTTGCATCGGGTGGTGCCACTTTTGCAAATCCCGGAACAGATCATGCAGCTTGCACATTACAAGAAGGCTGCCCGAGCCTCAGTCTGATTAGTTCATCGCGATCACGTCGCGAATTTTCTGCATCAACGATCCCAAAGAAAATGGTTTAGACAGATAGATGGAATTGCGAAGAACACCTTGGTCAGCCGTGCTTTCAGGATAGCCGGAAATAAATACGGTTTTTAGTTTGGGTTCTTCCTTCATTAATTCTTTCGCCATATCGCGTCCATTCTTTCCCTGCAATACAACATCGACCAGGAGAAGCGCGACTTCGCCTTTGTGTCGCCGAAATTCGCGTACGGCTTCGACGGCGCTGCGAGCTTTGAGGACGGTGTATCCGGCCGCTATGAGAATTTCCGCTGTCACTTCGCGCACAAAATTCTCATCCTCAACCAGCAGGATACTTCCGTGTAGTGGCGGCATATCTGATCCAAAAGGTGGGGGAGTTTGCACGGAAGTATCAATGCGGACAGTGGCATTGCCCATGGTAGACCTCGATGTAAGTGCACATTGCATACGAATATCCAATGTTTTAAAAGGTGTACACACCGAAGTCTGAGGGAGAGAAATGTGTTGCTAGAGTAACTTGCAATGAATGACCTAAACAACATGCAAGAGGCAGCAAGGAGGACCATGCCATTTTGGAATTGGGGAAGACCGAATGAGTTCTGGATTGATACCAGATCATTTTCCCCGTGTTAGCAAAGTATGGTTTGGATCGAGTACGACCTTTCGTGTGCCTGCGGGTGCAGTCAAGCGAAAGGTTGTCTCTGCTTCATCCGCAAAAACTTGTCCAATCAATTTATTCTTGCCCGCTATCACGGCATAGATCGGGAGCAGAGTAACCAGATTGTCAGGAGCTTCTTTTTGGCTGATCTTGCCAGTAACGATGACTCCGGCACCTGGTTTGGCCTCAAACTTCACGTCATTGATTTCTATCCGTGGAATGGCTGTTCCATTGAGCCAACTGTCGTAAAACCAGTCGAGAGATTTCTTGCCTTCATGCCAGAGCGGTCGTGGCAAATCTGCTTCGAATAAGTCGATGAATTCTTGGGTGCTCAGTGTTCGGTCCTCATATTGAGTCCGTACTTTACGAAGCGTGCGTATAAAGGGATCGTTGGCCAATGAAGTCGAAGATGTCTGGCCACTTTTGCGCTCTGCATCGATCAACATGTTACGCAACATATGCAGCAACCAGACGCCGCGTTCGTAGCTGATGACTTCGTACCCACTAGGAAAGTGGGAAGAAGAAAGCCGGGTTCCCAATGTCACCGGGCCCGCACTCATAAGCGCTTCGCCGTTCTTATTTTTTTGCAGCAAATTAGTACGGTAATTTTCCAGCACAGCATGGAATCGAACTGGGTCTTGAGTTTCGAGCAGCATCAGCGAACTGTAGTCCGCCAAGGCCTCGATCAGCCACTGATCGCGATATCCATTCCAATTAACCAAATCCCCCCACCATTGATGTGCGGTCTCATGCGCGATGACGGCATTTGTCATGATGCGTGTAACTTTACCCATATCGAGGCGCGCTTTTTCGCCCTCGTTTAAGAACGAAAGGCTTGACAGAAATACCAGCCCGGGCCAACCCTGGCTGATGATGCCGGGTTTTTGGGTCATCGAAAGTGAACTGTATGGATATGGTCCAAAAGCTTTTGAAAAGAATTCAACCGCTTGGGTCGCATTTTCGGCTACGGCCCTCGCGTTGCGAGCAGGCGAAGGCTGTGGAGAAGGAATGATCTCGACGATGCGCCCCTGCGGGTGGATGCCGGGAAACAAAGGGACGGTTACTGTCTCGCTCTTGGCAGTAGGGAATGTTTTCTCCACATCTCTCGAAGCGTATGTTTCAACCTGAACATTGCCCGCTTTCGTGGCAACGCGCTCATATTTCCCTAAATTAAACCCGGCAACAGGCAGTGGACGTTCTGAAACCCATCGAGTTACTTGCTCACCAGCATTTGTGGATTTTTCTTCGACCTTTTTCCCCGTGGCAATCAGCGTCCAGCCCTCAGGGTAGCGGAATTCCAAGTCGAAATTGGACATCGCTGGGCGTTGGTTGGGATACCATGTGCCACGAGCTCCAACATATATAAGTCCTCCACCGGCATCGTCGAGGACCTCGCCGCCATAGACGAAGTGCAGTGTTATTTGCTTCCCCGCCTTCAAAGCTGATGGCAGCACAACTGCAATTTGATCATTCCCCAGGCGCGAAAGCTCGGTGCCTTCGAGGGCCTGGTTGTGAATAAATTCAATTGGGCGCCCATCAGCCTCCACCTGTTTGACTTGTAAAAAACGGGAAAGTTCAAACACAAGAGTGCGTTGGCAGTCCGTCTTGGCGGTTAACTGCAACCACGCTTCCGCGTTCAACTGTCTTGGCAAATTGATAGTGGCTTGGATCTTGTAATGATCTACATCAAAGTCCTCGAGCTCAGCTTTTGGCTGGTTCGGTGCGGCAAATGATGTCCAGATATCAAAATAAGGCGTGCCTTCCACCGTTTTATTTTGGCCAACGGAAATCTGTTCTTCACTACTTGAGTCGTAATAGAGGTCGAATGTGCCGAGGTGGCCGCCCAGTACTCGTGCGTGCCAAAGCACATTGTCGGTTGTTTTGACAGGGGATTGTTGTTCCTGCGGAAGAAACCTGCTGAGATTGACGAACAGTCCTAGGGCATCCATGGGCGCAAGGTTGCGGACAGCTTCACCCCATTCCTTAACGAACTCCTCTGCGCCATCGGTAGGTCTAAGCCTTGGCTGTAACTCCGCGAAGGTGTTGTCGTCAAAACGAAAATAGGCGGTGGAAAACCTTTCTTCAAGGATGGCCCCGCCGGTAAACAGGGCCATCGAAGCACGTTCGGCACGATCGGGTGGTTTTAACAATACTTCCGCGTCGCCTTGAAAAAACGCGCCGGTGATGTGCCCGGCGACGTCTTCTGTGAACGCGATCGTGCCATCGTCCAATGAAATATGTAAAGAAGACCTATCAATCGATGCTTCGCGAATGTGGTAAACGCGCGATTTATCCAGTCCCACACTGCGAAGTTGAAGATAGAGAGTCTCGGCCGGCTTTTGTGCAGCAGGGCTTTCCTGCGACAAAACATTTGTCGCGAACAGGAGATTGATTGCTAGAACAAGGCCAACAAAAGACAAAACGCGCACGCGATTAGTTACCTTTGTCACCTACGGGGACTTACGACTCCGTTGCTAGAATGCGCCATAGTGCGCATCCTTGTCACGCTTTTCATCTTCTTTATATGGCTGTTGTCCGGGCTTTCTGCCTCGGCGGAGGTCATTCACCTCAAAAATGGCCGTACCATCTGGGCTGATCACGTCCGCGAGGACGGGCCACGGGTGGAATATGATCGTGGCGATGACACTTACGCCATCCCCAAATCAGCTGTGGCGAGGATTGAGGCGGGAGGGGTTCGTCCCCAGTATGCTTCGGCAGGTGCCCCGGCCAAGAGTGATATCCCAGCTTTCATTCCTCCTGACAACGTAAGAAATGAATCCGAGATTGCCAGCAAAGTAATTAAAGATGGAAAGATCGATGTGGATGCTTTGTCTTCCATCGAACAGCAGGGGAATCTCAGGTACTCCGCAACCGCATACTTTGTAGCAGGTAAGTCAGAATTCGATCGCGGAAATTTCACCAAAGCTCGCAGCTACTTTGACTCCGCCGTTCGCCTCGATGGGCAAAATCCTACGATCTTAAATTTTTATGCAGCATTGCTGGTCAGGACCGGCAACGCCAACGAGGCCCTTCCCTACGCCCAGCGTGCTGTGCAGGAAGGTCCGGAATCGGCTGATACATGGGCAGTGCTCGGCTATGCACAGTTCGCCGCCGACCGGAGCAAAGATGCCATCCAGAGCTGGAAGCGCTCGTTGCAAATCCGCCCAGATTCAACCATTGCGGGATTGCTGGAGAAAGCTGAGAAGGAATCACAGGCTGAGGCCGAGTTTTCGGAGAGAGTCAGCAATCACTTCACTCTGCGGTATGAAGGAAATCAGACTTCAGAAGCCTTCCGCCGGCAATTGCTCGGGACACTCGAATCCGAGTATGAAGATTTGGAACGCGAGTTGGGCGGTGCTCCCAGAGGAAGCATTCCGGTCATTCTTTACACGGGCCAGGCGTTTTTCGACGTAACCCAGGCGCCATCCTGGACCGGAGCAATCAATGACGGAAAATTGCGGATTCCGGTATCAGGACTCGATGCGGTGACGCCGGACCTGGCGCGAGTGTTGAAGCATGAGCTGGCGCACTCTTTTATCAATCAGCTTTCCGCAGGCCGTTGTCCGCAGTGGCTGCATGAGGGAATCGCACAGGCGCTGGAACCGAAGTCGTTGTCGTCCAACGGGCGCCGGCTGGCCCAGCTTTACGCCGCACAGAAAGAAATCCCTTTCAATATGCTGGAAAGCAGTTTTATGAGATTTACGTCCATGGAAGCGGTGCTGGCGTACGATGAATCGCTTGCGGCCGTGCAATACATCGATGATGTACACAGCAGAGCTGATCTAAGAAGAATTCTCGAACGTCTGGCTGAAGGAAGTTCCACCGAAGCTGCACTTCGTTCCACCATCCATTCCGACTACGGTCAGCTTGAAATCGAACTGCGGAAATACCTGGCCGATAAATACGGCAACTGATTGTTTTCTTCTGCGATCTCTGCGGCCTTCCTCTGCGATCTCTGCGTTTTAAGATTTTCTGCCTAAAGCTAACACAAACCTGAAACGCAGAGGCCGCCGAGAGTGCGCGGAGATCGCAGAGAAAACCTGGACTTGGTCTGCGGCTGGTTTCGTGGTATTTTCTGCCATCTGACCATGCATTCGTTTTTCCATCACGACGCCGGCGTTTTGCCGGTAGAACCTGTAAGTTCTGATGTGCCCGAATTGCGTGAAGCGGAACTTGCCGCCATGTATTACGGCGAGCGGAGGGGCGGCGATTTTTATGATTTTCTCCGCGTGAGCCCGAACCGCGTCGTGTTTGGTCTGCTCGATGTCGCTGGACGTTCCGAGCAAAACCGTGCCATTGTGGCTGCGGCTCAGAAAACTTTTCGCGAGAAATCCTTAGAGCTACTGAGTGCGGAAACTGTGAACGAAGCAGATGCTATGACAGAAATTTGTCTGCGGCTCAATCACACCATTCTGGACATGGAAACCGATGGTGTGCGTTCATGTCCTGCCTTTGTAGGTTGCTACAACGAGAACTTGGGTATCTTGTGTTACAGCAACGCTGGCCATACTCCTGCTTTGGTGCGTGACGGTTCTGGCATTGTTGAATTGCCCGCCACGGGTTTGCCGCTGGGATTGTTTTCTCATGCAACCTGCGATGCGCCCATGGCCGCAATTCCATCGGGTGGAGCTTTGTTATTAGTGTCGCGGGGAGTTGTGGAAGGGCGGCGCCATCACGAAGAGTTCGGATTGGCAGGTGCAAAGAAAACGCTGCAACAACCGGCTCATTCTGCAAAGGACGTATGCCGTGCGGTAATTGAAGACGTCAGGCGGTTTATGGGGACACCACCGACCCACAATGACGTCACCGCTTTGGCGCTGGTTCGAAATTCTTCTTAACGTCTCCTGTGTTTCCTTTTCGGGACTGGCGCAGGCTCGCTCTTGGCGACCGGAGCCAATTCATCAGCGGTGACGAATTCAGGCTCGATGTCGGTTGGAATTCCCTGCAATTTATCTAGGATGCGACGCAGAACAGGACGTACTACGCCGAGTTCATCCAGCATCTTTTTGGCTCCAGCATAATCCCCGAGAGCTTCCAGGGTCAGGAGGTCATGGTCCAGGTCCGTGATTGCCTGAGTAATCTTTCCCATGTCGATGCTGAAAGCGCCATTTTTTTCGACGACTGCCCCCTTATCCATCAGGTAGTTAAATTGGACCGCCATACCTTTACCGTGTGCCTCATTCAACCCAAAACGCAGGCTGCGAAACATGGATGCAAGATATGTCGTGTAAAGCTGGCGTTGAGCAGCATCGTCCGAAGGCAGAATTTTCGTCAGACCCATCTCTTTGGCATGGGCCATCATATATTGCAAAGCGAACAAGCCGGTGATATCAGCTTTAGCTTCTTCGATGGGACTGTAAACGTCTTTTAGTTCTAAGCGCACACTGGTATCGCGGTCCTGCACTTTGATTTGGTGTGGGCCTAGTCCGTGCATCAATTCATGCGCGAGGATGTGAGTAAAGAAAAGCTCAAAGCTCACATCTACCATGGCTTGCTTGGTAAGAGTACGGCGGGCGATAGGCAACAGTACGCTCCGGAACTTTGCTTCCTGAACATTTTTCAGCATGACCCGCTTGGCGCCTTTTTGCTGAATCACTTTGTCGTCGTTCGGCAAATTATAGGCAGCCGTCTGCACACCATGTGCACCATCGCCTGAGCTGAGGATCTCGTCGACAACCCGAATCGGCGCAGCCGCACCTAGCTTGGGATTGCGGTATTGCGGATCAATCGGAAGATTGTTCTCGATCTCCTGCAAATGATCGGTGAAGGCGGAAAGTTTTGTGCTCTCCTCTTCGTCACGCACATTGATGTAGGCCTCGAACGCAGCTTTATAGCCGAACAATTCATCGTTGTAGGTTTCGTAGGGGCCAATAGTGATGTCGAGTGGCGCATCCAGGTCCATCCACGCCATATCGCTGTCGTAATAATTGTTTGATAGAAATGCGTCAGCACGCGAATTGAGAAAATTTTTCAGGGACTGGTTGTCAGTAAGCTCCGCGGCTTCGTGCAGCAAGCTTGCGGCTTTGGTCAGATCGTCCTTGTAAGCTTCGCTGTAAGGAACAATTTGCAGATCTTTCCCGTTGCGCCGAATCACTGTGAAGAAACCCTTCGCTTGTTCCTGATCTTTGTCCGGCAAGGTCGCTACCCAGCGTTCGAATTCATCTTTGCTCATGTCTTCCGGATAGAAATTTGACCCCATCGGTTTGCGTGGTGGAACTCCGGGTATGAAGGCTGCGAATTCGTCTAATGCTGACCACGGGCCTTTGTTAATCCAGAAATAGTTGAGCCGGGCCTTGCCTAAGGCGGTCTTATCTTTTTGCAGCTTCGCGTAGAGATCGGTATTCCCACTCCAGAACTGCTGAAGAAAAACGTCGTCCAGGAGTCGCGCGGCTTCAATCAGTTTGGCCAAGGCCTTCTGATCGCCGGGAGAGAGCTTGGAAGTGTCGACGCGCAAAGGTGTTGGCGCGAAACGGGCAGCCATCTTCTCCAACTGTGCCTGAGTTGGTAGTGGCTTGGTTTTAGTTTTTTGTGCTTTGGCAGGCATATTCAGGAATCCCAACATCATCAGACAGATTAGAGAGGCGCAAATCCTCATCATCCTTCTCCTGGAGGGTGGAGTGGAGCCGACCATAATAACAGGACGGATTACTGGAACGGCTGCTCCTTGGGAGTTACAATCCTATATAGATAGATGCGGCGGAGCGTCCCGGTTCGCCTCCGTTAATTTGTGGTGATTATGCGAAAACTTCCTTTCTTTGTGACTATTGTCCTTCTTACCGTTGCGGCGGTTCCTTTAACGGCTGCCGATACTGTTGTTGAAGAAATCATCGCCCGCGTCAATAACCAAATTATTACGCGGAGTGAATTTGTCCGCAGCAAGGAGCAAACGCGGCAGGAAGCGCAACAGCAGGACCCGGCGAATGCCGACAAGGTTTACGCCGATCGAGAAAAAGATGTGCTGCGCGGTTTGATCGATCAGCAATTGTTGTTGGAACGCGGTAAGGACATGGAAATTACCGGTGATACCGAGGTAGTCAAACGTCTCGACGACATGCGCAAACAGATGGGTCTCAATACTTTGGACGAACTGGCCGAAGAGGCGCAGAAGCAGGGAATTTCGTTTGAAGAATATAAGCAGAGCATGAAGAACCAGATCATCACGCAACAGGTGATCGGCCGCGAAGTGGGCTCGCGTATGAATCTCACCAAAGATGATGAGATGAAGTACTACGAGACGCACAAAAATGAGCTGGCGCGCCCTGAAGAAATTCGGCTGAGTGAAATTCTGGTAGCGACCAAGACTGACGATGCAAAACTGATCGAATCCGCACAAGCCACTGCGCAAAGCCTGCTGGCAGATATCCGTAAAGGCACGAGCTTTGAAGATGTAGCCAGGAAAAGTTCAGAAGGGCCGACAGCGAAACGCGGCGGCGACCTGGGATACTTCAGCCGCGGAAAGTTGGCCAAGCAGTTGGAAGACACCACCTTCGCTATGAAGGTTGGAGATGTGTCGGAACCAATCCGTACCAAGCAGGGATTTGTGCTGTTGAAGGTAACTGAACATCATCAGGCAGGCATTCCGGCCTTCAATGATATTGAGCCAAAGATTCAGGATGCGATTTATTCGGAGCGCATCGAACCAGCTCTCCGTGCTTATTTGACCAAGTTGCGGGAAGACGCTTTCATCGACATCAAGCCTGGATATGTGGATACTGGGGCAAGCCCCAACCAGACCAAGCCGGTAGAGTCTGCGAAAGAAGAAGCCGGCGCGAAAAAATTGAAAAAGAAGAAAAAGATGTTGTTGTTCTAGTACGACTGCGTGGCGCTAAGAATTATGAAAGAATTTTTTCTCTCCGATTGCGCTCAGCACGAAAACCAGATCATCACTTCCACCTTTGTCGTCGTTTCCAAGCAGGTCAAGCCCAAGAAGTCCGGTGACCCTTATTTGGCACTGACGCTAGGCGACCGTTGCGGCCACATCGAGGCCAAGATGTGGGACAACGTGGAGGATGCCCTTGGGGCCTTTGAGCAGGAAGACTTCATCAAAATCAAAGGACTGCTCAACAAGTACAACAATCGTTTTCAGATCACGATCCACAAAATCCGCAAACTTGGTGATGCGGAGATCGATTTCGGGGACTACCTTCCCAAAACCACGAAAGATATTGGAGAACTTTGGCAGACGCTGGCAGGATTTGTGGCCAGCTTTAAAGATCCGCACCTGAAAGCGCTTGTGGAAGCGTTTATGGCTGACCCGGAGATTGCTGAAGCCTATCGCACAGCTCCAGCGGCAAAGAGCCTGCATCATGCCTACATCGGCGGTCTTTTGGATCATGTAGTCTCATTGTGTAAGTCTTGTGATCTGGTGTCCCGGAACTATCCCAGCATCAATCGTGACTTGCTGCTTACCGGTGCGTTCTTTCACGACATCGGAAAAATCCACGAACTGGCGTACAACCGTGCGTTTACTTACACCACGCGCGGACAGCTGCTAGGCCACATGATCATCGAACTGGAAATGTTGCAGGCAAAAGTTGCACAGATTCCCGGCTTCCCTGATCAGCTGAAAACTTTAGTCGAACACCTCATCATCAGCCATCACGGGCAATACGAATTCGGCTCTCCCAAATTGCCGATGTTTCCCGAGGCCCTCATGCTGCATTATCTCGACGATCTCGATTCGAAGATGGAAAGCATGCGAGCCCACTTCGAGCGGGAAATCGGGTCCGAGGCGGCTTGGGCTGGTTACAACCCGTCTTTAGGCCGGCCATTGCTGAATACAGCTAAATTCTTGGCCAATAAACCGGAGACCGAGCAGCCGGCAGAAGACGCTCCATGTACTTCCGAGGCACCGGAACCGAAAGAGAAAACTGAGTCGAACCCCATTCCTGCTGGTAATCTGAGCAAGCCCTAAAAAGTGTGGGTGACACGCTGCTTCGCGTCCTAATTCTGGCCAATGGAGAGAAAACTATGAGATCACGCTTATTCGCAGTGACCTTGTGTCTGTGTTTGGGACTTTTCGGATGTAGTGGAAAATCAAAATCAGCAGACGGAAGTAGCTCTGGTGGCGATGTAGCGGCCCCGAGCAGCGGTGGAAGCGGAGCGGCTGCCGATAGCGGTAGTAGCAGCGCCGCGGGAGGTGGGACAGCAAGTGGATCATCGGAAGCGAAAAAAGCGGCCGAAGCAAAGCCCGTTGTGGTTCCGGTAGGTACAGTGCTGACCGTGAACCTGGGTGAAGCGCTCGGTTCAAAGATTAGTCAGCCTGGTCAGACGTTTTCGGCAACCTTGGCGCAGCCAGTAACCGTTGGCGGTGAAACAGTCCTCGCCAAAGGAGCAACTGCTTCGGGAACGGTAGTGGATGCGAAACCGCTCGGCCGCTTCAAAGGTGGAGCACTTCTGCAATTGAAATTGAACTCGGTGGCTGACCTGCCAGTGCAAACTTCGTCCGTCGTCCGTACCGAGAAGGGCAAAGGCAAACGCACCGCAGCGATGGTTGGTGGTGGCGCCGGCCTGGGAGCTCTTATTGGTGGTCTGGCAGGTGGAGGTAAAGGCGCGGCAATCGGAGCCGTTGCCGGGGCTGGAGCTGGCACCGCTGGCACAGCCTACACCGGAAACAAAGAGATAACATTGCCGGCAGAGAGCGCTGTCAGCTTTAAGCTGGAGCAGCCGCTGGAAATCAAAAAATAAAATATTTCATTGATTGTCTACTGTGACCCTCGGGAAGCATCCTTCCCGAGGGTTTATATTTGGAACACGATATTTTTATGACGCATCTTGATTTCAGCCGCTACAAAATTTTAACTTTTGATTGCTACGGCACCCTAATCGATTGGGAGTCAGGAATATTCTCTGCTTTGCGTCCAATCTTGGCCGCACACGGTAAATTAATTCCCGATGCGCAGTTGCTGGAGATGTACGGTGAATTGGAAGCGAAAGCCGAACAGGGCGAGTTTCGACCTTATCGAGAAGTGTTGCAGCTTGTGGTGAGTGGGTTTGGGAAGCAGTTAGGTTTCGAACCCACAGAACAGGAAAAGCGCTCGCTGCCGGATTCACTGGCGAACTGGTTACCATTTGCCGATACAGTTCAAGCACTACAGCGGCTCAAGTCCAAATTCAAGCTCGCGATCATTTCCAATGTTGATGACGACCTGTTTGCTGCAACGGTTAGTCGATTGAAAGTCAATTTTGATCACGTAATCACGGCCCAGCAGGCGCGTTGCTACAAACCTGGTGTTGATATTTTCAAACTGGCACTGAAAACCATCGACATTCCTCCCGAACAAGTGTTGCATTGTGCGCAGAGCGTCTACCACGACGTCATCCCCGGGCGTTCGTTCGGGATGTCTACAGTTTGGGTGAATCGGCCTTCACCACGCGTGGGAGTTGGGGCGGTAAAACCTGCTTCAGGACAACCTGATCTGCAAGTTCCTAATCTAGAAACCTTAGCCAATCTGGCCTTGTCCGCAAGCTAGATGTCCATTCGATAAACTGGTTCAAAGGACTATTTAATGCCGACTCGTACGAATCCGCTTTCTTATCTCACTGATCAACTCAGCGACCTCAAAACCAAAGGCACCTACTTCCGCCTGCGCGTACTTGAAGACGAGCAGGAACCAGTCTGCACATTTGACGGAAAGAAAGTAATCAACCTGGCGTCCAACAATTATTTAGGTTTAACAACACATCCGAAGTTGCGTGAAGCGGCGCTTGAAGCAACTCGCAAGTATGGAGTAGGTTCTGGCGCAGTCCGCACAATTGCTGGAACCATGAAAATCCACATGGAGCTGGAAGAAAAAATCGCCCGCTTCAAGAATGTGGAAGCCTGCGTAGTTTTCCAGTCAGGGTTTGCGGCAAATGCGGGAACGGTTTCCGCCATTTTAGGAAAAGAAGACTTCATCATCTCCGATCAGTTGAACCACGCTTCAATCATCGATGGAGCGCGCCTCTCGCGTGCAAAAATTTTAGTCTTCGAACACAAGAATGTTGCCCACGCAGAAGAGCAGCTCGCAAGTGTCAAGGATCAGCCGGGGAAGAAGTTGCTGATCACCGATGGCGTATTTTCCATGGATGGTGACATTGGTCCACTGCCCGGATTGTGCGATGTAGCAGAGAAGTACGGCGCCATCATGATGGTAGATGATGCACATTCGTCCGGCGTACTGGGTCGAAACGGGCGCGGCACGATTGACCACTTCAATGTCCATGGACGAGTAGATGTCCAAGTCGGAACTTTGTCAAAGGCGATTGGGGCATTAGGAGGTTACGTATGCGGAACGCGTGATCTGATTGAATTTCTTTACCATCGGGCGCGGCCGTTTTTATTCTCGACCTCACATCCGCCTTCGGTTGCAGCGACGTGCATTGCGGCATTTGATGTTTTGGAGCAAGAGCCGGAGCGCATTGAAAAGCTGTGGGAGAATACGCGGTTTTGGAAGAAAGAGCTGGGGCTCTTGGGATTCAACATTGGCGGTGTAAATACTCCCGCCAGCGAAACGCCAATTACACCAATTATCGTCGGAGATGCAAAATTAACCATGGAATTTTCCCGCGAGTTATTTAAGGAAGGGGTTATGGGAACGGGAATTACTTTTCCGACAGTGCCTGAAGGAAAGGCGCGTATCCGTACGATCATGACGGCCACACACACGCAGGAAGAATTGGGGCAAGCGTTAGGTGTGCTGGCGAAAGTGGCAAAAAGGATGGGAATTTTGTAATTCGCTAATGTTAGTCGGCGCTGTACACGACTCTGCCACCGACTATCGTTGAGATGACTTTCCCCGTCATCTGCCATCCGTCGAATGGAGTGTTGTGAGATTTCGAACGGGATTTTGAAGCGTCATACGTCCAGCGCTTTTTGGGATCAAAGATTGTGACATCCGCGTGTGCGCCGCGGCTCAAGGTTCCTCGCCCATTCAATGACAGCACACGCGCCGGACCAGCGGTGAATAATTCGACAATGCGTGCCAGCGGAATCTTCGCACCAATATGCAGGCGGGTAATCGACAGGCCGATCGCCGTGTCGAACCCGGTAATTCCAAATGCTGCGCGCTCGAATTCAATGACCTTTTCATGTGGCGCATGTGGCGCGTGATCGGTGGCGATGGCATCAACCGTTCCGTCTGCCAAAGCGACAATCATAGCTTCGCGGTCGGCTCCCGAGCGCAGCGGCGGATTCATCTTGAAGTTGGCGTCGTAGTCGCGGATGTCGGCGTCAGTCAGCGTAAAGTGATGTGGAGCGACCTCGCACGTCACATGGACTTTGTTGCGTTTGCCTCGGCGGACCGCTTTTAAAGCATCTGCTGTCGATGTGTGAGCGACATGGATGCGCGCTCCATTGAATTGCTGTGCCAGTTGTACATCACGCTCGACAATCGATCCTTCCGCAGAAGTTTTCATTCCGCGCAATCCTAAGCGGAAAGAGGTTGGGCCGTCATTCATGGAACAGTTGGCGGTGACGCGTGTGTCCTCAGCGTGTTGGATAACCGGAAAATTCAGTTCTGCTCCCAGGCGCAAAGTTTCCCGCATGATGTCATCGCCAAGAATGGGTTTGCCGTCGTCCGTGACGGCGACAGCTCCAGCACGTTGCAGGCCGCGGAAATCCGTGAGTACTGCACCCTTGCTGGCTTTGGTAGCAGCGGCAATGGGGAATACATTTACCACCGCACCGCGGTCCGGATGCTGGAGCCATGTGACCCATTCTGAGGAATCGACCACAGGCTGTGTATTCGGCATGCAGCAAACAGAGGTAAAACCTCCGGCGGCTGCAGCTGCGGAGCCGGTTGCGATGCTTTCTTTATAGCTTTGTCCAGGCTCGCGCAAATGCACATGGATGTCGATGAAGCCCGGAGCAACAACTAATCCCTTGGCATCAAATTTCTCGTGCGCGGTACCTTTGGTTTTTCCGGGAGGAGCAACTTCGGCGACGTGCCCATCTCGCAGCAGGACATCCATGACCGCATCAATTTTGTTTGCGGGATCAATGACGTGGCCGTTGCGGATGAGCAGAGATCCCGGTTTGGATTTGTTTGTCATTTAACGCGCTTTCCCTAATGCTTTTGCCAGCACAGCCATGCGCACTGGCACTCCGTTTCTTACCTCTTCTACGATTGCCGATTGCGGACAATCTGCGACATCCCATGTCAGTTCCAGTCCACGAATGATCGGCCCTGGATGCATCAGAAGCGCATCTTTCTTGGCCAATTTCAATCGCGGCATGGTCATCTGAAAACGCGCGATGTAATCCTGCAAGCTGATTTTTGTTCCCGCCAACCGTTCTTTCTGCACTCGCAACACCATGACAACGTCTGCGCCATGAACTGCTTCGTCAGCAGTTCGACTGATGTGAAGTCCGGAAGCTAACGCTGCCGCTGTGTCCGGCAAGAATTCCTGCGGACCGCATAGCGTGATTTTTGCTCCGAACTTGGAGAGCAGATGCACCGCAGACCGCGCCACACGACTGTGAAAAATGTCGCCTACGATTGCGACCTGCAATCCCTTTAAGGTTTTTTTGTGGCGAAGAATTGTGTAAGCATCGAGCAACGCCTGAGTCGGATGCTCGTGCATTCCATCGCCAGCATTGACCACAGGAATATCCAGATGCTGCGCCATCAACTGAGCCGCACCGGCGCTGGGATGACGGATCACAATCACATCCGCGCCGACTGAGCGCAAAGTGTAGCCAGTATCTAAAAGCGACTCGCCCTTTTCAATGCTGGATCCGCTGGAGAGCACAAGAGTCGTCATCGCTCCCAGAGATTTTGCCGCAATTTCAAAGGAGCTGCGCGTCCGCGTGGATGCTTCATAGAAGAGCAACAGCACGCGCTTGTCTCGCAACAGAGGCCGGGTTTTTCGCGGGTTCATTCGCTTCGCCAGCTGGAGAATGCTCATAATCTCCGAGGCGCTTAGGTGTTCGATCCCTAATAGAGAACCGCGTGCCGCTTTCAATTCGGTCATGACTTACTTTTGGCGGACTCGCTATCCATTCTTTTCAACTAACAAAACTTTGTCTGCTTCATCCACTTCGTGGAGTTGCACGAGAACGCTTTCATTGGAATTGGTCGGAATTTTCCGTCCCACAAACGTCGCTTCAATCGGCAACTCACGATGGCCGCGATCGACGAAAACGCAAAGCTGAATTCTGCGCGGGCGGCCATGAGTAAACAAAGCGTCCATCGCCGCACGTGTGGTGCGTCCAGTGTAAAGAACGTCGTCTACCAGAATGATGTCCTTGCCATTGATATCAAAAGGGATTTCGGATTTTTGCCCTATTGCCTTCGCGCCAAGGGTAGAAAGGTCATCGCGATGGGCGGTGATGTCCAAAGTTCCTACGGGCACAGGGCTTTTTTTCTCGATGCGGCGCAGAATTCCTGCCAGCCGCTGGGCCAAAGGAACGCCGCGTTGACGGATTCCGATCAGCCCTAAGTCCTTGGCGCCATTGTTTTTCTCGATGATTTCGTGCGCCAGACGCACCAGGGTACGCTCGATTTCCGACGAAGACATGATCTGCGCCTTTTCGCGCAGAGCAGATTGACGATGATTGGCCTTAGGAGACATGAACGCTGAATCATACGCGGCCAGCGGCAAGCGGGGCAAGAAGGAGAACGGTGTATTTGGCTATAAGTACTTCCAAATGAGGAAGATTAGAAGAAAATCGTTTCAGGAAGGGAATGAAAATTAAGATCTGTGGCGACGTCTTACCCAGGCAGCACCTAGAGCACCCCCAATACTGCCAAAAACCAGGAATAGAAAGAACATGAAAACTATGCCCAAAACCAGAATCATCGTCAGCCCAGCTGGCGTTTTAAAGTAGTTGATCCATTCCAGTTGAACGGGGTCATGGGTTTGAGCAGCATATTGGTCAAGCCGATTGACCAACTCAGTATGGAAACGTTCGCCCAAAACGCGAAGCGCAATGATCATGCACACACTTGTTAATACTCCGCCAAAGAATCCGGTCAGCGCTCCCAATTTCACCCCGGTCCCTGTCGCTAAATTGCTGTCAGAAACACGGTGGAAATAAAACATGGCGGAAAGAGCGCCGGAGGCAACCATGCCAGCGATGCCGATCCCCATTGGAAAAAACATGAAGGTTGTGGCGATGACGGCTGCCGGGATAGTCGCGCGCAGCGCATGGCGCCATTGCAGCGCTTTGGGGTCAACGGTACGCGGGAAATGAATTACATCGTCTGTGGGTGATGTGCTTGTTGCCGCAACCGGCGGTGGTTCAGGAATGCTTACGCGGATCAAAGGCGCCCCACACTCCGGGCAAAAAACTTTGCCTTGCGAAAGCGGCGCATGGCACTTGTAACAGGTTTCCACTCAATTCAAAGTAACGCAGCGAGCGCTGGGAGGCAAGGAACGTACTTCGGGTTTTAAATTGTGTCCTTGCCGTGGGTTTGCACGCGCACGAGGGCAAAATGAGATCCCTTGTCCTGCGGTTCGATTGACACGATGCGCTGATTTTGTTTGGTTCCCACTTTCAACTCAATGGTCGATCCACCGCTGTCTTCACATTTGAGGTCGTCAGAATCGCTTTTGTCGCCAGTGTCAACATGGCCGCCATGGCTGTGCACGTGGCATTCGAGGACGTTCCCGTACTTCTTAAGCTGTGCCTGATAGAAAGAAACTATCTTCTCCGGTTTGTCATCGGATTCGTATTCCAGCGCGACAACCTTTAATCCATACTCGCCAAAGGAAAGATTCACATTCGCGCTCTTACTATCATGATCGTCATCATCGTGGCGAATCCGTGCTCCCGGATAGACGGAAAGGCCTGTGTCGCGTGCATCGGCATCTTTGTCCACCTTGATGTTGCCCACAGGTGTACGAATGTCGACATTTTTTTCTTGTCCATTTTCGCCCTTCTTGACGTTTACGCTGCACGCGGGAAGCAGTAGTAGGGCAACAATTGCCATGTAACCAAGATTGAGATTATTGAGGCGTTGGAATGACATTGATAGCTCCTGGGGCGACACTGGTTTGCCGTTCCATTCCTGCACCGCGCGCAGCGATGCCGGGGATAGTAACGGGGAGATGGCCGTGAATAGGGATCTCTCCGAACAATGCTTTCACTACCGCGACTTCGGAAACGGATGTGTTGGAAAATGTACAAATGTAATTTTCAACTGTCGGGAAATCGCTCGCAATGTATGGATTCCCCATAGCCAGCACGAATGTCTTCGCATTCGCGCGACTTAGTATCTGTTGCAGCAGTGTGCCATTGGCATCGGTCAGCGACACGGTGTTTTGCGCCACCCCGTTTAGCACATTCGCAGTGCGCCCGGCAGTTGGGATTACATAAGCGGCGGCGATCACCGTTTCGGCTGCATCTACGGCAGTAAGAACATCATTCGACATAGCTCCCGCAATCCTTGGATCCACGTAAATCACATGCGCATCGGGAACACGGAACTTGATCTGCCGTTCCAGCGCACGTCCGGTTTCTGTGCGGACATCCTCAGCGAGAATCACGGCAACAAGATGATTCCGCACTTCTTCTACTCTGGTATACGGAAGTCCGCCGACAGGAGTTCCTACCCTTTTTAACGGAAGAAGTTTGTCGTTATCTCGGACAAGCGTGATTGCCTCGTCAGCAGCCTGCTGACCTTTAGCAATATTCTCCGGTTTGCCGACGATACGAGGAAGCTGGTCCAAATCATTGAGCCGCGCTTTATTAAGCCCTAAAGATGCCTTTGCTTTCAATATCTTAAGAGCGGAGGCGTCAATCTGCTGTGTGGTAATTTCGCCACTATTTACAGCTTTCAGCATGGCCTTATAAGAAGCGTCCAGATCAGCCGGAATGATAAGCAGATCGTTGCCAGCTTTGAAGGCGTCAACGGCGGCACGTCCGATATCGGACGCATAAAGACGTGTGAGGGCACCCATATCGAGGGCGTCAGTTACGACAATCCCTTTGAAGCCGAGTTGCTTTTTGAGTAGGTCCGTAACAATTGCCGGCGATGTGGTGGCCACCCGGTTCGGATCAGGCTCAAGCGCAGGGATACTGACGTGCGCGACCATCACGGAATCGGCCCCAGCTTCGATGGCTTTTTTGAAGGGAACGAGCTCAATGGATTGCAGGCGAGCAAGGTCACCCGTAACTTTGGCTACACCCAGGTGCGAATCGGTGGCAGTGTCGCCGTGTCCCGGAAAGTGTTTGATCGTCGTCAGCATCCCCCCTTTATGTGCGCCGCGAATGTAGGCGTCAACCATGTCACTGACAGCTTGCGGGTCTTCGCCAAACGAACGTGTATTGATAATCGGGTTTGCTGGGTTGGAGTTGACATCAGAATCGGGAAAGAAATTCCAATGCACTCCGACGGCGCGCGACTCCTGCGCGGTGATACGTCCAAAGTCCTCTGCAAGCTCAGTCTTTCCTGCCGCTCCGAAAGCCATGGCATGAGGAAAATCAGTGGCGCCATGCAGGCGCATGGAGAGCCCACGCTCAAAATCAGCAGCGACCAGTAACGGGAGCTTGGAGTCTTCCTGTAACCGGTTCAACAAAGATGCCGCTTCATACGGTTCATTGCGATAGAGAAAAGGCGGTTCATAACGAACGGTCATCGCCAGTGAGCCTATGTGATATTTAGTAATGGTGTCGCGCAGTTTCAGATAATCCGGATCGTTGACGTTCATGAACTGGGCACGCACCCAGATCATGAAAAGCTGTCCGATCTTTTCTTCGGTGGACATCTTGCGCAAGGTCTTCTCCGCCCACTTCTCACCATTACGGTCCAAGTGGATAGGGCCAGGGCGCTGAAACTTATCTTTGGCAAAAGCGGATGTCAGAAAACAGAAGAGGGTGAGGAGAACAACAGCTCGACGGGACATTAGCAGAATGTAGCACACGGGTACGCTTTAAGCGCTTGACCTGGACAGAAGACTTTCTATTTGGGCAATTGCTTCGAGCTGAAGATTTTCGTTGTCCCCGAAATTTTCCCGCCAGATGACCCCCGGCTCCCGTCGAAACCAAGTCATTTGCCGTTTAGCGTAGTTCCGATGTGCTTGCTGTGTCGCCTGTATCGCCGTCTCGCGATTTATTTCTTTCCGCAAAAATTGCACTGCTTGCTTGTAGCCAAGAGATGTGAGCGCCCATGCGCGGTCGCCATATTTGTTCAACAATCCCTGAGTTTCTTCAATGAGTCCCTTGTCGAACATTTGGCTCGCGCGCGAGTTCAGGCGCTCGTACAGGCGTGTGCGATCAGGATTCAATCCGAGGCGAAAGATTTGAAATCCTTTCAGGGGCTCGCTGCCATCCTTCCACATCTCAGTCATCTTTTGCCGTGATGCCAGGCAGACTTCAATCGCCCGAATCAGTTTGGGGACATCGTTAGCATGGATTTTTTCGGCCGCAGCGCTATCCAGTCGGGAAAGAACTTTATGTAAATGCTGTGAGCCACGCTGCTCAACTCGTTCACGCAACCGCTCGCGGAGTTCTTCCGAGCGTTGTGGGCCGGGGAAGAGGCCTTCGAGCAGAGCACGCAGATAAAGTCCCGTACCTCCAACGACGACAGGAAGTTTTCTGCGAGTTTTGATGTCCGCCAAAGTTGCCCGTGCCCGTCGCGCGTATTCTCCGGCGGTAATGTAATCCGTCGGTTCGACGAAATCTAAAAGATGGTGTCGAACCAGTTGCCGTTCTTCGAAGCTCGGCTTGGCCGTGCCAATCTCGAATTCGCGATACATCGCGACCGAATCACAATTGACAATCTCTCCCTGAAACCGCTGAGCAATGGCAATCGAGAGTGCGGTCTTGCCGCTTCCCGTGGGTCCGAGGATAACAACCAGCAACGGATCGTGCGGCACGGCTAGCGTGGGCTCCAGGGGATGTGGTGCCAGTAGCGGACGACTGCGAGGACCAAAACCAAAGCGGCGATAATCAGCAGGCCTGTGGCTTCCAACGTGTAGATGCGCGAACGAGGACGCCCGGGCTGTTGTTGGTTCGCAGTCACGGCACCATTGTAGCGCCGGATGCTAAACTACGCGGCATTGCGTATGTCGTTGCCGTCTCCCAGTCATGCCGGCCAGGTCCTGCGCTTCGGAATTTTCGAGGCCGACCTTTCTACCGGAGAACTGCGCAAAAATGGCATGAAGGTTCGTCTTCAGGAGCAACCGTTCCAGATTTTGGCTTTTTTGTTGGCGCGCCCTGGTGAATTAGTGACCCGCCAGGATCTCCGTGACAAGCTCTGGTCCAACGACACTTTCGTAGACTTCGATCATAGTCTCAATACGGCGATCAACAAACTGCGCGAGGCATTGGGAGATTCGGCCTCCAGCCCGCGTTTTATAGAGACGGTGGCGCGGCGAGGGTATCGTTTTCTTGGTTCGGTGGAATCCGCTCAGCTCGCGCCTAACGCAAATCGTGAAAGCAATCAATCCACTCCTGACGTCCCATTCCACCCCGAACTTGAGGTCCCACTTCCGCATCGTGCGGTTACTCGTGGATTGTTTGTGCTGATCCAGATCATGTATCTCAGCTTTTACCTGGCGGCGCTGTTTCATTGGTCGCAAATCGATCGCATCACCGATGCTTTCCTGCCGGGATGGGAATCGTTCATGGTGCTTGCATTGGTGCTGGTAACGGCGGGCATTGGTATTCCATTGCGCTGTTATTTCATTTCTGCTGCCAGCTTCGACTATCGCCGCCTGGGCGAGAAGTTCCAGCGCATGTTCCTATTTGTTCTTGTGTTCGATCTACTGTGGGCGGCATCGCCTCTGTTAATTACTCATAAGATGGGGTTCGGCACGGCTTTCGCCGCCACGGCGGCGCTGCTTTATGTGCCCTTTTCGGAAAGAACCCTGGTTCGGCTGGCTTACCCTGCAACTCCAAAAATATAGAAATCTTTGGAACGCGGCTCACAGAACTTACGTATCCTCGTCTGACAGCTTGAGGCAGTGCTACGTCTCGATAAGGAGTGACGTTTATGCGGCGAATGGGAATGGTTGTTCTGACTCTGGTTTTACTGGCGGCTAGTGGCTGGGCTGACGAATGGTCTCGTACCTACAACGTCGGCGGTGCACCGAATCTGAAGATAGAAACTACCGATGCCAGTATCACCGTGGACACCTGGGACAAGAACACCATTGAAGCTCACGTAACCACCAGGAATTACAAAATCGGTGAAGGCGGAATCACTATTGAAGACAGGCAGGCAGGAGACGCGGTTGCCATCATTCTCAGGTTTCCTCACGAGCACCTGAATTTTTCATTCCACGGCAACCGGAGCGTGGAAATCAGCATTCATATGCCGAAACAGGGCCAGGTAAAGCTGCACACTGGAGATGGTTCCATTCGTCTTTCTAATTTAAAAGGGAACATGGAACTTGACAGTGGTGATGGCAGCCTGGAAGTTGAGGGCGTTGACGGCTCGCTTCACGCCCGTACAGGCGATGGACACATCCGTGCCGATGGCCGCTTTGATGGACTTGAGATTAAAACAGGCGATGGCCGGGTTGACACGCGTGCGGAAACTGGATCAACACTAGGTGAAACAGGATGGGAAGTGGACACCGGCGATGGCAGCGTGACGTTGGAGATCCCATCGAACCTGAAGGCCGACGTGGAACTGCAGAGTGGCGACGGCCACATCAATCTGGAGATTCCTCTAACTGTCGAAGGACATCTCAAAGACAACCATCTTCAGGGAAAGATGAACGGCGGCGGGCTTCCGCTGCGTGTGCACACCGGAGATGGTTCCATTGCGCTAAGAAATGTGGGCGGAAAAATTTAAGCGCGCAAAGAACTAGTCGAGGTCAGACCCTTCAGGGTTGTAGTAGAAGTTAAATCGCAACAGCAGATAGTCACCGCGGAATTCACCTGGCAGTGCCGGGAACGGGGCGGAGTTGGTGATGCCGCCCCACGCCGCGCGATCCAAGGACACATCACCTGACGGGCCTGATAGGGTCATTCCCTGCACCGTGCCATTTTTCATGATGGCAAATTCGATGGAAACCTTGCCCCGTTTCATGAGTGGAGGCCGGGCTGACTCAGGAATCAGGTTGTACCAGTTCACCTTTACATCATGTAAAACTCGCTGCAGGTAAGGACCGAAGTCGACGCCCATGGTGTCGCTGAGAACGTCAAGGTTGCCGAGCGCTTTGGTAGCCTGCCGTCCCTGTCCTAATACATAGTCTCCGCCACTTCCGCCAATCCGCGGGCCTCGTCCGATCGAAGACCGCGCCGCCTGCTCAATCGCGCTCCCAGCCGACATATTTGGAGTTGAGAAGCTGGGCTTGGGCGGTGCCGTTTGTTGTTGCTGCTGGGGCATATGCAATGCAGCCTGATTGTTGTCCGGCGGAGTCTGCGCCGGTGGCTGTTGCTGTGGCGGTTCTGGCTGCTGCGCCTGAGCTTGTTGCTGTTGTTGCTGAGGTTGTGGTGGAGGCGCGGGCGCACTTACGCCTGGCGCTCCACGGCGGGCAGCATCCAGGATCTTCTTTAATTCTTCACGGTCCAAATCCGGTGAGCGCTTGGTGGCGATGCGATCTTTGTCGGAAATTTTATTAGTGTCCGGCTTCTTCGTAACTTGCTGCTGGTCCGGCGGCGCCTCTAGATAGGTGAGCTCTTTCTCATTGGTGCTCGGCTTTGCAATGATGACCCGGCTCTCCGGAAAGTACCCAGCGATCCGTTGTGAGTTCACCACCAGAATCGCCAGAATCAAGTGGCAGATAACTGAAATCCAGAATGCTTCTCTCTTACGCGCACGCGATAGATCGTCCTGCAACTGCACCAGCAGCTCAGGAACAGTGTGCATCTCCCGATAAACTTTTTCCCAGCGCTGCGCGTCGTAGAGATCGCTCCCCTCAATTTGTGGAGGCGGAGGAGGCAACGGGCGCTTGGGCGGGATTTCAGTAGCCGGCATGGGACGCGTCAGTTAACGGGTTAGACACAAGCCTAAGCGCTTTAGTTGCTGGCAGCGCAGATTGTTTCCTGGCGGCGTCTTTCTCCAGGTTACCCGTCGGCATTTTCAATGCGTACTTTATTTTCGCATTTTTCGGTCGAGTTGCGGGAAATACCAGTGCACGCAAGTACTTACGAACGTACCCGTCCCGGCAATAAAAGGCTATCGCGGATTGACGAGGGAGCGTGTCAAGAAGTGTAAAAAACGGTAGTACTTCATGTTTGATTTTCTCTGCGCCCTTTGCGGCTTTTCTTTGTGTCCTTTGCGGTTAAGCCTTTGACTGTCAATAAAGACGAAGGTCACGAACGACACCCAATGCAGAGGTCCCAATGAAAGGCCATCCCCGTTTTGTTATTGGGGTCGCGCAATAAGCTGCTCAAGTCCGGCTTTCTGGCCGTGTTCTTGAATGGCTTCTGTAATATCAAGCGCGACGGCCAAGGCGCGGCGTCCTTCTTCTAAGGGGACTTCGGGTTTCGAAGAAGTGCGGACACAGTTCAGGAACGATTTGATCTCCGCTTGTAATGGTTCTTCGGCGGCGACCGGGGGTTTAATCATCCCGATCTGCGGATTTGCTGAAGGAGTTCCGGCCACTTTGCCATCATCAGCGACTGAGAAAATCACAACATCCTGCCGCCCATAGTCGATAGAAACATACTGCTTCGGCTGAAAGAAGCGCAGCTTGCGTACGCGCTCGGTTGAAACCCGGCTGGCGGTGAAGTTGGCCACGCATCCGGACTCGAATTCCATGCGTACGTTGGCAATGTCCACTTTACCCGAAAGAATGGGAAGTCCCACCGCGCGTATTTCCTTGACCGGAGAATTTACAAACGAGAGCACAACGTCAAGGTCATGAATCATCAGGTCGAGAACAACGTCCACATCGAGCGAGCGCGGAGTAAACACGCTAAGGCGGTGGACTTCAAAAAACATAGGCCGCGTGATGTGAGGAGCGGTTGCTCGCACCGCGGGGTTATAGCGTTCCAGATGTCCAACCTGCACAATGCGCTTCAACTCGCTGGAGAGTTGTGCCAATTCATCCGCTTCAGCCAGCGATGCCGTCACTGGTTTTTCGATGAGAACATCAACACCAGATTCCATCAGATGCCGGGCGACCGTCGCGTGATGAACAGTAGGAACGGCAACCGATGCGGCCTGGACCTCACTGTGAGTGGTCATCAGCTGTTCGATGGATCCAAAGCTGCGGCAGCCGAATTCACGGGCGATTTGATCGGCACGCTCTAGGTTTTTGTCCACGATACCAACTAAGCGTACAGGTTCTCCCTGCTGAGCAAGCTGGTGATAAACACGGGCGTGGTTGCGTCCAAAAGTTCCCACACCGACTACGGCTACGTTAATGAAGTGATCGGTTGTCAGTGCCAGGCTCTTAGTAGCTGGTTGCTGGAAATAGAAATTTAACCACAACTATTCGTAAGTCGGTAATGGTGTAGTTTGAAGAATGGTTCGTATCAGGGCAGCGACTTTCAGCCTGCCATTTCGAATCGGTCTCGACCAACGCGCCGAAAGGCGCAACATCCGATGGCCCTGAATCTCAAAACTGCACTACTACTTAGGATCAAGCTGCTAGCCCTGTGCCTTCTTCAACAACGCGATTTGCCCCGCATGGTAAAGCTCATGCTGCACGATCCCACTGAACAGGTAATAGAAATCGTAAAAATCCCCGGTTTTGCCGGGGACCTGGTCGGTCAGGCTGGAATCCGGAAATGCAGCGACGGTTTCGACCAATTTGCTGTGAGATTTTTTTAGATTTTCTACGGCCTTCTTCCATGCAGCCTCACTGGTATCTTTCACCTGCGGAAAGTTCTGTTCATCCGTCGGCATGAAGGCTTTCCCTCCAGCCCGTGTAATCGTCGCCTCATCCCAGGTTGTGATGTGCAGGACTAACTCCCAGATGCTGTGGGCGGTTTTGATGGGGCGAGCAGCAGCGGTGGCTGCGTCAACATCTTTCAGGATTTCCAGAACTGAATCACCATGCCAGGCTTCACCATCAAAAGCGCGGCGGATTTGGTCGGCGAGAAGGACAGACTGCGACTGTACAAGTTTGGTCATGTGGTGTACTCCGAACTTCTATTGTGCCACGATGCTGATGTTGTTTTGGTTTGCAGCAGTGATGATTGCATCACCATCCAAAAGCAAACATTTGCCCGCGTCGAGAGCCAGGCAAGTGCCGCCGGCCTTCTTCATGGTTTCAATCGTCTTGATTCCAATCACCGGCACATCAAAGCGCATGTCCTGATTTGGCTTGGCAATTTTTACTACGGTTAGAGCGCGGCTAAGAGTGGAATCGTCTTTGCCCATCGACGCCATGATTTGCCCGGCACGTTCGATTGTGGCGTCGGTTCCTTCCATAGCTTCAACGGCAACCGCAGCAGCTTCGGCGACGACAACAGTCTGCCCGATGTCGTACTGGGCCAACTGTCGCGCGACATTCCGGCCATATTCAATATCTTTCTTTTCCGCTTCAGAGGGAGCGCGCTTCGTAAGTACACCAGCTTTCGCCAGCAATGGTTCGAGCAGGCTGGTGGAGTTCTCCAGCATAATGCCTTCCTCCTCCAAAACCTTGGCTACCGCACCCAACAACGAATCGGTATTGCGCGTTCCTAGCGAAAACAAAAGTTTTGCCAGCTTCCAATCCGGCCGGATGCTGGAAAAAATCTGTTTGTGCTTGACCTGTCCCGCCATGATGGCGCGGGTCACGCCTTCTTTCTTAAACGTCTCGATCAGTTTCGAAAGTTCGCCCAAAGATAGCCAGTGGACCGCCGACGCGCCCGCAGTTTCGATCTCCGGAAACGTTTCTTCTTTAATAGCTGTTACCACAACCTCGTACCCCTGGGCACGCGCAGCATCGAGCACAAGGAAAGGGAAACGGCCGTTGCCTGCGATAAGGCCAAGTTTTTGGTTGGAGGCCATGGGAGAACTTAAGTTGATATCTTGGCTTGACCTCCGTTGTCCGGTCAATGAGTGAGTTAACGATTTTTCGCCAATTACCAACCCGAAGGTCTGTCGTACCCTTCCTCTGCATGTGGTATTCGCACAGCCTCTCCGGTGCGCTCATAGTTCTTGAGAAACCGCCCTCGAACCACTGCCAGTAAAAGAAATAGCACGATTAGGGAAAGCGCATATCTCCAACCGCGTGATGCCATTGCTACCCACAAAATCGTGACCACTGCCACCGCAAGTTCTGTCAGCAAAATACGGAATGGCTTTCCGTGCGGGTAATTATGTGTTCTGCGCCCACCTGGCATGTGGAGAAGTTTAGTTCAAGCGGTCAACTGTTGATAGCAGGCGTTACACTCACAACTTAGTCAATGAGTGAAATGGCGATTTTTCAACAGCGGCGGTAGGTACGGCTAAATGGCGCGGGCCCGATAATCAGTCTTGTTGCGAATGTCAGCCATTCTGTACACCGCCTTCCTTCAATCGGCGGAAGAACTCTTCAACATCGAAGGGCAAGCCGTTTCGCTCAGCATGTCCGATCCATTCCATCGGAATCGTCGCCATCGTTTGGAAGACAGCATCCGAAACCTGTTCATCGTTTACCCAAGGTGCCAACTGTTCTTGCGCAAATTGGTTGAGCATCCAGATCATGCTTGAGCGATACCACACCGCATGTACGTTCGCTCCCGGCTTGCAGATGGCTTTCATCAGGTCAAATCCCGTAGCAACCTGCTGACCGGGTTGTCTTGCTTGAAGGTCGCGTCCTAGCTGCCAAATAGTGTTTAGGTCATGCGGGTCAACTTCTGGCACAGGTTCTCCCGCATTGCCTCCGAATAAAGGGGGATTTCCCGGAGCGTCAGTCATCGATCAAGACTCCTAGACCGCTTGCGCGAATTATATCCGCTACGTTGGGATGGTTCATGTAAACAGGCGTTTGCACTCTTTGACCCATAGTGAGTGAACTGGCGATTTCTCGGTAAACTAGCGAGGCGGGACGTTACGCGGATGCAAAACGATGCTCTGCGTTTTTCCATAATTCATTTCCGCCACGCCATTGCTTGGATCAGGTGCTTTCAAGTCCATGGTATCGAGGATCGCGCCGTTCTTGTCCTGCATGACAAGTTGAATCTGCCGAGGATAACCACCACATATATCCGCAACGAATATGCCGCGCCTCTTGAAAGTGGAATAGGCTCCCATGACAGTGAACATCGGCCCCTGGGCCGGTTGAGGCAATGATGATTCGACTCGCTTAGGCGAGTAAATAAACTTTAGAAACAGCACATCTCCGGCCTGAACTTCCCCCGAGATTGTGCCCCGCAAATTGACCGGAATTGGCGGACACTTCGCCTCGGTGGGGTAGCAGAAGAGAATGACCATGAGAAAAGCTATAAGAATCGCGGAACTTTTCATCGGCACTACTATAGCGAACGATGATCCAGGTTCAAACCCAACCGATTGAATTGACGAAATCAGGCGTTTACACTCACCATCCTGGCCAATTAGCGAAATGGCGATATTACGCCAATTGACGGAATAGGCAGGCGCTACCGGACTCGATCAGCCATTCCATGAGGGGTCCATTCGTATCGTGGACCGGCCAGTAGGTGTTCCATAGAACCAAGCCGCACCTTTAGGTGATTGCGGCAAATTTCCAGACACCAGCGCGATAATCGCACGGCCCAGTTCGATGATTGGCGCTGTGCGAACTTCCGTTGCGCCACGAACAAAAATGCGCAAGTCGTTCGTCAGTGGCCAACTAACAATTTCCTCTGCTTGTATCGATTCCCGTAATTCGAGCTTCTTACAGGCCGCTTCCGCCAACTCGATGAAGGCATGCCTCTGTGCGCTCGACCATTCTTCTTCAAGCGTGAGTCCACACTCGCTTGTTCGGCAGAATGTGTCAGGCCAACGCCGGTGGAGTGGCACGCTTCTTCAGGCGCCACTGCAAAAACCGAGCTGCAATCATGAGCGCCGCTATGATTCCCCACAAGAACCCTCCCGCCAGGAACGCCAGAAAGTTAACGTCGCGCCTGTCATCAGGCGTACTTGTCAAGATTCCGACAATTGCGACTACGCCAATTCCAAGAAAGATGACTGCGAATATAGTTTCTGGGATCGTGATGCGTGGTACGAGGATAGACTTGCGCGCAGCTCGTAACGCGTCTATTCCTCTGCCTGCCAACCACCAAAAGAACACACCGAAAATTGGCCAACTGAGTGCGCGCCACGTGGTAAACATCATCCCTCTTGGGATCCACTCCTTTCCTTCCGGAGTTGAATGTGCGAGGGCATATGGCAACTGAATGATACCAACTGGCAAGTTCAGCATTGGGGCCACTGCCATTCGGAGATCCTCCATCCTCGCGGCCCTGTCGGCTGTCTTCTGTTGCTCGGGTGTGAGAGAAGGGATCTCTATGTTTATGGTCGGGCCAGACTGTTGCTGTTGTGCTCTTGCAGGAAGGTACTCTCTAACAGACTGGGACACCTGCCAGAGTAGGAAGTAACGCGAGGGCCAAAGGACAATCACGCAAATCAGAAGCTGAGCAATCGGCAGCACGCGACGAAATGGAAGATCCGCAGAATGTCCCTTCATTTGTGGGTGACGGGAGTATAGCAGCCCAAATGTTGCTAACAGGCCTTTACACCAACTACGCGAGATAATTGGTGAAACGGCGATGATCGCCATGCATACAGAAGGTGGTAGGCTGCTGGATAATGTTTTGGCATGTTGGCAGTCTGGCCTGAGTGCCATGATTCCAATTTTTTCTATTGCTACTCGAGGCGCGCTCTAACATTCGTATCGTGGGGGCATAGATGTATTTCCGATGCCAGTTGTCGATCTTGTGGTTCTTGATTGCTTCCGTTTCACTTTATTCCCAAAATACAGCGCTCGATTCCAACACTCCAACCTTCAAGACAAAGGTAGGCGTGGTGCTGGTGGACGTCACAGTCCTCAAGGGCAAAGACCCGGTCGCTGATCTGCATAAGGAAGACTTCCAGGTTTTCGAAAATGGCAGGCCACAAACCATCCTGTCCTTCGAAGAGCACAAGGGTGCGGAGCCTACTATGCTCAAGCGCCCGCCAATGCCTCCGGACGAATTTACCAATATTCCTACAGTCGATTCTGCGGATTCCGTGAATGTAATCCTGCTGGACGCGCTCAATACGCCGAATGGAGATCAGGCGTTCGTGCGTTCACAAATGGTCCGGTACCTCAAAGACATGAAGCCAGGTCCTCGTCTCGCGGTCTTCACACTGGGATCGCAGTTGCGAATGTTGCAGGGGTTTACGACCGATACCGCAGTTCTACTCGCCGCGCTGAACGCGATGAAGGGACCACAAACCTCGCCATTGCTCAAAAGCAGCGGAGAAAAAGCGGACGACCAGAACACGCTTGATTTCATGACTGCTACCGGATCCACGCAGGAAGCGATTAATGCCTTGGCACAGTTTCAGGCGGAGGCCTCGTCCTTTCAGACCGACATGCGAGTGAGGCTTACGTTGGCGGCGTTGCAACAATTGGCACGCTACCTGGAAGCCATCCCCGGAAGAAAAAATGTCATGTGGTTTTCCGGCTCTTTTCCCATCGCTCTCTTACCGGATACCAGTCTTTCTGACCCGAACCGGGTGGTGAAACATTACAACGTCGAGGTTGCAAAAACTGCGAATTTACTCGCCAATGCCAGGGTCTCGATTTACGCACTCAGCGCCGAGGGCTTGACCGCGAATACCGTCGAAGGCGCTGATCAAGACAGATTGTTTGCCGACCAGAAACTAATAACAGAAGAGCGATCACGCGAACAGCGCAGCAGGGCCCAGGACAGTATTGCGAATCGCAATTCATTGGAGCAGCTCGCCAGGGACACGGGCGGCGAGGCAATTTACGACACCAATGGCCTAGCCAGCGCCCTGGCCAAGACTGTGAACGATGGGTCGCGCTATTATTCACTTACCTACAAGCCAGGCGAAACGAAAACGGACGGCAGTTTCCGGCAGATTCGCATCAAGCTTGCTCGCGGGAATTACAAACTATCCTACCGCCGTGGATACTATGCAGACGACTCCAAGGCGTCTGCTCCGGTGGCGCGGGGGCAACCAGACCCGCTCATGCCACTCATGGTACGCGGAATGCCTGATTTCGCGGACATAATCTATCGGGTCCGTGTGGCGCCTCTTGATCCCCAGCCCAAAGATGACGCTGAGATTGCGGGCGGGAACCGCTCGCTGAAGCATCCATTCATTCGTTACGGTGTAGACGTAGCATTCGAGCTGGCAGATCTTCGGCTGGAAAAGCGCGAAGACGGTAAATATCACGGTGAAGTCGAGGTTGCGCTCGTGGCTTATGACGCCGAAGGCGTTCCCATCAACTGGGTGGTCCTCAAGCCACCTCTGGATTTCCAGCCCGAGGTTTACAAAGAATTGATGCGCAGTGGCGTGCGTGTGCACTTGGACATTGACATTCCCCAGGGAGACTACCTCTTGCGCACCGGCATCTACAATCTGCGATCGGGCAATGCAGGGACGCTGGGGATTTCGCTACTTACGTTGAATGCAGGCAAGAAAAACTGATCGATGTTTCTGGTGACGATCCGCTTTTCATGAAGATGAGAGCATAACAGCCGATTTGGCTCACTTAATGACGCCCCGCTCACTCGACTCAACGAACTGAATCAAGCGGTCAACATCTTCCCCACGGTCCGGTTCGGCCTTCAGCTTGTCCAATGCTTGTGTAGTATTCAGCTTCGACGCCAGCAACAACTTGTAAGCATGATGAATTTTCCGCACACGCTCTTTGCTGAATCCTCGACGCTCCAGCCCGACAGCGTTGATCCCATAAGCATGGGTCCCACGCTCGGACACAGTCTTAGAGAACGGCAACACGTCTTTGGTTACAGTGGTGCCGCCGCCGACAAACGCATGCGTCCCAATGCGAATGAAATGGTGCACCGGACACAGCGCTCCAACCTGCGCCCAATCTTCCACGATGACATGCCCACCGAGCGTCGCAGCGTTGGCCAGAATCACGTTGTCGCCGATCATGCAGTCGTGCGCAATATGCGTGTAAGCCATCACTAAAACATTGCTGCCAACTTTAGTGAGCCCCCCACCTTTTACGGTCCCGCGATTGATCGTCACAAACTCGCGAATCTCGTTGCTGTTGCCAATCTCCAGCCGCGTAGGCTCTCCTTTATAAGTCAAATCCTGGGGAGCCATACCGATCGAGGCGAAAGGAAAAATTCCGTTGTCTTTGCCGATTTTTGTTGGACCTTGAATGGCAACGTGGGAGACAAGCTCGCAGCCCTCACCTAACTCGACATTTGCTCCAACTGTGCAGTAGGGACCAATTTTGCACGAAGGATGAACCTTGGCTTGCGGATCGATGATGGCCGTAGGATGGATGCTCATCGCGGCTTGCTACTTACTCTGACGGCGCAGCTTCAGCGTCGCCTCCGCGGCGTCCGCGGGAGCTGTCAACCAGCTGGCACTTCACGCTGGCTTCAGCGACCTTCTGTCCGTCAACATAGGCAATGCCTTCCATGCGCACAGCAATCATGTTGGCCACAGCTCGCCACGCCTTCAACTCAACTTCAATGCGCAACTGGTCGCCAGGCACAACGGGCCGCCGGAACTTGGCCCGCTCAATCCCCGTGAACATGATTAATTTATTGCTGCGGTCTTCGACTTCAGTCAACAGAAGTGCTCCGCCAGCCTGTGCAATGGCTTCAACGATCAGCACACCCGGCATGATAGGCAGGTTGGGAAAGTGTCCCGTAAAGTGCGGCTCGTTGACGGTCACATTTTTAATAGCAACAATGCGCTTTTTGCGTTCGATTTCAATGACACGGTCGATCAACAGGAACGGATAGCGGTGGGGAAGAATCTTGAAAATCTCGTTGATGTCCAGCTGAGTCTTGTCTGCCGGTTTTTCGATGGTGGATTGTGCCGTCTCGGTCATTCTCGTCTCGTAAGAACGACGATTATACTGTACCGCTATCGAAAGAGGGACTGTGATCGAAAACGTTAAAGACCGCCTGCGCTACTGCGAAGAGCGCAAAGACCAGATGGTGAACTTCACCCGCGACATGGTGGAGATCGAATCTCCCAGCGACAACAAGCAGGCCGTAGACCGCGTGAGCGCGCTAATCGCCAGCCGGTTTGAGGGGATGGGTGGAAGGATTAGATTCCACCGGACCGCAAACTTTGGCGATCATCTACAGGTTGATTTCGAATCATCCCATCGCGCCAAACCCGCCCTGTTGCTGGGACACTACGACACGGTTTATCCCTTCGGCACTTTAAAGCAGATGCCTTGCCAGACCAAAAGTGGACGTCTTTACGGACCGGGCGTGTACGACATGAAGGCCGGCATTGCCTTGATGCTGACTGCAATCGATGCAGTGCGTGCCTGGCATGGCGAGTTTCCGCGCGCAGTGACCGTGCTTTTAGTTTCGGACGAGGAAGTCGGCAGTGATTCATCGCGAGTGATTACAGAAATCCTTGCAAAAAAATCTGCCGAAGTTTTTGTTTGTGAGCCATCCTACGGTCCAAAAGGAGCCGTGAAAACTGCTCGCAAAGGAGTTGGCGAATATCTGTTAAAGGTGACAGGGAAGGCCTCTCATTCGGGACTAGATTTTGAAAAAGGAGAGAGCGCCATTATTGAGCTGGCCGCGCAGATCGGCAAAATTTCCAAACTGGTCGATCTCAAGCGAGGCCTAACCCTCAATGTAGGGACTGTGCAGGGTGGTACGCGCGTGAATGTCGTTCCCGCTGAAGCCTCAGCAAACATCGATGTTCGGATCGCACGTATGAAAGATGCTAAAGAGATCGAAAAGAAGTTGCGCGCACTAAAGCCTGTCAACCGCAAATGCAAACTCGAATTCAGCGGTGGATTGAACCGGCCCCCCATGGAACGCACCAGGCAAATTGCCGATCTCTATAAAAAAGCAGCATCCATTGCCAAAGAATTTGGATGGAAGCTCGACGAGGTCTCGGTCGGAGGCGGTTCCGACGGCAATTTCACCGCCGCCTTAGGAATCCCAACCTTGGATGGTTTAGGGGCGGTCGGCGAAGGCGCTCACTCCACCCAGGAATCCATCGATATTTCCATGCTGCCGCGAAGGGCCGCTCTGCTGGCGGGATTGCTGGGAGTGTAAAGTGCCTGAGCAACACAGTTTTTGACTCCTTTACCCCCTTACCCTAAAATACCTACGGAGGTTTCCTCTCATGTTCGGTGGCAAAATTGGTGGTATGGAGTTGCTGGTGATCGTGGCCATTGCGCTGCTTATCTTTGGTCCGAGCAAGCTGGCCGATCTGGGCAAGGGCCTTGGCGAAGGCATCAAGAACTTCAAGTCCGCCGTAAAAGACGGCGAAGGCGCGGACAAGAAGTCCTAGTTCGCCTCAGATTATTTTGTGGTGCTGTAACATCCGGTAAACCAAAGACACGGGCAATCCCACCACGTTGAAGTAGTCTCCTTCGATCCGGGAAATCCAGCGCGAAGCACGCCCTTGAATAGCATAGGCCCCTGCCTTGTCCATGGGTTCTCCGGTGGCGACATAATCACGTATCTCACGTTCCTCAATCTTGCTGACGAACACCTGCGTGATTTCAGACCGCACATCCACAAAGCTGGGAACCGGGAACTGAGAACTGACAACTGACTTCTCCGCTCCCGCCAAACAAACCGCGGTAATGACCTGGTGCTGGCGTCCTGAGAGAAGTCCCAACATACGGACAGCGTCGTCAGCGTCACGTGGTTTCCCGAGAATCGTGTTCTCAACCACGACGATCGTGTCGGCTCCCATCACAGTGTTTCCTGAATTGGTTTCAAAAACAGCAAGGGCCTTTTCGCGCGCGAGCCGTTCCGCATACGTTTTTGGAAGTTCTCCCACTATTGGTACTTCGGGGATATCCGCTGCCTGCACGGTGAAAGCAATGCCGGCGTTTTGCAAAATTTCGCGGCGGCGCGGAGAGGCTGAGGCAAGCACAAGCATGACGGAAGATTCTATCGAAAGCTAAGCCTGAATGAGTTCAATGCGATTGCCGAAGCAATCATGAATGTAGCAACGAACTGTATCGGGGAGTGCGTCATCCGGAGTCAATTCAACTCCAGCTTGCTGCAATCTATTTGTCAGCGCCTCATAATCAGAACAACGCAGCGCTGGGTGCGCTTTCTTGGCAGGTTGGAAGTCAGCCTCCACACCAAGATGAATTTGCACATCTCCGCTGGCGAACCAGCATCCTCCACGCTTGGCAAGGATCGGAGGCTTGGTGAGTTCAGTCATGCCGAGCAGATCGCAGTAAAAGCGGCGCGCGGCATCTTCTTTACCTGTGGGCATTGCCAACTGAATATGATCGAGTGCGGTAAAAGGAATGTTTGTCATACTACGCATGAGTTACTAATTTTCGCCTGAACCGTCGCGCGAAAAGGATCGCGAGAGCAACACTCCACAGGATATGCGCGCAACCCTGCAATGACCTGTCCAAAAAATATGTGAAAAGATGCCAACTTGAAATGTACCCCGCAGATGCCATGTCATAAATTAGCCCAACAGTAATCAGCCCCCAAAAGCAAGCGCTGGTCCCATAGAAGCCAAGCATCATGATCCGCCGTTCTGCATTCGGATGGTATCGGCCCTCGTTTACCAGCCATTCATCGAAATTTTTCCCGATCCAATACCAGAAAACAACGACCATCGGGAAAAACACCAGGGTTTCGGGTTCAAGCCATAGCCTGCCAAAGACAAAACTTCGAAGACCTACTAAGCGGAACGGTGCACTTACCACACGCGAATAGACGAATGCCGGGAAATTCAAGCAAGCACTCCAAAGTCCTCCGTACCAATACCAGGAGGCAGGGGAGTCATCGGAAGCCCGAACCGAAAGCCAATACTGAACCCAGGTCGCTACCGTCATCGGAAAGATCAGGCAGGGTAGCCAAAAACTCAAACGAATATTTCGAATTCGCATCGGCACTACCATGCGTGGTCATTAGACACCAACACGAGTCGATTCCGCTTCCCTGTTAAAATCAAAGATCAACCCACGCCATGGATTCTTCCCACATCCGTAACTTCGCGATCATCGCGCATATCGACCACGGTAAGTCCACGCTGGCGGACCGCCTCCTGGAGCTTACCGGATCGCTTAGCTCGCGTGAAATGCAGGCGCAGGTGCTTGATTCCATGGACCTGGAGCGCGAGCGCGGCATCACCATTAAGGCTCATGCCGTGCGCATGATTTACACCGCGAAAGACGGGGAAACCTATCAGCTGAATTTGATCGACACCCCCGGCCACGTCGATTTTTCTTACGAAGTTTCGCGGGCGCTGGCTTCCTGCGAAGGCGCGTTGCTCGTCGTGGATGCTTCGCAAGGAGTCGAAGCGCAGACACTGGCCAATTCTTATTTGGCGATCAATCACGGCCTCGAGATTATTCCTGTCATCAACAAGATTGACTTGCCCAGCGCGGACATACCACGCGCCAAGGAAATGATTGAAAGCGCGGTTGGGTTGGACGCATCCGATGCTGTTCCCATCAGCGCGAAAACAGGCCAAGGTGTGGAAGATGTTCTGGAAGCGGTGGTAAAACGTGTGCCACCACCGAAGGGCAGTCCCGATGCCCCACTGAAAGCGCTGATTTTTGACTCGTGGTTTGACCCTTACCGCGGCGTGATTGTCCTCGCGCGTGTGTTTGAGGGAACGCTGAAGAACGGTCAGAAAATCCGACTGATGTGGAACGGACGCGTTCTGGACGTAGAAGCTTTGGGTGCGTTGACACCAAAGCCTATGGCGGTAGATGAACTTCGCGCCGGTGAAGTCGGATTCATCATGGCGAATATTAAAAATGTCGCCGACACGAAAATCGGCGACACCATTACGCTTGAAGGCAATCCCGCGACTGAGCCGCTGCCCGGCTTTGAAGAAACCAAGCCCATGGTTTTCGCTGGCATCTACACGGTGGATGCGCACGAGCACACGCAACTGCGCGAAGCGCTGGAAAAATTACGTTTGAATGATTCGTCATTCTTCTTCGAGCCGGAAAGTTCGGTCGCCCTTGGATTCGGCTTCCGCTGCGGCTTTCTCGGCCTGTTGCACATGGAAATCATCCAGGAACGTCTGGAGCGCGAGTTCGGTCTAGACCTAATCACAACTGCTCCCAGCGTCCGCTACAAGATCACCAAAACCGACGGCCAGTTGATCGAAGTGGATAACCCGTCGCGCTGGCCGGGGCAGAGTGAAATTGCCAAAATCGATGAGCCGGTAATTCTGGCCACGATCCTCACTAGCGAAGAGTACGTCGGCGGAATTCTCAAGCTAGTCGAAGAAAAGCGCGGCAAGCAGAAGACGTTCGAATATGTCAGCTCGTCGCGCGTGATGCTGCATTACGAACTGCCGCTGAATGAAATCGTACTCGATTTCTATGATCGTCTGAAATCGGTTTCGCGCGGCTACGCATCGCTCGACTACCACCTAGCCGGCTACTGGGAATCGCCCATGGTGAAGATGGATATCCTGGTCGCAGGCGAGGCGGTCGATGCGCTTTCCATCATCGTGCATCGTGACTTTGCATATGAGCGCGGAAAAGCCCTGGTCTCGAAGATGCGCGAACTGATTCCTCGACAGATGTTCGAAGTGGCGATCCAGGCTTCGATAGGAGCCAAGATCATTGCCCGCGAGACGGTATCCGCAATCCGCAAGAACGTCATCGCCAAGTGTTACGGTGGCGACATTTCCCGTAAGCGCAAACTGCTGGAAAAACAGAAAGAAGGCAAGCGGCGCATGAAGCGCATCGGGCGGGTGGATATCCCGCAAGAGGCTTTCCTGGCGGTGTTGAAGGTCGGGGAAGAGAGCAGCTAGTCCTTATACTTAGATTTCCACTTGTTAGCGATAGGCTTCAGCTGTTTACGGGCAATGAGCAAGTCACGATTCCAAGATACCGCCTCAGTTTCCGACAACTGACATTTCACTAAAACCGCTGCAAGATCGGCACTGGTACAAGTCTTCTCGCCTCGAGCCTTGCGACGAGTACGCAGTTTTGGGCTAATGATTTTCTTCATGATTTAGTACTAATATGATCTACAAAAGGTTCGTATCAGGGCAGTGGCTTTAGCCCTGCCATTTTGCATCGCCCTTTAGACCATCGCGCCCAAAGGGCGCAACCTTAACACCGCCTACTGTTCAATCATTGCGCCTCACTGGCGCGTTTTTCAAGGAGTGTTTCAGATCGGCAGGGCTAAAGCCGCTGCCCTGATACGAACCATACCAACGGAAGAAAAGTTGTGAAACTTTACTGCGATTCCGGCCGTACGCGTCCTTCAGGATGTGCAAATCTCAAAGGTTGCTCAAAATTTGCGTTCAGCTAATTCTCCAGTTTGGACAAGGCTAAAAATCGCATAACAAGCCTGTTATCTATGGGATTGTAGGAATTCGGTTAGTTAATAGGGGCTAGCCAATCAGATAGTTCTGCCGAGCGTTTTGCCACTGGGACGGCACTTCCACAAGGTTTTCCACAGGTTGTGAGCCGCGAAAACACTAGTATTCGTCGCCGCCCTGCAAGCCAGACCCATCGGCCAAAGTCTCGAATCGAGTCGAGTTTTTGAGGAACGCCATCTGCACCCGGCCAGTCGGGCCGTTGCGTTGTTTGGCGATGATGATTTCGGCCTTGCCTTGTAATTCAGGATCGTCGTGGTTGTAGACCTCTTCACGGAAAATGAAGGCCACAATATCTGCGTCCTGCTCGATCGATCCTGATTCGCGAAGGTCTGCCAGCTGCGGCCGGTGATGTCCTTCGCCACGGCTTTCGGGAGCACGGCTTAGCTGGGAGAGCGCGATGACCGGAACACTCATTTCCTTGGCCAGCGCTTTCAGTCCACGCGAAATTGCCGACACTTCCTGCGTACGATTTTCATAGCGCTTACTGCCGCCGGACATCAACTGCAAATAATCGACAACGATTAAATCAATCTTGCCTTGCGATTGCTGCAAGCGCCGGCACTTGGCGCGCATCTCGCTCAGAGAAATTCCCGGCGTGTCATCGATAAAGATAGGAGCGTGAGCCAGTTGCTCCATGGCGTGCATGACTTTGGCTTCGTCTTCTTTCCAAAGAGAGCCGGTACGCATTTTGTGCGAATCGACTCGTGCCTGGGAACATAGCAGACGAAGCAGCAACGCTTCGCGCGACATTTCCAGAGAGAACACGCCAACAACTTTTTGCCCCATGACCGCCACGTTTTCTGCGATGTTCATGGCGAAAGCGGTCTTTCCCATCGAAGGACGAGCGGCGATGATGACCAGGTCGGCCTTTTGCAGGCCGCTGGTCATTTCATCGAGATCGGTGTAGTGGGTCTCAAGTCCAGTAACGCGCTGGCCGCGTTTCAGCAGTGCATCGACCGACCCGAACGACTCTTTGACAATTTCAGGGATGCCCAGAAACCCGCGTCCGATACGCTTTTCCGACAACTGAAAGATGGCAGCTTCGGCTTCATTTAAAACGTCCTCTGCCGGATCGCTCTGCTCCGACGCGCGGGCAATGGCTGAGTTCGCTGCATGAATCAATCCGCGCAGCAACGCCTTATCGCGGACAATCCGAACGTAATGCTCAATACTGGGACGATCGGGTACGCCATCAAGCAATCCCGAAACGTAGGCCACATCCCCAATTGCTTCCAGCTCCTTGTGTCGATCAAGCTCCTCAACCAGCGTGATCAGATCAATCGGCCGGGAAGATTCCTGTAGGTCCACCATGCGCGAATAAATCCGGCGGTGAGAGTCGAGCGAAAAATCATCCGAAGTCAGATGCTCAGCGGCCTGACTGTAAGCGAGATTGTCCAACAAGATTGCGCCAAGGATGGAACGCTCGGCGGCAACATTTTCCGGAAGAGCGCGGACGAGACTGTAATCAGTAGTGGCCATTATTCCTAAAACGCGAATCGCATACTAACGATCAATCGCTTGTGAAAGAAAAAAAGTTTTGAGGAAAACGCAGAATGAATCTGCCAATAAAAAATTCATGTTGCGCAACCCGGGTTTAGATGTAGTATAGCGAACAAATAGCGAATAGAGCCATGGTTTCGCGGGTTGGCGAAGTTGGGGCGGGCCGCAAAATTAATGCGGCCCGGGCCAGCCACCCGGGCCGCGTTTGCTGGTGAGTTGTCCGCATCTGCCTCGCGCTGCTCCAGGCAACGCGTTGCACTTTCGAACCGCGCGCCATAGGCGCGCTGGGTTCTTCGTGCATCTGTGGACCGAAGTTCACAGTGGCTGCATTTGACTGGTGGTCGATCCTGCCGCTTTGGGTTTGACCCCATGAGGAGGCCGTACGCTTGGTTTCCGGGCAAACGCGCTGTGCGCGATTTATGAAAACCTCTCTGGCAATTCTTCCTCTGGATTGCCAGAAACCATCAGTTCTGCCGCAACCTTTCAGCAGATGCTCACGACATCTCACGCAAGCACTGTGTGCACTTTGCGGCATATGCGCCGGGGCTTCAATAGCAAAATCATGCATGCTTGTGAACAAGCTGTGGAGGACTTGAATTGTTTGTGGATGGGGCTGGAAAAAAAGTAGAAATCTGTCGATTTACGTCTAACTAATTCGTCTCATCTATGAAAAGAGAGGCGCAATGCAAAGACGAAGGAATACAAATATCCTGAATCTTTGGTTTAGGTTAGCGAATCTTTTTACTTAATACGGATGGTTGTGGGGCCATCCTGCTAGGCAGATTTGTTAAGTTCCTCAAATTAAAGGGTTCACGCCCGACATAAAGCTTTGATAGGCGAGGCATTTAGTAGGGAATCCTTGTAAAATCAGAGGGTCTGGCGGCGAAGTATCCCGTTACTCCTTCTAACCGCAGTTCCCAAATTACGAGCAAGTGAGATAAGAGGCATTCATGGCAAAACGGATGATCCTGATGTTGGTTCTGGTGGCTCTGGTCATCGGAGGGTTGGGTTTTTTCAAGTTTAAGCAGTTTAAGGGTGCGATGGCGGCTGCGGCAAATTTCACTCTGCCTCCGACGGCGGTGACCACGGTGACAGTAAAGCCCGAAAAATGGCCTTCGACCTTTAATGTCATCGGAACGATGGCGGCGGTGCAGGGTGTGACCGTGAGCGCCGACCTGCCTGGGACCGTGGACAAGATTCATTTCGAGTCCGGGCAATGGGTGAAGCAGGGAGACATTCTGGTGGAGCTCGACACCCGTCAGGAAAAGGCTCAACTTGCGAACATGGAAGCTGCCCGTGATCTGGCGCACATCAACTTTGGTCGCATGGAGCAATTGGTGAAGCAGGGTGTCTTGGCTAAGAGCGATTACGACACCGCGATCTCCAGCCAGAAAGTTAGCGACGCACAAGTGGCCGAAGTAAAAGCCACCATCGACCGCAAGACGATTCGTGCGCCATTCTCAGGAGTACTTGGAATTCGCCAGGTCAACCTCGGGCAATATCTGTCCGCGGGTGCGGCGATTGTGCCATTGCAGTCCCTCGACCCGATCTATGTGAACTTTGGAGTCCCACAACAGGATGCTGGACAGGTGAAGCTCGGCAGTATCGTTCGCATTACCAGTGATGATTTGAAAAAGACTGCAACTGGCAAGGTCACTGCGTTTGACTCGGTTGTTAATGAGTCGACCCGCAACGTGCAAGTGCAGGCAACCATGTCTAACCCCGGAAACAAACTGCGCGGCGGAATGTTTGTGCAGGTCGATATTTCCACTGGTGCGGACCGGCAAGTCATTTCGGTCCCCGCGACCGCGATCAACTACGCTCCGTACGGTGATTCCGTCTTCGTGATTGGGGACATGAAAGATCCGAAGGGAAACACCTACAAAGGCGTGAAGCAAGTATTTGTGAAAGTTGCCGGCTCGCGCGGCGATCAGGTGGCCATCGTCTCCGGTTTGAATCCGGGAGATGAAGTTGTCAGCGCCGGTGTGTTCAAGCTTCGTAATGGTGCCGCCGTTGTCGTGAACAACAAAGTGCAACCAACGAACAACCCGGCCCCAAAGCCTGAGGACAGCTAAATGAAATTCACTGATTTATTTATTAAACGTCCGGTCCTCGCGATCTGCGTCAACCTGGTGATCTTGATCGCCGGGTTGCAGGCGATCCGTTCGTTGAGTGTGCGCCAATATCCGCGAAGCGATATCTCCGTGGTGACCGTAACCACGGTTTATGTCGGCGCCAACGCTGACCTGGTTCGTGGTTTTATCACCACGCCGCTCGAGCGCGTGATCGCCAGCGCCGACGGTATCGACTACATGGAGTCGACCAGCGCGCAGGGACTGAGCACGATCAGCGTGCACCTGAAGCTGAACTACGACACCAATGCCGCATTGACCCAGATTCAGTCCAAAGTGGCGCAGGTGCGTAACGATCTTCCGCCCGAGGCTGAAGCGCCAATCATTGACCTGCAAACCGCTGATACGCAGTTTGCCGCGATGTATATAGGTTTCGCTTCCAATGATCTTGACGCGAACCAGATTACCGATTACCTGACTCGGGTTGTCCAGCCGAAGTTAAGCGCGGTTAGTGGCGTGCAGCGCGCGGACATTCTGGGTAATCGTACCTTCGCTATGCGCATCTGGCTCAAGCCGGATGAAATGGCGGCGCGCGGCGTGAACCCTTCGCAGGTGCGTGATGCATTGGCTAACAACAATTATCTGTCTGCTTTAGGAAGCACCAAGGGACAGATGGTTTCTGTCAACCTGGTCGCAAACACCGATCTGCGCACTGCTGACGACTTCAAGCAGATGGTGGTAAAGCAGGAAAACGGAGTCGTGGTTCGACTCGGCGAGATCGCTGACGTTCAACTTGGCGCGGAAAACTATGATTCCGACGTCAAGTTCAACGGGCAAACCGCGACCTTCATGGGCATCTGGGTTTTGCCTACAGCGAATTCGCTCGAAGTTATTAAACAAGTCCGCGCGTTGATTCCTGAAATCCAGTCGCAATTACCGACCGGTATGACGATGGGCATTCCCTACGACTCGACGGCTTACATTCAGGACGCTATCGACGAAGTCGTTCATACGCTGGTTGAAACACTGATCATCGTCATCGTCGTGATCTTCTTGTTCCTCGGGTCATGGCGTTCCGTCATCATTCCGGTCGTCGCGATTCCGCTGTCGCTTATCGGCGCGGTGTTCATCATGCAGGCGGCTGGATTCACCATCAACCTGCTCACGCTGTTGGCGATTGTGCTCTCCGTCGGCCTGGTCGTCGACGACGCCATCGTCATGGTGGAAAACGTCGAGCGACATTTGGAATTGGGTGCGACTCCGTTTCGAGCAGCCATTGACGCCGCCCGCGAACTGGTCGGCCCGATCATCGCCATGACCATCACGTTGGCGGCGGTGTACGCTCCAATTGGAATTCAGGGTGGATTAACTGGCGCACTCTTCAAAGAGTTCGCTTTCACGCTGGCTGGCGCAGTGACCATCTCCGGTATCGTCGCTTTGACGTTGTCCCCGATGATGGGTTCGAAGTTGCTGCGTGCCGGTGATGCTCAAACTGGATTGCAAGGCTGGATCAACCGGCGTTTCGAGTATGTGCGTAGCACCTATACACGCGCGTTGGGCAGCACGCTGCGCTATCGTCCGGTGGTGCTGACACTGTGGGTTCTGGTTGCAGTGCTGATGATCCCGTTCTATTTGTTCTCGCAGCGCGAACTTGCGCCAACCGAGGACCAGGGCGTGGTGTTCGGCGTAATTCAGTCGGCCGCCAACTCAACCATCGATCAGACGAACTTATTCACCAAAGAAGTTTACGACGTCTATCATTCGTTCCCTGAGAGTGACAGCGTTTTCCAGATCACACAGCCGAGCGGCGGTTTCGGCGGTATGGTGACCAAGCCGTGGAGTCAACGTAAGAAGACGACACAACAACTCCTGCTTGAATCTTCGGGAGCGCTCTCGAAGATTGCCGGCATTCGCGTGATTCCACTGACTCCTCCGCCGCTACCCGGCGCAGGAAACTTCCCGGTTGATCTCGTGATTGCAGGTTCCGCTGATCCGGAAACGCTCAGCAACTATGCGAACCAGCTGGTTGCCAAAGCCATGACCAGTGGCAAATTTATTTTTGCCGACGTGGACGTGAAGTTCGACCAGCCACAGACCGAAGTTGTGTTTGATCGTGACAAGTTGCGTTCGCAAGGCGTCGATTTGAGCCAGGCAGGACAGGACTTGTCCACACTGCTAGGCGGCAACTACGTCAACCGCTTTAGCATTCAGGGGCGCAGCTACAAAGTGATCCCGCAGTTGAAGCGTACTGAACGTTTAACGGCTGACCAACTGGAGCACGTGTATGTAAAGGGCTCCAATAATGCACTGGTGCCGCTCTCTACGTTTGCCAGCTTGAATACAACGACGCAACCGCGTTCGCTGAATAAATTCCAGCAGTTGAACGCGATTCGTATTCAGGGAGTGATCCCACCAAACGTTCCGCTGGACGATGCGCTCACGTACCTGGAAGATCAGGCCAAAACGATCCTTCCGCAAGGACAGGGTTACACGCTCGACTACGCGGGTGAGTCTCGTCAGCTGCGCGTGGAAGGCAGCAAGTTCCTGGGAACCTTTTTACTGTCGGCCATCCTGATTTACCTCGTTCTGGCCGCACAGTTCGAGAGCTTCCGTGATCCGTTCATCGTGCTCGCGGGATCGGTGCCGTTGGCCCTGTCTGGGGCTTTGATGTTCTCGTTCCTCAGCTTCACGACGTTGAACATCTATAGTCAGGTCGGTCTGATTACACTTGTCGGACTGATCGCCAAGAACGGAATTCTGATCGTGGAATTCGCCAACCAGCTTCAGGAGCAGGGCAGAGACAAACTCGCTGCCGTAACCGAAGCCGCCAGTACACGTTTGCGTCCGATCTTGATGACCACGGCCGCTACCGTGTTCGGACACTTCCCGCTAGTGCTCGCAACTGGCCCCGGCGCCGGTGCGCGAAACAGCATCGGTATAATGCTGGTCAGCGGCATGATCATTGGTACGATCTTTACTTTGTTCATCGTGCCTTCGATTTATATGCTGGTGGCTAAGAAGCACGTGCATCTGGTGACGGAAGTGGATGAGCAGGAAGAGTCGCTGCCGGAGCCGGTTAGTGCGTAGTTAAGTAAATTAGATTAAAAATTAAGCCCCGGTAATCAGCCGGGGCTTTTAATTTTGGTACTAGATGCCGCCTGCGAAGCATCTATGAATAACTACGCTAACAGTAAACATGATTATCACCTTCATACTAGGTGTACAAATCCTGAGTCATGGCTGATTTCTAAAAACAAACGGAAGCTTATGTGGCTGTAAGTCTTGCTCTCGCCAAATTTTTACCGACGCCCATGGCAGCTCAAGATATTACTGGTAGCGTTGGTAATTCACTCGCGTGGCAATCCACATAGCGAAAATGTAGCACACAATTGGAAGGGATGGATTACGTGCTTCTGTGAGGTTAGTGGCATTCATTGGGAAACGTATATCGTCATTCAGGAATTTAGTGAGCCTCCTTTATTTTGGTAAGATCAACATATCTGAAATTGCCTCTGAGTCTAAACATTCGACTGGGTTTTGGGGCGTATCCGATGAAAGTGGCATGAACTGCTGATGTCGTTCCACAACTCGCAGTTTTCATTTTCCAGCAATGCTTCACTCAACAACTGTAGAGCAAGGTCGTTGCGCCGCGTTGAAACTGTTCGAGCCCTCTTTGATGCTTTTCGCTGTTTGGCATATAGATGACCTGCTTAAGTTAGAAAATCGAACAAAGAATTCTGCGAAACTCTTCCGATGGCAGCGAGAGTGGCGCTGCGCGCATTCTCGTTATTCACCACCTGACTGGCTGCGGCCGCGAGGTCTGCGCCGGCAATGACATTTTCCTGGCTGGCAAGCTGTGTTTTTTGCGTACTGAGGAATGCCTGCTGTGACTGGATCTGGTTCAAACCATTGCCATAGAAAACGCGCTGCCCGGTAACGAAATCAAATGCCTGCCGCACTCCTGCCACTGCCGTGTCGATCCCGCTGTTGGCGTTGACAGCATTGATCAGGTTTTGCATCGAAAGAAACATATTTCCCTGTGGAGAATTGAAAAGTTGCGAGCCCGGAAGGTTTACCTGCAACTGATAGTTGACATACACGTCGACTACGTTCGTACACGTATCAAACGAAAGATTCCACACATGTTCAATGATCATGGCGCGAGTAATGCGCCGTCCTGCATTGCGCATAAGATATTCCAGCAACGCGAACTCTTTTGAAGTAAGCTCAATCCGCCGTCCGCCGCGTTCGACCTTCCGCTCCACGCGATCCAGTTTCAGATCATCTACGACCAGCACAGATTCAGCCGGCATATGGCTGCGCCGCAGCAAAGCCCGAATCCTCGCAGAAAGTTCCGTGAAGGAAAATGGTTTCACTAGATAATCATCCGCACCCAGGTCTAGACACTGCACCCTATCCTCAACTCGGGTGCGCCCGGTCAGCACCAGTACCGGCACGCTCGGCTTCTTGGTTCGCAGATAGCGCAACACCGATACGCCATCTAACCTTGGCATGTTGAGGTCAAGCACAACCAGGTCATAGTCGAGTTCGGTCGCCATGGCCCGCGACTGCTCGCCGTCAGAAGATACGTCCGTCGCGTAATGCTCCGCTTCCAAACCTTTTTTAACGAAACTAGCCAGTGCCACATCGTCTTCAGCAATAAGGATTCGCATGGGTAAGATGGCTCTAATGAACAATCCGATTGTTAGGCATGAACAGCCCAAGGACAAGACAGAACCGCATGCACGAAGGGCTCTAGCTCCCATCCTGGGAATGAGTTGAAAATTGGCACTACCGGCACCTAGCGGGCTGCATCCCACCTAGATATCACTACCTATTAATAAAGGAGCGTGGGAACCCCGCCGGTCACTCAACAGCAACCTCGCCAGCGGAGATAATGATTTATTCTCGCGCAGAAACAGGGGCTTCCACCACGTGGAAATCTGGGACCGCACAACGCTGAGATCGCTGTTGATTCCCGGAGCAGTGATCTTCGCTGCTACGGCGTTGCTGCTGCATACCCATCTGATCCCCATTGCCCCGTCGGCGATTAACTTCTATTACTACGCGGTGTTCGGCGGAGGCATTCTCCTTGCCAGTCGCTTTCACTCCAGTCGGGTGTTCTTCGCGCTGTTGACGTTGTTTCTCGGGCAGCGTGCCATTGAATTCTTCGCCACACCCACAACGGCTGTCGGCCCGGGAAGAATCGCGGTTGAAGCGGTCGCATTTCTGTGGCCCCTGAATTTTGTCCTTTTCTCTTTCGTGCGAGAACGCGGATTAGCAGTCCACTCCATTACCTCGCGCCTGGGATTGGTGTTTGTCGAATCAGTCTTCGTTGCGGTGGTCTGTAGACCCGATGGCACGGCTCCGTTCTTTCTTCATCCGCAAATTTTCAGCGAGCACCTATTCCGCTGGACAAAAGTTCCACAATTTTCCTGGATCCTGTTTTTCCTGGTAGCCGCTACCTTATTAGTACGATTCTTCCTTCATCGCAACCAGGTGGAAAGCGGTCTGCTCTGGTCGCTGACCATGTCATTTCTCGGCCTGCAAGCGGGAACGCTCGGCCCTATCCCTCGCGCCTATATGGCCAGTGCCGCACTTATCTTGCTGACTTCGATCATCGAAAACTCCTACGTGCTGGCCTATCACGACGAGCTCACCACGCTGCCCGCTCGACGCTCATTCAATGATGCAATTCTGGGACTTGAAAATCCCTACACTATCGCAGTCGTGGACATCGATCACTTCAAAAGCTTCAACGACACCTACGGACACGACATCGGCGATCAAGTCTTATGCATGGTGGCAACTCGCCTGGCGCATGTAACAGGAAACGGACAAGCCTATCGAGTCGGTGGAGAAGAGTTCACAATTTTGTTTCCGGGAAAATCGGCCAGCGATACGCTGAAGCATCTCGAGCTTCTAAGAGAGACCATCGAAAACTCATCCTTCCACGTGCGCAGTCCGAATGATCGTCGCAGCATCCGCCAGGGTCCTGACCGCCGGCGCGCTCCCAAGAAAAAAATGTCGTTGCGCCGACCCAAGCCACCGCAGCAACCTACAGGAATCGAACTCAGCGTTACTGTAAGCATTGGTGTCGCCGAATCTTCCGAACGGATCAGCGACGTAAACGAAGTCATCAAATCTGCTGACCACGCGTTATATCGTGCCAAAGAATCCGGTCGAAACCGGGTTGAAGTTGCCGCCTCACGTGTCCGTGCCGCCAAGCGCAGTGCTTGATTCTCCATATTTTTCTGAGTGTTAAATCCTTACTTTCTACTGCGGGCGCAGCAACAAAGAGCTCGAGGCCTTCTCTTACTCCGTCTCCCATGATTTTCGCGCGCCGTTTCGCCACATCGTCGGTTATTGCGAACTACTTCGCGAGCGCGAAGTGCGAGACTATGGCTGCGTCATCCCCGAAGATCGTCTTCAGACTTTTCACAACGCAGGCTCTGGCATAGGAGTCGGCCTCGCCGGGATGAGGGAAAGAGTCCGGGAATTGGGCGGTATTGTGAAAGTGACCTCTGGCAAGGGGACGATCATTAAGGTCACCATCCCGCTAACAAACATGACACCCCGAAGTGCTTCAGTGGTCCAACCTACCACTTCGAATACTGCAATTTCCGCATAAAAGCAGCTTCCCGAAAACTCAGCGGCAAGCATGTTAAACTGTGAAAAACCGATCACCGGAGAGGTGGCAGAGTGGCCGAATGCGGCGGTTTGCTAAACCGTTGTACGGGCTAAAACCTGTACCGAGGGTTCGAATCCCTCCCTCTCCGCCAGAAATGCTCTTCTTCGATTCACTGTTTTACAGGCGATCCCTTTCTTGTGCTTTTCACGGATTAGATTCATAAGGCCGTTAATTTTCTGCGGGTTTGAAAACATTCGAAAGTTCAAGTTAATAAGCAGGCGGTATCACCTGGCCGAAGACTCACTAAGAAACCAGCAATAAGCAGCCCACCGTTTTAAGCGCTTTGCGCGGTAGTGGGTAGTTATCTTAAAGACCCACTACCCTTTGCGCTGATCCATTGACGAGGATCCATTAGGCGACTAATGTGGATTGAGCGCATACGGGGCGCTTCCAGTCCGCGGAAAGGGCCGTGCCCACCCTTAAAAATCAATCGAAGGTACGAACCTTCTTTCAGCCTGATTCGGGCGGACTCCAGGCGTGCGACGAGAGGAGATTCGTATGTTTCCCAACCCACAAGACGCTCTCCCACTACCGCCAGCGCCAAATGTCGAACAATACAAGAAACTCGCCAAAGACCTGGTAAACGTCTGCAAGCGCGGCAATGCCGATGCCTTGCACCAATGGGCAAGTGACTGGATTTGCAACATTGTCCGCCTGAGTGGACTGGAGATTGCTTCGCATCAGCCGGTCGACATTCAAAGATGGATCGAAGGAGTCACCGAGTTCGCAAGAAAAAAGCTAAATTCAGGTGAACGCCGCTGTGTACTGGCTGATGCGCAGTTCATCATCGCGCGTTTACAGGGATTCACAAGCTGGCGCGGCATGGCCGAGCACATAGAGCAACTCACAAAATCGAGTTCGTCTGTCGCGCAATTCGAAGTGGCTGCTAATGCGGTGGTCTCGGGGGACGTAAGAACGCTGAAGCGACTTCTTCAAGAGAATTCCGGGCTAGTGCGAGAACGATCGAGGCGCGAACACCGCGCCACGCTTTTGCATTACACATCTGCGAACGGTATCGAAGGATATCGACAAAAGACGCCGAAGAACATCGTCGAGATTGCAGACCTGTTGCTGAAATCCGGCGCCGAGGTCGATGCGACAGCAGATGTATACGGCGCCGGATGTACTACATTGGGCCTCGCCGCGACGAGTATTCACCCCGAATTAGCGGGGGTGCAAGAAGCGCTACTCCAGACCTTGTTAGACCACGGCGCAGTGATCGATAAGCCAGGATCGTCCGGCAATGCACGCTCAGCCGTGATTGCATGTCTAGCTAACGGCCGACAGCCTGCGGCCAGATTTCTTGCCGCTCATGGAGCAAAACTCGACCTGGAGAGTGCTGCTGGGATCGGACGACTGGACATTGTCGAAAGCTTCGTCAACTCAGATGGCACTCTGAAACGGCCAGCGACGAAGAAGGACCTGCAGAATGGCTTCCTCTGGGCTTGTATGTACGGTTGCCAGAATGTTGTTGTATTCCTGCTCGAACGTGGCGCGGATCTGCTCGAGCCGCTCGATAGCGGGGCAACGGCGCTGCATTGGGCTGCAGGGGGAGCACACGTTAATGTTGTGAGATTGCTCCTTGATCGCGGTGCTCCGCTCGAAGAGCTAAATATGTGGGGAGGAACTGTGCTTGAACATGCTGGGTGGGGATTTGAGCACAGTATTCCCGGGATCGATTTCGGCCCGGTCTTTGACGCCTTGCTCGCCGCGGGGGCAAAAAAACGAGGTCATTGGTTAACATGGCTTGACCAGGTAAAAACTCGTTCCGCAGAGGAGAGGTCTCGTGTCGCGGAAATATTTCGACGTTACGGTGCGACGACATGACTGTGAAGAAAGTCGGGTAGCGTTTGCTGTTGGATATATGACCGGAAGTTGAATTGTCGCTCGAACTGGGAGTGCGAAGTTTTAAATTGCTATGCGCCAGTCCATATCTAAGCTGGTAAGAGTTCGGAAATCGTCCGTTAATCTCCGCCAGACGTACACTTTCACCAAACTTAAAGGTTTAAAGGGTGGTAGCGTCGCTTGGCCTCTAGTGTCCCCGCTATTTCGTTTTGGCCGATGAAGCTCAGAAGAACTAGGTGCCGATAGAAGTGAGATTTATGTCACTAAACATGGTTATTCACACTTGCATACTTCGGTGTCAGCGGATTACCCAATCTAGATTTTGACCAGAGCTATACCAAGACCAAAGTCTGATTACAAAGACGTTTTTATTTTTTGTTTTTCCTGTATGTGAACTCACGCGGCAAAAGCAATGGTGCTGAGTAGCGCATTGGCGTTCTGCCGTGAATCAAGTCTTGTGTGTTGCACGACAATTGGCACATCGGATGTGATGATACTTGCATAGTCAGTGTCTCGGGGGATAGGCGCGGGATCTTTTAGGTCATTGAAACGAACGTGCTTAGTGCGCCTTGCCGGCACGATGATAGAATAAGGCCCTACAGGTTCGCGATTAGAAAAGAAGATCGTGATGTTTACGTGCGCATCCGCATCAGATGTGTTCAGTAAACAGGCGGTTTCGTGACTCGTCATCTCAGGTTCTGGGCCAGTACTCTCTCCGGGTATATAACCTTCCGCGATCGCCCATACTTTGCTACCAATTTCTCCATGCATAACAAGACTCCTTTTAGACGAAGAAACTTTCCGTCAGGTCTTTTGCGATAAAAATACAGACTCGGCATCAAAACCTAATGCACAAATTTTTCTCTCTCCACATCATTGAAGCGCTTTTTCAGTTCGCCTACCTCGTGTATCACTCACAGGTCGATTCAATATTTGCGACTTCTCCTAGCGCGTTCTTCTCGCCAACAAAACCGCCAAAGCGCTTGCCCCAAAGAAACTTATCAAAGCTAAAGTGCGCCTCATGGACCGTTGTTGTGCGGCCTTTCTGGGTTTGACAACACGATCTTCCGGGTACATCTCATCTGCATTGCCATTGATTGCCATCTTCAACACTTCCGCCAAATGAAGTCCGTGCCGATATGTTTGCTGTGCAATTTGCTCCTTGCAACTGAATCCGTCGGCCATAACGATGGCCGAGAGAGGCGCCTTTCGCACGGCAGGTAACAATGAGCGCTCCCCACAAGCCACTGAGACTTCGTACTTATCATTTTCGTAGCCAAACGAACCTGCCATGCCACAGCAACCTGATTCCAGCAACTGATATTTCAGGCCCATTTTTTCCATCACGGATTTTTCATCTTTCATCCTCATAATGGCCTTGTGGTGACAGTGGCCCTGGACGATAGCGGTGCGGTTCAGTTTTGGTGGCGTGTAGCCTGGAATTTTTTTCTCCAAAAACTCAGAGAGCGTAAACACGTTTTCAGCCAGGCGTTGCGCGGTGGTTGAGTTGGGGAACAAACTCTTCATTTCGTCGCGAAACACGGAGCAACAACTCGGCTCCAAAACTACTAGAGGAACTCCATCCTGAATGAACGGTGTCAGTGCTTCGAGAATCTTTTGTAGGTAGGCCGATGCCATGCCGAGAAATCCGTAGTCATACAAAGGGCGTCCACAACATAGATGTTGCTTTGATACCTCTACTCGATAGCCCGCATGTTCTAGCACTTCGACCGCAGCTTGTGCCGTTTCCGGCATGAAGTAGTTATTGAATGTGTCCGCCCAAAGCATCACCTTCGGCCCACTTTTTTGAAGGGGCTTATGTCGCCTGAACCATGCTTTGAAAGTTTCTGGTGCGAACGCCGGTATCTGTCGCCGCGAGGGAATACCGATAATCCTTTTTGCAATGGAGCTCAATACAGGAGTTTGCGTCGTAAGATTGGCCAAGCCAGGAGCGAGTGAGGCAACACGCGCCCACTTGTCGATCCAGCCAAACGCATAGGCAGACATTGGGCGCAGACGTCCTTCCCAATAGTGCGAAAGAAATTCCGCCTTGTATGTAGCCACATCAACATTAACGGGACAATCGCCTTTACAACCTTTGCAGGCCAGGCAGAGATCGAGGGCCTCTTTGACAGGTTCGTTATGCCAACTGTTCTCGATCACGTTCCCATTCATCATTTCCCACAGCAAATGTGTACGCCCTCTTGTAGAGTGCATTTCCTCGCGCGTCACCATGTAACTTGGACACATTGTGTCCTGCTCGCCTTTGCCATTTTCACGGCGGCATTTTCCAACACCTACGCAACGCAAGGCCGCATGGGCAAAACTTCCGTGGTCATCGGGAAATTGAAAATGGGTTTTGGGATTCCAAGGATGGTAGTCAGCACCCAGACGCAGGTTTTCGTCGATACGGTACGGATCCACAACCTTCCCGGGATTCATCTTCCAATCGGGATCCCAAATTGACTTGAACTCGCGGAAGGCTTCGATCAGTTCAGGGCCGAACATTTTGTAGAGAAACTCGGCTTTCGATTGACCGTCTCCGTGTTCACCGGAAATCGAGCCTCCATAGCCGGTCACCAGGTCTGTTGCTTCCTCCATGAACGAGCGCCATTTTTTGATACCCGCCGCACTCATCAGATCAAAGTCAACACGGCAGTGAATGCATCCCTGCCCGAAGTGTCCGTATAAAGCCGAGTTGTATTCATATTTGTTGTAAAGTTTTCGCAAATCGCGCAGATAGCCGCCAACTTTTTCGGGGGCGACGGCAGAATCTTCCCAGCCCTCCCACGTCAATGGTTGTCCTGGAACAAAGGCTGTCGATCCAAGTCCAGCCTCGCGCACTTCCCATACCTTCTTTTGCTCTTTTTCATCAACGTACAACTTCATTTCCGGAGCGTTGGTACCTTTTATTGCGTTCATTGCCTGGCGTGCTTGCTCTTCTGCCTCATCGCGAGTGCCTGCCCCAAATTCGAGGACTAGCCACCCCTTTCCTGGTGGAAGGATGGCAAGATCATCCTTCTGGGGCATGTTTTTGGTCTTCACGTTTCCGATGAGGACATCGTCCAGTCCTTCAAACGCGATTGGCTTGTATTGAAGGAGTGTGGAAACGTGATCGCCCGCCTCGTAGATGCTGGGATAACCGAGTACGAGAAGGACGCGTTTAGGATTGCTGTAAACCAGACGGACTTTGGCCTCGAGAATCGTCACCAGCGTGCTCTCGCTTCCTACCAGTGCTCGGGCAAGATTGAAACGGCCATTTTCATCCGGCAGCAACTGATCCAGGTTGTAACCTGAGACACGCCTGGGAATATGGGGATAACGCTTATCAATCAATGATTGATAACGCGCGCGGAGCGCCTTCAGATCTGAGTAGAGCTTGCCGGTTCGCCCTCCGCCGCGTATGCCGTTTTCAAGATCCGAATCATCCATCTCGCCGACGGCCATTTGGGTGCCGTCGTATAAAAGGATGTCCATTGCCAGCACGTTGTCCGCAGCCTTCCCTGCCATTTGTGCGTGTGCGCCGCAGGAGTTGTTGCCCAGCATCCCTCCGAATGTGCAGTGATCGTGTGTGGCAGGATCCGGGCCCCAGGTAAGTGTGTGCGGTTCGGCGGCATTGCGGAGCGTGTCGCAAATTGTTCCCGGCTGCACGCGTGCGAATTTTTCATGTGGGTTTAGTTCGAGCACCTGATTCAGGTACTTGCTCCAGTCCATTACGACGGCGACATTGCAACATTGCCCTGCGAGGCTCGTCCCCCCGCCTCGCGAAAGTATCGGTGCATCAAACTTCCGGCAAGCAGCGACAGCCTGAATGACATCTTCGCGCGTCTTGGGTATAACTATTCCGATCGGAACTTGGCGATAGTTCGAACCATCTGTCGCATAGAGGGCACGGCTACCTGCATCAAACCTTACTTCTCCTTCTACTGATTTCTTAAGTTCAACCTCGAGTTCGGCGGCATTCACATTCTTTGATCTACGGTTTGGCTTAATCTCTTCAGGCGCAATGAGTGGCACTCTACTGACCGACATCTCAACTCCATTTCATGCAGCAAACTTTTTCGCGTCCGCAAGTTTCAGTTCCAGACCATTCCCTGGCCTGGAGAAATCCGGATACAATTCACCATTTTTCAGTTCGGGCAGTCCATCGAACAAGAGCCGCTCGATTCGGACATGGTCGTGAAAATACTCGATGTGCCTGACAGGGATAGCGGAACAACAAACATGACTGTGTAGCGAAGGAGCAGTGTGAGCAGACAAAGGAATATGATTTGCCTGACAAAGTGCAGATGCTTGCAGGAATCCTGTGTAACCTTCGCAACGAGTCGCGTCGGACTGAAGCACATCCACCGCCCCCGATGCGATCATCCTTTGAAAATAAACCGCGTTGTATCCGTATTCTCCGGCTGCGATTTCCATTCCCGCCGGGGCGCGGTCCCGTATCAATCTGAGCCCTTCCAGATCGTCCGAGGACACAGGCTCCTCAAACCAACTGACGCCTGATTCGGCAAAATGCTCGGCCTGTTCGAGAGCTTGCTTCCGCGAATATGCGCCGTTGGCATCGACAAAGAGCTTGGTGTCATCACCGATGGCCTTACGCACCAGCTTCACTCGTCCACGATCCGCAAGCGCATCACGTCCAATTTTCATTTTTACTTGTTGAATTCCCTGGTCAACCCATCCACGCATTTGCCCGACAAGTTGATCTTCGGAATACGATGTGAAGCCTCCGCTGCCGTAAACGGGGACTGATTGACGAACAGCACCGAAAAGATGAGTGAGCGGAATTCCGAGAAGGCGGGCTTTCAAATCCCAGAGTGCAGAATCCACGGCGGATATCGCGCACGAGGCCACCCCGGGTCGTCCGAGATTACGCACCGAGCGCACCATGCTTTGCCAGCACTCTGGGATATTCAGCGCATTGCAGCCTGAAATCGCTTTTGCTAAAACCCTCTGGATAATTGTCGCCGACGCCTGATCTGCATAGCTGTAGCCCAGCCCTTCCTTGCCGCCAGCATTCACTTCAACGAGAACTACGGTCGTGCTATCCCACTCGAGTGTGCCGTCTGACTCGGGCCGATCGGTGGGAATTGTATATACGGACACGGCTAGCTTGCCAATGCGCACCCTGTCCTTGTTGAGAACGATCGAATTCATTTCTTTACACGCCGGTGCTAATAACCATTCAGAGCGATCTGCACAACTTAGGATGAAATTTTGCCGACATGGTGGCCTACTCTCTCGCCCACTTTCTATTGCTCGTGGGTCAACGAGCTTGCGAGTTATCGCATCTCTAATACAGAGGAAGATGCGCTCAATAAATTCTTAGGAGATTGCGATGACCGCGGCTGATGTGATGGTGGAAGCATTGATTGATTGGGGCGTGGAGGTCATCTTTGGCCTGCCCGGTGATGGCATAAATGGAATTATGGAGTCACTTCGTACTCATCAAGACAAAATTCGCTTCGTACAAGTCAGACATGAAGAGGCCGCCGCATTCATGGCTTGCGGCTATGCGAAGTTCACTGGGAAGTTGGGTGTATGCCTGGCCACATCAGGACCGGGTGGTATCCATCTTCTCAACGGACTTTACGATGCCAAACTGGATGGGCAGCCTGTTCTCGCGATTACCGGGCTCCAGTTTCATGATCTGATCGGGACGTTTACCCAGCAAGATGTAGCTCTGGACAAATTGTTCATCGATGTTGCTGTTTTCAACGAAAGAGTCATGGGACCAACGCACGTCGAGAATTTGACCGATCTTGCCTGTCGTATGGCATTGGGATATCGCGGGGTATCGCATCTTACATTTCCTGTCGATCTACAGGAAAAAGAGGTCAAAGAGCGGCAGCGATCTAAGCGAAATATTCCTCACCACACCTCTGATGTGTTCGCCAGAAATGCTCGTATACCCGATCGGATGGATGTTGAACGCGCGGCTGCCATCCTCAATGAGGGGAAAAAGGTTGGGATTCTCGCGGGGCGTGGCGCTCTAGGCGCTTCAGACGAATTGCAACAAGTTGCGGAATTCCTCGGTGCTCCAATCGTGAAAGCTCTCCTTGGGAAAGCAGCTGTGCCGGACGACAGTCCCTACACGACCGGTGGAATTGGATTGCTGGGAACAAAGCCATCACAGGAAGTTATGGAAGATTGCGACACGTTGCTGATGGTAGGCACTTCGTTTCCGTATATCGAGTTTATGCCAAAACCCGGGCAGGCCCGCGGCGTGCAGATAGAACTAGACCCTAAAAAAATTGGATTGCGATTCCCGGTCGAAGTTGGTCTGATCGGCGACAGCCGGACCACCTTGAAAGAATTGCTGCCCCTGCTCAAACGAAAAGAAGACCGCAGTTTCCTCCAAGCTGCTCAAGCGGGCATGAAAGATTGGTGGAACGTGATGGAGAAGCGTGGCACGCGCCAAGATATGCCGATGAAGCCACAGGTTGTTGCATCTTTCCAGCACAGTGGGATCCGAAGCTTGGAATTCACGTGACTTGAAGTCGCGG
>JADMIO010809260.1_pt1 | contig 106147 bp, 87 predicted proteins | sample 8958161 | NCBI WGS metagenome assembly JADMIO01 (sample SAMN16585339, study PRJNA669376) | soil metagenome | isolation source: Crop rotation soil | place: USA: Cullars Rotation, Alabama | collected 2011
CGACAACTTGTCCACGTGGAATTCTAAGCTTAGGATCCCAATGTGCTGGAAAGATGGCCTCGGCGGACAGATCATTTCTGATGGTGGTTGCAAAGTACCCGGTGATGTAGTAAAAGCATTTGGCGGCGGTGCAGATTATGTAATGCTGGGCGGTATGTTTGCCGGTCATGAAGAAAGCGGCGGCGAATTGGTCGAGAAGGAAGGAAAAAAATATAAACTCTTCTACGGCATGAGTTCAGAAACTGCCATGAATAAATATGCAGGGGGTGTCGCTGATTATCGTGCATCGGAAGGAAAGACAACACAGATCCCTTACCGCGGAAACGTAGCCGATACGGTGCAGGATATCCTGGGCGGACTTCGTTCTGCCTGTACTTATGTTGGAGCAAAAGCTTTAAAAGAATTAAGCAAACGCACCACTTTCATCCGCGTGGAAGAACAGCATAATGAATGGTTCCAGGAATGATCAGAAAGATGTGTAATCGAATTTCTGACCGCCGATCGAAGCTTCATACATCAATCCGCCTTTTTGCTGGGTGAAGATCATCACACCATCCCTGTATTTTACATTGGCAGAAGCACCGGCGGTTGCAGCTACTGCAGATGCCTGGGCTGAAAATTCGAAATTATTTCCTTTGAAACGATCAAGGGCATCCTTTGTTTCAAAAAAGATCACTTCACGATAAGCTTGTCCCCCGAATTGGAAACCAATACTGACCTGTGTCATTTTTGCTTTGCCAATGATGGCGCCTCCCTGGTAAACGATACCATTACCGGCTGCACCACCAATTCCGATGCCGCCTTTACCTACATTCGGGAAAATAACATAACCATACGAGCTGGTAAATATATTACCCATTAATCCATCTGTCCGGATAAAATCCGCTTTGGCATCTACGGCATCTTCTACCAAACGCCTGTCTTTTTTAGTTGTTTGCGCCGGCAAGGAAATGGCAGCGAAAAGGATCATTGCAACAGAGAGATAAAGTGCTTTTTTCATAAAATTATTTTTTTATCGATACAAATGTAAATTCTTCCGGAACAGGCATACCTGTTTTATCCGTTAATCTTAAAACAAACAGTTTGCCAGAAAGAGGTCATGCATGCGTGCTTAATAAAAGAGTTGTTTCTTCCCGGGCTATTATATTATGATTGATGAAGGGATGCAGGTGCAGCATATTACCCGGTGTTAATACGACAGGACAATCCTGTGTCTCTATCTCTGCCCTGCCTTCCAGTACATGCAATGTCAAAAAACCATCTACCGAATTCCTTTTAATGGATGCGCCGGCTTTCATGATCATTGCTACAAGGGTAAAACGTTCTGTTTTGAATATGGTAATAGCATTCCGGTCATTCTTATCCCATGCCTGTTCTGCCCGTAATTGCTCCAATATGGTCTCGAGATCGGCATATACCCAGGGTGCATCGAGCAGCCGGCTGCCATCGGGCCGGTTAGGCGTTGCGATATTATATTTTATATCCATGATATAGGTTTAGAAATGATCATGCATGTGCTTTCACCTGCACTTCCAATAATTTTTTTAATCCATCCAATACTTTCTTCCAATTCTCTTCAGAATGCGCTTTTGTTTTTTCGTCCGGAATATTTTCCTGCGTGATGTTCAAAGTCACGTCATTGTCCTTTCCTTCCACTTCATAAGTAATCGTCACATAGTTCTCGGGTTTATCTTCAATGCCTGACATTGAACTCCAGTAATTATAGCGGATCAGTTTATCCTTTTCCACATCGATGATCGTTCCTTTATCCTCGTAATGCTTACCCTGCCATTCTCCTTTGAAAATGATCGGGTGACCCGGTTGCCAGTCCGTAACCGTATTGGTATTAAAGAAATATTGTTTGATGATCTCGGGCTTCGTCAATGCTTCCCACACTTTGGACAAGGGTGCATGAATAGTGGTGCTAACTTCAAGGCAGATATTACTTTTCATAGTACATGCTTTTATACAGTTATATGCTAAAAAATAATGCCAAAAAAACTAACGTGCAGAAACTCTGCACATAGCAAGCGGTAAAACCGTAATTTTATTTCAAACACGACTGTTTATGCAGAAAAGGACCAATTATATTTCCTGGGATGAATATTTTATGGGAGTAGCATTATTGTCGGCAAGACGAAGTAAGGATCCCAGCACACAGGTAGGCGCCTGCATTGTGAATGATAAAAATAAAATTGTGGGCGCCGGTTATAATGGCTTACCCATCGGTTGCGATGACAATGAATTTCCATGGGAACAACAGGGAGAATTTTTGGATACAAAATATCCGTACATCTGTCATGCGGAACTGAATGCCATTTTAAATAATATCGGGATGGATCTTCGTGGCTGCAAGATCTATACAGCACTCTTCCCTTGTAATGAATGCGCCAAAGCGATCATTCAATCCGGAATTACCGAAGTGATCTACTTATCAGATAAACATGGTGCAAAAGATATTTTCAAAGCCTCTAAGTTCATGCTGGACAAAGCGGGTATAAAATGCCGGAAGGCAGAACCGAAAGTGGCCGGCATTACATTGTCATTCCTGGAAGAGGATGTTTAAAAGAACACTGAAGATCCGCCAAAAAGTATGAGTGATCTATAGCTGGTAAACCATTTTCGCTGCGTAACCTGTGACTCTTGCTGCGTTTGTATTTCCCATTACGATCACTGCGTGGAATCTTTTCCTCAATATGTTGCAACAATTATCTTTTTAAAATTAAGTTCCCCGTTTTTTATTCTTGTTTTATAAATGGCATAATATATGCCTGCTATGTAACGTACTCTAAGGAAACAAAAACTCAATTACAAAAATATCAGGGGAGGTTAGTCCATCTAACCGCAGTGGCAGTTTAAGAACTGCCACTTTCTTTTTATATAACAAATAAGAAAGCTGGTTTTACTGGCATATCATTTGGCTCTCATAAAAAAAACAATATGAAAATATCGTATAGCCTTTCTCTTTTGCTTCTTCTTTCGCTACTGTCCGGTTGTGAAGTAGTAGGCGGGATCTTCAAAGCCGGTGTTTGGGTAGGTATCTTTGCCGTTGCGATCGTTCTCGGTGTTATATTCTGGCTGGTATCCCGCTCAAAAAAATGATCATTCCCTTTTCATTCGGCTGAAAGGAAAACCACCGCATCCTTTTTTGGGATTGTTGCGGTCCGCAGCGGCTGTGGCGATAGCTTCTTCGGCTGTTTTTGCCTTGTAGGCCGTTAAACAAAATCCCCAGGTGTAGGGTTCCATGCCCTTGAATTCCATTACATCGATGCGGCTATACAATCCTGCTTCGCTGGGATTCTTATCATCATTCCTGGCAATAAAATATTTTTCGCTGCTATTATAACTGATCAAATGATAAATGATACCGGGATGTTGTATGAATGCACGATCACTGATGGTATACCTGATATCATAATCATCTTTGAAATTCCCGATAAAACCGGCAGGTATAGCAGAAAGGCTCTGCTTATTCTTTGCAGCGGGCCCGCATTGAGTGAACAGGATCAGTATCCCGATAAAAAATGATCTTCGCATGGCTGCAAAGATAGAAGAGTGATGAACTTAACCACCTAATACATCCCAGGTGTTGATCTTTTTCTTGCCCAGGTCCTCATCCTTCGGCAGTTTCTCTTCTTCAGAGCGGTCATCTGCGGATGGGATAATTGCTTCGGGAGGCATTGGTGCCGTGTCAGGATGTCCCAGCTTCAGATCCAGGTTCCGGATATCTTCATCTGTTATAGTATGATTTTTATCCTTCAGGTGGATATCCATGAGCTGTTTGGTCGTTTTCCCCTTCTTTCTTTTCTGGGGCGTATTTTTCTCAGCGGAATTCTTCTTGATTGGATTGGCCATAACTTGTTTTAGATATATAGAAAAAATTCATGCCAGACAGCAGGTTTCCCTGTTATGTTTTCAAGAATAATTGAGCATATCAGTTTATTTTCGCATATTATCTGTAATATGAAACGCCCCTGGCGGAAGATTTATCTTTTATTCTTTCTCGTTCCTGTTTTTTCTGCTGTTACCCGTGCGCAGGATGAACCCTGGTATCATGGCCTTCCAAAAAAATCATCCGTACCTGTTACGGAAACAGATCCTGTTACCGAAAGTACAGGTACCAGCGGTACAGGCGCCAACATGGATGTCATCTATCACCGGATCTACTGGCGTATCAATCCTGATTCAACAAAGTACATTAAAGGTTTTGTACAAACCAATTTCAAAACCATCCAGGCCAATGTTTCATCCATCAGTTTCGACCTGCGAAGTGTATTGATCATCGATTCGGTCGTTTTTCATAATGCACAATTACCGGGAGCAAATATTGTGCGTGCCGGAAATATTGTTACACTCAATCTTGGAACAACGCTTGGCATTGATGTGATCGATTCTTTTATCGTCTATTACCAGGGAGTGCCCCCTTCTGTATCCGGTTCTGCGCAAGGTTACCAGCGATCGACAGCTACTACCGCGGGGACTTATATCACTACCTTATCCGAATCATATGAAGACAGGGATTGGTGGCCCTGCAAAGCAGATATGCAGGACAAGATCGATTCGATGGACATCATGGTGAATGTGCCCTGGGGAACTCCTACTGCCAATGATACTTTTTGGGTGGCATCCAATGGCAGGATGATCGATTCAACCATTAGTGGCAATAACCGGACATTTATTTTTAAGAGCCGCTACCCGATCGCCTCCTATCTTGTTTTTGTTTCGGTGGCAAGATATAATCGTTATTACCGTTCAGTGAATATCAATGGTACGGAGGTTCCGGTTGTATATAACCTTTTACGAGGGAAAACAGGAACACCAACCTATGCTACCATTTTGACAGCGATGGACAGGATCACTCCCCTCGTTACCGCATTCAGTAATAAATTCAGTGACTACCCATTCAAGAATGAAAAGCATGGATTTTATGATGGTTTACTCGGCGCTGGCGGTATGGAACATCAAACCATGTCGGGCATCTCATCAGGTTCATTAACAAGTTTACGAACCTTGGCGCATGAATTAATGCACCAGTGGTTTGGTGACAATGTAACCTTCGCCAGTTGGAATGATCTCTGGTTGGCAGAAGGTTTTGCCCGCTACAGTGAAGCATTGGCCGGTGAACTCGATCCCACCTTATTATTGAATCCGCTTTCGATAAGAAGTACTATCAAGTCTTCCGCATTGGGTCTTTCTAATGTAAGTGCATGGATACCGAATACCAGTTCCGGTACCTCTGCACAAATATGGAGCAGCAACTATGGCAGCGCCATTTACGAAAGAGGATGTATGATCGTCTCCATGCTAAGATCGATATGCGGCGATCAGAAATTCTTCCAGGCCTTGTCCAACTATCAAACAGCATTAGCCGGAAAGACAGCGACCACAGATTCATTAAGGAATTTCTTTAATGCCGTGCTCGGGAAAAATATATCTGTTTTCTTTGATGATTATGTGGGCGGCTCGGGCAGCAACAATACTATATTGGGCGGCGTGGGCAATCCCATCAATACGGTGAACTGGAACAGCCCTTCAGCCAATAAACTGGTGTTACAAATGGGAACACAAACCAGGAGCCCGGGTTCCAATGTAACTTATTTCAGGGGTCCTATTGTATTGCATGTAAAAGGATCTCTTCCGGGAGAAGATACAACGATAACTTTTTTTGATTGGGGCAATGGTGATCTTTCTTATGCAGGAAATGGATTAAGCATTCCTGTAAAGGGAAACAGGTTGAGTTATGCCCTGTCCTTTACTCCCACCAATATTGTTTATGATGACAGTGCAAGAACATTATCAACCGGCAATATGGTAAATACACCCGGACTTGATAGCTATACATGGTTCGGTTCTGTCAATACCGACTGGAATAATTCCGGTAACTGGTCCGGATCAACCATACCACCCGATGGTGCAGATATCACCATCGCTACGATCGCTTCCAATCAGCCTGTATTGGCAAATGATGTTGTTACCGGCCCGCTTACGATCAATGGAAACAACACGGTCATCATAGGAGATCATACCCTTACTTTGAATAATGTGGTAAGGAATACGGGAACATTGACCGGCTCTTCCACTTCCAATCTTGTTGTAGCAGATGCGGCCGGCATTATTAATTTCAACCAGTCATCTGCCGCCACACGTTCACTTAATTTGCTAAGATTGAATGAAGGCTGCACTGCTACTTTAGGTACTGGCTTATTGGAATTATTTGGAGGATTGAATCTTCCCAAGTCATCAAAGCTTACTGTAAATTCTTCTGATCTTATTATTCATTAAAAATTTCACGCAAAGGCGTTAAGTTTTTGTACTAAGCCGCGAGGTTTCCTGCGACTTATGTATCTGCACTTTGCGACTTTGCGTGAAATTAAATTCAGAATGATGCGTCAACTTATTTTGGTTTTTTTACGGTGTTACAATTTGAATCTGCCGGAGGATAACCCAGTGTAAAACTGAGATTAGCATTTAATTTATTATAACTACCATTCGCAAAACCATGACAGCTCATACAACTACCGCTTCCTGTCTTTGGCTTTACGACCTGCAGGTAAGATCCCATCGCTGTATTGGCCTGCGCAGTGGGAATACCGATCGTGCTGGTTTGACCATGACTATCTTCTGCATTCAGCCATTGACTACCGATCAATCGATAGTATTGCCATACACTACCCATGCCCGCTAATTTCTTTTGCCAAAGCCTGGAAATAGAATCGGTAGACTGTTCAACTGGATTGATCCTTCCTATTTGTGAACCAAAACCAGCAAAAGCATACTGACGACCGTATTGCTTCGTTAAACCTTTTCCTACCGACCACAAGAATTTATTTTTATCCGCCGATGGTGCTTTATTCAATGTACAGGTTGAACAGGCACGATTATAAAAAGAATATTTTGCCGAATCGGTGGGGCAATTACCATTGGGACATTCAGGTGAATTATCGATCTGTTCAAATGAACTCCATATCCATTCTCCTCCTTTGTTGGATACGTTCCGCACCAGGTGCATTCCCACCAAACCAACAGTTACGGTATCTCTTATCTCTACTTTAGTAACAACATATTCCTTCGGAACAACGATGATCGCTTTACGTGTAAAAAAACGGGTGGTGTCATCCACACCGGGCACCAATACTTTCCAGGCTGTTTTTAATTCGATGGCCCCGACAGAATCTGATCCGTAACTGCCCGAAGGAAATTGGATCACCCGGCTTACACTATCATAAAATCTTTTTTGACCGCACCACGTTGTCAATCCATGTTTTTGTATATAATCTGCATGTGTTTTATTCACCCGTACTTCATACAATGCAAAATTCAGGTTGCGATCGATCAAGGGTTTATCGGCGCCGGGTTCCAGGTCATCAATATCACCATCAAATAAATGCGGACCTGCTTTTGTATTCTGACCCAATATCATAAACCCGGAATTATTATGCGCAATGCCATCATATTCTTCAGCAAGTGTTAAAAAGGATTCCCATACACGGGGCGCATTCGGTTGCTGGTTGAAAGGGATCTTCAAAGGATTACCATTCGCATCGGCCGGCCAGTTCAGGGCGATAAAACTTTGCCAGGAAAACCAATCAAATGCATTTTGGCATTGCGGAAGAAAAGTGGAATAGCCATTTTCCTTTTGTTTAAAATCAACATCTCTTGGAAGATAACTGCAGAAGTCACCCATTTCGCAGGTCTTATCGGCACACCAGCCGCATCGCCCATCGATGAATGAAGTGCAAATGTCATTGGTATCATTCGTTGCGTTGAAACAATCGCAACCGGGACCGGCAGTCATTCCCTTTTTTTTGCCGGGACAGCCCAGCAAAGCAATAGCGCCTGCCAGTAAGGCAAGTACAAGGATCTTTTTCATGATAAGGTTGTTTTGGTTTAAGGTTTAAAAGGCAGAGGAAAGTTAGAATGAAATGATAGTACCGGCAAAATATTTTAACCTCCAGGGTGATCTATCTTGAAACGATGATCTTTTGCGTTGCAATATCCTCATGCGTCATTAAGGATACATAATAAGTACCTGCAGGAAGCCCTGCAGTATTGACATTGAATTTGTAAGAGCCCTTTACTCTATTCGTATTATCGATCACTTTTATTCTCCGGCCTGATGCATCCAGTAATAAAAGAGAGACATGTGTATGAACAGTGATCGCTACATCGATCTTGAGAATATCATTCACAGGATTGGGATGACAGGTGAGTGAAACAAAACGACCAGGCGCAGGAATGTCGGGGACTGATGTAATAAGTCCTCCCTTATTATATTTCCATATTTTGAAGCCGCTTGCCAGCATGGTACTGTCATTCAAACGAAGGACCCTGTTCATAGCAGGACATACTTGTATGGGAGTCCATGTTTGTCCGCCGTCAATGGTCTCATATGAAAAGCTGTCACCACCGGCCCACCCGTGAAGCTGGTCAATAAAACCTACTCCCTGGATATTAAAAGGTGTACCGGAAAGAAATAATTTGGTCCACGATAAACCACCATTAGTGGATCGCAATATTTTTGGCGAGGTAGGAAGCTTGTCTTGCACAGATACAAAATAAGTAAGAGGATCCAGTCGCTGTATCTTCCAGCAATATTGTTGGGCATGATCACCTGAATAAACACGCTGCCAGGTAAGCCCTCCATTAGTAGTATAAAATATAACCCCCACTTCCTGCATAGCGATCGTGCTTTTGCCCGTCGCAAAACCCGTGTCCTTATTGAGGAAATAAAGATCAATAAGCGAAGTGGCCAAATGGGCCATATTGATCTCGCTCCAGGTGGATCCCCCATCGGTGGATTTGATGATATAAGCTGAATCCTTGTACCAGTTACCACAACCATAGATCGTATTGGCATCTGCGATAGCTAATCCGCAGATCCCCTCACGGGCTCTTAATGAAAGTTGCGGAGTAAGATCGATCCAGGTAGCACCGCCATCGATCGTTTTGCGCAGGATGGAAGGAGTGAATCCCGTGCGGGGAAAACCACCGATAAAACCTGTTTGCTCATCAAGGAATTCAACGGAACGGAAATAAATATTACTCTCCTGCGTCAGTAAAGACCAGTTACTACCTCCATCCGTGGTCTTCATGATCATGCCATCACCGCTAACCCCATAGCCTGTTTGCGGGTTAACCATAAAAATATCATCGATTCGATTAGTGCTGGCCGGGGCGGTACAAACTGTCCAGCCATTTTGTGAAAAAGAAGAAAAGCTTGTGATCAGGAAGATCGCTACAAGTAATTTTCTCATCGCAATGGTTTTAGCTTTCTACCAAGTTACAATAAATCTCAATGGTTCAGCGGCCTTTTTTTGATCATTCCTCCCTTGGTATCTTTCACACTGCTCATCACAACAAATGCAGTGGGCTCGATCTTTTCGATCTCTGTATTCAACTTACTTACTTCCAGCCGGGTGATCACCGTATAAATTATTTCAACGTCCCGGGTCTCTCCTCTTTTACCATGACCCAGTTTGCCCATATACACCGTAACACCTCTCCCGATCTTATTGATGATCATTTCCCTGATCTCTTCACTATGTGTTGAAACGATGGTAACACCTATATATTCTTCAATGCCTTCGATAACAAAGTCAAGTGTCTTGGAAGCAGCCAGGTAAGTGATCATAGAATACAATGCGATTTCTACTGACAAAAAATAAGCTGCCGCTGAAAATATCACTGCATTGATAAGAATAACAATGTCCCCGATGGTAGTCCCCAGTTTCCTGCTTAGGTATATTGCCAGCACTTCTGTTCCATCGATGACGGCTCCTCCTCTTATCGCAAAGCCGATACCCGCACCTAAAAAGAACCCTCCGAAAACGGCCACCAGCAAATTATCATCCGTCACATTGGGAAAATCGATATTGGCCACCACCAGGGCAAGCCCGGCAATAGCGAGCAATGTTTTAATGGCAAATTGTTTTCCCATCGTTTTATACCCCATGATAACAAAAGGGATATTGATGCCAATGATCAGCAGGTAAAGCGGCAACGGCGACAAGGCGGATACCAACAATGAAACACCCGTTACCCCGCCATCAATGAAATGATTGGTCAATAGAAAACCTTTTAATCCAAAAGAAGCGGAGAATATTCCCACGATAATAAATACAAAGGACCTGACATGCCCTTTGGTAGACACGATATTCTCCCGGTGATGTTTTGCCCGCCGGTAAGCCGAGTTGCTATTGGCTATGGGTGTTTTAGTTTCAGTCATGGTAATTAATTATGATTACTTATACATTCTTTTGAAATCGCTTTCTCTCTTTGCGGTCCGACAGGTAAACCCACAACCAAATGATACCAAAGATCGCGGCCATTAAAACCACTACGATTATTAATTCCTTTTCCATATTCATTGTTTATAAATTAAAGACCGGCTGTCATGTACAACACGAAGCCATTAACCCAACTTGAAACGAAAGCTTATTACCAAAAATGATGGAAAGGAAAGATGAGAAGCAAGTGTTTCTTTACCAGCAATAAAGAGTTCTTAATAAAAAGATCTTCTTCATCAACATGACAATAGTCATTTGACACGGCAGGTAATGAGGCGAATGTGAATATTTTTTTCTGTATAGAGTTATGACCAACAGATGATACATCCTGTTTGATCAACTCCATTTTTGCTTCCGGCTTTTGCGGGGAAGCATGGACAAGGCTGACCTTCCCCGATGCAGCAATGATCGTTTCAGCCTGGACAGGATGGCTGCTGAAAAGCGCAAGACAGAGAAAGGAAAAGAAAAGGATAATATGACGAATATGACTTATTCTCATTCGCCTGAAGATACGAAAAATAGAGGGCCTGGCCAATTGGGTCGGGACGCTATAGCGGCCTGAACCCTTAAGACAGATCCTCAATTTTCACCCGGTAATTTTATCTCTTTTACCAGTCTTTGAAGATTGTCCAGGGATCTTTCAAAACTTTCCTGCATTTTCCTTTTTTCAAAGAGATTAAAGAGAGCAGGCGCCATGATATTCTTCCGGAGAAAATAATCAACCGTAAGTTTTGTTTTGTTCTCACCTGTTTTTTCCAGCGTAAAATGAGTGGCTGCTCTTTTCTTCTCATCGGTTTCACTGAATTCGATATGTTCCGGGTCAAAACTATAACTGCTGGCATAGAAATAAGAACGCTCTTTGTCCCCGATCCTTTTGTACCGCATTCCCACACGGGGAAGAAAATGACTCACTTCCTGTACTTCCTTCACTCCTTCCTGCCATTGATGACGATAACGAAAATCGCCGGTGGCATGGAAGAGATGAATGATCTCTGCATCGAATTCCTTCGACACCGATAATACTTTTACTTTTTTATCTATCTCCAATTGTACCGGCGGCTCCGGTTCGATCTCATTTTTCAATTCTCCCAAATGAGTATAATGAAAACTGATATCGCCATTCTCGGTCGCTTTATGACTGCGATCCCATTTCATCCATGCGGCAAGACCGGGCGCAGCATCGCTTTGCAGGATATTATCGGTAACAAGCCAGTATTCGTGCTGTTCGATATCATTCTTCAGCAATTGATGAGCAACGATGACGTCTTTGCCTATCAGTTTACTGAAATTCTTAACTGTATAACCTGTAAATTCTCCGTAATGCGTGATCACTTTCAGGGTCAGGTCTTTCGCCGTATTACAGGCATCGCATTGACAGAAACGATGACTATCATAAATGGTCAGTCGTTTATGAAAGTCGCAAAACATTTTCTGAACCTGCTTATACACAGTTTCAAGAGGGGGACATTCGCCGAACTTATAAAAGAGGATAGCATCGCCTTCTACTTCTGAAACGACCAAACCGGTGTCATTGGAATTGATCAGTACTTCCAGTAATTCCTGGATGATAAGGCTGCTGTGCTCGATATCCGTTTGATTCACAAAACGGGTAAAGCCACTGATATCAGGTATAAAAAGAAGTCCTTTGTTCTCCATCTGTATAAAATTACAGCATTATTTGGAGCGATTCTTATCCCTGAAATAATCATGCGTCACCCTATTACCATTGGTAAGATCGATGATGTGCAGCACATTTATTTCACCGCTGCTGAGTTCTTTATTATCCGTACCAAAAATATAGATCCGTTGCCGGAAGATCGTCCAGTAAGCAAATTCTTTCAAACCCGTATTTACGTTCCAGCTTTGTTTTCCGTCAATGCCCACCCGGGTCAATATTATCTTTCCTTCATTTCCTACCTGTTCTTTAAGAACAATAAGAAAAGCATCAGGTCCGGAAAGATGAATGGGTTTGCCCGTATCGATATCCACCAGGAATCCACCCTGCAGGAAGACCGCATCGGATACCTTTTGTCTTTCCTCACCGATCACCCATTTGCTGAATTTTTTGGAAGGATCTTTCACCGTGAGTGATGCGGTATATAATTTATTACGGTCGGCATCGCCGTAGATCCTGCGATAATCAAATTGATCCCATAATTTTTCCAACTCCTCATTTGTCAGCAGTCCATACCATTTACTATGAAAACTATCCATGTTCGCTTTTATTTGAGAGAAGGACATGCTGCCGCCCAGGTTATTTTTTAATTGCTGCTGGTCGCGGATCGCATCCATCTCCTCATCTCTATTTTGAACAAGAATGCGGAGACTGTCTTCCATTTTTGAAATGACCGTTCGTTCATTCGTAAAACGATCGGAGCTATCCTGGTAAGCGGCCTGCGATATTTTTCTTTCACTGTATAATTTATTCGCATTGCGGAAGCGGCTGTAATTCGAATCATTGAGTTTACGGATCAGATCCATTTGTTTATCCAATTCTTTCTTGCGGGCCTTGCCGGGATCCTTCTCTTCTTCTTCGGCGACCGTAGCGATCAGGGTAGAAGTATTCAGCAAATAAGGAGTACCGTCGGTAGCCAGTAATTTGATACCATAATGATGATCATATTCATAATGACGACGCTCGATCGAAAGCTTTCCTTTGAGCGCTGGGTTCTTTGCTTCGATCGCAGCCGCATCAACTTTCTTCTCCAACGTAAATGGATCGATGCCGATCAGTTCCCCGGCGAAGAGCCAGGCTTTATTATCGGAAAGGCCAAGCATTTCAACCGGGAATGATTTGATCTGTGAATGTCTTTTTATTTTCTTCGATTGCAGTTTAGCGCCGGTGATACCATCGTTGCTTTGCACGTAATAAGACGTATTGACCGATTTGCGGATAAAACCGCCTTGCTGGCTGTAGCTGGTTGCTTTCTCGAATTTTACCAAAGAAAGAACAACGGTCTTCCCATTTTTTTCCACTACCAGTGGAGTGGATATAGCGCCCCGTTCATCATACTTTGCCAAACAGGAGCGGAATAACATGATAAAACCGAAGATGAGAATGCCGGTCGTGAAGAGGCCGCCGATAACAGCTTTTTTGAACATAGCAATTGATTTGAGACTTAAAGATATTTCGAAATATCCACCTCATTTTCTTCCTAAAAAATTCTTTTTTTAATGCTTATTTTTATACAATATCTCTTTTATATGTACCGCCACCTTCGCCTGCTATTTTTTATCGTTTGCCTTTTCCAATATATACCGAAAGCCGGTGCGCAAAGTTTTGCCTGGGCCACGCAGTTCCTCAGCAGTAACTCGAACACCAAATTACTTTATGACATGACTGTTGACAATGACGGCAATATTTATTCAACAGGTATATTTTATGGAACGGTAGATTTTGACCCTGGCCCGGGTGTTTTTAATTTGACAGCTGCTCCCGCTAGTAATGCAGATGCTTTTATAGTTAAAATGAATGCAGCAGGCCAGTTGATATGGGCCAAACAGATCGGCAATACAAATATAGAGGTTGGTGTTTCTATCATTTATGATCCACGGGGCTTTCTGGTTATCAGCGGTACATTTGATGGAACAGTTGATTTTGATCCGGGTCCCGGCGTAATGAACGTTACATCTGCGGCCCAACGCGATATTTTTATCGCCCGCTTTACTCTCGATGCAAATATTGTATGGGTAAAACAGATCGGTGGTCCCGGCACAGATAACAGCGCTCCCCAGATGGTCCTGGATCGACAGAATAATATTGTGTTCTTTGGTTCTATGGGCAGCAACTCCTTTGATTGTGATCCTGGTCCGGGAGTTAATATCATCAATACAAATGGAAGTATCGACGGTTTGATCTTCAAATGTGATGCTGACTGTAATTTTCTTTGGGCAAAACAATTTGCGGCAAGTGGGAATGATCTTTTTTCTGATCTGAAGATCGACCCTGAGAATAATATGATCGTGGGTGGAAGTTTTATGGGTACAGGTGATTATGATCCCGGGCCCGGTGTTGCTACGATCTCTTCAGTAAGCACAACCGACCTCGATATATTTGCGATGAAACTGACATCGTCCGGCGATCTCATTTGGGTGAGAACATGCCGTAACAGTTCAGGAGGAAATGATGCTCATGCCTGGGGCTATAGTATCGACTATGATGTGGAAGGAAGTGTATACTTGTCAGGTTCATTTTATGCAACACTTGACGTTGATCCGGGTCCGGGCACTACTACCGTTACCAGTGCCGGCGATGAAGATGCCTATGTTCTCAAGCTTAGCAAAACAGGAGATTTTATATGGGGCAAAAGATTCGGCAGTACTCTCCAGGACAGGGGCCTTGAGATCATTATTACTGATGACGGTATCGTCCAATCGTACGGTAGTTTTAACGGGACCGTTGATTTTGATCCGGGACCCGGCACTTTCAATATGGCTTCTGCAGGACAGACCGACCTGTTCATTAACTCGCTATCTATAGATGGTAATCATATTACTGCGAAAAAGATCGGCGGCGCCGGCGCAGACGATATAAGAATAGCATACCATGAACCCGGACTGACGCTTATTTCAGGATCGTACAATGGAACAAGTGATTTTGATCCGGGACCTGGAGTATTCAATCTTACTCCTGCTTTTTATGATATGTTCATTGTAAAATTTTATCCCTCTAACCTCATAACAGGAACAACGTATAAAGACAATAACAGTGATGGGGTGCGCCAGCCGAATGAACCCACCTTATCTGGCGTTGTGATCAAAGCAACCCAGGGCAGTCTTAATTATTTTGCAAGATCGGATAGCATGGGCAAATACAGGTTAGAAACAGATGCAGGCAGTTATACGGTGAGTCCGGGCCTGCCTTTATATTATACATCTATATTACCCGCTACGCATTCTGCCAATTTCGGATCATTGATAGGACAACAGGATACGGCCAATCATTTCGGACTGGTGCTTTCTTCCTCAGTAAAAGATCTGCTGGCAGCTATTACTGTACTCGGACCCGCAAGACCGGGACGTGCGGTCTATTATCGGATCACAGTGAAGAATGCCGGTACGGATACAGCATCCGGAAGTATTTTATTTACTCATGATGGTCACCTCCAGTATTTAAATGCTGTTCCGGCGGCCGCAAGTTATACTTCTCCATCTGCTACGTGGAATTTCAGTAATCTTCCTCCCTCTATGTCTACTGATATTACCGTGCAATGTCTCGTCACGGTCAATACACCCCTGGGTACCGTCCTAAAATCCTTTTCCACTGCCAATCCTATCCCCGGCGATTTTGATCCTACCAATAATATTGATTCGGTAATGCATATCGTTACTGCAAGCTATGACCCGAATGATAAAAAAGTAAATCCCGATGGAGGCATTAGTACAGGTTTTGTCAGCAGTGGTAATTACCTGAATTATTCTATCCGTTTTCAAAACACAGGTACCGATACTGCATTTTTAGTAATAGTAAGAGATACGCTAAGTGCGAATGTGGATGTAAGCAGCTTTGAAATGATCTCGGCGTCGCATCCGTACGTAGCTAATTTGAAAGGAAGTAATACGATCGAATGGCGTTTTTCAAATATATTATTACCGGATAGTAATGTGAATGAACAGGCCAGTCATGGTTTTATCCGTTATCGCATCAAACCCAAAAACACTTTGGTACCCGGAAATGAGATCAGGAACAAGGCCTCTATTTATTTTGATTACAATGCCCCGGTGGCAACCAATGAAACATTGAATGTTGTGCAGGTCGTGACAGCAGTTGATCCTGGCCCGAACCAACCCGATGTTAAAGTATTTCCCAATCCTGCCGGTTCCAATTTATATATTGTTTTAAAAGGTTACTTCGATTATGAGCTGTATGATATAACCGGCAAGGATCTTTTGACTGGTCAGCATAATTATGATGGCAAAACGATCGATATCAGCTGGCTACCTAAAGGAACATATCTCTTGGAAATAAAAACTTCAAAAGGAAGGTCGGTAAAGAAAATAATCCTCCAATAGTGAATGGTTACCTGGCAGTCGCCCGCTATTAATGATCGATTCCATATTACTGTTTAGTAGCACATGTATTACTCCTTCCTCGTCACCCCAAACTTTGTAAACACCAATTTCACTTTCTTATCAGTGTCCGCTCTCTTCATGATCTCCATGGTTTGCTCTTTGAAAGTAGCTGATTCATTGTCGGGATTGATAACCTGCAATCCGCCTCTAGCAGCAACAGCCATTCTCTCTTTACTGGCAGCAGGGATCACGGCATAGAATTCCGTACCGGCTTCATTGGAGTAAGTGTCTTCAATTCTTATTCCACCTGCCATCACAGCAGGATTTTTATCCGTGAATACAAAACCGCTTCCTGTAAAAGTTAGCAACAGGTCGCCGGGTTTACCGATCTGTGTGCCGGTATCCAATACCTGCGCCTGCATTTGTTGCAATACAATTCTTGCTTTGGCGGGCACGGTATCGGTTTTTCTTTCATCGGCTTTCTTATCCGATACATTGGGCGCCATCGTTGTGGGCGAAATAGGGATAGTGTCATTGGGCAATTCATTACTGACGGTTGCTGCCTTTTTTTGCTGGCAGGCAAAACTCACATATATCAGTACAATGAACAGTAAGGATAAGGTTGATCTTATTTTCATACAATTCTTTTTAAATTTTATTCGTGCAATTCGTGTCATTCGTGGCTAACAAAAATTATTTAGTGAATTCCAGGTCATCAAATGTCACAGCACCGGTATTGTTCACAAAACCTGCTGAGTTAGCCGCATCGAACAGGATCGTCACTTTCACAATATTATTCAGGTTCACACCTGTAAAATTACTCAGCTTCAACCGGAAGGTGGAAGGAATGTTCTTATAGCTTCCCAGCACAGCAGGTGGATATTCTTCCTGGTCGGGATACTGCAATCCTTTGTATACCGTATTACTGATCGGCAATGTGAAAGAATTATTCGCAGCATCCGTCAGTTTTACTTTCAATGTCTTAAATGTATTGACTGTATTGCCCGTTACACCATGCCGTTGCGATGCACGAAAACTGATAAAATCAAATGCAGAAGCATTCTGCGCAGGAAAACTGAATTCGAGTTTATCACCTGCATTATCCCAGGATACTCTCAGTCCGTTGGTACTTCCAAATTGACCAGCGCCAACAGCCAGGTCAGCGTCATCAAATAAAGTAAGCGAAGTGGCCGTATTGGTACCACCTAGATTATTGGTCGTAGCCGTGCCAAGCGTACCCCCATCATCAATGATCAGTTTATTCTTATTCATGTATTGCACATAATATTCCACCGTATCTACTTTCCTGTCGAACGTGAGATACTCGGGCCATGAATATCTTTCAAACCCTCTTACTTCCTTATCAAAAAAAGCATTGATGAATCCTTTGGCGATGTTCTGGTGATTCTCTCTTGCAATGCCATTCTTTTCGGATGCATACACCAGGTCATCGGAGAAGAAGAAATGATTGGCGCCATACACCTCTACATATATCTTATTTTGATTACGGGGTGCGGGATCCCAGAGTTTATATCCCTGTTCATCGCGAAGATCCCCATCCCAGGTACCGAAGATCATCAGTTGCGGCATGTTCGCCACCGCGGTAGTATTGAATGAAGTTGGCGAGATTGTGGCCAGCGCTTTTATATTCCTGGGTGAGCCCTGCGTTACATTACGGTTCACAGCCGAAGTAGCGCCGCCGCCGCCACGTGAATGACCAATGATGCCGATCTGCGACATATCGATCTTATTATGGAATTTGGAAGAAGCATTACTATTCTCGGCACTCATGAAATCGATCGCCTTCAAAAAAAGTTCTCCTCTTTCGCTGATACCCGAACCCAGGCTATGGACCACATCAAAATTCACCGACACACAGATATAGCCCCAGGATGAAAGCTGTTTCATCAAATAAGTGGCATGAAGATAATTGTTGGGGAAACCGCTTCCGGCTGTCGGGCCATAACGTCCATGACCAAAAATGATCAATGGATGCGGGCCATCGGTGACCGTATTACCGGTTGAGTCGGTGGCAGGATAAAATACACGGGCGATAAAATCTACACTTGTCAACCCTGTAGTGGGTTGCTGGAAAGTATAGGTTTGTCCTGCCGGTACATCCCATGTCATGATGATCGCAAGGCTGCCAACTTTTGGATTGCAGGTATTACAGCCGGTAAGAATAGTAGCGAATAGAAATACAAGTAATGTAATTCTGGTAGAGAAGGATCTCATAGCAATTAAGGTTTATGCTATGAAGTTAGGAATAGTATTAACATGTACAATACTACTTTGAGGGTATAAAAGATAAAAACTAATAGATAAAAGTTAGGGTCGCTTAATAGTAAACGACCCTAACTTTTATCTTTTACCTCATCATCAAAATCCCTTCTGCGCCTTGATCTGCTTCAGCATATTCCTTGAATTATCTCCTGTAACACCCGTTGGATCAAGCTCGATCGCTTTATTATAATACTCGATCGCTTTATCGGTCTTGCCTGCTTTCCAGTTAGCTTCCGCATAGCTGTCCCATGCATTGGCCGATTTGGGAAACAGTTTTGTATTCAACTCGAATATCATTACCGCAGCATCTGTTTGTTTTCCGTTCAGCATAGTATAACCCGCATCGTTGATCTTGGTCTCAAAATTCATATAACGATATTTCGGATCAGCTACCATCTTTTTCGCTTCTGATTCTACCTGGTCGAGCTTACCGGCCATGAATAATTCCCGCAAACGTGTCATCGGGTCGAGCACATAATCCTTATCATTAAAATTCAAACAGGTTTCCAGCACAGGATCTTTATTCGTTTTATATTCTGCAAAACTCATTTCGGTTGACAAATGCGGCGCCAGCCAATCTGCATTTTCCCATTGCGGCTTATCCTGCCACCACGCAAAGGAGAGAAAAACAGGAATGCCTGTCTTGGGTAATTCTACCCGGCGGGTATCGCCATAAAAGTTGATATTCTCTGCGGTCGGTTCACCCACAAACACCGCATTGGTATAATTGCTGAATTCATTCACCAGGTTCTGGCAGGCAGAAAATGTACGGCGACCTGTTATCACAAATAATTTACCGGTTTGATTGATCTTTTTATTCTCCACGATACCGGTTACGACAGGTTTGTTCTTATAATTATTACCACCACCGTTCAACCGCACATCGATGACCAATTTATTCACCTCGTTCTTGTCAATGAAATCAAATACTTTTTTATAAAAAGCCGCAATGGATTCCTGTGCATCATCCAGCACCTGGCTTTGTCTTACATACACTGTTTTTGTTTCAGGCAGGTATTCATAATAATAATTCTTATCGATATTCTTTAAATAATACGGTGTAGCCGCCTGATCCCTTGCACTTACCCAATCATCACCGGCTTTTGAAAAACCGTAATTCCTTGGCAAATGAAAATTTTCGATCGCGGTGATTGCCTGGTCAAATATCTTTCCGTCTTTTTCAAAAGTATACGTGATAGCTGATTTCAATTCTTTGGTAATACCCTGTGCATGCAGGGCTTCAGGTATAGCGATAAAATCCAACCCGTAGGCTTTAAAGTATTGGTCATTCTCCGCGGGCACCAATGGCTTGACAGCTTCCAGTACATCTTTCAAAGGCATGCCTTCTACTTTTATCAATTTAGCGCCAACGGTATTGGAATATTCCTTACTGGCTCCTTCTGCATACATACCATCGCTGAACCAATAAAAATTCACAGGCGCCACATGATACTTGAACGGCATCTGTCTCCATCCCATATTCGTATGACCGTATTTAAACGATGAAACGATACGGGCAAAACCGGCTATACGCTGATCATCGCTCATCGAGGGTATGGCCTTGTATAATTTTTCTACGGCGGCATTGAAATCCTCTGCCGTTACTTTTTTAAACAAGAAAGAATAATCCTTGTGAATGGTCTGCTGCAAAAAACGAAGATCCGACTGCCAGTCGGCAGCAGTCAGCTTATCGACAGATACGGTACTGGCCGGCAACACAGGATGATCCTGCGACCAGGCCCATGCAACACTAAAGCTGCAAAGCAGTGAAAGAAATAATTTTCTCATGGCTGATGTTTTAAGAAAGTTATGAAATACATAAGGCGACTGGTTATGGTATTTGACAGACGGCTAAAAGAATAGTTGACCATAACCCGACGCCGGGACAGGGAAAAAGGTTACAGGGTAGTTTTTAATTTCACGCAGAGACGCAAAGGCTAAACGCATAGGTCGCCGGGGTCCTTTGCATCTTATGCATTAAAACTTAACATCTTTGCGTGGTATATCTCAGACCCGATACCTGCAAACAACAGCATCGTTATTATACTGAAAATGGGCTATTTTTATCTCCTAATCAAAGTACATGAAACGCAGCATCCTGTCCCTTCTTCTCTTATTATTCTTTTCCCAGTTAAAAGCACAGCCATGGTTATGGTCACAGCGCCTGGCCGACTCTACTATCAACCAGCACCCGGTCAATGGTAATTCAACCAAATTGGGTGGCATTGGTCTTATTGTAACAGATGACCTGGAGAACATAATTACCGTGAACGGACTTGTTTTTAACACCGGGCAAATTCCTTTTCCCGTCATCGACACATTTATGATCCGGCTCGCCAAATATGACAAGCATGGTACGGCTCTATGGATAAAATATTTTGAAGTTCCTGCTTTTTTTAATTTTGGTAGCTTCCGTACACATGTCTATGATATCAGGACAGACAGGATCGGGAATATATACCTGCTGATGCGGAATTTTAATCGCTATGATAAAAAGCAAATAGGTGTCAATGGCAACGATAGTATTCAAAATGCTTTGTATAAGATAAATGCACAGGGAAAATTCATCTGGAAAAAACCCGTAGGACAAATAGAAGATGTTCTCTCCTATCCTCAATTTGCGAAAATAGCCGTATCACCGGATGCAAATCATCTCTACGCTTATGTGGACCAATACATGACTGCCTTTCCCTTCCTGGATTCCACATTTGCCCGTATCGGCAACAACATGATGTTGTTTTGTAAAGCAGATAGCAGCGGAAGAGTAGTTCAATGGAAAAAATTCCCGGGAGCGCAGCCCTCATCAATTTATTCCGCACTGGAAGTAAATAAAAATAACGAGGTCCTTATAACGGGTGCGGCCACTGAAAATATCATATTGGCAGATACTACGCTTCTCTTCCAGGCCAACAACCCGGAAAGAAAAAATTTCATAGCCGTATTCAGGGGTAACGATCTGAGCCGTAAGTGGACAAGAACTTCAGAACTGGTGACAGCCAATTCATTGATAAGTATGAACCTGCTGGATGCCAAATTTTCCGAGAACGGGAATATTGCTTATCTCTTTGAGCTGGCTAAGACCAATTCCGATCCGGCGACGACAAAATCCGTTGTTATCTGCGGGCAAACGGTCAGTTTCAATGTGGCCAATCCTTATGAGAATCCTTCGCTGGTATTGACAGATGCTTCCGGTAATTATATAACTAATAACCCGCTTCACCAGGAAGCAAGGACGCTGGTATTTGGTAACCGTCTCAGCACTGACAAAGCCAATAACTATTATACAGGCGGAAACCGCTCTGTAATGGTTGGACCCAATGAAAGATTTATCCCGGTCATTATTAAAGCCAATAGCACCGGTGCCCGTTCATGGGTCAAAAGCATAACCGGTCTTGATTCACTCGCCTCTGTCTATCCTATGACAGCAGGGCAAACGGATTATCCCGTTGTATTGACAGGCATTGGTTACAAACCCGCACCCGTATTCGGGCCCGACACTCTTTCATTGCCGAACTGTACTAATTGTGGTTTTATTGTTTTATCCGGCATCAGTAATGCATCGAATGTAATAAGAGGCACTTTATACAGGGATGAGAATTTAAATGGTGTACAGGATATAAATGAAACGGGTGTTCCCAACCTGCTTGTTACTGCTAATAACGGACAATTTGATGCGTTCACCGATTATAGTGGAAAATATTCGTTGGTAACTGATATCGGTAATTTCCAGGTGACCGTTCCGCAACGTCCCCGTTATTATGGTTGTAATCCCGTATCGCAATCAGTTTCATTTGCCTCGGCAGGTAATACGGTCAGCAATAAGAATTTTGCATTGACACCGGATACAAGCGTAATAGAAGTGGGTATTGATGTAACACAAATAGGGCCGGCACGCCCTGGTTCATTTACATACTTAATGACAAGTTATTATAATGAAGGTATCCAAACAGTGAGCAATGCTTATACTTTAAAACTGGATCCCGGGATCGGTTTTGTACAAAGCGATAGTTTGCCGGTTTTCACTTCCACTGATTCCATCCGTTGGAACTATGTGAACCTGCGGCCGGGTGATCTTCGAACTAATTTGTCAAAGCTTTCTGTTTCACCTGGTACAGCTCTCGGTTCTGTAAAGAAATTTGCCGGATCCATTTTCCCCTACACTACCGATACGATCAGGAACAATAATATGGATACTGCATGGGTGACCATTACAGGTTCGTATGATCCCAATGATAAACTGGTCTATCCTGCGCATGCAATAAGGATCGACTCGGTACAACAGGGCAAACAACCCCTTGAGTATACTATTCGTTTCCAGAATACCGGGACCGATACCGCCTTTTACATTCATATCATCGACACATTATCGGCGAAGCTGGATCTTTCATCCATCAAACTTTTGGCAGCCAGCCATTCTGTCGAGATGGAATGGCAGCATCCGAATATCCTCCATTTCTATTATCGCCACATATTGTTGCCTGATTCCAACAGGAATGAACCGGCCAGTCATGGCTTTGCTAAATTCAGGATATATCCAAAGAACAACCTGACGACAAATGACACGATCTATAACCGGGCGTCGATCTATTTCGATTATAACCTTCCTGTAATGACCAATACGACGAGCACTTATTTTCGCAGCAATATCATTACATCTGTCACAGATCCCGTTCGTCAGTATTACCAGGTGTCGGTCAATCCCAATCCTGCCAATAATGAATTGAATTATCTTATTTGCTGTTTCAATTCCCGTGAACCGGTTGAACTGGCTGTATTTGATATGGCAGGGAGGAAATTGATCACGCAGACCACCACGCCATCTTTACAAAACATAAAAGGAACATTGCGATTGGATGGATTGCCGCAGGGAACTTACCTGCTGAAAATAACAGGTAAAAAAGGCTTCAGCACCATTGGCTTTATAAAACAAAGATGATATGCTCATCGTCGCCACGGAATTACATGTACGCAGCTTCTGGCGTTTCTTTGAATTTGTCTCTTTATCTATAAGCTCGTCAAAACAAGCTAAGAAAACCGCGGGTAATATTCATACACAGATTGGCAATAAAGGATGGAGGATCGGCTATACCCTGACGGCATGGGAAGACAAGGAAGCCATGCAGGCATTCCGGAATAATGGTGCACATAAAAAGGCCATGACCAGGATGCGGAAACTATCTACTCAATATAAGACCATGGTTTGGGAAGCGGATGCCTTTCCAGTTTGGAAAGAAGCAATAGGTCGCCTGGATGAAGTGGAGTTTAAGGTCTTGAAATAAAACCGACCCCTGGTACTATTTAATTGCTAAAAAACTTTTGCATTATCACGATTTGTACCGTGTGCCTTAAGCCTACAACAATTATTGTATCACGCTATCGGCCACATACATCACACCGTTAGAAATTTTTGCTTCACGGGGTTGTATACTGATATCCCCGATCGTAACGGCGCCATTCTTCGCCTGCACTACTAATTCCTTACCATTGAGTGTAGTGAGTTTGTCGCCATCTTTTAATTCTTTAACGGCGATCCTTCCATTCACGATATGATTGTTGAGCAGGTCGGCCAATTGCGCCCGGTTCTGTGGTTCCAATAATTTTTCTACTAACCCTTTTTCCAGTTTTTCAAAAGCAAGATCGCTGGGTGCAAAAAAAGTGAAAGGACCTGTACTGCTGAGCAATTGATCCATATCGGAAGCATGCACCGTTCTTTTCAATGTTTTGAGCGTTTTATCTACGTTGATCACTTGAGTAAGATTTGACATATTGATTGATTTATTCCTGGCAAGAACTGTCAGGGATCGCTGTAAGGTAGTCTTTAACGACCAGCTCAGCTGTTAATGTTTTGAAATGCCTGCTTCATCACTGAATGAAATCGGTCAATACGGTAAATAAAGGTTACCTTACATACTCTGCAGATCATTCTGTCTGTAAAAACTCCCCAACAAGATGGCAACTGTTCTAGAAATTGCGATGGCAGACAGGAATCTTACTGCTATGATGAAAGGTTTGAAGGTCGCTAATATGGAAGAATCGTTAAGCGGTATCGGTCCTTTTACCATCCTTGCTCCTGTCAATCTCGCATTCGGTAATCTTACGGCACCGGATACTTTTGACAACATGGTAAAACAAAGTAACAGCAATACCAGGCTTACCGACCTGCTCAGCTTTCATGTCATTGCCGGGAAAAAATTAGTAAAGGATTTCCGGCACGGACAAAAATTACCTACGATCAATGGAAAAGAACTGACCGTGACCATTCTCGATGGTGTCGTTCGTATCAATGGTGCCCAGATATTGGCCAAAGACAGGCAGGGCTTCAACGGGGTGGTACATACACTTAATATGGTCAACATACCGGAAGAATAAGATCATCAAAAAATTGTCAATGATAAAAGATAACGTTATACAGTTCGTTTGTTTCGCCACCAATATCGCTCCTGAAAAATTTATCATCGAGTGGGAGCCTTATGCCAAAAAATTACAATTCAAAAAACAAGAAACAAATTTGCTGGAACTGGTAACGGAAGTAAAAAATAAATACCGCTACATATCGCGGCATGAATGGCCCGGCGCTGATTTTAATTTTTCCTTCATGACCAAAACCCGGGCCGAGAATTTTCCCGATCAGCATGTAAGGGTGGTACAGGCAGGTGGTTACAAACTGCTGCCTTCTAAAAAAAAGTATACCGAAGAAGACACGGATGTGAAACTGATCGCTTTTATCAACCATAAAGAAACTGATATCGATTTTTACACTCACCTGCCTCTTTTTCATCACCTGGATATTTTCCAGGCTTATTATGAAAGCTGTGCGTATGGATACATACTCGAATTTGGTATCACCGAAACCAATGCAGATGAATTGTTGCGGCAATTACAGCAAAGGCCCGGTGTAGAAGCGGCTATTTATAAAGAATGCAATGTTCTTGGCTTAAAACTAAGAACAGCTACAGCTTAGACGTGATCTTACCTATACATCATGGAGAATCCATTTGACCTGCTGATCGATAGTTATCTTGATAAAAAGATAGGGGTCGACAGTCATTTCCTCAGCAAAAGATTATCGGATGGATTGCAACAAAACATATTGCAATTACAAAAAGACGAACTGCTTTCTTATGCAGGCATCGGGAATGAAGAAGTAAAGGATCCCACACAAAAAATAAGAAGCGATAAGATCTATTGGATGGACAGGTCGCATGATAATAGCTATGAACAGGAGTTCCTGCAATTGGCAGAAGATCTTATTACCCATCTCAACAATACCTGCTATACCGGGATCAATGCCTATGAATTTCATTATGCCGTTTATGAACAAGGAAGTTTCTACGGGCGGCATAAGGACCAGTTCAAAAATAACAGTAACAGGAAATATTCTCTCATCAGCTATTTGAACGATAACTGGGAGGAAGAAGAAGGCGGACAATTACTGGTATACCGGGAAGAAGGCATTCAAAAGATATTACCCCGGGCACAAACAGCCGTATTCTTCAAAAGCGATGAAATGGAACATGAAGTAAAAAAAGCGACCCGCCCACGAATGAGTATCAGCGGTTGGTTGAAAGTGATATAGAAATGGCGGTTACTTTATCAATATGATGAGGGTTGATCGTTGTATAGCTGGATTGTTTTGAACCGACAATCAAACAATTTAGCCATCAAGCCATAAAAATTCCTCCGCCCTTCCGCAATTATTAAATAACTTTTCCGTCACATTCCCTCTACTCATACTCAAAACAACTTCTCATGAAAAAGTATTTCCTTTTATTATTGTTCTTTGTTGGTTTGATAAATGTAACCACCGCTCAAACCGACGCCACCGAAAAAATAAAAAAAGAAGGCCTCAGCAACTCCAAAGTAATGGACTTTGCCTTCCATCTTACAGATGCCAGCGGACCAAGGCTCACCAATTCACCCGGTTTTTTCAGGGCAGCCAATTGGGCAAAGGATGAGTTGGCAAAAATGGGATTGACCAATGCAAAACTCGAACCCTGGGGCGATTTCGGAAAGGGATGGGAACAAAACAAATGCTATCTCGCTGTTACGGCCCCTTATTATTTCCCGGTTGTAGCTATACCAAGAGCATGGACGGGAAGCACGCCAGGTAAAAGATCAATTAATGAAGAAGTGATGATCATCCGCGCAAAAGATTCTGCCGAACTCTACCAGAATTATGCTGGTAAAGTAAAAGGTAAGATCATCATGATCTATTCGCCGGATACATTAAAACCATCTTTTACAGCTGATGGTTCCAGGTTCACAGATGATGAATTGCTGAAAATGGCAAACTCCAAACCAGATACCAGTCGTCGTCAGGCCAATAATTTTACGCCGGAACAGATGGCAGCCGCTCGACAGAGACAAGCTTTGCAACGCCAGATGGGTGATTTTTATAAAAATGAAAAACCTGCGCTGGTACTTAGCATGAGCCGGGCAGGTAATGATGGAACATTATTCGTACAAGGTGGTGGCAGTTATGCGAAGGATGCGGAAAATAATTACGCTTATGTCATGCTTTCCAGTGATGATTATTTGCGGATACAAAGACTTATTCTTTCAGGACAGAAGGTACAAATGGAAGCAGATGTAAAAACAACATTTTATGAAGATGATCTTAAAGGATATGATGTGGTGGCCGAGATACCGGGCACAGACCCGGTATTAAAAGATGAATGGGTCATCATCGGCGGTCATCTCGATAGCTGGCAGGGAGCCACCGGCGCCACTGATAATGCCGCTGGCTGCTCTGTGATGATGGAAGCGATACGTATCATCAAAGCATCGGGATTGCAGCCACGTCGCAGCATCCGCATTTGCTTATGGAGCGGAGAAGAACAGGGATTACTCGGTTCCCGTGGCTATGTAAAGAATCATTTTGCCGATCCGGTGGACATGGTATTGAAACCCGAACATTCAAAAGTATCGGCTTATTATAATTTAGATAATGGTACCGGTAAGATCCGTGGAATTTATTTACAGGGAAACAAGGATGCAGGTCCCATTTTTACAAAGTGGCTGGAACCTTTTCATGATCTTGGCGCTCAAACCGTAACTATAGATAATACCGGCGGCACCGATCACCAGGCATTTGATGCGGTAGGTATTCCGGGATTCCAATTCATACAGGATGCGATAGAATATGATACCCGTACACACCATACTAATATGGATACCTATGATCATCTTGTGCCGGCCGACCTGGCGCAGGCCTCTACCATTATTGCTTCCTTTGTTTACAATACAGCGCAGCAGGATGAAATGATCCCGAGGAAAACATTGCCTAAGCCAAGAGGAACTGGGAACAGAGGGTTTTAAAGAACAACTAACAGGTAAAAACTAATAGATAAAAATTCTTTTAATGCAAAGTTCCCGATCGACTTGAACTTGTTTGCAGGCAGACAGATACGTTTTAAGAATTATTATCTATTAGTTTTTAGTTATTATCTTCTCTTTTTACTGCTTCACAAATTTTATACTGCTCACTTTATTATCATGATTTACCCGTATCAGGTAAACACCTGTCGGGATCTCACTGATATCTAAACCGGTATTCATGCTGCTGGTCATTTTTTGCAGGACCACTTTTCCCGATGCATCATAGATCCTGATCTCGGCTCTTGTCTGCAGGTCCTCAATGTATACATTCAGGCTTTGATTAGCCGGGTTTGGATAAAGCGATACATTTTTATCATAGCTGACAGCAACATCATCTTCCATCTTTGAAGCGGTGCCTGTTTGCACTCTTAACATATAACAGCTGGAAGCATTCCAGTTAGAACTTCCGGATGGATACACTCTTGCATAATACGTGCCCGCCGATACTGTCCTGTTGATCGTTTCATTCGTAGTGCCGCTGTTAGTGGAAGATTGTAGTACCGAACCACTGCTGTTTTGTAATGCCAGCTGGTAATTGGAAGGAAGCGTGGTCAGGGTCATCGTAATGGTTCCTCCGGTAGTAATGATAAATTTGTAATAATCATTATCATTGGAAGGGTTGATCAATCCTTTCACATCTGTATTCAACGGGATCGTTGCAGCGCCGCTCCGGTTACCATTGGTGCTTACATCGTAAGGGCCGGGACAAGGATTCAAAGAGGTCGTGGTGAATTGTGCGGTTTTATAATTACTGCTTCCGCCGCTGCAATTCGACTGCACTCTCCAATCATATAATGTAGATGGGTTCAACCCGCTCAGTGTAACAGTAAGTGATGTTGTTCCTGTTGCTGCATTGATCCAGGTAGATGAAGAAGCTGCTTTATAATCTGCATTATATCCTGAAGCCGTTGGAGCAGCTGTCCAGTTAATTTTTGAGCTATTGGAACTGATATTTGTCGTACTTAATCCTGATGGGTCGGGACAATTATTATTACATGCTGCAGACGAAACCGTTTTATTGGTCGCAACAGCTCTTTCACTTACCGCACCGGTTATATTGTTCTTTGCCCTTATGGTGAACCACATACTGGCACCCGGTGTTAAGCCGGTTACGGTATAGGAAGTACCGGTCACATCGGCTGCCGCTAAAACGAGATCACCCGTCGTTGCATCAAGCTTATAAATATCATACTGGGTAGCGGAAGCAACTGCCGTCCAGGTAAGGTTTACCTGGCCCGAGCAAACGCCTGTACTTCCATTCAATCCTGTTACTGTACTTAATATTTTAAAATTCGCATCGCTGATATCGGTCAACGTTCCGCTTGAAACACGGATCAATGCAGTGGATGTATTGATACCTGCCGGGATTGTCCATGCTAACCTTGTTGTTGCGGCAGGGACCGTAGAAGAAATAACAACCCAGGTAGTTCCGTTATCCAAAGAATATTCAACTGTTTGATTACTGGAAACACCTGCATTATCCCAGGTAATAGTTTCCGTGCTGCCGGGATTTAAATTTTCCGGGCCATTAGGATATATCACTTCTATATTCGGTACCTCAATAAACCATGTCAGGTAATATTCCTGGCTGGCGCCGGTTGTAATAGCGATACCTTCTGTTCTTACTATATAATCACCTGCAGGGGGATTCTCGATCGTCACCTGTTCAATATTGCTGACATTATCAATTCCCCTTGTTGCATTGGCGCCGGGATTATTCTTATCTAATTTCCACGGGTATGTTGTTGTTGTTCCATCGTTCACCGAAAGGTTAAGATCATTGACCAATGCAATAGCGGAGTTGGCAGCAGCAGCAGGATCATTCCATGACAACATCACTCTTAACCTTGCCGCACCTGCCGGAACGGAAATGATATGATCATTGACCCCTCCTGTTGTAATACTGTTTATCTCATAGCGGTTCTCTTCCAGTATTCGCACTGCCGATAATGAATTGATACGGCCAAAACCAAATTTATAATCCGGACCGGGGTTACCCAGGTCACGGGCAGTATTACAAATAGTATTTTTTATCAATGAAGATGCCGGCAACGTATCCCCATGTAATTGTTTGTAGCGCTGCACCAATAATGCAACCGAACCGGTGATACCCGGCGTCGCCATCGATGTACCCGATATCGTACCATATGTATTTAATGGGAGATAAGTAGAAAATACATTTGTTCCCATCGAACTTATTTCCGGTTTTACTCTACCATCGTGCATGGGGCCAAAACTGCTGGAAGAAGAAATGATCTCATCGGTAGTGATATTGGCGACAACAATATTATTCTTGGCGGCCTTACCTGTTCCGGTGATCGTTGTCCATCCATTGGCACAGGCCGATTGCTGGTTACCTGCCGAATGACAATGCAAATGGTAAGGAAAATTATTCAGGTTGATATCCGTGTTCCTGGCACGAAGTGAATAGGCTGAATTGCTACCCGTAACACCGCACTGGATAGGTTGTCCATCGTAATATGAGTGATTGCTTGAGATCAATGTATAGGTTGGTATAGCTCCTGCCATTTCCACCTGCACATCACCATTATAATCGTAAGAATAAATTATGGCATTGGGTGCCATTCCTCTGGCCATCGGGTTGATCAATCCTCTTCCTGCCATTGTACCCGATACGTGGGTACCATGGCTGCCGGCTGTACCTGTTTGGATATTCAATAATCGGCCCGGTGAAAAATCAAGGTGCTGGCTGGCCACTTCATCCCATATACTGATATTGATACCATCACCTTTCAGGTTTCGCACACCATCATTTAAAATATTTGTCCGGTGTAATGATCGTCCCGGTGTATTCTCCGGCTGATTTGGCGGATCGATGAATTCAACCCATTGCACAAATGGCAAGGCAACCACTTGAGAAAGATTTTCCTGCGGAACCCTTATCGTAAATGTCCGGAAGACCGGTGTTTCAGCAATGATGCCGGCACCCAGTTGAGTAAAGGCATCTGCAACTTTTTCACCCTTCATCTTTTCATACGTAAGAACAGATACATCTGCATAGCCTTCTGTTTTTTTTGCATGAGAAGGGATCATAGTACTCAAAATGGCTGGAATTGTTTTTTGCGATCCATCCAAACGGAATATACTTCGAATATTGAAGCTTTCCAGTTGTGAAAGATCGATATTGCTTTTTACGGAAGCCGTATAAGCAAGATTGGGAATATAATCCAGGAGTTCAATGCCTGCTTCCTTCAAGCGGGCCTTCATCTCTTCGCCGGGCAATGAGTAGAATTGGATGGTGACGTAATACTTGTCCTGGTACAGGCTCTTGCTGAATATATCAGCATTGTTATTTATGCGGGCCGTGTTTTCAACAGGAATGAATTTTCCGGCATTCAAAAAAATCGTAAAATCCTTTGGTTCCTGTGCCTGCAATAAAAAAGAAAAGAATAATAAAGCCACTACCAGGAGAATACGGGTAAATAAATGTTTCATGGGTATGGATTTAATTGTGAGCAAAACAACAGTTGGCATCAGAGTATTCACAAAGAACAGGCCGCCGGGTTTTTGGGCGCCGTGATTTGTAATTTTTCAAGTGTTATTATCGTATTTGATCCATATCGGCCCGGTGAAAACTGGGATGCTCTACGGTCTTTTACATGCGGACTTGCCTGAAAAAAAACTCTCTCTTTAGCGATTTTTAACATTAATTGGCCTGATAGTTTAAGTAATAATGAATACAATTTTTCATCTTAAACAATAGTTTATGAAGCGTTTAATTTTTACCCTACCGGTCATGGCCCTCGTATTCGCATCCTGCAGTGCTTATAAAGATGTACAGGAACCTGAGTTCAGGGATGTACAAAATGTGCGGGTGATCGATGTGGGTCTTTTACAGACAAAGGCCGGCGCCGACCTGGTATATTATAATCCCAACAAATTTGCCGTAACACTTTCTTCTGCCCGCGGCGATGTATATATCGACGATCATTTTCTCGGCCGTTTCGACCTGGAAGAAAAAGTGACGGTGGAAAAAAGATCGGAGTTCGTGATACCGGCCGTTTTGAAAGTGGATAATTTGGGGGCGATAAAGAACCAGCAGGATATCTTAAAGAAGAAAGAAGTGAAGATCCGTATTGATGGAACGGCCCGGTTGACGAAGATGGGATTTTCAAAGACCATCCCCATCAAATATGAAAAGATGGAAGATGTTGATAAGCTGAGAAGTCTTGTCTCTCTTTAGAGATGACAGATGATAACTGATAGATGATAGTAAAGGTTCGTATCTCCACGAACCTTTTTTTATACCACGAAAGACACGAATGAGGTCTTATCATTTCTTGTCAATTAGTGTGATTTCGTGGCCAACTAATTTTGCGAAGCAATCAATCCGTGACCATCTGTACTTAATACCTACTTCCCTTTTACCTCATTCGTGCCATTCGTGGCCAACTATATGCATTCATCTGTGGCTACTCGTTATCTTTACACATATGAAACTATATTCTTTCCTCCTCCTCGCCCTGCTTCCCCTCTTTACCAACAGCCTTTCCGACTGTTCAGATAAAAAGATGGCGACAAAAGATGTATTAAAGACCGGCGCCGAACAAACAGAAAAATATCTGCCCCTGCTCAAGGGAAAAAGAGTGGCCATGCTTGCCAACCAGACCTCTATTATCGGTCAAAAACATTTGGTGGACAGTTTAAAATCACTCGGCATTAATATCGTAAAAGTATTCGGACCTGAACATGGTTTTCGGGGCAATGCCAGTGCCGGCGCACAGGTGGCCGATGAAAAAGATCCCGCCACGGGAATACCGATCGTTTCATTATATGGACCTAAGAATAAGCCCAGCAAAGAAGACCTGGCTGATGTCGATATCATGGTCTATGATCTCCAGGATGTAGGTTGCCGTTTTTATACCAATATCAATGCACTCGTGCGGTTAATGGAAGCCTGCTATGAGAATGGAAAAGAAATATTGATACTCGACAGGCCCAATCCCAATGGATATTTAATTGACGGTCCCATTCTCGATATGAAATATAAATCCGGTATCGGCATGTTCCCTTTACCAATGTCGCATGGATTAACGGTGGGCGAATTTGCACAAATGGCCAACGGCGAAGGATGGTTAAAAGATAAAGCGAAATGTAAGATCACGATCATACCGGTCGCTAATTATAACCACGACATGCCTTACATACTCCCGGTAAAGCCATCGCCGAATTTAAATACGCAGCAATCCATCATGTTGTATCCTTCTACCTGTATGTTCGAAGGTGTATATCTTAATCACGGACGCGGCACTTATTTTCCATTCACTGTATTTGGGAGTCCTTACTTAAAAGGCAAATATGATTTCTCTTACACTCCTACTGGTATCAAAGGCATGGCTGAAACGCCCTTGTTCATGGACCAGGTTTGTTATGGACTCGATCTCCGCAACTATGATGTTGAATTGTTGCGCAAAAGCAAAAAGATAAATCTCTCCTGGATCATCGAACTCTACAAAGCATCACCCAATAAAGAACAATTCTTCGATTCCAAACTAAGCAATCAAATGGGAGCTATCGAACTCCGGGTCGGCGACGGCCATTTCCGCCAGCAGATCATCGATGGAAAATCGGAAGAAGAAATAAGAGCGAGCTGGGAACCGGGCCTGAGTGAGTATAAGGAGATGCGGAAGAAGTATTTGTTGTATCCATAATTTTCCAGCAAGAAACACTTTCGCTCTTGCAGGTGTTCCTCAAAAAATAACACGCCGTGGTTGATGTCTTCTTCCCCAACCACTGATCATTGCTGAATAACGGACAGAAATCAGATGCAAGTTTATTTCCCGCCTTTGCAGGTGTTCTGCAAAAAACAACACGCCGTGGTTGGTGTTTTCTTCCACCAACCACTCGAGTAACAGAAACCAAACTTTTGTCTATTTTCTTTCTCTCCAATCATGTAATTCTTTCCCCACTTTTTAAGCATCATTTTCTACTTGTCAGACCGGGACGGTCAGACAAAGCTGATGGAGCGATTATTGCGGATCGTTTCAAAAACAGATACGATGAAACAGCCTTTCAAAATAAATATCGACAAAGCAATATTGGACGACCTGAGATCAAGGATCCTCAACACCCGCTGGACCTATGAAATAGAAAATTCAAAGTGGGAATACGGAACGAATAAAAAATACCTGCAGGAATTGTGCGAGTATTGGGTCAACACATTTGACTGGGAAAAACAGGAAGCTTATCTTAATTCATTTGATCATTTTAGAACAACGATCGATGATGTGGGCATACACTATATACATCAAAAAGGAGAAGGACCCAATGCAATACCATTACTGCTGACACATGGATGGCCCGATTCATTTGTGCGTTTCTTAAAGATCTGTCCTTTGCTTACCAAAGCGGATGAAAATGGTAACTCGTTTGATGTAATTATCCCGTCGATCCCGGGTCATGGATTCTCCGATATTCCCATGAAAAGCGGGATGAATACGAAAAAGATCGCCAAACTGTTTGCCAAACTAATGGACGAGATCGGCTACAAAAAATTTGTAGCACATGGCGGAGATCTGGGTACCGGTATCACAGAACAGATCGCTTTATATCATGAAGATTTATTGCTGGGAATTCATTTGACAGATATTCCTTACCACCATATTTTGACAAAGAAGCCGGAAAAATTAGAAAAACCGGAGAAAAAATATTTGGATGCCGTCACCAAATGGCAAATGACAGAAGGAGCCTACAATATGATCCAAAGCACAAAACCACAGACCCTCGCTTACGGGTTAAATGATTCACCTGTTGGTCTCGCTGCCTGGATCATCGAAAAATTCCATAACTGGAGCGATTGCCATGGTGATATAGAAAAATGTTTTACCAAAGATGAATTGCTGGTGAATGTTACGATCTATTGGGTCACTCAAACCATTCACTCATCCTTCCGGCATTACAATGAAGCCATGAAAGACCTGATGCAGGAAATGTATAACCCGTTAAAAAAATTGAATCCATTTGATAAGACAGGTGACAGGACCATAGTTCCATTGGGTGTTGCCGAATCAAAAATAGATCTGCTGCCTTCCGAAGAATTCACCAACAAGTTTTTTAATGTACAGCAATGGACCAGGATGCCGGAAGGCGGTCATTTCCTTGCGATGGAGCAGCCGGAATTATTAGCTGATGATATCAGGAAATTTGTCGAAGGTTTGAAAGATATAACGATCAATACACGCCAGCTAGCCGAACACTGAAGTGCACCCTTACATAGTGGTAGGTTTCTTCATGACTACAGTATAACAGAACTATAGCAGAAGTATTACTGTGCCGTACATGGAGTATAGTCAAAGTATCTCTGGAGCATAGGTCCGGCATTGCTGCGGCATCATTCTTTCGTTCATCCTTCGTTGATCCTTCGTTCATTTCTTACACCGAACGTATGCGAAAAAGATCCCTTTTTGAAGAACCCCTCCCCTACCCTACTGCCTTTTGAAAAAGAAAGTGAAGTATTGAAACCGACTCATCCCTCATCTTCCCAAAGTACAGAACTGATCTTCCAGCCCAGTGCGGTCCTGATGAACTGGAAAAGCTTATGTCCTCTCTGCTTGAAATATTGCCCGTTCAGCTTGCCGCTTTTTTCATAATCCGAATAACGCTGGGCAATATTATTACTGATGATCGTTTGCTCATGCGTCTCATGTTCTTCGAAATCTACGAGGTTGGCGCCAGCCAGTAATTTTTTCCGGGGTTCGAGAAAAGACCGGAGGTCATACACCACATGAATAGAATCTTTTTTAATGATCATCGTCTCGGGGATACAGATGGATGGCAGGATATCCCAGTCAGGCTGACGTTTGCCGGTATTATTAAAAATGCTGAAGAAAGAACGCACCAATTCATCAATGATCAGTTTATCGGCTGATTGGCCATAGACACGCAATAGCTCATTGCCGGTCTCTATTTCTTTTTCAAATCGCAGCCCCAGTTTTTCAAGGAGTTTTATAGAGTTTTTATTTTCAGGGATCGTGGTTGCAAGTATGTGTCTGAATTTACCTTCTTTCAGCATTTTATCCAATACGGCTTTGCTGGCTTCATAGCCATATCCAAGTTTGGCGTAAGCAGGCAAAAAGGCAAACCCGATATCCGGGTGATCCAGGTAATCACGTTGTATAAAGGTGATGATACCGACAGGTCTGTGATCATCTTTCAATTTAACGACCCAATACTTTACCGAATTGTTACCGAGTATCTTTTGGATATAGGCCATTGCATCAGCTTCAGAATGCACATTCCGTTCGCCGATATATCGCAGCCAGCCTTCGGTATTTACCAGTTCCCGGATAAAAGAAGCATCGTCGATACGTAAAGGTTTGATAAGAAGACGCATTGTATTCATTGCCTGTCATTAAACTGGGTGTAATATAATAAGCGAATGAATGAATTGGAAATAATAGGGATCATCGGGTAGCAGGCCAGTTTGAAATGACAGGTATTCAATCGCAGATCCTTCAACATCCCTCTCATCTCTCACTTCTCACCTCTCACCTTATCTTTGCCAACTAACGAAGCAATATGAACCTCGAATTCAATAAGAACGACGATGTAATGAAACAATCGCTGAGTGAAATGCGCCAGCTGCTGGATAAGATCGCAGAGGGCGGTGGGAAAAAAGCGATGGAGAAACAAAAAGAAAAAAATAAACTCACTCCAAGACAACGCATCGATTACCTGGTCGATAAAGACAAACCTTTTATCGAGATCGGCGCATTCGCCGGTTATGAAATGTATGAAGAACAAGGTGGCTGCCCTGCCGGTGGCACAGTTGCCGGAATTGGTTATGTCAGCGGAAGACAATGCGTGATACTCGCCAATGACCAAACCGTAAAAGCAGGCGCCTGGTTCCCGATCACTGGAAAAAAGAATTTGCGTTTGCAGGAAATAGCGATGGAAAATCATTTGCCGGTTATTTATTTAGTTGACAGCGCCGGTGTTTTTCTTCCCATGCAGGATGAGATATTCCCGGACAAAGAACATTTTGGCCGCATCTTCCGCAACAATGCGGTCATGAGTGGTATGGGCATCACACAGATCGCTGCAGTAATGGGACCTTGTGTGGCCGGTGGCGCTTATTTACCCATCATGAGTGATGAAACATTGATGGTAGAAGGAAATGGTTCTATTTATTTAGCCGGCCCTTACCTGGTAAAAGCGGCTATCGGGGAAGACATCGATAATGAAACATTGGGTGGCGCTGTGACGCATACGGAGATCAGTGGTATTGCCGATTATAAATTCAAGACCGAGCAGGAATGCATGGATCATGTAAAAAAGATGATGGGCATGCTCGGCGACAAACCCAAAGCCGGTTTTGACCGGGTCAAAGCAAAAGCTCCGAAGAAAAAAGCAGAAGAACTGTACGGTGTTTTTCCAAGTGATGGCAAACCTTATAATGTCCTTGACATCATTGAAAGGATCGTTGACGATTCTGAATTCGAGCAATTCAAAGAAGATTATGGCAAGACGATCGTCTGTGGCTATGGCCGCATCGATGGCTGGGCCGTTGGTATTGTTGCCAACCAGCGACTGATCGTAAAAACAAAAAAAGGTGAGATGCAATTAGGCGGTGTGATCTATAATGACAGCGCCGATAAAGGAGCAAGATTCATTTTGAATTGTAACCAGAAAAAAATTCCGCTCGTATTCATACAGGATGTTACAGGTTTTATGGTAGGCAGTCGCAGCGAACATTCCGGTATCATTAAAGATGGCGCCAAGATGGTGAATGCGGTGGCGAATTCTGTCGTACCCAAGATCACGATCATCACCGGCAATAGTTATGGCGCCGGTAACTATGCGATGTGCGGCAAAGCCTATGATCCAAGATTCATTTATGCATGGCCATCAGCGAAGATCGCCGTGATGAGTGGTGATTCGGCGGCTAAGACCTTATTGCAAATAGAAGTGGCTTCGCAAAAAGCAAAAGGAAAAACAGTGAGCAAGGAAGAAGAAGATAAATTGCTCAATAAGATCAAGACCCGGTATGAAAAGCAAACTTCGCCTTATTATGCGGCGGCAAGATTATGGGTAGATGCGATCATCGACCCGGCAGAAACAAGAAAAGTAATTTCAGAAGGTATTACAGCGGCCAATAATAATCCGGAGATCCATTCCTTAAAGACCGGTGTTTTTCAAGTTTAAAAATGAATGCTGATTAAGCGGATTTTATCAGCGTGACTCCGCAGCATCCGCGTCATCAGCGTGCCATTCAATCATAAACAATCAGAGATGGGCAAAGAAAAAAATAAGTTCTATGTTGTTTGGGTAGGAGCCAAAGCTGGAATCTATTCTTCGTGGCCGGATTGTCAAAAACAAATAAATGGATTTCCAGGTGCAAAGTATAAAGGTTTTAAAACACATGAGGCAGCTTTAAAAGCATTTAAAGAAGGACCTGCTAATTATTGGGGGAAAGATAGTTTTGAAACTTCTTTGAGCCGGGAGCAAATGCAAATAATAGGCAGCCCAATTCTGAATAGCGTATCAGTTGACGCAGCTTGGAATACTTTCACTTTGGATATGGAGTACCAATGTGTCAAAACTGATACAAGAGAATTGATATTCCAAAAGGGCCCCTTTAAAGACGCAACAAATAATGTTGGAGAATTTTTAGCAATAGTACATGCTCTTGCACATTTAAAAAAAATCAATTCTTCTATTCCTATATATTCTGATAGTAGAAATGCCATTAAATGGGTCAAAGAAAAAGGGCATAAAAGTAAACTAGAGAAAACATCACAAAATCAAGAGGTGTTTGATTTGCTTGACAGGGCCGTGTATTGGTTAAAAAATAATGCCTACACCAATAAAGTCCTAAAATGGGAAACCAAAGCCTGGGGCGAAAATCCTGCTGATTTTGGCAGAAAATAATTTCATGAAAAACATTTTATGTTCCTGGAGTGGCGGCAAGGATAGTTGTTTTGCCTTGCTGCAGGCGATACAACAGGGCTTTATTCCGAAAATATTACTGAATGTATTGAACGAAGAAGGGAAGATCTCCCGTTCTCATGGTATACCTGCTGCTATTTTACAAATGCAGGCAGCCTCCGCTGAATTACCCATTCATCTTATCAGCAGCTCCTGGCAGGAATACGAATCACATTTTGTCAATGCACTGAAAGACCTGAAAGAAGAGTATCAACTCACTCATTCCGTATTCGGCGATATCGACCTGCAGGAACACCGCGACTGGGAAGAGAAAGTTTGCACTACTGCCGGGCTAACGGCCGTACTTCCTTTGTGGAAACAAAACAGGAAAGAGCTGGTCATGCAAATGATCGAAGCCGGTATAGAAGCGATCATTGTAAGTTGTAATGAAACAATGGGAGAACGATTTATCGGCAGACCTGTTACAATACCGCTAATTCAGGAACTGGAAGCAATGGGTATCGACCCTTGCGGGGAGAATGGAGAATATCATACGCTGGTGCTTGACTGCCCTTTGTTCAATGATCGTATCAATGTAGCCATAATGAAAAAATTACAGCATAATAATTATTGGTTCGCTGAATTAGAGCCTGCTTAGCCACGAATAAATTCCAGTATAGACAAAATGATTTCTATTTCGTACAACTTCGTGTGCTTTCGTGGCTAACAAAAAAGCCCACCCGGTCAGGGTGGGCTCACTAATATCATTTAAAAGGTCAGGCCAGTTTTTCCTGTTTTACCCCGGAAGAGTAATTGATAAGATAATAACCTCCAAATAACACAGCCGCAAAGAAAAGGTCACCGATCACAAAGTTGAGAGGAAAACCCTTGATCAATCCATAGTCACGATGAAAAGCCAGCGCATCGCCATAACATTGGATCAGGCCATCGAAAGTTTTTGGACGACCAAAGCCACCGCCACCCAACCAGGTAGTGAAATTTGAAAGAATAAAGAATAACAATGATCCGCTTATCGTGAACCCAAGAACATTCTTCACATTCACTTTCTTCATCAGGAAGCCGAATACAGTTAATCCGGCGAATAAAACATAGTTCACCCATTGCCCGCTGTAGAAACCGGGAATATTGAAGATACCATTGACATATAAGACCTGGTAAACAGCATCGGAAACCAGCATTGACAACAAAGGAAGTATAAAAGCAAGGCGTTTATCCTTGATCATCGCTCCGCCAAAAATAGCCATGGCGATCTGGGGTGCAAACCCGAAAGGTCGACCCGGCCATGCACGATATAACCCGGCAACCACAAGAAGAAGTATGAAACTGGTAACGGCTGTTTTATTGAACTTCATAATATATTCTATTGAGCGACAAAAATAAAATAATTGGAGCAAATGGACGGTCTAATTATTCACCGTTGTTAACAGGCACAGAGGCCCTGAATACAACAGCGTTAGTTTGACTTTTCAGACCGATCTTCGAACCGGGGAATATAATACCCGAAGGATCACCCGCCTGCAACTTCAACCGGGATTTCTCATCATTCAATTCCACATGACCTTCTGTAAGCAAAATGATCTCGGCAGTTTTTGGGGTAATGACAGCAGTTTGATCTTCTTTCAATTCGAATACACTCAACTGGAAGTCTGGTACAGCAGTTTTATATAGCTTTTCTCCATTGCTTTGCAGCTGGCCGGTAATTATATCCGGATAGGTCGGTTCACATTTTACATGTTTCAGCAATTCTTTTACATCGATATGCTTGTTAGTAAGGCCGCCTCTTAAAACATTATCCGAACTGGCCATGATCTCTACATTCTGGCCCTGGAGGTAAGCATGTGGCACACCGGCATCCTGGAAAACGGCTTCGCCTTTTTTCAAATGCACAAGGTTGAAAAGATAGATCGAAAAGATGCCGCGGTCAATTTTTCCATGATGGGGAAATGCGGATGCTGCTTTGGCCACCCAAAAATCTTCATCATATTTATCAGGCTCTTCGTCCTTGTATATGGTAGCCAAATTACCGATCAGGGGTTGCAGGATACGGTTCACTTCTTCCTGCGGCATTTCCATTACATGTTTATACAAACCTTCATAACCCGATCGATTGAATACAGGCAGTAATTCTCTCAACTCCACTACGTTTAATAAGGTGTAGACCAATTCTTCTGGTGGTTTGAATCCATGTAATAACCAGAAATCGCCAAGTGCCACCATTAATTCAGGCTTGTGATTATCGTCCTTATAATTGCGTTGGGCCGAATCCAGCGGGATGCCTTCTGCATTTTCTCTTGCAAATTCTTTTTCCGCTGCTGCTTTCGATGGATGCACCTGTATCGACAACATTTTATGTACATCCAGCACCTTTAATAAATAAGGCAGATGGGCAAAGCGTTGCATTACTTCGTTCCCCAGCCAGGTGGGATGTTCCTGCAACAATTCTTTTAATAATACCCGGCGATGATCCGGTAATTCGATCGTACAATGATCCTGTGCATGCACACCCATCCAGTATTCGGCAAAAGGGAGTTTGTCTTTATTATCGGTGCGCAATAAAGATGGAATAAAAGAATCACCTCCCCAGTCATAATGTTTTACAGTTCCTTTGAGGCGAAAAATACCCGGCATGAATGTTTTTTTACACGTTGTGGTAAAGATAGTGTCAATTATCTTTCGATGTACGATGTTAGATGTACGATGTACGCAAGTCATAAAGAAAACAGGTGCTTTAGATATTCGGAGTATCCGTACATCGTACATCTGACATCCATATGGCTCTGCATAATGACCTAGGAAAAGAAGGCGAACAAATGGCTATCCAATGGCTGAAGGAAAAAGGCTACGAGATCTTACATCCTAACTGGCGACATTCCTATTATGAGATAGACATTGTAGCAAGGAAAGATGGGAAATTACATATCGTGGAAGTAAAGACAAGAAAGAGCAATTTTTACGGTTACCCGGAAGAAAGTGTGACAAAGAAAAAATTCAAAAAATTACAAAAGGCCGCTGATGAATTTCTTTTCCTTAATCCCGGTTATAAATGGTTACAGTATGATGTGCTTGCGATCACCTTGTATGCTGATAAAGAAACGGAGTATTTTTTATTGGAGGATGTCTTTCTATAAGGTGAGTGGGGAAAAAATTTATCATAACACGCCAACCCTACTAGCTACTCGCTATTTCCTGCTTGCTATCTCCAGCCTCATCATCATTTTCTCCACCATCTTATAAGTAGCGGGGCAACATTCAACATTTTGTTTGTGTACATGACCGAAATCTCTCATATTCTTTCTTAAATGAGGATAACCGGCACAATCGGCAGGACGCACTTCATAGATGCTGCACATATTATTGCTAAGGTCCAGGAATTGGCAGGGTTCCGTTTTATTCAGCCAATCACGGTCACCACCTCTCTCCCTCTTCAGCCATTTTGTTTTGAATTCTTCTTCCGTTTGACCTAAATGCGCCGAGATCCTTTTGATATCTTTTGCATTGAAGGTCGGCGTCATCGTCTTGCAGCAATTAGCACAACTGAGACAGTCCACTTCCTGCAATACTTCTTTTTCAACCTGTATAGCGAGGCTTTGAAAACCTTTCGGCTGATCCTTTTCCAGTTTGCTGAGAAAACGCCTAAAGCGGCTCTTATTATTACGGACCCTTTGCTTGAACGCACGGAGATTAACGGGCTGTGACAACTGCATACCGCGAAGATAATACATCAACGGGTAAATTGGACAGCTAAGAGTTATTTACATCCTTCAACAATCACCTGTCAGTTATCATCTATCATCTAAAAAGAATTTTCCAATGCTATGATCCAATGTTTATTTTTGTTACAAATCAATTCTATGCGATCATTGTTCCTTTCGACCGTCTTTATCGCCTTCATTGCAGCTGCGATGGGCTGTAAATCCGGCGCTTCCACTCCTGCTACATTTTGTGATACGGCCTGCCTGAAAGATTCAGTCAAGTTTACCGGCGATCATAAGCTGGCCCCTTATGTTTATATCAGCGCTACCAGCTGTAATGCGGATACAATTACCTGGAGCTATAGAGGAATGGGTGTAAACAGGAAAATGAGTATCCCGGATATATTGAAGAACGATGAGATCCATATCAACAGGGATTTTGTCAAATGTTTTTTCAGGGATACGGCGTATGCATGGCTATTGTTCAATGATTGTGCTACCGGCAGAGGCTACCAGTTGAAGCTGCCCTTCAATAAAACCGCCAATATTGGCCGCAAAGGTGGCGGGATCAATAATACAGATCCAAAATTTGCGGTCGCGGATGGCCTGGTCGCCTATACCGACAGAGGAAATATTTTTGTAGAAGAAATTGCAACGGGTAAAACTGCTCAAATGACATTTGGAGAAGATCTCGGTATCGAGTTCGATATCATTCATGAATATATTGATTCGGTCAGTATCACTCCAACACGTATATGGGCAAAAGTGAAAGTGGGTAAGGAATGGAAGGAAATGGAAAAGGATATTGATTTGAAATGATGTTAAGTGGGAATAAGTTAATTGGGTAGTGGCTAATTGGGCCCTATTAAGGAAAATTTCCTGCAGAATGCCTGATCCCCATTAACTAATTAACCAATTAACCTGTATCAACCAACATGTGGGAGCCATATAAAAAAGGTTTCAAAGCCTACCTGCAATTAGAAAAATCTCTTTCAGAAAATACAGTGCAGGCTTACCTGCGGGATATTGAATTGCTGACCCAATACCTCCTTGAGAGCAGTTCGCTCAGGTCACCTGCTGACATTACGTTGAAAGATCTCCAGGCATTTGTAAAAAGCATCTCCGAACTCGGGATGACCGCTTCCTCGCAAGCAAGGATCATTTCCGGCATCAAATCCTTTTATAGATATTGTTTGCTGGAAAATATTTCCAAAACAGATCCTACCACCTTGCTCGAAGCTCCTAAGCTAAAAAGAACATTACCGGACGTACTCAGTTTTGATGAGATAGAAAATATCATTGCGCAGATCGACCTGAGCAAAGCAGAAGGCGGAAGGAATAAAGCTATCCTCGAAACCATGTATAGTTGCGGCCTGCGGGTAAGTGAAGTGGTGAACCTGCGCATCTCTCAGCTATATCTCGATGTAGGTTTTATTCGTGTATTGGGTAAAGGCGACAAAGAAAGACTGGTGCCTATTGGCAGCAGCGCCGCTAAATATATCGGCATATACAGGAATGACATCCGGGTACATATCCCTGTAAAAACAGGCAATGAAGATATCCTGTTCCTCAACCGGCGCGGTAGTAAATTATCAAGAGTGATGATCTTCTATATCATAAAAGAACTGACCGCAAAAGCAGGGATCAGGAAAATAGTTTCGCCACATACATTCCGTCATTCATTTGCCACACATTTGGTAGAAGGTGGTGCAGACCTGCGGGCCGTCCAGGAAATGCTGGGACATGAAAGCATAACTACGACAGAGATCTATACGCATCTTGACCGTGAGTTCCTGAGAAAGACACTGGAGAAACACCATCCAGCCTTTCAATAAAAAAACTCTTCCCGGTGGAGGAAGAGTTTTAAATTTTTCAGGTATAAAGTTTTACTGGATATAAGAGAATGCATGCCGCAATTGGAGGTTAAGGTTTCCTTCCTCCGCTTTGATATTTGCCTGCAACGAAACGGAATTACTATTAGGATTATAAACGGTTCCATCAGGGTCACGCAGGTCTTTCAGGTTGACCATCGCAAACATATAACTCTGGTTGATCAACTCCTCGGGGACCACCACATCATAATTGGAACTTCTGTCCATATACATGAGGTCATACCTGCTTACAGGACCAGTAGCATCGTTGACCATAGTCAGTACGGCGCTTTTTATTGAGGCCTCCGAATACTCACTAGGGATGATCACATAAAAAACAGCGATCTCATCAGCACCTGCATATAATACAGCGGTTGCAGGATCTCCCAGGACCGTTTCGTTGGGCTGGGTGATGAAATTATATATGCCTGGGCTCATTTGCCCGAACTTAGAACTCTGATTAACGACCAATTTTTTTTCAGGACTGGCTGTCTTCTTTTCCGGCACCAGATCGTTCACCGATTTTGAACAAGATGTCGTTGAAAAGATAATACTGGCAATGAGAACAAGGTGGAAGAGTTTTTTCATAAGGTATGTTTATTAGATTAATAATTGATATGGGCAAAGATGTTCCGGGCCTACTGCAGGTGCAATAGGAAATGGTACTGCGGCAAATACGCAACTACAATAAAGCGAATAGATGAACGTAAGAGCTAACCCTTAAAAACATTTTTTAGTTGCAGGTCAATGAAAGGCTGGTTTTTTGACAGGCGGCTCTTGTCCGGGTATCCATTCATTTACTTTCGTTAGGAACTTAGTTGATGATATGTCAAACCGGGTAAGATATATACTGTTGTTACCAGTTGTTTTCTTTTACACACGTTCCCTTTCACAACCGGGAACGATCAAAAGGATCACCTGTAAAACAGACAGCACTCATCAATACGCCTTTTATTTACCGGCTGCTTATACCGATACGGCTTTTTACCCGCTTATTATTTTTTTTGATCCCGCTGCCCGGGGTGATCTGCCATTGAACAAATACAAGAGCCTGGCTGATGAAATGGGTTTGATAATGGCCGGTTCTTTTAACAGCAAAAATTTTGATCCGCAGTCATCCGAAACGGCATTTGTTGCTATTTATAATGACATTGTAAATAACTATCCTGTCCGTGCCGGCGCTGTTTGGCTGAGTGGTTTCTCGGGCGGTGCAAGGATCGCCTCGGCGCTTTCTTTTGTTTATAAAGAAATAAATGCCGTGATAGCTTGCGGGGCCGGTTTTGCCAATGATGCTGCCGTTGATCCATCCCTGCTGAAACCGTACGCCGCTATCGTAGGCAACCAGGATATGAATTATTCCGAACTACTCGATAACAATCATTTTCTTGATAAGAATAAAGCAAATAATATCATGATCGTTTTTGATGGAGGACATGTTTGGCCCGAAACCGATCATATGGGATTGGCCATTGAATGGCTGATGGATCAAAATAAAGCTACCCCAAGAGGCGAGAGATATTTACAAACCATAACTTCTTCCGTTGAAAAAGGATCCCTCTATCGTTCCTGGCAGGAATTAGAGCAGCTTATTAAAATACCTGCTTACAAAGTACCGGCAGAAGAAAGAGCCGCGATCATTTCTTCTGAAAGAGATTTTATCGATGATAAAAAAGATTTTGAAGATGCGCAACAGGCCGAGACCAATTACCTGAACAAATTCTCAATGACCCTTCAAAGAATATACAGCAGGCAAGACAAGGTTGATAAAACGGAATGGCAACTGTTGGCTGCCATGCTTACCGGTTTTAAAAACGATCCGGGTGCATACATGCGCCAGTCAGGCATCCGCTGTGCTGATCATAGTTACCGCAGCGTAATGGAAACGTATTATCATTTGATGAATACGAATGATTTTACAACAGCGATGAATATTGCCGAAGTGCTGACCTGGTTTGGTCCTTCTTCCATCAATCAATGGTATTTAATGGCAAAAGCAGCGGCCATGGCGGGAGACAAAAAACAAGCGGAGAAATATTTGAAAGAAGCAGTAAAAAAAGGTGGTTTGACCGAAGCTTCTGTGCTGAACGATCAGCAACTGCAAAAGATATTCTCACAAGAGGAGTTAAAACAGTTCCTCGCTGGAAAATAATCTACCGGATCAGCAATTTTTCCGTAGCCTTCTTTTTTGTTTTCTTATTCGTGAGTACCACGAAATAATTCCCGGCTGTTACTTCCGGGAGATCAATGCTCAGGAGTTTTGCATCGGCATCGATCCATATTTCCTGTTGATGAACAGAACGACCCGATATATCGAGCAACTGTAAAGTATAATAGCCTTCCTCTTTTTGTTTCCATTCGATAGTAAGACTGGCCCCCGCATCTACCGGGTTGGGAAAAACAGTAAAAGCGGAAGGAGTGGATGGAAGATCAGGAATAACCGGTGTGTTTGACTTTTTTAATTTTTTATGCGTAACAATGATCACGCCTACATCATAACTTATTTCCATCGGCTGCATTCGAAGAACCACTGGCTGGTCCAACATGCTTTTATCGATAGCAAATTCTGTGTTTATCATCCCCACTGATGAACCTATTAATACGATCTTATCCCATGCGGCAAAAGGTTTGACAACAAATTCTCCATTTGCATCAGCCATATAGCCCTGGCGTGTTCCTTTGATCAATATGGATGCAAAAGGAATGGGTTGTTGTTTATCATCCACTATTATTCCGCGGATCGTGTCGGCTACCAATTCTTTATTAAAATCAAAACTTGCCCGGGGTTTTCCCATGTTGATCCTTACTTTCTCTGCTTCCTTTGTTGTATCAACCGGTTGAATAAAAAAATTCCTGGTACAGATCGGCGTTGGCGGTTTTACCAGGTTCGATGATAAAGGCGAAGGTTTTTTTGCAGGGTTTACATTAGTGGTTCTTATGTCTATTATTCCCTGTGACCTGGCAGACGTGGCTTTAAGAGAAACTAAAAATGCAGGCAAAGCGAATTGAAAAAAATACTTGAACCAGGGAATTCTTTTCTTCGGTATATCAATATCTCTTTCCAACTGGTCGGTCATAAAGCGACCGCATACGGAACCTGTAGATGGTTTCTTAAAAAATTCGGCAACCTGCCGGTCACTCATACGACTGAAATCTACTACTTGTTTCTGGCAAGAATTGCAAAAACGGCCTTTCTCTACAGGTGTCATTACATCCCAATTCTCATGACAAGGCTCGGGAATGGAGAGCTGGAGTTTTTTTGCCATAACTAATATTATTGAATAACTATCTTCTCGGTAAACGTCTTCCCTGATTTTTTATTTGTCAATACCACGAAATAATTTCCGGCTGCCACTTCAGGCACATTAATGTTCAGCAATCTTGCTTCTGCATCGATCCATATCTCCTGCTGGTAGACGGACTGACCGGATGCCCCTACTACCTGCAATGTATAATAGCCTTCTTCTTTTTGCAGCCATTCGATACTAAGATTCGTTCCTGCCTCAACCGGGTTGGGAAAAACCTTGAAAGCCGAAGCTGTATTGTCGTTATTAGCAGATATCAAAGGGATATTTTTTGATTTGGTCTTTGCAGGTTTGGTGATCACCAATTCTCCTACCATCATTCTTTGATCGGTAGTAAGTCTTATGATCGCGGTATCAGTAAAAGAATTCTTATCTACCGGCAATTCTGTATTTCTGAAGCCGATAGCAGAACAGATCAAAGTGATCGTACTGCCGGAAGAACTGATCTTAAATAAACCTTTTTCATCTGCAGCTACACCGGTCGTTGTTCCTTTTATCATAACGGAGGCAAAAGGAACCGGGTTATTATTTTCATCTACCACTTTTCCTTTTATTTTCTGCTGGAGTTGCTCCGCAGTGACAAATGAAACCGCGCCGAGTATTTCTCTCTTTTGTCTTACAGGCAGTGCAGTAACTACTACCTCCTCCAACCAACCCTTTTTCTCCAATACAATCTCAAATACACCGGTACGATTGGCCAATATTTTTACTTCAACTGCTTTTCTTTCATAACCACCGGCAGCAACAAATATTTTTCCATTGATATCTAAAATACTTTTATCAAGACTGAACGAACCCGTTTTATCGGCAGCGCCGCCCTTTCCTATCACACCGGTCTCGATACTGGCATAAGGAATAGGATCGCCGGTAACAGTTACTATTTTTAATTGAATACTGCCATCCAATTTCGTTGCCTTTACAGGTTCATATACATCACCCATTATCACTTCACCTTTGGTGGGCTTAACACAAATAGTGGGCGCCACCAATCCCATCTTCGGTCTTAGTGTAGGTTTCGTGGTATCTGCGCTTACTGTATTTATTTTTACTTTACCCTTTTTTTGCTGTGCGGATGCTTTGATAGAAACCAGGAAGGCAGGCAGGGCAAGCTGGAAAAAGTATTTGAACCAGGGAATACGTTTTTTCGGGATCTCGATATTCCTGTCCAATTGGTCGGTCATGAATCTACCGCATACGGAACCCGTCGATGGTTTTTTAAAGAACTCCGCTACCTGGCGATCACTCATACTGCTGAAATCAACCACTTGTTTCTGGCAGGAGCCACAAAACTTTCCTTGTTCAACGGGCGTCATCGCATCCCAGTTCTCATGGCAGGGTTTGGGAATGCTTAACTGGATCTTCTTGCTCATAAAATACGTGTTACTGAATGATTATCTTCTCAGATGCAAGTACCCGCCCGTTTTCATACAAAAGCTGGATGAAATATACTCCTGCCGGCCAGCGGATATCAACAGGAAGCCGGGCCATATTCTTCCCTTCAGCGGCCGGGTAAACCTGTTGTAATAAAGTCTTCCCATCAAGGCTTAATACCCGGACGAGCTTTTCTTTTTCTCCTGTATTATCAAATTGTAAATTCAATGAAGCACCTTGCTGAACCGGGTTGGGATAAATTTGAAATCCCAATACCTTATTGAGTGACTGTTCTTTTTTACTTACGCCGGCAATAAAACTTACACCCACACATGCAGATCTAAAAGCGGCGGCTCCGTCATCACATGCTATTGTGCGGGTAGGATAACCTTTAACAACGATCTCATCGCAAGCTTTAGCATCCCTGTTTAGAAATATCTCTTTTTCTTTCCTGCTATTATTTTCAAAACCCTGTTTTGTTGTAATATGCCCAACAGCAGAAACAGCCATTTCATACCGGTTGAACCTGTTCAGTTTTTTTGTTCGAACAATACCACTGTCATCAGCTATGAACTGCAGCTTCTCATTCTTATCTTTTAATGAGGTGAAAACAACAGTGGCCCCGGCTACCCGGCTTCCATCAGTAAAATCTTTTACAATGAATGTGGTTGGTTTTTTGGTAGAGATGAGAATAGCTCCGTTATATCCCTCCGGGCCATATAAAGCCATGGCCGCCGCCGATTTCAAGACCCATATACTGTCTACATCATTTGGATCAAGTACGGTCAGGTGACCAGTCTTTACTATATCACCATCAACAATGATCAAAGGTTGACTATTACCTGTTATCGATCTGCTTGCGCCGCATACACTTCCTTTATATCCTTTGTTGACAATACTGTCTTTTTTTACGATATCAATGCCGCCCGTTTTACAAACAAAGCCTCGCCTGGCCGTATCAACCTGTTTGGAGAGTCCCGGGCAATACGTAACGATCTCTGTTGAGGGCGAAGGTTCATTTACACAACGGGTACAAACCCTTCCCGGTGGATCGACCTGTGCAAAGGAGTATGAAATTATAAAGAGGAAATAAAGTGTAAATGTTCTTTTCATAAGCGCAGTTTTGATCCTTCGACTATGCCTTCACCAGGCTTGGGCAAGGCAAGTCAAGCTTTGAATGACGGCCATTTGAAAAAAAGAAAGGGCTGGTAGAAACCAGCCCCGTTATCACTAACCGGCTGTTAAATGATTAGTTTATGTTGATATATAAGAACTCGGTATTGTAAGCCCGGGAGCTCAGTTATTCTTCTTCTGATGCTGCTGCATCGAAAATTGCATATCGTTATGAATAGAAAGTATCAAAAGGCAGGTTGCCGTGCAGAAAACCGGGCTGGTGATACAGTGGTGCCCGTTCCAGCTACCATCGGTATTCTGGATATTGACCAGTTTCCCGGACATCATGTCATACCATTTTTGCCATTCATTGCCCCCCTGCATCAGGATGCTCTCGCCGGTCATCAGGAAACTCATGAACTCCTCTCCGCCATTATTCCCAAAGCCCTGCATCACATCGTCACGCATCGCCTGCTGGCGGGACGCTTCATTGATGGAATAAGCTGTCACCAACTCTTTGGCTTCGGTAGCACTGGCGCCTGCCGCTTTTAAGTTCTCTTCAGTGATCTTCTCATCCTTTATTTTTCCTTCTTTCTTTGCTTTTTCCAGCATATCCTTTGCTCTTTTGGATTCCTTAGCGCTGGCTCTTGTCGTGCTGGACAATCCATACAACATCACACCGGCTGCTTCACTGGTTACGGGTGCATTTGTCTTGGTATCAAAATTTCCGTTCTGGTATTTGTGACTAAGGTCCATTACTTTTTTATCCACGGTACGACCAACATCTTCGGCACTTTCCAGTGCATTATTGGCAAGGGCTGATTGCAATACCGGCGCCCAGCCACCGTCTTTCCAGGACCCGTCATTGCCTTGTCCTTTTTGGATCCTTGCTATGCATTTATCCAATGCTTTCTCAATTCTTTTTTTCATCGATGCATCGGTGATATCATATCGCAGGATGTTCGTGAAGAACTGTGCGGTAAGGATGACATCGATATTCCTCCCGAGTTTGATCTGTGGTTGTGTATTCTCGAGTTTGGTGAGGTAAGGTTGCGAATCAGGACAATCTTCGACCTGTTTTAATAAAAACTCTGTGGCATTCTTTAGATTCTTTGCATACTCTCCTTTCTGCAATGTATTATCCGTTCTCAGTAATGACATCGCTACCAGTGATGTGGTTGCCGGATCGCTGGATACAGCATGCGGGTCCATTACCTGCTGTGCATAATGAGTACCGGCGCCCCAGCCACCATCATTTCCCTGTGCTTTACCGGTCCATTCAAGTGCTTTCCTGATAGCAGCATCGACCTTCTCGGGTGTTTTAAAAACACTGATCAGTTTTCCATCCTGGCTGGTATCAAGACCAAAGATCGTTTTCATGATACAGACGTGGCTCAATTCTGAATTGTTACATCGCTGCACTACTTTCTTTTCTTCATTGTTATGTTGATTGTTAACGGCAAGAAATCCGGCTACTGCCAATACGGATGCGGAAAGCAGGACATTCCTTTTTGCAAATAAAATTTTCATGGCTTTACTTTTAAAGGTTAAAAAAGAAATTGCCAGCCGGATTAATGTTTAAAAGGTTCAAGAGGTTTAAGATGTTCAAGATGTTCCTCAACCTTTTAAATCTCTTGAACCTCTTGAACATCTTAAACCTCTTGAACTTTCTGAGTAAGGAAGCAGGGAATTAAAACGGATGACTATCTGCATCTCGTTTACGGTACTCCCTGCACCTTGCTCAATTATTTATTTATCGGAACCAGTTTCTTCATCATCTTCTGTACCTGCATTCTTTTTGGGGAGAGGTTCTGTTTTGGCGAGCAGCTTTGCGCTTTCCACCAGCCTGATGAATTCTGAACGATAACCTTCTTCATCAGTGCCTTTTGCTTTACGGGCCAATGTCAGTACATCTGCATAATTCGCCTCCGATTTGAATGCTGAATTACGGAGCAGCATCCCGAATTGTACAACAGATGCTGCAAAACGGAAATTATCAGATGTTTTTGCAATAGCTATTTGCTTATCCATTACAGGATGTTCGATCAGTTTACTTACATCGCCATCAGGAGCTTTGTAACGAAATTTGACGGTCATCATTTCATCATTATAAGATGATTTGCTTAATGGCGTAATATTCGATTGGTATTTCAGTGAATCCACTGTTTTCAGGAAATCACTTTCCACGCCTGCAGGAATGATCTCATACAAAGCCGTAACGGTATGACCGCTGCCCAATTCACCCGCATCTTTTTTATCATCATTGAAATCTTCTTTGGCCAGCATGCGGTTCTCATAACCGATCAGGCGATAACCTGCTACTTTAGCAGGGTTGAATTCGACCTGGAGTTTTACATCCTTGGCAATAGTAAAAAGTGTTCCGCCAAATTCATTCACCAATACTTTCTTTGCTTCTGTTATTCCATCGATGTAGGCATGATTACCATTGCCTTTATCGGCCAGCTTCTGCATTTTTACATCCTGGTAATTGCCCATGCCATAACCGAGCACCGTTAAGAACACGCCGCTTTTCCTTTCCTGCTCGATCAATCTTTCCATCGCATCATCGCTGCTTTCACCGACATTGAAATCTCCATCTGTACAAAGGATGACACGATTATTACCACCTTTTACAAAATTCTCATTCGCTGTTTTATAGGCCAGTTTGATCCCGGCTCCACCAGCTGTTGAACCGCCTGCCTGCAGATTATCGATCGCATCTTTGATCTTATTTTTTTCATACCCGCTTGTTGGAGCCAATACCAAACCGGCCGCTCCTGCATATACAACTATGGAAACCTTATCCTGCTCTCTTAACTGATCCACCAGCATTTTCATGGATGATTGTACCAAACCAATTCTTTCCGGTCCCTGCATCGATCCTGATACATCGATCAGGAAAGTAAGATTGGAAGCAGGAAGGTTCTGTGTTGGAATCTTTTTACCCTGCAAACCGATCAGGACAAGTTTATTATTCTTATTCCATGGGCAATCGGATATTTCAGTGTTGATAGAGAAGGGATCCTTGTTCGTGGGCTGAGGATATTCATAATGAAAATAGTTCACCATCTCCTCGATCCTGATGGCACCGGCTGGCGGCAACTGGCCCTGGTTCAGGAATCTTCTCATATTACTGTATGAAGCCGCATCTACATCAATCGAAAAAGTAGAAAGAGGATTATCTTCTGTTCTTAAAAACCTATTCTCGGTGATATGATCATAACCTTCTCATTCATAAGCATAATAATCATTGACTCCATCTCCGTCTTTATCGATATAGCCTTTCGTACTTACATATATACCGGGTACCCTGCCACTGATAGGAGAACCATTCATGGTAGCATTGCTATATCCCATGTCCATTCTGCGCTTTGTTTGCCCATAACCAGTAACAACTACTTCTGTTGTTGTGACAACAACTGTTTTGAGGGAAATATTGATAGTGTTACGACCATTTAGTTTTACCTCCTGTGTTTCATAACCTACACTTGAAAACACCAATACACTATTTGCACCGGCAGCAACGATCTTGTAAACACCATTGTTATCTGAAGTAACTCCTGTACGGGTACCCTTGACAATAACTGTGACGGCAGAAACAGGTGAACCTTTATCATCAGTGATCGTTCCGGAAACTGTAAAGGATGTTACAGGGCGAAATGCCAGCATCATTAAAATGACCGGCACGATCATCACAAAAATTTTCTTCATAAAATCTGTTTTGCCTTTGATGCTTTCATTTTAGCAATTGCATAATAGGCCTTACCATATTATTTGCTAATTTTATCGCTGTGTCTTTTATTCGTAACATATCTCACACTTCACTAACCGATAAAGAACTGGTGGCTTTATATAAGCAATCAGGCGACATGGCCGTACTGGGAGAACTCTACCAGCGGTACATGGACCTCGTGTATGGTGTATGTCTTAAATATTATAAAGAACCCGAAACGGCCAAGGATAGTGTGATGCAGATCTTCGAAGAACTGGTATCAAAATTGAAAAGACATGATGTGGATAATTTCAAGGGATGGCTGCACCAGGTGGCCAAGAATCACTGCCTGATGCAATTACGGACGCCCAAAAACCTTAAAACGGTGGAATTCAAAACGGAACTTGTGCAATCGGAGGAAAATGTGCATCTGAATGGCGTGTTGGAGAAAGAGGAGAATTTCAAGAAGTTAGAGCTCTGCCTGGGCAGCCTGACCACCGAACAAAGAGAGGCGATAAAGCTCTTTTATCTTGACGGGAAATGCTATAACGAAATAGCCGAAATAACCGGGCAGGATTGGAACCAGGTAAGAAGCTTTATCCAGAACGGGCGGCGGAACCTGAAGATATGTATGGAAAAGGCAGAGTCTGGAGTTAAGAGCCGGGAGCCGGGGGTTTGAGACGAAAAAAATTAGAACTTTGGAATTATAAATGGCAACAGGTAACAACATAAAAAGTTTTTCAGCCGCTGATATCGAAAGATATCACAAGGGAATGCTTTCTGCGAAAGAAAGACATGACCTGGAAAAAGCAGCACTCGACGATCCTTTCCTGGCGGATGCGCTGGAAGGATATACCGTTGCCGGGCAGGATGCACAAAAACATCTCGCCGATCTCAGAACCAGGCTTACTCAAAAAGTAGATGGAGCTACAGTAATTCCGATAAACGAAGAGAAAAAGAAAAGAGCTGTTCCCTGGTTACGGGTAGCTGCATTGGTGATCGTCCTTGCAGGCGCTGCGCTTTTGGCCAACCAGTTTGTTTTTAATAATAAGAAGAAAGGAGATATTGCCGAAGCCCCGAAAACGAAAGAAGAGGATATCAAATCACCTGATACTACCACCACGTCTAATGTTGTCACAACTACACCAGGAACAAAAGACGGCCCTGCGCCGGTCATTAAAGAAGATGGTAAAGGAACAAAGCTTGAACAGGAAGTAGCAACCGGAGAAGTTACCCGAAAGAATCCTGAAAGTGACCTATCAAAAACATCCACCGATGGATTGGAAAGAACAGTGCCAGTAGTTACTACTAATAATAATCCCTCAGGTGGCGTCATTACCAATCCCCCTGCGGGCACGGCCGGTGCAGATACGAAACTAAAAGTACCTGATGCCGTAAAAGAAAAGACAAAAGATATTGCGACTGCTGATAAAAAACAGGCCAATAAGGATGCAGATGGAGTAATGGATAGATTCGATGATTTCATCCAGCAAAAAAGAAATGAAACGGCAAGCACCACCCGCCGGGCAGCCAATGAGGATTTTGGAAAAGGATTTACGAACAATACCAATACTTTCCGTGGCCGTGTCACCGATGCGAATAATATAGGTGTACCTTTTGCCAATGTAACCAATACCCAGGATAATAATGCAGGTGCCGGTACCTATACCGATGCTAAAGGTTATTTCAATCTTACCTATCCTGATTCAGTACTGAGCGTACAGGTAAGATCGATAGGTTTTGAAAATACCAATGTGCAGTTGAGAAATGCAGTGCCCAATAACCAGGTGGTATTGCAGGATGACAGGAAAACTTTATCGGAAGTAGTGATCAGCAATCAAAAACCCAATGCCGAACTCAGGAACCGCAACCAGGCCATGAATGTAACACTGGAAGAACCCGAGCCTGCCGATGGATGGGATAATTATGACGCCTATCTCGCCAACAACCTGAATGCTCCCGAAGAAATAAAAACAAAACAAAATACCGGCGGGCAGGTACAGGTATCATTTGAAGTGAATAAAGAAGGCGAACCTGTCAATATCAAAATAGAGAAATCACTTTGCAGTAAATGCGATAAAGAAGCGATCCGCCTTATCAAAGAAGGTCCAAAATGGAAACGCAATGCCAATAAAAAAGGCAGAACAACTGTAACGATCAATTTTTAATATTCGTTTTGACTCCTGGCTCCTAACTCCCGACTACTAACCCTTTTCCCTATCTTCGTTTTCCAAAAAAAAATTCATCATGAGAAAACTATTGCTTGCCGCCATGGCTGTATTTATTTTACACTCAGCGGATGCTCAAACACTCACCACACCGCAGCCAAGTCCCACACAAACCATCAAACAGAATTTTGGATTGTCCAATATTGAATTATCGTATTCACGTCCCGGCATCAAAGGAAGAAAGATCTTCGGCGATCTCGTTCCTTTTGGAAAAGTATGGCGTACGGGTGCCAATAATGCTACAACCCTCACTTTTGCCGACGATGTAACTATCGGCAATACCAAAGTGAAAGCAGGCAAATATGGCCTGGTTACGATCCCTGAAAAGAAAAACTGGACCATCATCATCACCAAACAACTTGATGTAACAAGCCCCGGCGCTTACAAACAAGACCAGGATGTGGTGAGAGTAGAAGCCAATACCATGAGCATGGATGAAAGCATGGAAACATTCACGATGCAATTTGCCAATGTAAAACCTACCAGTTGTGAACTGCATATCATGTGGGATAAAACGGCGGTATCACTTCCTATCACTACCGATGTAGAAACAAAAGTAATGGGCCAGATCGACCAGTTGATGAATAAAGACAACCGCCCTTATTATAATGCAGCTTTATATTATATGGAGAACGGCAAAGATCTGAACCAGGCATTGGCATGGTTTGATAAAGCCGTTGAAATGCAGCCGGATGCCTATTGGGTTCATCACCAGCGGGCTAATTGCCTGGCCAAATTGGGAAAAAAAGATGAAGCAAAAGCGGCCGCTGAAAAATCAAAAACACTAGCTGCTGCTGCAAAACCACCTAATGATGATTATGTGAAGCTGAATGAAAAATTGATCGCCGAATTGGATAAATAATTTTCGGTCTGGCGCTGAAGCGGTCGGGACGCTGAAGCGGCCTGAACGATAAAAGATCCGGTCATTGTTGGCCGGATCTTTTTTATGTAAAGCATCAGGTTGCTGCAGCGTCCCGATGCTTTTTGCGATAGACAAAGAGATGAATGATCAATGCTACCAGTACCACTCCTATCGCACCGATCGCATTTAACCAGAGAAAGCCTACACTATTCACTCTTTTCATAAACCGGTCTATAGATGCTCCAGCATCACCGGTAATATCATATAAGAACCCGATGCGGTGCATTCTCATCCAAAGAGTAGACAGCAGGATGAATATCTCCACGATCACGGCACTCCAGAAGGTCGCATTGCCTTTTATTGATCTAAAATAAAAAGCAATGATGAATACACCCAGTATCACTCCATAAAATAAGGAGCCGAGAATATTCACTGCTTCGATCAGGCTGTTGCCGATATCATACGCAAACATGGCCACAATGATCGAAAACACACCCCATCCGAACGTGTACCATCGGGAGATCTTGTAATCATTCTCAGCCGATCCTTTCTTTTTGCTGAAACGTTTATGAAAATCCACCACCGTACAGGAAGCCAGCGAATTCAATGCGGCCGCTATACTTCCCCAGGAGGCGAGGAAAATAATAGCGATAAGCAGGCCCACCAATCCCACCGGCAAATAATCTACTACAAAGCGGAGAAAAATATAGTTGGTATCATTATTATCTCCCCCGTTCTTTTTTATCAACGATTTTACTTCTGTGCGGATGCTATCAGTGCTTTGCTGCAATAATTTCAATTGACCCAGTGCCGCTTCATCTTTAGTAGTAGCATAGGCAGAAAGTAAAATATCCTTTTCCGCCTGCACCATCCCCATTCGTTGCTGAAGTGTATCCAGTGAGCCTTTATATTGCGAGGATTCAAGTCGTACCAATTCTTTTTGATTAAAAAAGACCGGCGCTTTATTGAATTGATAAAAAGTGAATACCAGCACACCGATCAGCAGGATGGAGAACTGCATCGGCACTTTTACAAAACCATTCATTAAAAGCCCCATGCGGCTTTCTTTGGTGGATCTTGCGGTCAGGTATCTTCCTACCTGGCTCTGGTCCGTTCCGAAATAAGATAAGGCAAGAAAAAAACCACCGATAACACCACTGATGATATTATAACGATCGCTCCAGTCGAAGGATCCATCCTTTCGTTGCCCGCTGGTGATCACATTCAATTTACCCAACCGGCCGCTTACATCCAATGCATCACTGAAACCGACATTCTTGGGAAGATGATGCACAACATAATAACCGGCCAGGAACATACCTGCAAAAATGATGATGAGTTGTAACTGCTGTGTATAGGCCACGGCTTTAGCGCCGCCTGTTACGGTATAGATGATCAGTAATCCTCCCATTAAAACATTGGTGAGATAAATATCCCATCCCAATAAAGAAGAAAGAATGATCGAGGGAGCGAATATGCTGATACCGGTCGAAAGTCCTCTTTGCAATAAGAAAAGAGAAGAGGTGAGTGTTCTCGTTTTGACATCAAATCTTTTTTCCAGGAATTCATAGGCCGTATAAACTTTCAGTTTATTGAAAAGGGGGACGAAAGTGATACAGATGACGACCATCGCCAATGGTAATCCAAAATAATATTGCACGAACCGCATCCCATCGGTATAGGCTTGACCGGGTGCCGATAAAAAGGTAATGGCGCTGGCTTGCGTACCCATGATGCTTAATAACACGAGCCACCAGGGCATACTGCGGTTGGAAAGAAAATAGCCATCCAGGTTATGCGTGGTACGGCTTTTATACAAACCATACGCAATGATGGCAAGCAGGGTGACAGCCAGTACTATCCAGTCGAGTTGACTCATGCAAACCTTTTGGTGACTAAATAAAATAAGATGATGAGAACGACCAGGAAGAGAATTACCAGTGCATACCAGAAATTCCAGTTTTTGAATAAAGGCGCATTATCGTTATTATGGTCCTGCATATTTATTTCCTGTTGGTACGCAACCAACCAGTAAAAACAATGACAACACCGAGTACCAACCCTATCAATATCCCGATCCTTATTTTTTTGATCAGCATACCAAGCGCCAATCCAATAAGGATCGCAAAAATAAAAGACATCTCTCCTCTTCTTGTATCTGGCTTTCGTTCTTCAGTCATATGAACCAATTTGAAGATTTGGAGATTTGGAAATGAGTACCGCCATCTTCAAATCTCCAAACCATATCATTTCCAAATCAAAATCCTTTTTTCTTATTCAGCGCAATGATATTCGCCAGCAAACGATATGCTCCGGGAACACCAGCCGGTAATTCACGAAAGAATACAAGACCAGTATACGTGAACCAGCCTTTCCCGTATTTTGTTACCAATAAGCTCCCGTCATCCGATTTTTCACCCGGATCGTTCATACTGATCAGCTTTTCATATTTACCCGATGTATCGATACCATGATAGATACTTCTTTCCTGTATCCATCCTTTGAAATCATCATCCGTTATTTTATTCGGGAAATTAAAAACAGGATGCTCGGGTTTAAGTATCGTGACGGTTGCATTCTCATCCGTTACCCTGTTGCGGCTGATCGTAAGATTATAAGGATCGATCTTGGCTCTTACCGGACCGATATTATTACTCGTATTGTATTGAACGATCAAATTACCGCCGTCATTTACATACTTCATTAATTTATCGTAATGCTTGTTCATCCATTCGTTGGTATTATAAGCCCGCACTCCCGTGATGATCGCATCGAAGCGGTCCAGGTTATTTCTGGAAAGTTCTTTATCGGTCAGCAATGTCACTTCATAACCCATTTGCTCCAATGCTTCGGGCACTTTATCACCGGCGCCGACGATATAGCCGATCTTTTTGTTGTAGGTTATTAATGATATCTGTACAAGATTTGTCCGCGCCTCTTTAAAATAATTAATGAACGGGATATGATCATAAGAAATACTTTTCCGGGTTCCCGCAAATAAACCTTTATCTCCCATTTTTAGATCAAGCGTAGCCGGTTCTTTTAAACTTACACCAGGTTGTTTTGGTTTAAGAACGGGCGATACATAGTTAGAAGCGTTATTCCCCCAGGTCCCGTACTGAAAATTATCTTTATCCGCAAGCCATTTATCTGAATGATTGACATGGAAGTAATAAAGTGTTGAATCCCTCAGGTTTCTTTTGAAATGTACTTGTACTTTAACAGCGCTATCGTTAATGGAAAAATTATTATCCTCGGCAAAATCAAATTCCACACCCGGGATCACAACCAGCGGCTCATATAATTCGCCCTTCACAGGATCAGTGAATTTATATTTGACCGGTTTCCAGTAACCGATCTCTTCTCCTTCTATTTTAAAAACAGCTCTCATCATGATAACAGGCGCCACATCAGGATTACCGATCAATTGCTGGTCTTTTACATTGAAGTAACCTTCTTCCATTTTATTCGCTAACCAATAAGGTTGCGTGATGGAAGAACCCGGGTTGACATATATCGTCTTTGAAAAATTGAAGTTCCTGTTCTTGGCAAGCAACTTGTCAAAGCTGCTGTCAAAGGATTCGCTTGTCATTATTTTCACAGATGCAAGTGATGCATTCACACCAAGACGGTTGTTAAATGAAAAATTGATCCGCACAGAATCTCCCAGTACTGCGATCTGTTGGGTCGTTGTTGCATCGGTGAAAAGACCGCTGCATTGCTCGATCAATTCCATTGTTTCTGACAACTTTTTGTTCTTCCAATAACTATCAGGCATCGCCCTGAGTTTTTTATATAATTCTACCAATCCTTTCACTGACTTTTCAGGATGTAAAAAATCAAATGAAGCGGAAAGATCATTCACCATTTTTTCGATCACTTCTCCACCATTCACTCTTCCCCATGTCATATTCACGCCATCCATCAGGTCTTCAGCGGGCGAACTGCCGCCTGTTGTTTTAAAATATTCGATCGCCTCTCCCCTTGTGGCAGCTGCGCCAAAACCCTGGCTTTTATGATTGCTGCGGCTCAATGCGGAAATCTCGCCATAACTTTTTCCCAATAATGGATTATAACCGCCGACATCAAAATGAAACTGGTCATTACTTTGTGTATTGGTGCCGCCAAAATTGAACGTGTTCCATAAAATTCTTTTGGCCTGCCATACAGGTACATATTTCAATTGTTCGGGGAAACGATTGGGATCAGCTGCGGCAGTAAAAGCTTCATTGGCCAATATAGCCGAAGCGGTATGATGACCATGACCCCCTTCACCCGTTGTAGGGAATCTTGTAATGATAACATCCGGCTGGAATTTCCTGATCACCCAAACCACATCACTCAATATTTTTTCCCGGTCCCATTTTGTAAAAGTTTCTTCCGGGCCTTTTGAAAACCCAAAATCATACGCTCTTGAAAAGAATTGTTCGCCACCATCTACTCTTCGTGCGGCTAACAATTCCTGTGTTCTTATCAATCCTAATTCAATTCCCTGTTCATCACCGATAAGGTTCTGACCACCGTCTCCTCTCGTCAGGGATAGATAACCGGTGCGATACAATTTGTCTTTGGATAAATAAGCGATCAGCCTTGTATTCTCATCATCAGGATGTGCCGCTATATAGAGAACAGAACCGAGCACATTCAGTTTACGCAGCGCCTGGTACATTTCAGCAGAGGTCCAGCTGGGAGGAGCTTGAGAAAAGGAACAAGGAACAAGGCACAAGATACAAGCGACGAAGACCAATAATTTTCGCAGCATTTGATAAAAATTATCCCCGAATATAACTGAACTTATTTTGATGGAAAATCCTCTTATCCTTTTTAAGATAATAAAAAAGGGCTGCCGAACAGCCCCTAAGTTAAATGTGTCAGATGCTCTGCGAGACGTCAGACACAGTAAGACGTCTGCCCAATAGCGATCATTTGATATATAATACACCTCTTCCGCCATAATAATTTAAGCGGGTAGTTGGTGTGGAGTAACCCCTGTAAGCTAACGCCAATGAAAATGGCGAATGGGCGTATGATCCTCCTTTTGTTACAATGCCCGCACTTGCGGTAACCTCGCAAGCTCCCGAACAGGTATTGGTAACACCGCTGCTATTATTTCCTTCAAGGCCTGGCCATGCTCCTCCATCGTTGAGATCATAAGGAGGCACAGGAGGTATTGGAAGTTGTGCATTACCGAGCGAGGAAATGGTACCATTTCCGTTGGGAAGATTGCGGCAAGATCTTCCTGCTACCGTTCCGACGCTTATAACATACTCCATAACATTACCGCTCATTTCCATGACACCATAAAAACTGGCGCCGCTCGTAACCCGGTTAGAACTGCCTGTTGCAAATATTCCACTGCGCATCGGTCCCGAGGGAGAGTTATTGAAACAACTGCCGTTACCGAGGCTCGGTGAAGCATTGCTGGCGGTTTCGGAACTTGTGAAGGGCGTACTCAAAGTATAAGCAGAATTAAAAATAGTATTGGTGCCCCAGGCATACTCGCCCAATATAGCGGGTTGAGATCCTGCTGAAGTATTGCCACGGCAAATACGTTCAAACTGGAATTCGCTCATGGGTGCCAATCCGCTCCAGTCAAGAAAAGCTGCCACGTCCGGCCATGTTAAAAAGCCGCAGGCCAACCATTCTCCATCTGCCGCTTCATCATACACATTATTGCCACTTGCATCACAACCATACACGGCAGGTGTGGTATTGGCGATGCCACTTGTTTTGATCTCTATATAATTCCTGTTCGTACCTGAGGTTGTCAACGCACCGGTACCTATCGCAGAATTTGGAGCATTTAAACTGCGGGTATCCTGCTGGTCATAGCTTAGTGTATTCAGAAAATCGCGGTATGCTGCCTGTGTGATCTCGTATTTCATACACCAGATAGCTTTCATGGTGGGAAAAGGATCCAGCGAACCAAGGGGATTGGTGGTTTGAATAGTATCATTGCTGTATATATACATACCATCGGTTTCCAGTTCAGCATCATCATAACTATTGGCATCGCATTTCATGGGCAATACGGAGGTGTTGGTAGCTGTATTATCTGTATAATGAAACGCATTGAATGATTCTGATACGCCATCGCCATCTCCAAAAAAAGTACGGGTAAGGGTGGGAGCCGGTATAAATACCATTTCAATAGCAAAACCTTTCAGGTCGATATCATACGGCAATGTATTGATCACTCCGAGTTTAATATTGACAACTGAAACCGAACCAATGCCAAGATTTGTCGGTTCCCTGTAGATCATAGCGCCTGCTTTGAGAAAATCTGTTGTTTGGTATACATCAAAATTTGCGGGGATCACATTATTGGACCCGGTCATCGTGATATGTTTCCAATCTCCGCCGGGCTGTTTGTATTTAAAGAAAACCCAAACACCATCATAGTTAGACGGGCCCACGTTCACACGCCAGCTGTTATCCCAGCTCAGGTCGAATTTGACCTGGATATTACCCGGTCCATTATTTACAATGGATACATTCGTTATCTGGATATTATTGGCATAGCTATGATATGCCGGAAACAGGCAGATCATCAGTAAGTAAATAAGCTTTTTCATGTTGGTTTATCTTTTTTTGATCAAACAATTTATTATTGAATGGATGACACAGTAAGTTTTTTGCCTGTCATGATAGTAAGTTTCGAACCGGGTGAAAGCGTTTGGACCACATTCAATGTACAGGTGCCCGAAGGGTCGATCTTTATTTCGTAGCCGGACGGCAAAAGCGCAGGTGGAACCAACCCGTCCTGCCAGTTAGCCGGAACATCCCAATTGCCGTTACCAATGAAAATATATACAACAGACGGGGTGAAGAAAGATGCCCAACCATCATTGGTTCCGCCATTATAAATGCCCGGTAACAAATTCTGACCTGCGAAAGTTCTCATATCGAACCCGTCATTACTACCACCGAGATAAATATTGGGCAATGCATTTTGATTCAATACGTCGGACAAATGAAATCCATCGTTGATACCGCCTGTATAGATAAGTGGTAAAGCATTTTGATTGATGACAGTATTCAAATGGAAACCATCATTGATGCCGCCTGTGTAGATAAGCGGTAAAGCATTTTGATTGATAACAGTATTCAAATGGAAACCATCATCATTACCTCCTGTATAGATCCCGGGAAGAGGGTTTTGATCATTGACAGTGTTTAGATGAAACCCATCGTTGATACCACCTGTATAGATAGCAGGCAAAGGGTTTTGATTGTTTACCGTATTGAGATGATATCCATCATCGCTGCCTCCTCTGTATATATCCGGCAGATCGTTTTGTGCGGTCACCATCCATGCATGCAGGATGATCGTTATGAACAGCAGCAGTTTTCTCACAAGCTAAATGTAGAGAAAGCAGCTATTTACAGGTATTTCTATTTATCCGTCTGTTGTTCTCATTGAGTAGATGGTAAAAAAAGGTCCCGCTTGCGCAGGACCATTATTCGCTGATCTTTTTATCAATTAGTTTTTCTTGGCGGATTTATCATCGCCACCAACTTTTTTACCTAACTGTTCCAGCAATTGCAATCCCAGCAATCCACTGATACCGCCATTAGCGCTGTCGCCATTTCCACCGATCAATACATCCGGCATGATCTTCACTTTTTCCGCCGCGATCGATTCGATCACTTTTAATTGCGTGAAATTATCACCACCCATTGCTTCGACTGATAATTTATACGATTCCGCATTGGATTTACCGATCGCAAGGATCTTTTCAGCTTCGGCTTTACCGGTCAATGAGATCTGTTCAGCATTTGCTTTGGCCAGCAATTCGATCTTTTCTGATTCTGCTTTCGCCAGCAATCTTACTTTCTCCGCTTCACCCGTCGCCATTAAACGCATACGGTCACCTTCGGCATTCGCCTGCAGGCGTACACTGTTGGCATCACCCGTTGCCTTTTTCACAGAAGCATCGGCAATACGTTCAGCGATCAAAACACCCTGGTCGGCTTTTACAATTTCTTTTTGCATATCGGCGATCGCCGTTTCTTTTTCGAGTGTTTGTCTTGTTTCCTGCGCCTTCTTCTCTGTATCATACGTGATCTTCTGTTCTTCGGCCAGTTTACGGTCGGTCAATGTTTTCATCAAACTTTCCGGCGGTACGATATCACCGATCAGCGTATCCACACCGTATACGTTGTATTGTTCCAATACATGACCGATATGTTCTTTCGCAGATTGTTGTCTTTCCTTTCTTGTTCCAAGGAATGCGATCACATCGCTATCCTGTGCACTGTTACGGAAATAGTTACCGATCGTGGGCTCTAATACCTGGCTTACCAGATTGTTCATATTACCAAAGCGTGCAATTACTTTCGGCGCTTCGGTAGTTGGAATGTGAATGATCTGTGATACGTCGAGATTGAAAGGGAAACCATCCTTACTACGAACAGTAATGGTAGAAAGATTCTTATCCAGTTGATGCGACTCGCTCCTGGCGCTTGCCCAGTTCAATACAAGGTTGGTAGTAGGAACCAATTCAACTTTCATGATATAGGGATTCACAGGGTATTTACCGGGACCTAATGGTTCGGCCCATACACCTTTGAAACCTTTTGCAACGATATTACCATGTTTGAACTCCACACCACTGAGGTCCTTTCCTTCATCACCCACATAGCTGATAACAACACCCACATGACCGATGGGTATCTCCAGCATTTTCACCATTTCTAATTTGGCAAACCATGGGTTTAAGAAATAAGAACCTGCGAGGATCACTTGCTCCTGCAATCCTTTAAGACCTTCGGCATTCAAAAATTTATCAACGTCCTGGAATTTATTATGTCCTTCAATGATCTTACCGGCGATCTGTCCTTCTTCCAGCGGCTTACCTTCCAATGTGGTAACAACACCTACTGCATTGTCCGGTATATAGGTCATATCGGTCAGTTCCAGTTCGAACAATAAAGTATTGATACGATAAGAACCCGGAGCAATGATCGCTGTCTGGCGACCCTTACGTCCACCGTTGGCCAAAAAGGCTGCTGCATCCTGGAATGAATCGCAGTCTACTTTTCTTCCCAGTATACGACCTGTCTCCAGTTCAGCACCGTCTTTTGCCAGTATCAAACCGATCTTACCGGTTGGTATAACGATGAATGGCTGGAAGGTGATAGAATATTGCCAGATCCATTTCCAGAAGTAAACACCGGGAGGCAGCGTTTGTGCCTGGAAACCGGCTTCTCCTTTGGTGGCAATGATGCGCCCTTCGGGTAATTCCTGCTGACCAAAGAGTACGAATTTTTTAGTGACGAGACCGATCTTGTCTTCCGGAACGATCACCAATCCGAAGAAGACACGCAAAATGAATTTGTAAAACAATAAAAGAAAAAGCGGGATACCTATGATCAGGCTCCACTTGATGATTTCTGAAGATTCCATGGTGGTATATATTATTGGTTATTGAAATTATTTTTTTTGACAGACAAGGGCTGTCTCCTGCGGAGTATTCTCCACACAAGTTTTCAACAGGAATATCCTGTCGAAGCGTTTATTGTATAGACTTAAAAAGGAGGAGAAGTATTGTAGATAGTGAACCTGATCGATGAGGGAAGACTCATACTGTAACTGTCGTAACTATCGCATTCGTCTGATTCCATTTGGAATGAATTGAGAACATAAAATTATATAAAAACAAAGTCAGCTCCGTGAAAGAAGCTGACTTTATTTATTTATCCACGTTGCAAATCAGCAACTGGTTCAACAGCAATTCATTCTTATTGGTGGAAAGAATTAACAGTTAATTCTCGATCTTGAAACCATTATCATCGGCATACTTGCGCTGCGCTTTCTGCATGTCGGTGATCACTTCATTCTTATCATTGGCCAGTTTTTGGATATTCTCCAGCTCAGCAGTACGGGCTTCATCTGTTTCAGCCTTCCCGAGTTGCTTGTATGCAGAATACATGCTTTTGATATAATCGAAGTAACGAAGCACGGCCGCCTTGAATTCGGATGCGCCTTTTGCATTCGGCAGCGGCATCTTGTTGATCTCATCTATTTTTTTCTGTACCACTTCTTCCATATGAGCACCGGCAACACCAATGCTGTCATATTGATTGTTCATGGCAAATTCCTTCACTTTTGATTCGGTAGCATTGATATCCGGTTGCAAACTTCTTTCCTTGGCTACAATATCCTGGCTGTATTTGAATCCTGATTTGGATTTACCACAGGACATTAACCCGGTAAACAATACAGCTGCAATAATTAGTTTTTTAAACATACGATTGGTTTGGTTTAATAATAGGTGCAAGATAGAGAAATTTAGTTACTGGTTACCGGTAACGGGTAACTGGCAACTTGTAATTATTGTCCCACGAGGAACACAGCATTACACAGCATCAATTTTCCATTCTCCCAAAAACTGCGGAAAATAATATTATCGGCGAGATAAGTAACGCTTCCATTTCCCATGCTCTGAACTGCAAACAATAAACCATCTTTTAGTTTTGATTGCAGGCCCGACCCAACAAATCCCGCTACCTGGTTATCTTTTTTTATTATCCCTACATTCCATCCGTTAGTCATGAATTCATAGATATTATCATCCTGTTTCAATGTAAAATAATGATCAGGATACCCGAAGGCCAATGGATGGGTATTATCCAATGTCACTTTCCAGATAGAACCCGGTGTTGTTCCCGACACAGCTTCTCTTTCTCTTTCATCATAGGTTTTTAATGCACTGTATGGATCGCTATCCTTCGTCTCTTCTGATTTTTTAGCTTTGATCCCCCATTCTGCTTTTGCCAGTTGGGCTACTGCATTCTCCATAGCGATCACTCTTCCGCCACGATTCACCCAGGCCTTGAATGCTTCCATATCTTCTTTATCACTTAAGAAACGATAATTGCCATCCGGCATGATGAGCACATCTACGTTGTTCCAGTTCATACGGTCAAGGTCAGTAACATTCACCTGTGTTATCGGGTAATCAAGTTCCTGTTCAAAGAAATGCCAGATACTTCCGGAGCCTGTTGTACCGATCGCATCTCCCGTTGCCAGTACAACCCTTGGTGCTTTTAACGGGTGCACTTTATCACTTCCAAAATCAAAACCTTTGTCTACCATCCCACTGCTAACAGGGAACAATTCCACTCCATTTGCATCGGCTACCTGTCTTACCGTCGTAAACAAATTGTTGCCCCATTTTTTATTCGCTGTTCTTAAAATGATAACAGCGCCACGATCGAATTTCTTTCCTTTTATCTCGAAGGGTTCTTCTGCATAACGAAGCAATACTCCCTTCTGTAATAATTGCCCGGCCACTTTTACAGATCTTACGCCAAGCCATGGTAACACATAACCATATTCCGTCTCCGGATTTTGCACTACGATCGTTGCTACTTTTCCACCGGTAGCTATTTTATCTTTCGATGCATAAGCGGTCAGACCATATACATAAGGAAGCGACCATGCAGTGATATCATAGGTAACGGAGTCCGACAATCTCGATCTTGGTTCGAACAATACATTTACCAATGCTGACTTAGGCTGGTAAGCGCTGATGATGAGGTCAGTTCCGGTCAACGAGAACGTCTCTTCTTTGCCATTCTCATAGTTATAACCTTTACCACTTCCCTCGCCATATCCGTACTGTATACCATTCTTATTTAAAAGATCTACCAGTTTATCGATACGCTCCGCATCCTGCGGTTTATCTTTTATCACATAAGTTTTATACTGGCCGAAGCCTGTTGTGACGGCCGTATTGAAATATTTCCTGAATTCTTTGATCAAGCGGTTTGCATTCAGCGATGATATCTCCACCGTACTCATCGAAGTAGTGAAATGATGCATCGCCCTTTCATATAACGTGAGTGTATCATTCTCATCCGTCAGCACATCCAGGCCTGCGGAAATGCCAGCCTGTTCAAAGGTCATCCCGATCGAGCCATTGTAGATCGGGTATGTATCGCCATAGGATGGATAAAACAGGTCAAAGTATTCCTTGGTAAAATACAGCCAGTTGTTTTGATCGAAATATTTTGCATTGTTCTTGCCGATCGTCGTTTGAAATTCACGTTGCCAGGGTGTGATCACTTCGTGATATGGTTCCGCCGCGGGGGCAAAATAATATTCATCGTTGATACCCTGCTCATGATAATCTACATGCACCTGCGGCATCCATTGCGAATATATTTTGATACGCTGCTGGCTTTCGATCTGTGTTTGCCAGGCCCAGTCGCGGTTCAGATCGAATGTATAATGGTTGGTCCTTCCCTGCGGCCATGGTTCCCGATGTTCTCTTGCCATCAGTTGCGGGTTCATTTTTTTTCCAACCGCTGTGTTGAACCAATTCACATAACGATCCCGTCCATCCGGGTTTATACAGGGATCGATAACAACCACCGTATTCTTTAACCACTCTTTCGTTTTAGTATTCGATGGATCAACGAGTGCATACAGGGCCAGCATGGCTGCTTCGGAGGAGGAAGGTTCATTACCATGCACATTATAACTCAGCCATACGATCGCGGGTGCATTATCTTCCTGCGGAGCAGCTTTATCTTTTGAAAGGTTGGCAAGACGAAGATTGTTCAGCCTGATCGTCTCCAGGTTCCTGATATTATCCGGTGAAGAAATAAAAGCAACTAATAAAGGTCTTCCTTCATTGGTCTCGCCGTATTGCTGCAGTTTCATTACTGAAGTTGCATTGGCCGCCACATGATTGAAATAGTTGACGATCTTCCAGTGCGGAGTAAAGCGGTCGCCGATCCTGTAACCCAAAAAATCTTCGGGCGATCTTAATTGTGCATTCGCAACAAAAAAAGAAAGCAATACTAATGACAGGGCTTGCATCTTCTTCAACATAGTAAAAATTTAAGAGGGCAATTTAAGGAATAGGCAGGAAGTCCGAAAGTCGGAAAGACAACTCGCTTTATTGTAAGATGCCTTCCGTCTTTCGGACTAGATTTTAAAGTACCTTTCAGTAAATCTTCAGCAACATGAAAAGATCCTTTCTTTTCTTATTTCTTTTGATCGCTGCCTTTTCCTGCGGACCGGGCAAGGAGAACAAAACTTCCGGGATTTCTATCGATCCTTATCAATACAACAGCCCAAAAAAGGTAATGGTACAAAATGGCGCCGTTGTATCGGCACATCCATTGGCAAGCAAGGTAGGTGTTGAAATATTAAAGATGGGTGGCAATGCGGTTGATGCCGCGATCGCTACTCAATTGGCATTAGCGGTCGTTTATCCCAATGCAGGCAATCTGGGTGGCGGTGGTTTTACCGTAGCAAGATTTGCCGATGGAAAAGAAATTACACTGGATTACCGTGAGATGGCGCCGGGTAAAGCGCACCGTGATATGTATATCGATAAGGATGGAACAGCAAGAACGGATAAAAGCCAGGATGGACATTTGGCCAGCGGTGTTCCCGGAACCGTGGCAGGAATATTTGCAGAACATCACTATGCAAAACTTTCATTCGACAAACTCATACAACCGGCGATCGACCTGGCAGAAAAAGGATTTGTTATTTCAGAAAGAGAAGCAAGATCATTCAACAGTTTGCAGGCAGATCTTAAACAGTTCAATACCGTGATGCCGGTATTCGTAAAAGATAAATGGAAAGCGGGCGATACATTGGTGCAAACAGATCTTGCGAATACATTGAAAAGAATCAAAGATAATGGCGCTGCCGGTTTTTACGAAGGAGAAACAGCCAGGCTCATCGTGGAAGAAATGAAAAGAGGCGGCGGTATCGTTTCCTATGATGATCTGAAAAATTACAAGGCCAAGGCCAGAGAACCCCATTCATTCACCTACAAAGGATATAAGATCATCGGCATGCCCATGCCGAGCAGCGGTGGCTTGCTATTGCACCAGATGATGAAGATGATCGAAGACAGGGATATTGGTAAAATGGGTTTTCAATCTGTACAGGCGGTACAATTAATGACCGAAGTGGAACGCCGTGCTTTTGCTGACCGCGGAGAATATATGGGCGATGCAGATTTTTATAAAGTACCGGTTGATATGCTCACCAACGATGTATACCTGCAGGAAAGGATGAAGAATTACAACCCGGCCAAAGCCACTCCAAGTTCCTCGATACGACCCGGCAGTTTATTGAGAACAGAAAGTGAACAGACCACACATTTAAGTGTGATCGATAAAGACGGCAATGCAGTAGCCATAACGACCACGCTCAATAATTCTTATGGCAGTCGCACCGTTGTTGGCGGCGCCGGTTTTTTCCTGAATGACGAGATGGATGATTTTAGTATCAAACCCGGAGTACCGAATATGTATGGCGCCATTGGTGGTGAAGCCAATTCGATCAAAGCAGGAAAAAGAATGCTGAGTTCGATGACACCGACGATCGTATTAAAAGATAATAAACCGTTCTTAGTGGTGGGTACACCCGGAGGCACCACCATTCCTACTTCTGTTTTTCAAACACTGGTCAATATCATCGAATTTGGCATGAGTACGGAAGATGCAGTATGGAAACCAAAATTCCATCACCAGTGGTTGCCGGATACACTGGAAATTGAAAAAGGATTTTTGGCCGAAACAAAGAATGCATTGGAAAGAATGGGCTATGCTACGCATGAAAGAAGCGGTATCGGCAGAACAGAAGTGATAAAGGTCATCAATAAAAAAGACGAAAGATGGTTTGAAGCCGTAGCGGATAAAAGAGGTGATGATGCGGCGGAAGGATATTGAAGAGGCAACAACTAATAGATGATAACTGATAGTTTTGAAAGAATAATTATCAGCTATCATCTATCAACTATCATCTAATAATTATGAACTCACTTGGCAAAGAATATTTAACGACGGTCATCCGGAGATTGAAATATTATAAAGATCTGGCTGAAAAAACATTCGAGCAACTGGATGAAAAGCAAATGCATTATCGCCCGAACGAGGAGTCGAATAGTGTGGCGATCATCGTTCAGCATATGGCGGGCAATATGCTCAGCCGGTTCACCCATTTTTTAACGGAAGATGGCGAAAAAGAATGGCGCCAACGGGATGATGAATTCGAGATCCATGATTATTCAAAGCAACAGATCATCGATCTGTGGAATAAAGGATGGCAATGTGTGTTCGATGCATTGAGCTCATTGCAGGAAGATGATCTTATCAAAACAATTCATATACGCCGGGAAGAATTGACGGTGGTGGATGCCATCAACCGGCAACTGGCGCATTATCCTCATCATATCGGTCAAATATTATTTATTGGCAAAATGCTCAAAGGCGATCAATGGAAGAACTTGTCCATTCCCAAAGGACAATCGAAGGCCTATAACCAGGGCAATGAGGTGAAGGACCCGGCGAAGAAGTATTGATCTTTTTCCCGCAGATGGCGCAGATTCCCCGCAGATTATCGCTGATTTTCACCTCTGACTAGCTATGAGTCTTTCTACTTTCAGCAAAATTATTTTATGCATGAAAATGATATTTCATTTCTGGTAAGAAAAGTGGTTTTCAAAGTATATAATAATCTTGGGCCGGGCTTATTTGAATCTGTTTATGTGACGGCATTATGCTATGAACTTCAACAAGAAGGTTTGACAATCAAAACCGAAATACCAATACAGATGGTTTATGAAGGTATAAAGTTTGAAGCAGGATTCAGAGTTGATATAATTGTTAATGAAAAAGTCATTATTGAAGTGAAGTCAGTTGAAAATATCGCAGAAGTTCATCATAAACAATTATTGACTTATTTAAAACTGTCCGGGTTAAAACTCGGATTACTTGTAAACTTTAATTCTTCGAATATTGCATCGGCAATTTTCAGAAAAGTGAATGGCTTATAGATTTTGCCCGCATATAGAATCAGCGCTGTCTGCGTGTATTCAATCTGCGGGATCAGCGGGAAACATATTGTCTTGCATTCCCCGATTTTAATAGCTACTTTTGGCGGCTTATACCACTTCATGAAAGCTTCTTTAATTACAGCCGCTCTCCTCCTATCATTCATAGCCAACAGCCAGGTAGAAGTGGGTCTTTTTGCCGGGCCACAGGCGACCTCTGCCAGCTATAAGGTCTTTGGCAAAAAACAAAAAAGCGATTACAAATACGGTGTCATGGCCGGTGTAAACCTGAAAGCGCCATTTGACAAGAATCTTTTTTTTACCCCGGCTATTTATTACAGCATGAAGGGATACAAAGTTGCTTTTACACAATTTGCTTACCCGCCGGATACAGCTGCCAAAGACAATAATACAACGATACATACGATCGAACTGGCCGCATTGCTGCAATATGATCTTGGCCAGGGGCCCGGTCATGCATTCATCAAGCTTGGACCAACGCTCGACTTTCATTTATTCGGCAAAGAAAAATTCAACCTGAAGAATGGAACGGCTGTTGACCGCAATATGAAATTCAGCTTTGACGGTGATTATGGCTATGTCGGGGCCAATTTGTTGCTACAATTCGGATATGAGACCGGCAGTGGTTTTTTCATCTTTGGCCAATATACACATGGAGTCGGAAGTATCAGCAATGCCGAAGGTGGTCCCCGCATTTTCCACCGGGCTTTTGGCCTTTCTTTTGGCAAATACCTGAACAGGAAAAAGATCGTTATTGATACACGAAACAAAGAATAAAGTTGTAGGGGTTCAAACCTTTCAACCTCCAATAAAAAGTGAAAACTAAGGTCTAATCTCTCCCCTGCACAATCTTTGCTCCTATTTCGCCGTCCACACCATCCATACATTAATTGGTATTGAATTTGCCCATAGGCAGCGATTAAACTACTTTTACACTACAAACCACTGAGCCTGAAGAGATTTAAAAAGATACTGCTCTGGTTCTTCCTCAGCTTGCTATTCCTTATAGTGGCGGCGTATATATTTATACAAACTCCCTTCGGTCAAAACTGGATCGCCCGCCAGGTCACCAAACGTCTCAGCCGCGATCTTCAAACCAAGGTCAGCATCAAACATGTCGACTTCTCCCTGTTCAATCGCATGCACCTCGAAGGTGTTTTGATCGAGGACCAAAAAGGCGACACCCTGATGTATGCCGGCGATGTAAAATTGCGGATCACCGATTGGTTCTTCTTTAAAAAGAATGTCGACCTGAAATATATCGGGCTCGAGAATGCTATCATCAAATTCCAGCGCAGCGATTCTGTTTGGCGGCAACAATTCTTCCTTGATTATTTTGCTTCTTCTCCAACCAAGTCCCCGAAAAAGAAAGCCGGTATTCATTTCAGTTTGAAAAAGGTGGAGATGAAGAATGTGACCTTTGTCAAAAGAGATGGATGGCTCGGTCAGGATATGATCGCTCATGTAGGCGAAATGAATATGGACGCCGATAAACTGAGTTTGTCGGGAAATACATACGAGATCAATTCACTGCTCTTAAAAGATCCTGTTGTTACACTGAATAGTTATACCCGTACAAAACCGGTCGACTCCTTGCAGGATATCGGGAAAGAGATCATCAAAGCGATCTCCTGGAATAATTCGATGACGTTCAAGATCGGCGATCTTACGATCATCAATGGAACATTCCGCGATGATAAACAGACCAACCGCCCTGCCTTCTCTTATTTTGATGGCAAGCATGTTTTATTCACGAATATCAATGCCAAACTCAGCAATTCAATTTTTGTAGGTGATACCGTTTTTTCCAAGCTGCAATTATCTGCTAAAGAAAGAAGCGGTGTGGAAATAAAGAAGATGACCGCCGACCTGAAGATGACACCGCAGGAAATGGCCTTTAATAATATGGAGCTGCAAACCAATCGCAGTATCATCCGGAATTATTTTTCCATGTCGTATGACGATATGAGCGATATGGGTGATTTTATCCATAAAGTAAAAATGGCGGCGGTGCTGGATGATTCTTATGTGGACAGTGATGATATTGCTTTCTTCGCCCCTTCGCTTAAAACATGGAAAAAGAAGATCACTATCCAGGGAAAAGTAAGAGGAACCGTAGATCAATTGAATGGAAGGGATATGCTGGTACAGGCCGGCAACAGCACTGTATTGAATGGTGATATCAGCCTGACCGGTTTACCGGATATCAACCGGACGTTTATTGATTTCAAAGCAAATGATTTCAGGACAACTTACGGTGATGCGGTGACGATCGTTCCCGCTATGAGAAAAGTAACGACACCCGATCTGAAAAAGATACAGTATGTCAACTTCCGCGGCAACTTCACGGGTTTTATCCGTGACTTTGTTACGTTCGGAACCATTCAAACCAATCTCGGTACGGTTGTTACGGACATCAATATGAAATTACCGAAAGGACATGAAGCGGTTTATTCCGGTAATATCGCTACGACCAATTTCAGGCTCGGAGAATTTTTAGGTGATAAAAATATCGGCGCTGTTTCTTTAACAGCTAAAGTGCAGGGCACCGGCTTCAGTGAAAAGACCCGCAATACAATGATCGATGGTACGATCCGTTTTGTTGATTACAAGGATTACCGTTATCAAAATATCGGCATCAAAGGAAGGCTCGACAAAAAATTATTCGAAGGTGTTGCTTCGATCAGGGATGATAATGCAGATATTGACCTGAATGGTAAGATCGATTTCAATAATAAGACACCGGTATTCAAACTGGTGGCAAATGTATCGCGGAGCAATTTGCAGAACCTGAAGATCACCAAAGACAATATCGTCTTCCGCGGAAAACTCGATCTTGATTTCAGCAGTAATTCGATCGATAACTTTTTGGGCACGGCCCGGATCACGGAAGCAGAGATCAGTAAGGATGGGAATATCCTTCCATTTGATTCGCTGATAATTTCATCTAATTATGTGGGTTCGGAAAAAGTATTGAAAGCAGAATCAAATGAATTTGCAGCTACTGTCAGCGGCGATTTCAGCATCAAGGACCTGCCCGCTGCATTTGAACTTATACTCAATAAATATTACCCGGCTTATGTAAAAGCTCCGCAGCGGCAGCTTCGTAACCAGGATATAAAATTCGATATCCGCACTTTTTATGTGGATCCTTACCTGCAACTGGTCGATTCAAGTATATCCGGTTTTAATAACAGCCATTTCGTAGGCAATCTTAACCTGGAAAGGAATGAGCTTAATCTTATCGCCGATATCGACCAGTTCAAATACAAGCAATACAATTTTGATTCTGTGAAACTGGTAGCTAAAGGTGATATTGATAAACTGGTCCTGTCGGGACAGGCAAAGAATATTTTCATCAATGACAGCTTGAATATCCCTCAGGCCAACTTTACGGTCAATGCAAGGAATGATTCGTCTGTCATCTCATTGAAGACCGGCGCCCGACAGACATTGGAAAAAGCCGACATGAATGCCCTGGTAAGAACATTCAGTGATGGTGTGGAAGTTGATTTTGATCCTTCTACTATAACAGTGAACGGAAAGACATGGACCATCGATGCGAATGGTGTATTGAAGCTACGTAAGAACAGTCCCACCAGCGCCGATATTGTATTAAGTGAAGGTGAACAGCGAATACACCTGAAGACACAGCCGTCGACGACAAGGAACAATTCCAGTGACCTGGTCGTTGAATTGACAAAAGTGAACATCGGTGATATCTCTCCTTATTTTCTTCCCAAGAACCGGCTCGAAGGATTGGTATCGGGGAATATTTTTGTGGAAGACCCGACGGGTCATTTGAAAGCGACCTCTAATGATCTTCGCACACAATACCTGCGGATGGATAATGATTCATTGGGTGAGGTCAAAGCCACCGTGGCTTATGATAATGTAACAAAGAAATTGACCTTTGACGGTGCTACACTGAACAATGAAAATTATTTGGGCTTTAACGGAACTGTTTTTATTGGCGATCCTAAAAATGCAGCCAATAATAATATTGCTTTAAAAGCAAAGAATTTCCAGATCAAGATACTCGAACGTTTTCTCGGGAATTTATTCTCTGATATAACCGGATACCTGACCGGTGATGTGGAGCTCGACGGCGATTTCAAGAACCTGGCAATAACCGGGAAAGGAAGATTAAAAGATGCAGGACTGAAGATCAATTTTACACAGGTATTCTATAAGATAAAGGATACCGATATTGAATTGACACCGCAGGAGATCGATCTCGACGGATTTGTCATTACTGATACGATCACCAATAATCCCATTTATATCTCGGGCGGTATCGAGCACCAGTCCTTCAAGGATATGTTCTACGATCTTTATATCAGTACCCGGCAACCGGGCACAAAGGGAGAAGAAAATAACAGGCCCGTTCAATTATTGAATACTACTTATAAGCACAACAAGCAATTCTTTGGCAATGTAAAAGGAACCGGTTCTCTTTCACTCGCAGGTCCGCAATCGGATATGTATATGACCATCGATGCATTTGCTTCTTCGAAGGACAGCAGCTATATCACCATCCCTGCAAGCGGCAGCCGGGAAACGGGCATTGCAGATTTTTTAGTAGAAAGAAAATTCGGCCGGGAGATGAATGACAGCGGTATCAACCACAACCTTACGAATATCATATATGATGTGGATGTAACAGCTAACCCGATGGTGAATGTGAAGGTGATACTCGATGAATTGACCGGTGATATCATAAAAGGAAGAGGCCGTGGCACCCTTAAGATCAGGTCGGGCAGCGCTGAGCCTTTATCCATCCGCGGCCGCTATGATATTGATGAAGGCGATTATCTTTTTACTTTCCAGTCCTTTTTCAAGAAACCATTCGTGCTGAAAAAGAATGCCAATAATTATATAGAGTGGAGCGGCGATCCCAATGATGCAAGGATCAATATCTCGGCTACCTATACGGCTTCCAGTGTAAGTTTTGCTCCGCTTGCCAAAGCATGGACAAATGTGGACCAGGGTGTGGCAAAAGCGAGAGGTGATGTATTGGTAGTGGCAAATCTTTCGGATAAACTTTTCCAGCCCAAGATCGATTTCAGTCTTGAATTCCCGGAATCAAGTGTAGTGAACAGCGACCCGGGTCTTGCATTCAGTTTGCAACAATTACAGTCCAATACCAATGAAATGAACAAGCAGGCCACTTACCTGGTGGTATTCGGCACTTTTGGTCCATTAGAGAATACAGAAGGGTTGGGCGGGAACTATTTCCAGGAAATCATCAGCAGCAGTATTTCAGGTATTTTCTTTAACGAGATCAATAAACAGGTGCGGAAAATTGTTTCGGGGATCTTTAATACACAGAATGTAAGTTTCAATTTCAATAGCTCAGTGTATAACAGGAATGCACTGGAAGAAGGAAGCCAGTATAATTTGGGAAGTAATATCAATGCTTCGGTGGGGTTCCTGATCAAGAATAAAGTGATCATCTCGGTAGGAGGAAGCGTAGAAGGGCTTTTCCAGACAGGAACGGTACAGCAGGATATCCAATGGCTGCCTAATGTTTCGGTCGAGCTATTATTGAATCCTTCCGGCTCATTCCGGGCCAATCTTTTCTATAAAGGCAATATTGATTACCTGACCACCAATACCGGGGCCGGCCGGAGCAGCCGGAAAGGTATCGGCCTTTCTTATCGCAAAGAAGCAGAACGTTTCTGGGATCTTTTTAAGGGAAATAAAAAGAAAAAAGCCGAGAAGGCAGAGCCCAAAAAAGAAGATGAAGTAAAGCTGGACTAAGAATAAGTTTATCGTTCCTGGTCTATAGGTTCTCGTTTGATTTGCGTATTTCTAAGAGCTCTCCGCATAGCGCAAAAACGATAAACAATCAAAAACCTTTGGCTGTAGAAACGAGCAGGTTATCCCCCAGTAATCCCCCATTTGTGGAGCAGCAAAATGATTTGAAATTTTGTCATTATAAAGCCTTATTTTTCAGGCTCGATTTCTGGATATTTGCCTATATTTAATTTGGAAATATTCCCTTTCTTTGCAACCGAAAACCAATCTTTATGCTTAAGAGAATACTCTTTCTATTCGCTATGGTCTTTACGGCCAGTCCGTTCTTATTTGCACAGATCACTACGTCAGCTATTAATGGTACTGTAAAAGGCGGTTCTGATGAACCACTGGTAGGGGCTACCGTTGTTGCCACCCACCTGCCTTCGGGTACAAAATATGCGACTACCAGCCGTGGTGGTGGCGCATTCAGTATACAAAACATGAAATCTGGTGGTCCTTACCTCGTAGAGGTCAGTTTCGTTGGATACGACGCTGAAAAACTTGATAATGTTTATCTCCAGTTAGCTGAATCTTTTGTGTTGAACGTTGGTATGAAAAAGACCAATGCATCACTGGGAGAAGTTGTGGTAACTACTACTGGTCGCAGAAACGTTTTCAATCCCAACAGAACAGGATCTGTAACTAATATTGGTTTACGCCAGATCACCCAACTTCCTACGATCAGCAGAAGCATAAATGATTTTACACGGGCCACTCCGCAATCCAATGGTGCCTCAATCGGTGGTGGAAATTTTCGTCAAAATAATTTTACTATTGACGGTTCTGACTTTAATAACAGTTTTGGTATCGGTACTAACCTGCCTGCCAATGGTTCCCCGATCTCTGTAGATGCTCTTGAAGAGATCTCTGTCAGCATCAATCCTTATGATATTCGCCAATCTGGTTTTATTGGCAGTTCCATTAACGCAGTAACCCGCTCAGGAACCAACACGTTCTCCGGGTCAGTGTACAGATATTGGAGAACTGAAAGACAGCGTGGACGCAGGGTTGAAAAAGTTTATTTCACAAGACCTCCCGAGGAATTCAGTATGTATGGTATCCGTATCGGCGGACCTATTATCAAGAACAAATTATTCTTCTTTTTGAACTGGGAAACTGAAACACAGCCTAAATCTGTTCAAACAAGATTCGCATCCAGCGCCAGTGCGCCTTATGGCAGCAATTCTTCAATCGCAAGACCGACTGCCGATTCAATGAATTATATCAGCCAGTACCTGCTTACTAATTATGGCTATGTTACCGGTCCGTATGATAATTATACACCCGATATCACCCGCAAAAAAGTAATGGCACGTATCGACTGGAACATCAGTCGTAACCATCGTTTCAATATGCGTTACAGCCAGGTGGAAGGTGGAGAGCCTAATCCTCCCAGCACTTCTGTAGGTGGTGCCGGTACAGTATCAGGCAATACCGATACAAGAACCTCCGACAAAGCTCTCTGGTTCAAGAATGCAAATTATTTCCAGGGCGCCAATTTCTATTCATTTGCAGCTGAACTGAATTCAAAATTTAAAGGATTCGATAATACATTACGGGGTACCTATACTTTCCAGAATGACTCCCGTACTACGGAAAGTACAACGTTCCCTTTTGTTGATATAATGAGCGCAAGCGGTGGTGTAGCCACACAGCCACTTACAGGTATAGGATCGCCTTATACTTCATTCGGGTATGAGCCTTTTAGTTTTGGCAACCTGCGTAAAGTAAAAATGTATTCTTTCACTGATATTATCACATGGACCACCAACAAACATCATTGGACCCTGGGTGGACAAGCTGATTTTAATCAAACCATCAACGGCTTCCAGCGTTTCGCAACCAGCTATTATCGTTTTGCGACATGGGCTGATTTTGCCAGTGCATTGAATCCAAATCCTGCATTGCGTAAACTGCCTACTGACTTTGCGTTGACCTATTCTTTGTCAAAGAATTTTGCCCCGGCTTTCTCAGCTTTCAAGTTCGCTCAATACTCTGTGTTCGGACAGGATGAGATCGCTATTAATAAGAATTTCCGCCTTACTATTGGTTTGCGCTTAGATCTTCCTACTTATCCGGGTGTACCGCAGATCCTCACCAATCCATTGGTGCTGGCTCAAACTTTTGCATTGGGTGAAAAAATAAATAGTGGAAACCTGCCTAAGAAAACTGTGATGATCTCCCCCAGGGTCGGTTTTAACTGGGATGTATATGGTGATCGTTCATTACAGATCCGTGGTGGTACAGGAATCTTTACAGGTAAAATACCTTTTGTATGGATCGTTAGTCAATCCGGAGATAATGGTATGATCCAGCAAACCATGGCACTTAATATGTATAACACTAACGGTACTCCTACCGGTATTCCGCCTCCTGGTCCTTTCAGCCCTAATCCATTTACTTATCGTCCGGCTAGTGTTCCTATAGCAGGTCAGACACTTCCTGCAAATAGTCCTTTTACCGCTCTTGCTGAAGATTTTAAAAATCCTCAGTCATGGAAATCAAGCCTGGCAATGGATACTAAATTGCCATGGGGGATCATTGCTTCACTGGAAGCTATCTTCACAAGAGATCTTCGTACAGCTTTCTTCAGAAGTCCCAACTTTATAAATCCGACCAACCTCGCTGCTCCGGGTTATCCTGATACAAGACCGATATACGGAGGTACAGTACCTACCCGTTTCATTAACACGATCAACCCGGTTACCAGTAAATTCGAGGCCGGAGCATCAGGAGTATTTATGCCTGTGATCATTGACAACGGTACAAGAGGTTATTATGCTTCTTTTACAGCGAAGTTTGAAAAACCTTTCAGTAAAGGATTTTTCGCATCGATTGCTTATACTAAATCTGCTGCCACTAATCTCCATGATGGAAGTGGAGACCAACCCGCAGGTACCTACCAGAATACCCCGCAAGTGAAAGGTCTGAACACTCCTAACCTTGCAACAGCTGCTTATGTTATTCCGGATCGTGTGATCGCAGCGGTTTCTTATCGTCGTGAGTACCTGAAGCATCTCGCCACATCGGTATCTATGATATACCAGGGTGGTGCTGATTACAGGTTCTCCTATGTTTATTCCGGTGACTTTAACCGTGATGGTACAAGTGGTAACGATCTTATCTATATCCCGACTGCTGCTGAATTACAGCAAATGATATTCACCAGCCAAACTGTCAATGGTATCGTATATGATCAAACCGCTCAGCGTAACTTGTTTGAAGCATATGTTCAACAAGACAAATACCTGAGAACGCACCGTGGCCAATATGCAGAACGTAACGGCGCTTTGGCTCCATGGCGCAACCAGGTTGATCTTAAATTCATGCAGGACATTTTTGTGAAATCAGGCAACAACCGTAATACATTACAGTTCACTCTTGATATCTTCAACTTTGGTAACCTGTTGAATCCAAGCTGGGGTAAAGTAAAATCAACGAATGCTACTTCTATCCTGACCCCAACATTTACCAGTCTGACAACAGCTCCTACTTTCAGGTTAGCTACCAGCCAGGGCCAAATGGTGACAAGAACATTCAGGGATAACGTAAGCACTGCTTCTACTTATTCAGTTCAGTTCGGTCTTCGTTACCTGTTCAACTAAACAGAAATATCTCTTTATAAAAAAACCTCCTGCAATGCAGGAGGTTTTTTTATTTCCTTATTCTTGGTTTCTTATTCTTTATTCCCAAAAGCCCACTTCAAAAACACCGGTATCGCTCTTCCCCATGTCGGCACATCATGATGCCCGTCTGTTAATTCGAGATACTGAATATCTTTTCCTTCGCGGTAACCTTTTGCTTCAAGTTCTTTGATGATATCCAGGGTATCGTCAATGGCATCAATGATACCATTCTTGTTGCGGTCCCTTGTTTCATCCATATTGCCGCATTGAAAAAAGAATTTCAATGAAGGATGATATTGGCCGCGGCGTATTTGCTGGTGCATGATGCGGTGTTTATCGTCATCATATTCCGGGTCCAGTTGGTCAACACTTCTCCACCAGAAGGAGGAAGAAAAACAGCCCGCTTTATTGAACTCTCCCGGGTGAGCCCAAACAATATCCATGGCACTGAGAGCTCCGAGCGAAAAGCCGGCAAAGGCTTTTTCACCAAATGAATACTCCTTATATAATGTATGAATGAAAGGGATCAATTCTTTCATGATAAAATCCGTGTAAAGAGCAGCTTTATCTCCCCTGCCTTTATAATCCGCTTCGGCGGCGATCCCGTATTCTCTTTTTCTTTCGGCACTGCAATGAATTCCTACTGCCAGGAAAGGACGGATCTCCTTATGCTCATATAATGTATCCAGGATGGAAACAAAACCCATTTTCTCCAGGTCCTGTCCATCATTGATCAATAAAAGGGATAAGTTAGCAAGGGAAGAAAGCCCTTTTGGCTGGTAGATATCTATTTTAACGACCCGCTGAAGAAAACCGGATTGGATATTGATCGTTTCAACCTGGATGCCGGATTCATTTACCATTTGCATGCCGCCAAAGTTAAGGGAATAGCGAGTAGGGAGTAGCTAGTGGCACGTAGGGGTTCAAAAAAAAGGAAATCTCTCTCCCACTCGCTATTCGCCACTTTCCACTCACCATCTTATTTGTTTATTTGCCGCCGAAAAAATACATTTGATAAAGGTGACTATTAACTAATCAAAAACATGTTTATGAAGAAAATCGGAGTTCTCCACGGCAAGGAACGATCATTCCCTGAAGCATTCGTAGCAAGGGTCAACAGTAAGAATATTCCCGGTATCATGGCCGAACCGGTCCGCATTGATAAGGCCATGCAGGGAGTTGACAGCGGCTATGCAGTGATCTTTGATCGTATCTCGCAGGATGTTCCTTTCTACCGCACCTGGCTGAAAAATGCCGCGGTAACGGGCTGTGCTGTTATCAACAATCCTTTTTGGTGGAGCGCCGATGATAAATACTTCAACAATTGCCTGATGACAAAAGTGGATGTGCCGGTACCAAAGACCGCTATCATTCCCTCGAGAGATCTGCCGGATGACACGTCCAATGAATCGTTCAGCAATCTTGCTTTCCCGCTCGACTGGGATACTATATTCAAATATGTAGGCTTTCCGGCTTATATGAAACCTTTTGCCGGTGGCGGATGGAAGCATGTATACAAACTGACAAGCGCTGAAGATTTTTTTACCAAACATAGCGAGACAGGCCAATTGGTCATGTTATTACAGGAAGAGATCGTATTCACAGAATACTATCGCTGCTATTGTTTAGGCGGGAAATATGTCCGCATCATGTCGTACGAACCCCGCAACCCGCATCACCTGCGTTATGTGGCCGATTTCAAGCCCTCTGCTGAAAGATTGCAACAGATGACCGATATCGTTCTTCGTATCAATAAATATCTCGGCTATGATTTCAATACGGTGGAATTAGCGGTAAGAGATGGTATACCCTATGCGATCGATTTCTGCAATCCTGCACCGGACGCAGAAAGAACAAGCGTGGGTGAAGAGAATTTTGAATGGGTAGTGGAAACCGCCGCGAATTATGCGATCGAAAAAGCAATGGCACACAAACCGGGAGAAGATAATCTTACCTGGGGTGAATATGTGAAGAGAAGCAGCAATAAAATGCCGCTGGTATAATAGATCATAGTTCATGGTTCATAGTTCCGGGCATTTACCATGAATGATGAACCAATAACCATAAACTAACTTATGAATCTTAATTACAAAACTTTTACTCTTGGCGTAGAAGAGGAGTACATGGTACTTGATCCCAAGACCTATGAACTGAAGAGCCACGAGCAAAAGATCGTACAGGAAGGACAAAAAGCGATCAAGGATAAAGTAAAAGCAGAAATGCACCAGGCCGTGGTAGAGGTTGGTACCGATATCTGCGCCGATATTGATGAAGCATACACGGATGTTTCAACCCTTCGTAAGACCATTTCTGATATTGCCGGAAGTTTAGGCTTTGCGATGGGCGCTTCAGGCACTCACCCGTTCAGTCACTGGGAAAGTCAATTGATCACCGATCATATCCGCTACAGTGAAATTGTGAATGAATTGCAGGAAGCAGCCAGAAGTAATCTCATTTTTGGATTACATGTGCATGTGGGAATGGACAACCGGGAAATGGCGAATCATATTGCCAACAGTACCCGCTATTTTTTACCACACATCTTTGCGCTCAGTACCAATTCGCCTTTTTGGGAAGGCAGGATGACAGGGTATAAATCTTTCCGCACAAAAGTATTTGATAAATTTCCCCGCACGGGAATACCCGATGCATTTGACAGCATTGAAGCCTACGATAATTATGTGAAGCTGCTGATCAAAACGAATTGTATAGATAATGCGAAGAAGATCTGGTGGGACCTTCGGGTGCACCCCTTCTTTAATACCGTAGAGTTTCGCATCTGCGATATACCGATGACGGTGGATGAGACCACTACGATCACTGCATTGTTCCAGGCCATCTGTGCAAGGATCTATATGCTGCGTTCAAAGAATCTCAATTTTATTCAATACTCAAGAGCATTACTGAATGAGAATAAATGGAGAGCCAGCCGTTATGGAGTAGATGGGCACCTGATCGATTTTGGTAAAGAAGAGGAAGTGAATACAAGAGGGCTTATTCTTGAATTGCTTGATTTCTTAGACCCTGTACTGGACCATTTAGGCAGCCGTCATCGTGTAGCGCATGTACATAAAATGCTGGAGAATGGAACGGGTGCTGATCGCCAGTTAGCGGTATTTGAAAAAACAAAGAATCTTACGGAAGTAGCGAAGTATATCAATAGCCAATATTTAGCAGGCATATGATCCCCTACCGGGAGTGATGGACCCGAAAAAAGATGTTTAAGATACCTGGAAATATTGAGCAGTAAAGGCCCGCAACATTATCATTCCCTTAGGTTTCATTTCCAAATTCTTTCGATTAAATTAGCTTTATAATCCACCGTCATGCGAAACATCAGCCTGTTTGTGATCCTTGCCTTTGGTTTTGAAGCATTCTTCTCAAAGCCTCTTCCTGTTTATACCATTAATAATATGAGCCTGCCTGCTGAAATGAATAAGCAGGTTTGTATCTCCGGGATGAAATATCTCGATGGCAAATTATATTTCGTTTCGGAACGCTGCCCGCTGATCATTGCAATGGATCCCGAAACAAGTACGATCACCAATACCCTTTCCTTACAGGTTCCCCGTGAATTTGAAATGGAAGGCATGACCTCTTATAAGAACAAACTCTATCTTGTTTCAGAGAATATCGCTGCCATTTATGAAGTAGACCCATCTACCGGTATATTAAAAAACATCGAGACGTCAATTACCCTTCCACCCAAATCCAAAAGCGGTGATGGCATGGAAGGTATTGCCGGCAATGCAACGGATAATAAATTCTATCTGCTGCGGGAAAGGAATGAGGATATGACGAAAGCACAGATCTATACTTTTAGCGTGGAGCCCGGCAGCGAGGATAATAGTTTTTCGCTGAAATACGAATCAATGATCGAATTGCCGCTGCAAACTGCACAATGGCGCTATTCCGATATTTGCTATGATAAAGACAATGACCGTTTACTTTGTTTGAAATCATTTTCCAAAGGAAAATTGAGACAACAATACATTGAAGCGCTTGATGTCGATAAAAAAGGGAACCTGGTGACGGGATCATTGAAGAATGTTCCCGTAGAAAAATTCTCAGAGATATCCAACGATTATAAAGACCAGGATTATAGCATGAACCTTGAAGGCGTGACGGTTGATAAGAATGGCAATATCTACGTCGTCAGCGATAACACTTCCGGCAAAGCCCAATGTGATCAGCCTGCCAAAGAGAAAACGATCCTGTTACGGCTTACAAAAAGTTAATCCTTCTTTTTAGTAAACTGCCAGGCCCACCATACGAGCAATGGTTGAAGAGGAAGCCGCAATACTGCGATCCATAAGTGGGGATCATGCGCTTGTCGGTAATTAAGCATCATCTGTATATTGGCAGGGAAAACAGCTACTAATAAAATGATAATGCCCCATGCTGCCCATCGGCGGGTCACCCCAGGAAGTAAAAGTATACCGAGAACTATTTCGCCCATCCCACTGATATATATAAGAGGATAATGCCAGGGCAACCACGGCGGCATTATTTTTTTATAGAATCCTGGCTCAATGAAATGATAAGCGCCTGCTGCGATATATAAAGCAGACATACTATACAATGATATTTGCTTGCTCTTGCTCAACAGAAAAATATTCTTCCAATTTACACCAACATTTACAGTAAATTAGAAAGAGTAATTACAAGATGACCGATTGATATGAACAATTCAAAAAAAATATGGATGATCGTTATCGCAATCCTTGCCTGGTTTGCGCTGGTCCTGCAATTATGGCTGATGCTTACTGGGCCGGCCAGGGGAACTTTTTCGGAGCTGGCCACCATCAGTAATTTCTTTAGCTATTTTACCATACTCAGCAACCTGCTGGTTGCTGCCAGTCTTACCATCACATCGCTGGCAGGTTCATCAAAGCCGGCCAGGTTCTTTTCAAAGATCACTGTACGATCTGCTATCGCTTTGTATATATTCATCGTTGGTGTTATCTATAATACGGTCCTGCGCAATTTGTGGAAACCCGAAGGCTGGCAATTACTGGCTGATAATCTTTTGCATGTGATCATCCCTTTATTATACATCATCTTCTGGATACTATTTACTCCCAGGAGAACGCTTCAATGGATGAATATTTTGCCCTGGCTTTTTTTTCCGCTTATCTACCTGGTTTATTCGTTGATAAGGGGTGCAACAACGGGTTGGTATCCCTACCCTTTTATCAACGCAGATCAGTTAGGTTATGGGAAGGTCATTATCAACTCCTTGTTTGTACTTGCAGCTTTTATGATAACAGGGGCATTGATAGTAGGATTTAATCGCATGGGTAATAGAAAGGCTGGATAGAAGTTAAAAGAAGCCAAAGATTCTTTTCAAACAACTATTTGGCCCGGATTTTCGACTTTTGTGTGCACATGAAAAAATATTTACTTTTTATCCTCGTTCTCGCTTCAGCTTCTTCTCTTTCGGCCCAAAAAGTAGACAGCATTTATTTTCATTTATACACCGACAGCCTGAAAAAAGGCCAGCATAATTATATCAATGTTGACGGGAAACTTTCCAATGGCCGCTGGATGCCGTTGACATCGAAGGATATTATTTTCTCCTGCCCCGAAGCCAGTTTTGAAGGCAATGAACTGATCATCCCCTTTGATTTCAAACAAGAAAAAGTTAATGTAAAAGCGGCCTTAAGATCCAATCCCCAATTAGTGATCGAAAGAACGATCTGGATCAAAAAGAAACCTGATGATGAACGATTACCTACCCAGGATGAAGTATTGAAAGGCAAAAATAAAAAGAATAAGAATAGATGATAGTGGACAGATGAGAATGAGAACTAAATTCATCTATCGTTATCATCTGCCATCTTACATCGTTTTCTTAGCGTCCTCTAAAAATTTTGCCAGCCCGATATCTGTCAGCGGGTGTTTTAACAATCCCAGGATAGAATCCAGCGGGCAGGTACAAACATCAGCTCCTACTTCGGCGCAACGGATGATATGATTCGGATTGCGGATCGATGCGGCGAGCACCTGTGTCTTGAATCCCTGTATCGTGTAAATATGTTTGATCTGTTCTACCAATTGCACACCATCCCAGCCACCATCATCGATACGACCGATAAAAGGTGATACATAAGCAGCGCCTGCTTTGGCACAAAGAATGGCCTGGCCGGCAGAGAAGACCAATGTACAGTTCGTCCTGATACCATTGTCCGTGAACCATTTGATCGCTTTCACACCGTCTTTGATCATTGGCACCTTTACAACAATGTTAGGATGAATAGCGGCTAATTTTTTTCCTTCTTCGACAATACCATTGAAATCCGTACTGATCACTTCAGCGCTGATATCACCATCTACCATCTCGCAAATGGTCTTATAATGGTTCATGATAGCCTCATTTCCTTTGATACCTTCTTTGGCCATCAACGAAGGATTGGTGGTCACTCCATCCAATATACCTAATTCATTAGCTTCTTTGATCTGTGCAAGATTGGCTGTGTCGATAAAAAATTTCATGTTGGGACCATTTTAGTTCTCCCTTTAGGAGGTAAAGGGGTAAAAAATGGCAGGCTGATTACATCGCACCGCTCAACCACCTACTCTTGCTGCCTTCCGGCCCTGGGAGGGTTCAGCAGGAGCTGGTCGTGTAAGACCTGCCGCCGCAAATATAGGCAGGAATGGCTAATTAGAGATCGCTAATTGAAAATTGAAATGACTATCGCTGGATCGCAGAATTGGTACGTGTAAAGCCGATCAGTTCATCAGCTCTTGCACCAAAAGGACGATAATAGACGAGCACCATATAACTGTTCTCCGTTCCCCAATAATTGCCTTCTGTATTTTCAAGTGAAATACCCGGGAATGGAATATCTTTCCTATCGGTCATCGTGACATATGAATAATTATAATAACCCTGTTTCAGGTAAAGCTCTTTTTCATAAACACCTTTTTCTTCATTGAAAACCATCCTGGATGATTCATCGGGGTAATAACTTGTCAATTCACCAAAGAGATAGATGCTCTTTCCTTCATAGGCCCTGTTGCCCGGTGGCACATAGGTGAAATGCACCCACGCATAATCACTTTGCCAGTACGGATTGGTGCCGTCTGAATTCTCGACTGTATAGATGCCATTAAAATCCCGGTAATAAACATAGAGTTGCTCTCTTCTTTCACCATCTGCTTTTACATAGACATCCGTTCGTCGTTTGTTGGTATCAACGATGCGCAACATCCTGTCGCTTAACAAACGCAAACTCCGCAGATCGATCCAGCGCCATTCTTTCCCGGATTGAAAAGTAGTGTTCTCTTCATCACTGTATTCATAATAATTGCCCCGGAAGATAGTAGGACGATCGATGACCGATGCCGATGACCATATATTGTTTTGCACCACTGCTACTTTTATATCCTGCGGTGAAAAAGCATTGATCTGTGCATTGGCCGTATTCACGGATACCTGCACCCGTTGATGTGTTTTAAAAAAATTAGCATTGAAAGGTTGTGTCACCAGCGCTGATACGCTTGTTTTATTATTCACCACCAAAAAACGTTTGGTGAATACCAGCTTGGATGTATCATCATTCAAAAAAACTTTCAGGAGGTAATTACCGGAACGGGTCGGCACCGAGCTCCGTTCGGGGAAGGTAACCTGGTAATGCGTATACCTTGTCAAAACGATCGAAGAGTTGCGATAGTTGGTGATACGATTGGTTTGAAAGCCCCGTATATAATCGTAGGATTGTATATTGGCCGGTTGCCAATCCGCGTTACAAAGCTGGAATGTATAATAATAATACTTCACATCACCATCCATATCATCGAAATGAAGCTCCAGTTGATCGCTCCCGTTCAAATTCAATACCGGGTAAGCGTAGATATCACCGTATTTATGAAGCTTGACCGTACGGATATTCGGCTTGTAAATATGATCAGGCAACTGTGCGCCTGAGCTTAATCCTGCCAAAACAAGTATGAATAAAAGGATCTTCTTCATTGCTGACTTAACTCGTAAATGACTCACAATATTGTGAAATTCCACTAAAAAAGCAGGGAAATCTTTTTAACCGGCTTATTTTTGTAACCGGCCAGGCCGCTGGATAAATTGATTGGTCATTCAAAGTAAATAAAAGCGTCCGGACCGTTACCACTAAAGACAAATCCCATCATTTGAAGGTTGCAGGCTTTATAGCAAACCGCATCGCATTTAATAGATCTGCCGGGGCCGGCGGACAAAAACCATTCTCCCGTTTTATCATCCGTCTTTCTGTGGTAGCCACGGTGATCAGCGTAGCCGTGATGATCGTTACCTTATCTTTTGCCAATGGATTCCAGGCGACGGTCAGTCAGAAAGTATTTAGTTTTTTAGGACATATACGTATACAGGAAAAACAACCGGAACGATCGATCATTGCAGAAGAATTTCCTATTAACCGCAATGACACCCTCGCCCGTGAGATCAAGGCCAACCCGGAAGTGGCGAGCATTCATCCGTATTCCACCAAGTATGCGATCCTGAAAACAAAGGACGAGATCGAAGGCGTATTGATCAAAGGGGTTGATAGCGCCTATGATTTCAGTCCCATTAATCCTTTTATAAAAAAAGGCAAACCCATTACTTTCAGGAATAATTCATTTAGCCGGGATATCATGCTATCAGTAAACACTGCTTCTGCATTGAAATTAAATACCGGTGACAGCATGCAGGTCCTTTTTATAAAGCCCAGCGGTGATATTCGTCGCTATAAATTAAGAGTATCCGGGATCTTTAAAACGAGTATCGAAGAATACGACAAGACATTCGCCATCGGCGATATGAAATTATTGCAACAGCTCAACCGTGATACTGTGGGTGATGATTCTTATAAAACAGAGATCGGGGGTTACGAGATCTTCTTAAAAGATTATCATCATATCGACAAAGTGTCTGATGAAATACATGACATGGATGATTTTCCTGTTACCTGGGATCCTGTTAGTGTAAAAAGGATATCGCCCAATATTTTTGACTGGCTCAATATGCAGGATAATACGAGGAATGTACTGATCGGCATCATGGTGATCGTTGCAGTTATCAATCTCATCACCTGTCTTATCGTATTGGTGCTGGAACGGATAAGGATGGTGGGTATTTTAAAAGCGATCGGCGCTTCCGACTGGACGGTACAAAAAATATTTCTCCGTCACTCCGCTTTCATTACCATTATGGGTATTGTGATCGGAATGATCGTTGCATTGGGTATACTCTGGCTGCAACAGGCAACAGGTTTCATTAAATTAAAAGAAGAAGCTTATTATATGACCGAAGCGGCGGTAAAGATCGTGTGGTGGCAGATCGCAGCTATTGCTGCCGGTACCCTGGTCGTTTGTTTTTTAGTACTAATGATCCCTTCGCTTTTTATAAAGAAGATACAACCGGTAAAGGCCATCCAGTTCCGGTAAAAGATTACATTTATTTAAGAATTCCACGTTGTGAAAAAAAAGGACAGGATTTTTTCTTTGTGCCGTATCTCTCCTTAAAGCAGCGCATTCAATATTATTCCTGTTGCTACAGCGGCATTGAGCGATTCTGCTTTGCCTTTTTTAGGGATGGTAAGTTTTACATTGGCGAGTCGCATAACATTCTCACTGATACCTTTTGATTCATTGCCGATCACGATGATCCCTTCTTTAATTTTTTTCATAGCCGTTACATCCTGTCCTTCCAATACCGTTGCATAAATGCGGGTATCTTTTTGTGCTGCCAGCCAGCTATCGATATCCGTGTAAAAAACGTTCACCCGGGCTATACTTCCCATCGTGGCCTGCACTACTTTGGAATTATAGATATCTGCTGAATCATTACTGCAAACGACCTGGTCTACGGCAAACCAATCAGCAATACGTACAATGGTCCCGAGGTTTCCCGGATCCTGTATACCATCGAGCACCAATGTTATCTTCCCTTTTGTAACTATCTTGTTATTTTCGAACTGTCCTACAATGGCCAGTACTTTATTGGGCGTGTTGAGTTGTGATATCCTCTCTAATTCCGGTTCCGTAACTTCCGTCACCTCCTTTTTTGTCAATAGTTTTTTATTGTCTTCGATCCAATCTTTAACAGCATAGATCTCTTTTACAAGGACAGCATTTTCTTCCAGCAGCTCTTTTACCAGTTTTGGGCCTTCGGCAATAAAGACAGCTTCCTGCTCCCTGAATTTTTTCTGGCCTAAAGTTTGGATATATTTGACCTTCTGTTTAACAAGCATACCCTTATTATTTATTTATGCAGCCTGGCCGGCCTTTTTTTTATACCACCACCCGTCATCTCGTCATTGCCGCATTATTGGTGATCGCCGGTACTTCCTGCAATAGAGTTTTTGTAAAGAATTATCCGAAAAGCACACCCTTCGTCTATCAAACAAATATCAACTTAACCGGGAACTTTTCAAAAGACAGCAATGAAATACTTCAATTAAGATTAAAGAACCAGTTGGATGACAGCCTGAAGGTAAGAACAGTGAGAAAACTATTTGCCAATGGTCTTTTTAACCGTCCTGTGCTGGATAATCCGCCCGTGTATGATTCTGCAAGTGTCGATCGCTCCATTATTTACATGAATGCATTACTTGTTTCATTGGGCTATTTTAAAGATACCATCAACTATACTTCCCGGATCGATACGGTAAAAGCAGACCAGTACCGCACCACCGTTACTTTCGATGTACGACCCGGCAAAGCCGTGCCACTGGATTCTATCTCTTTTAATATTAAACATCCCGAACTGCAGGAACTGGCATTATCTTCCAAAAGCAATTCATTATTGAAAAAAGGAGATCCCTTTGCCAAAGGTGTCATCTCGCTTGAACTGGACCGTCTCACTACCTTGTACAGGAATAATGGTTATTTGCGCTTTGGCCGTGATATGTTACAAGGTGTATGGGACACTATCGATGTGGAGTTACTTCGACCTACTTTGGATCCTTTGGAACAAATAGCCATTTTGCAAAAATTAAAAGATCAGCGGGAGAATCCGCGGGCCGATCTTGAAATAAGATTAAAACCCGGTATCGATACAAGTCGTCTTACAAAATATTATATCGGCGATATTACGGTGAGACCTGATTTTAATTATAGCGCTGACCCGGGTGTGGCGCCCGATACCACAAACCGAGTGGCTGATTCCACTATCATCAGCAGGATAAAGATCAAGCAGTATGACTACCTGTTCAAACCAAAATTATTCCCGCCGAATATTTACCTGTTACATGATAGTTTGTACCGGCAGCAAAATTATTTTAAGACCATCGACCGGTTGAATGCGCTGGGTGCCTGGGGACTTGTAAGTGTTGAACCCGTTCCGAGAAAAGGACAGGATACGGCAGATTTCAATATCCGTCTTACGCCGGCAAGAAAATATTCTTTTACTACTACACTCGAAGCAAGCCTGAACAACAGTGCTATCTCCGGTAATCTTGTCGGGTTCAATATCAATTCAACATTGCAGATAAAAAATGTTTTTAAAATGGCCAACCTCTCCAGCACCAGCATCCGTTTCGGTGTTGAGACAGGTAAGAATGAAGTGACCCATGTAAAATTCATCCAGACAAGACAGTTTAGTTTCAGCCAGTCCTTTTATTTTCCACGGCCGCTGCTGATCAGTAAATTACTTTCCAAACAGCAAAGGGAAAATGCAAGTACGTCCTTTTCCATTAATGCAGCCAATACAGAACGACGTGAGCTGTTCAATCTTGTTACGGTAAACAGTTCCTGGGGTTATGATCTCCGGTGGATCACCAACACTCATTCCACCTCCCTTTCCCTGCGTATCCCTAATTTCGAATACTCTTCATTAAAACCAAAACAATTACTGACCGATCTTTTCATAAGTAATCCTTCTTTGCAATATGTATTTACCGATGGTTTCATTTCATCTATCATTGCCGGGTATACCAGATCAGGCAGTAAACATAAAGGAGGTACGATCTTTCACGGTAATTTCGAAACTTCGGGGCTATTGGCCGGGGTGATCGGCAATAGTAAATTCCTTGACGATAATCTCTATCGTTTTATAAAATTCGATGCGGAGTTCATCCGGAAACTTATTTACTTCAAAAAAGATATCGTGTTCCGTTTCTTTGCCGGTTTTGGGTATGAATTCGATGCAACGGTCAGCCCGAACAAACGGAATAACCTTCCTTTCTTTAAACAATATTTTGCGGGTGGACCCAACAGTATGCGGGCATGGGCCTTGCGCAAACTGGGACCCGGTTCCTCTGTCAAAAGTTTTGACCTGAATCCCGAACGCTATGGCGATGTACAACTCGAAGGTAATATCGAGTACCGTTTTCCATTGGGAAAACCATTTGGTGTAAAAGTAAATGGCGCTTTGTTCAGTGATATCGGTAATGTATGGTTCATGAAAAAAGCACCCGGTCGCCCGGATGAAGAGGTCTTTAATATCAGTCGTCTCGGAAAAGATATCGCTATCGGCGCCGGGCTTGGACTGCGTGTAGACTTTAATTTCTTTGTGATCCGTTTTGATTATTCCTATAAAGTAAAAGATCCGAGTCCTGCGGATGCAGCCAAACAAAATAAATGGTTCAATAACTGGGAATTATTGAATGGGCAATTCCAGTTGGGGATCAGTTATCCTTTTATATTATGACGTGAATGCGAGTAATTCCCGCTCTTTAAAACTCTTTTGATTATTAACCATTGGCTATTGTCTTTTCAAAATCCTGGATGCTCATAGCATCTTTCAATAGGAATTCACCGATCCTCGTACGGGAAAGACTGCTTAGATAAGCGCCGCATCCCAGTGTTGCACCAAAGTCGTTGGCAAGACTACGGATATAAGTGCCGGTCGAACAAACAACTTTAAAATGAACAACCGGCATTTCGATCCCTGTTATCTCAAATGAATGGATCGTAACATTTCTTGGTTCAAGCTTTACTTCTTTACCTTGTCTGGCCAGCTCATACACCCGTTTACCATCCACTTTAATAGCGGAATGTGCCGGCGGTACCTGCATGATCGCTCCTGTAAAATTATGGGTGGCCGCTTTTATCTTTTCGGGAGTGATGTCGTCAACCGGTTTAAAATTCGTGGGTTCACTTTCGAGATCATACGTAGGTGTGATGGCGCCCAATGTAAAACTTCCGGTATATTCTTTTTCCTGCGCCATGAATTCGTTTATCCTTTTGGTGAATTTGCCGGTGCAGATAATGAGTAAGCCGGTGGCCAATGGATCGAGTGTACCGGCATGTCCTACTTTTTTTATACGGATAAGATTCCTGATCTTACTTACTGCATCAAAGGAAGTCCAGCGGAGCGGTTTATTAATAAGTAAAACTTTTCCTTCTTCGAAGCTGTTCATTGGCGCAAGATAAGCCGGAAAGTCGGGAAGACAGGAAGTCGGAAGAAAGTTTACACAAGAGCGGATCGTCTTTCTGACTTTCGTTCTTTCGGACTAAATAGACATCCTCGTTTTCAATTCCAGGTATTTATTGATCGTATTCACCGTCAGGTTTTCCGGTGTTGTAAGAATAGAAGGTATGCCGTTCTTATGCAGCTCTTTTACCATCAATCTTTTTTCATGCATGAACTTCTCGGCGATCGTTTTGATATAGATCTCTTCCAACGATCCTGCTTTTTTCTCGATCACCGACCTTAACTCTGTGTTCTCGAAAAATACCACCAGCAATAAATGATAATGTGCGATCTTTTTTAAGGCAGCCATTTCCCGCTGTAAACTTTCCACGGATTCAAAATTGGTGAACAATACCAGCAGGCTGCGGTTGGTGATCCTGTTCCGGATGACTGAAAATAGTTTTTCAAAATCAGACTCAAGGAAATCTGTCTTTTGTCGATAGAGTGTTTCCAATACCAAATTCATTTGCATCGATTTCTTATCGGCCTGCACAAATGCATCGATATTCTTCTCGAACGTAATGATACCCGCCTTATCCTGTTTGACCAGCGCCACATTCGCCAGCACCAGCGATGCATTGATGGCATAATCGAGCAAGGTCATTCCATTGAACGGCATTTTCATCACCCTTCCCTTATTGATCAGGCAATAGATCTGCTGGCTGCGTTCATCGGTATAATTATTCACCATCAGGTTATCCTTCCGGGCCGTCGCTTTCCAGTTGATGATCCGGTAATCATCGCCGCGAACATATTCCTTGATATGCTCGAACTCCATGCTGTGACCAATTCTTCTTATCCTTTTTACTCCGGCTTCCTGTAATTTATTACTGACAGCCAGCAATTGATAACGGCGCATCTGGATATAAGAAGGATAGACCTTTACAACTTGTCTTGCAGGAAAAGTATAACGACGCTTTACCAGTTGCAACGGGGCGTGTACATACACATTGATATCATCAAAAACATATTCACCGCGGGAAGTAGGTTGTAAAAAATATTCCAGCTCATAGCGGGCATCCCGGTCAAGTTTTGCTTTTCGCATCCATTTCCTGTCCTGGAACTGCATCGGTAATTCATCGATGATGCTGATGCGACTGGGAAAGGAATAGCGGTTACCGAGAGTAAGCACTACTTTATTCGGATCACCGATACTGAATCGTTCACTCACCATTCTTTCAGCGCTGACACCTTTTTTCCTGCTATAGACCAATATCGTATCAATGACAACGGCCATCAGCAGCAGCAACAATATCACACCACCGATCCGGAACCATGCAGGGAAAAAATAGCTCATCACGAATACCACAGCCGCCGAGCCGGCGATGTAGTACACGATGCTGTTCAAATAGAATGATTTGCTCAAAAGTTCATTATTTATAGTTGATGGCTCAGGGATCATAGCTATGTACCATGAACCATGATCTTTTTTCTATCTCGGCACATCCATCCCCTGTATGATCTGTTTGATCACATCATCTTCCGTGATACCTTCCATTTCCTTATCCGGTGAAAGAATGATACGGTGACGAAGTACCGATGGCACTACATCCAGTATATCTTCCGGCGTCACAAAATCCCTTCCGTTCATAGCCGCCAATGCCTTTGCAGCATTCATCACGGCCAATGATGCTCTTGGCGATGCGCCGAGATAAATGGATTTATGATTTCTTGTCTGGTGAATGAGCTTGGCGATAAAATGCAACAACTTCTCTTCAATGATCTGAGTTTTGATCTGCTGTCTTAATGCAATGATCTGTTGTGCCTGCAAAGCCGGCTTTATCATATCCAATGGAGTTGTATTTCCCATTCCATGGAACTGGCTGAGAATGGTTGCTTCTTCGATCTCGCTAGGATAAGGAACGACGATCTTAAAAAGAAAACGGTCCAGTTGTGCTTCAGGTAAACGATAAGTTCCTTCCTGCTCTACCGGGTTCTGCGTGGCAAGTACCATGAAGGGTGCCGACATCGGGTATGTTTTTCCATCTACGGTCGCTTGTCTTTCTTCCATCACTTCCAGCAAAGCAGATTGTGTTTTTGCCGGGGCCCTGTTGATCTCATCTACCAATACGATATTGCTAAAAACAGGACCCTTCTTGAATTCGAAATGAGCTTCTTTTGGATTGAACACCGGTGTACCCAATACATCTGACGGCATCAGGTCGGGAGTGAATTGAATACGGGAAAAACCTGCATTCACACTTTTAGCCACCAGTTTTGCTGTCAGTGTTTTTGCAACACCCGGTACTCCTTCGATCAGTACATGCCCGTCAGCCAGTAACGCTGTTATGATCAGCTTTACCATTTCGTCCTGTCCAACAATGATCTTTTTGATCTCATTCCTGATCGACATGACGGCTTCATTCAAAGCTGATAGATCGGTGCGTTGCTGAAAAATTTGTTCTTCCATTTTTTTCTATTTATGCTTTTTTATAAAAAGATTCCAATTGACGGTGAAAATCGGTCAATGAAGCGGCACTGATGACCGGTTCATTATCCAGGAATTTGATAAATGTAACGATACGCCTGATCTCTGTTTCATCTACCCCTGTTTTGAACCGGAGTTGCTGGATGAACTTATCATCCAGTGTACCTGTTGCCAGTTTATACTTATTTCGCACATATTCGAGGAAATAAGAAGCCATCTTACGGCAAAGATTCTTATGATCGCCTCTTTCATAATATAGACGCCCGATCGTTTTTACAAAATCGAGAGAATCGTTCCTTGGCTTGCTCATCACAGGAATATATTTTTGCTTTCGGCGCATGCCCAGCAAAACATATAAAAGCAATAAGCCCATCAGCAACCAGAATGCAGGACGAAAAGAACGCTGGTCATTACTGTTCTTCAAATTCATCAATGTATTGAACCATCCCTTTTTATTGCGTGGCAAGCTGCTGTAGAATTCTCTTTTATTCAGGAAATATTCATCCCATACAACTTTCGTTACAGCAGGATCAATGACCGACAATGCTTTTTCGTAATAGGTTTTATTGTCCTTATGTAAAACAAAATAATTACTGAAAGCAAGCGGCTCCGCATGTACATACAGGTTGCCCCTGCCAGCCCGCATATGAATGAAATTAGCTTTACCTCTTTCGCTATATCCCAGCACATCGGTCCTGTTCGAATCAATATTACTTAAATAGGTATCGAACGATTTGCCCGGGTAGGAATAAACGACGGGTGCAGCAAAGGGCGGATTACCGAGTTTGATATGCATGGAATCATCGAGCATTTCGCCGTTTATCTCATCCATATCATAGGAGCCGATACTGCATTTGATGATCTTACTGGCGGCCGGAGTGATATAGCGTGTGCTTATAAAAACATCGTTGCCGTTCTCAATGAAATCGATGAGCTTTTGCATCTCATATTTATCGGCCCTGAAATTCGGGCACATGATGATCAGCGCCTGGTCCGAATCCCGGTTTGATAAAGAATCCCAATACCAGGGCTCGAGCTTATTGGTAGAGATAGTTGCATTGGGAAAAATATACTTAAGGTCCTGGTAAGCCACATAGGTTCCATAGGGTATCTTATCCTGGCGTTTCAGCGTAACCCTGTTATCGATGCGGCGATTTTTCTTCCCGATCTCGCCGGTAAAAAAAAGGATGACCAGCGCTGCCACCAGTAAAATGCCAATAATATATACGGTATATTTTTTCAAATCTTAATGTAGTTGGCGGTCAAACTGGCTAAAATCGTTTCGGATGATCTTATAGGCATCTTCACTTACCGGGAATTTTCCATACCAGCTATATTCATAATTACGGGTGATGCGAAAAAAATGGTTGTAATAACTGGTGGGTCGCATTTGCACGAGGTAATCAAAATTGGTGCGGTCGTGTTTATATTGAATGATGTTCCTTTCGCTGAGTTGTTTGAGCATACGAAGGAACAACAAACGTATCGCCAGCCTGTAATTGCCATTTGCGGCAGCTTTATCGATCTCTTTTTGATAATTGATCGCAAAGATATCATCGGGTATTTCGTCTGACCCGTTATCATTGTTCAATATGACCGGCTTTCTTTGGAATAAACTCACATTACTTCCGGCCAGGTACATGCCGAGGATAGCGGCAAAGCTGCCGATGATGACCAGCCATAATAATACCTGGAACCATTGCCGCTGGCCAAGCGGAACATACGTTGATCTTGTTGGTGTCTTTTTATTGGGTACTTCAGGCTTTATGTCCCTGTTGGCATACCAGAAAGCATCTTCTTTCTGCATCTTCTTTATATGATCGCCGGGCACGGTACGCTGAATGACCTCCAGGCTGTCTGTCTCCCAGGTATAGAGAAAATAATTCTTGTCATCCTGTTGATAATCGTAAGTAGTGCTGCTCTCATCCTGTACCACTTCAGGCGGAGTTGATTCATCTATAACGGCGGTATCATTTTGTCCCAGCCCGATCAACGGGATGAAAAATAAAAGAAGCAGTAAATTCTTTTTGCCTGGCAAGAAACAAAACATATTTGTTTTACAATTTTTCAAGTCTATACTTCCTCCTCATTTAACTGTGCTTTGAATTTCCTGCCCAGGCGGATCGGGTAAATGATAAAATACCAGATAACGAATATGACGGACAATGCAAAAATAAGAGTGGTGAGAGCTGATATATCATTGTACAAACGGGTAACGAATCCTTCAAAAAAAGCGGCCAGTATGAATACGGGTACCAGCCCGATCATGATCTTGACCCCATCTTTGGCTCCCTGTTTCAATGAATCGAGACGCCGTATCGTGCCGGGGAACAAATAGCTTTTTCCCAATATCATCCCGGCGGCGCCCACCAGGATAAAACCTGTAATCTCCAGTGTGCCGTGCACAAAGACCACCATCCAGAAATCAACACCCAAACCACGGCCTGCAAAAAGTTCATCGAAAGCTCCAACCATTACACCTGTTTGAGCGAGATCATACAAACAGGGAATACAAAAAACAATACCTGAAGCAAAGACACGGAAAGCAACGGCGAGGTTATTGATCATAATACCCAGCCAGGTAAGAAGAGAATTGCCATGTTCGTATACGCCAAAAGGATTTCCTTTATCAATATTCTCCCGGGTACGGTCCACATAATCGCCGCTCAGGATATCCCGTATCGCACTTTCATCCTTCATGGAAGTAAAAAAACCGATAGAAAAAAACAGCATGAAGAAAATAAATGAAAAGACGACCACTTTATAATGCTTGCGGATCGTCATGGGCAGATCATATTTCCAGAAAGTAACGAGCCGGTTCGATTCTTCTTTGCGTCGCTTGTAAATATCAAGGAATATCCGGGAAGCCTGTGAATTGATGAAGGACGTCACTTTACCCGATGGATAAAAAGTTTTGGCATAAGCAAGATCATCCACCAGCTGGGTGAAGTCGGCAGCCATCTCATCCGGATCTTCGGAAGGTTCATGCTGTATCCTGAGCCAACGGTCCTTGTTCTTCTTAATAAAAAGCGCTTCTCTCATGCCAAATTGTTCAGGTTGTAAAGTAATGCTTTTTTAAAAAGATATTAAGCCGCCCTGAAACTTTGTTCGTCAAAAAAACACTAATTTGTCACTCAAACCGGAGTGAATGTCCGCAATAAAAGTACCTACCAATTTTAATATTGACCTTGAATTCGAGATCCCGGAGTTTTACCGCAGACTGATCGCTTTACTGATCGATATTCTTATACTTTTTTTCTATGTGAAATTCGGTATCGAGATATTAAAGTCGATCGTAAGAGGCATGGACCACTTCGACGATGATAGTTTCTATAATATCAATTGGCTGGTGCTCATCATCATCTATGGTCCTATTCTTCTTTATCACGTCGTGCTGGAGATCACTATGAACGGGCAGAGTGTTGGTAAAAAGATACTGGGTATCCGGGTAGTGGATGAGAATGGCGGCAAAGCAAGTATCAGCCAGTTCCTCATCAGGTGGCTGGTCAGGGATATCTGGTTCATCATGATGCTTTCTGTCGGCCTGTACCGTGATTACGAAGGCAAAAAGGTCGAAGCTACATTCCTGATCATTTTTGTACTGGCTTATTTCATCACGGATATTGTATTGGTCGTTGCTTCCAGGAAAGGACAACGTATCGGTGATATCCTCGCCAAAACGATATTGATCCGCACCAATCCCAAAGGGAATATCGAAGAAACGGTGTTCAGGGAAGTGGCGGATAATTATGTTCCTTCCTTTCCGCAGATCATGCAATTAAGTGATAAGGATATCAATGCCATTAAAAGTATTTTGGAAACGGCCCGCAAAAAAGGCGATTATCATATGGCCGAAGCCGCCAGTTCAAAGATCAAAGCACATCTTCGTATCGAATCATCATTGGATCCTTTTGATTTCCTGGATGTGTTGCTGAAAGATTATAATTTCCTTTCTGTAAATTAAAGGGCACTGCCTTCCTGAAAGCAGTGCCCTGAAGAATATCTGGCTTACTTTGTTTAAAGATTTCCCATTAGCCCTACTAAAATCAGGAGCAGGAAGATGATCATCAGAACGGCCCAAAATGCAAAGAAGTTCCGGGCTGCGGCAAAACCGGAATTCAATGATTCCATATTATTGGTTTTTAGCCCTACGTTTATTTTATTCCCTGCGTTTAAAGCGAATAAACCGCTGATACCATACAGGAGCGCCATAATAATGTATACGGCAAGTCCCATATTTCCCAGGCCCCTCGCAGAAAGCCCCGAACTCCTGTAACGATAACTATCGAACTCACCGTAACGGCTTACGGCTTGCTGTATCAGGATACCTGATATGATACATAAACCTGCAATAATAATGCTGACTATTCCCAGCACTTTTGCCCAAGAGGCAGCGTTTCTTAAATTGTAGCTGTTTTGAGCATCCAGGTTAAGAGAGAATAATGAGCTGCTTTGATCTTGTTCCATAAGTTGTGTTTTGATTGGTATAAAAATAAAGAATCAATACCTGAATTCCATATTTTGAAAAAAGAGGTATAAGGGCCGTCAAAACTGCCTTACCCGGTAAGGTCCGACCATCACCAATCAATAAGCTCGTGCAAATAATACACGCTGAGTGGATGGCTTCCCTGTTAAGATACATTTTCCATTCTCCTGTGCATTATCCAACGGTACGCAACGGATAGTTGCTTTTGTTTTTTCTTTGATCGCTTCTTCTGTTGCCGGGGTACCATCCCAATGCGCAGCAATGAACCCGCCTTTGCCATCCAGTAGTTTTTCAAATTCCTCCCAGCTATCGGCGTTGGTGATATGATCATCCATATAACCTTTTGCTTTGTTGAACATATAACCTTGTATCTCGGTCAATAATCCATGGATGTATGGCGCAATACCATTCAGATCGATCACTCTTTTTTCTTTGGTATCCCGGCGGGCTACTTCCACTACATTCTTTTCAAGATCCCTTGCACCGATCGCCAGTCTTACCGGCACCCCTTTCATTTCATATTCTGCAAACTTCCATCCGGGCCTTGCATTATCATTATCATCATATTTTACCCGTATGCCCAATTCTTTTAACTGGTTCATGATCTCTTTCACTTTTCCATCGATCTGTTCTTTTTGTTCGTCGCCTTTATAGATCGGCACTATAACAACCTGCACCGGTGCAATTTTCGGTGGCAATATCAAACCCTGGTCATCGCTGTGCACCATTACCAGTGCGCCGATCAATCTTGTTGTCATTCCCCAACTGGTGGCCCACACATATTCCTGTTGATTTTCTTTGCTCAGGAATTTTACATCAAAAGCTTTGGCAAAATTTTGTCCCAGGAAATGCGACGTGCCGGCCTGTAATGCTTTTCCATCCTGCATCATCGCTTCGATACAATAAGTATCTACCGCACCGGCGAAACGTTCATTGGCCGTTTTCACTCCCCGTATCACGGGTACAGCCATCCAGTTCTCTACGAAATCAGCATATACACGCAGCATTTTTTCCGCTTCCTCAACAGCCTCTTCCCTGCTGGCATGGGCCGTATGTCCTTCCTGCCATAAGAATTCAGTGGTGCGTAAGAACAAACGGGTCCTCATTTCCCAGCGAACGATATTACACCATTGGTTGATGAGTAAAGGAAGGTCACGGTATGATTGTATCCAGTCTTTATAAGTACTCCAGATAATTGTTTCGCTGGTTGGACGGATGATCAGTTCTTCTTCGAGTTTTGCATCGGGATCAACAATAACACCGCCGCCATTGGGATCATTTTTTAACCTGTAATGGGTCACTACTGCACATTCTTTTGCAAAGCCTTCTACGTGGGCGGCTTCTTTACTTAAAAAACTTTTGGGAATAAGTAAAGGGAAATAAGCATTCACATGCCCGGTATCCTTGAACATTTTATCGAGCGTATCCCGCATATTCTCCCAAAGAGCAAAGCCATATGGCTTAATGACCATACAACCTTTGACGGCTGAATAATCTGCTAATTCTCCTTTAATAATGAGGTCGTTATACCATTGCGAATAATCCTTTTCCCTTGATGTGATCTCTTTGCTCATGCTATTATTAAGTTTAATTCGGTCCTGTCCTTTAGATTTAAATTAACACTCCCGATCGCAATAATTCCAATAAATGGATAAATATTTGTGCCATGTACGCAAACGATTGTGTAACTTTACTCCCGACAATTTCAGGAGGCACAAAAGTAAGTAAACTCATTTTTAACCAGTCAAACCATTTGCCATGAAAAAAACAATTTTACTCCTGGCAGTTTTCGCAGCCATTCTTACCAGTTGCAGCACTTCTTACAAAACCGGTCAAACACCTGATGATGTTTATTATTCTCCTTCCCGTCCACAACAGGAAGATGAGTATGTGCAATCTGAAAAGCAGGATGACAAGTACAACAATGATGAATCATACGACGATCGTTACCTGCGTATGAAAGTAAGGAACCGTACCCGTTGGTCCGATCTAGATGATTGGTACAACAACGACCGGTACAGTCTCGCTTATAATTATTACTACGGCTCTTATCACAACCCGTACAATTCCTGGAATTATTATTATAACCCTTATTGCTGCTGCCACTCGAACAACACGTATGGCAATCCGAAAACGGGTGGTTATGTATATACAAAACCCAGGATGTTCAACCTGAATACTTATAATACGAACAATGCTTCTACCCGGCCCTACTCGGGAACAAAGTATAATGGTTATTCTACGGGCTCAAACAATAACACCTATACAGCGCCGAGGACCAGCAATAACAGTTCAAGTAATAACAACAGCAATTCGGGGAACATACTGAGAAATATTTTTAATAACAGCAATTCAAGTTCTTCGAACAATAACTCAAATAGTTCTTCCAGTAACAGCAGCAGTTCAAGTTCAAGCTCATCATCGGGCAGCAGTAGCACCAGTGCTCCTGTAAGAAAATTTTAAGGATAAAGGAGATCGTCCGGTCTCCCTTATCTCCTGTTCTGCGAATTGTTGGACAAACATTTTATACATCTAACTCTTTATATCATGAAAAAGATATTCCTGGTACTTATTAGTATCACAGCCTACTCATGCCTGTCTGCGCAGGAACCTGCCGATGCCTTGCGTTATTCCTGGTATACATCCGGCGGTACGGCAAGACAACAGGCAGTGGGTGGCGCCATGACATCACTCGGTGGCGATCTTTCTGCCGCCTTTGTTAACCCCGCCGGTCTTGGATTTTATAAGACAGGTGATATTGTTATCACACCGGGTTTTAATTTATTGAACAATAAGGCCACGTATCTTGGTCGCACCGAAATGGATAAAAGGAATGCTGTTTCTTTTGGTGCCAGCGGTGTTGTATTGGGATCTGAAACAGGCAAACACAGAAGTAGTATAGCCGTAGCGATAGGAATTAACAGGACGGCCAGCTTCGGAAGCAATCTTTTGTATCGGGGATTGAATACGCAAAGCTCTTACTCCTATAAATTCCTGGAAGAGATACAAAACAATAATGACAAGGATGCCAACAATGTTGCTTCCAACTACCCCTTTGGGACCAGCCTTGCCTTCAATACCTATTGGATCGATACGATCGCCGGCGGTACAGCCAACAACTATCATTTCCAGACAAGGGCACCGGTTGCAACGGGACTTATCCAGGAAAATGCAATAACCAACAGGGGCGGTATCACCGAACTGGCATTGGCGATCGCCGCGAATAGTAAGGACAAATATTTTTTTGGTGCAACATTAGGTGTACCGATCCTCGATTATAAAAGAGAAGCCACTTTTACCGAAGCAGATGCTACCAGCGATGCCACTAACAAATTCGATTTTGCTTCTATCACCGAGAACCTCAATACGATCGGGGCAGGAGTTAATTTAAAACTGGGTTTTATTTATAAGCCTAAAGAATATATCCGTTTGGGTATAGCTGTCCACACTCCTACCTTGTACCAGCTCACCGATAAATACAGTTCTTCGGTTACTGCCAACACTGAATCGTATAAAGCTTTCCAGCACAGTGGGATCCGAAGCTTGGAATTCACGTGACTTGAAGTC
>JADMIO011204594.1_pt1 | contig 106096 bp, 82 predicted proteins | sample 8958161 | NCBI WGS metagenome assembly JADMIO01 (sample SAMN16585339, study PRJNA669376) | soil metagenome | isolation source: Crop rotation soil | place: USA: Cullars Rotation, Alabama | collected 2011
CCGCCGGTTTTTCGTCCCTCAAGCATAGAACCGGCAGTCATAGACCGCCGCTACAATGGGAAAGGCCACTCAAGCGATTATTTGTGCAAAGCTCCGCAGTCGGCAAAGCCCGCAGTCGGGGACATCTCAGTGCCGGCAGCCTTGAACCAAACGTTCCGAAAGCCGGAGCCAAGGAGCGGCACCTGCCGGTGCCGGGTTCAGGCAAACCGCTCACGGAATTCTAGTTGAGTACGCCAGGTCGGGCACCGGCAAATAGCGAGACGCTGAATTTCTTACGGCTCTTAGGGTCTGTATCCCAATTCCAGGTAGGTTCGAAACCGAATACAAGTTTCATGGGCGAGGAAAGCCCTGCAAAGTAAATTGGCCACTTTAATGTCGTGCTATGCCCATCCGACCGCTGCTCGAAGTGATAGGTGACCTGAGTTCCGGGTCGAAACAGGAGTGGAAAAGAAAGTGGGACTAAGGGATTTACTGCGATCGCACTGGTAATAGACTTCGTCCGCTTTGGATTGGGAGCGCCTACCATGACATCACTGCAGTCCTGCGCAGTATACGTGCCGCTTGTTGTCGTTTGACACACGTGTTGTAACTTAACTTTGACCGCCTCCCCATACGCCACGTCTGCTCCCCACGATAGTCGTTCATAATAAGTTGCAAAATCGAAGCTTCCTCCCTCCAATAGGCGATGGAACTCATGTTTCGTCGCTAAATCGGCGACGCCGGCGGTTACTGCTCTGTATTCCACGCTCGTTACCGATGGTATCCAGTTACCTGCCACCGTAAAATAAAAGGGTGAAAGCTCCTTCTTTACGTCTTGTTTATAGGCGTTCGGATAGATCTTCTTCTGTTCCTCGATCGAGCTTTGTGGTTTTCCGGACGCGGGGCAAAATTGATACACAACCGGCGCTTTATCCTTGAATGTAGTGCAGGCACCGCTTCGCTCCAAAGCCCCATACTTTTCGCTGAGACCCGAGAGGGTATCGACGATTAGTTTCGCGGTGTCCTTCGCCGGTTGCGTCATCGTTGCCGGTTGGTCTGCGAGGATTGATTGCATTTTCGTCAAGGTAGCAGCACAGGTTGAATCCTTTGGGAGTTCCCCGGGTTTCGGCAACGTTTTGTTTAGAGCAGCGAGAGTGTCCATGCACCAAGCTTCTCCCCTAAACTGCGTCTGCTGTTTGGCAACGTCGTCAGCATCCGTACTCGTATCTTTGGCGTAAAAAGATGAGTATCCGAGACCCACTTTCCCCTGAAACCCTGGAGCATCGGAATCTTGGGAGGAGAACACCTGGGCTTGACCTTGTTTATCGAGTGTGCCGGACATGCCAAGCTGCCAAAAATTCAGAACTTTGCCTTCAAACTGCTGGCTAACCGCCACGGAAACCGTCGTGCCGTTTTGCGTCAGTGCGACTGTGGCGCCTGTTCCTAGTCCGAGAGGCGACAGTATTGTTTGGGTGGCGTCGTTGCTCTTATCCTTAGTTCCTTGGGCGAGCAGAGTGTTCGAAGGCTCGATCGCCAGCACCAGGCAGAAGCCAATAAGGAATCTCATTCGAACCTCCTAACTTACAGTGAAGGCAGTATCGCCGGTTGAGTCGCCGCCGGAAGGTCCCATGTGTCCAGCGGAATTCTGGGTCGTCGTTCCATCCGTTACGCTTGCTGTCCATCCATCACCTGGATCGCCATGGACGTTGATCCGGTACACATATGTCCCTGGATCCTCCATAAAGGATGCCTGGTAAGTTCCTCCACCCATGTTGGTTAATGAAACTGGAGACCCATTCCAATCGAGGCTTGCGCTGCGCGAAACACCGTCACTTTTTACGTCTACTTGTGCCATGTCGGAGTCATCCTTCCTATTAGTTTGCCTGCGGCTCAATCCCCGTTTTCTCGGTCCAGCTTCTCCGCCACGGCGTGTCTTTTACGTGCCACAGTTGTTTTTCTGTTGCTCCCTTTAAACGGAAGGCCATTTGACAGCCTTCCACATTACAAGCGTCAACCAGACACAAAAAGTGCCAAACATTAGAGCAAAAAAAAAGGGAGGGCAAAAATAGACGTCGAATGTCACCTAGAGGGATCAGTTTACGCTTGAACAAATGGGGAATGGAGCGTAGCCTCTGTGCCCAAAACAAACCAAGCCGAGGAGGTTGAGCGTGAGTGTAAATATCCAATACCTGTGTTGTGTCTGTCACGAGGATGTGACCGCACAAGTCACATCCGCCTGTAACATTTCAATTCCGGTGCTACCGACTGTTGTCTTCACCGGGCTCAGACTACAGGCAAGCCACACAGTTACGATAACATGCCCGAACCAACACACCTGCTCTTACCCCTGCGTCGGCAGCAAGGACTAGCCACATGTCTGATGAGCGAGTAATTCCACCTAGTACGCCTGTATCTCCACAAGAGGCAGCTCTGCTCACGCAACTACAGGGCTATTTCAACGTTCCTGCGGCAGCGGATCGCCTCCGTACCTACGCGCAGTGGTTGTTTACGACAGCGAGCGTTGTCGGAACACTCGCAGCAGGTTTTGCTGCGTCGCAAGCACGCGGAGGGTTTTTCTTTGTCGGCATTGCAGTATTGGGATTTAGTCTTGCCGCTGCCGGCAAGGCCCTTGCTCCGCGCTGGACAAAGGACGTCAACCCTCTAGACCTGCGGAGTATGCTCGAGTCTGCCGGAAAAGACTTCGCATCTCGTCGCGTCTGGTTACAGGTTGCATCCTTCTGTTTTGCCGTGGCAATCACCATCGGAGGGTTAACACCCCTCGTCTCCTATCTGTTTCAGCGGCCCAAGGAGCCACAGATAAACGTTGCCTACAGCACCGATGAAAAGGGTGTCCTTACACTCAAGGCGACGGGTAAGAGTCCGACCTCCGATGCAGTATTGTCGCTGAAGGTAGAAACAGATCCGGCCTCCATCGACAAGAAGCCGACACGCGGCCAGCAACCGGTCGACGCGACGGGTACGGCCGTAATCGATCTGAAAAAAGATTTGACAGACTTGCATGGCACACTCGTCGTAACCGCTCAGTGGTCCACAGGGACATCGATCCGGTTGACAATCCCACTTCTTCCCGCCTCAAATGTTGACCAGACAGCGACGGCCAACTCTGATAAAACACAAACGAACAAATCACAAGCGACGAAATCGGCGAAGAAGTGATGGGCAGCGCCGGAAACCAGAATTCCAGCAGGAGAGTAAGCTCAGCCGAAGCACGTCGTTTCGCATGAGGCGTGTGTAGCAGACTTCCTCAACCAAGTGATTGGCTAACGTTGACCAATTCGGCGGGATCTACACATTCGAATAAGTGATTGAAGAGTGTCCAGGCTCGCCCGCGATGGCGCCGATGTTCAACGGTATGACCGCCGGCTTTATACGTCTCCGATGTTGATCCAAATACCAACCTAATATGGTCCCGTGTGGTCAATGGGGATAAACCGCAATGGGACGTGAAAATCGCGCGCCAAGAGAACACCTTTACCGCGGAATTCTTACACGTTTCGGGAAGTCGTTCGATGACCCAACATTTCTCCGGGACGCGGCCCAGTGGACGTTGTCGCGCCAGGGCGACAATATGACTACTTCCAAGGGCTTGTTCCTAGGATGATAGCGTTGTCTGACGGCAACATCCGCTATCTGCGTGGCGCTGGGATATGATTCTTAAGAGGAAGTAAGCGGCCTAGGCTAGTGGCATGTAACCTTGAAATGTGCTGCCTCCCCAGAGTTTGTCCGGAATATTGGGGATCTTGCTCGCGGCAGACGAAACCGGAGGGGCAGCTAGCGGTTCGCGTTGTCCGGTTCGGACGTTATAACGGAACCAGACCGGCGTTTTGGCGAACGGCTTCTCCTGGACTGCGATCGACTGGCTATCGGGATACCACCTGACGGCAGTCTTGATATCAGCGGCTGGAAACAACTCAACGGTCAACGACGCCGGGATCTGATGAAGGTATAGGTGCCTGTTTGAAACGTAAGCGAGCCATTGCCCGTCCGGCGAAACAGCGCCAAAAGGATCGCGCAGCCCCACAGGGCCGGCTTGATGGGCCGTTGTCAGATATTGTAGCGGAGCTGGCGAAGGAGAACTCCGCAAGCCGATTGCGGCCGCCCATAGGGCCGTCAGAGTCATAGCGAACGTGAAGCGATTCATTTGCGCACAAAGGACGCTTGCACCATCGTGACCCAGGTGCTCGGGTCGAGCTTGACATCGAGCGGAGCCGTGTCCAGCGGCACGACGAGCTCGTTGTGGGCCTTATCCACCACGATGCGCGGTGGAGTTGTCGGTCCTTGAGGAGCGGCGTTTCCGCGGCCAGTTCCTCGCTGACCGGCTTGAGGCGCGGCATTGGGAGGAGCCGGCGGTGGAGGTGGCAGAGTGATGCCGATTTCGAAAGGCATCCGATAGAGACCTTGCTTCTGGGTCTGATCGACGGAGATGCGGAGCTGCTTCGTCGCCGCATCGTAATGCCAGGAGCCATTGACCTCGAGAATGCCGCCGCGATTCAGCCACTCGTCGAAGAACCAGCGCAGATCCTTCCCTTCCTCCGGACAATTCGCGGCGTTAGCACAGGCATCCTGCATCGCCGTGCGGAAATCGTCGCTCGACGCATTTCGGTTTTGGAAGCGGCTGTAATACAGACGAATCCCTTGCCAGAACGTTTCCGTTCCCAGCACGCCACGCAGCATGTGTAAGACTTGCGCGCCACCTTGATAGACCTGGGCATTGTTAGCGATCACCTGGCTGATGTTGGAAAGATTCTTATGAACGATCGTCGAGTCGGGATTCGCCTGGGCGAAGCGGATCGCATTTCGTGCGCTGCCGGTCACACCATTGATGAAGGCGTCGCGACCGTCTTGATGCTCCTGGTAGAGCAGCGCAAAGTAAGTGGCAAAGCCTTCGCTCAGCCAGACGTGATCCCAATCGTCCTCACTCGCCGCATTACCAAACCACTGGTGCGCCATTTCGTGCGCCACCAACTGGCGACCGGGAACGCCGTTGTAGCCGTAGAAAATGTCGGAGGCTAGCTCCATTCCGCCACTTACCGAGTTCGCTTGCACCTGTGCCATCTTCTCGTAGGAGTAGGGACCGATGTGATCGATATAAAACTCCAACACCGACTGAGTCGCATCGTGAAAGCCCTTGTAGCCGTTATCGCGTTCCTGCGGGAAAACCCAAGACGACATCTCAATGCCGTGGTAGCTGCCAAAGTAGTCGACCGCATAAGGAGCGACGGCCAGCGACATTTGCCATGTCGGAATCGGCACCTTTTCATCCCACACCGTACGGCGCATCCCATTCGGTAAGTCGGATTGTTGTTGCAGCAGGCCGTTGGAAATCACCTGATACTTCGCGGGAGCCGTCACGATCATCGTCTTAGGCACCTTCATCGAAATGTGATCGATGGTGGCTAGCCAGTTATGAGCAAGGTTCGGCCAGTCATTGCTGACGAAGCTGCGATCCTGATACTTGTTGTTGCCGATACGCAACCCGGTTGCTGGGATGCCGTGATAAGACAGGTTGAAGCTGATGTGCTGTCCTGCCTGTGACGGTGATGGGAGAGTTAGTCGCACCACGTCCCTGTTCTGCGCGAACTGCATCGGCCGTCCACCAATCGTGGCCGCAGTGACAGTCATTCCGGTGGCGGTTTGTGTAGCTGCCGCGTTCGCCTGGCCGGACAGTCCAGTGTTCGAGGCGCGCCCGACGCAGGGATCGCCGGGTTCCGCGGGTTGCGCTCCTTTGGGATGTGGTCCGCACAGATCGAGGTTGATCGCATCGATGCCGGCCCTGGAGAAATCGACATCGACCGTTTCCTTCATCGTGATTTCGTCGTTCGCATCACTCAGCACGACATCAAATGTATAGTGCGTGATTCGCACGCCAGCCTGTCGCGGATAGGTGTCCGCCGTTAAATAGGTCGCCGACAGAATTAAAAGAGCGAAGGTCAAGACCGCCAGTCGCTTCATCGTTGTTTCCCCCAAAGGGATGCATCTAAACATGTGGTTTACCCGTGGTCAACGACATTATCGTCCTGGCGGCTTGATCGCTTCACCGCCCAAGCTGGAAGCTAAGTCGATTCGCGGTTTCCCCTCCCTCGGGGAGGGGTGGCAAAGCGCGCCAATAAAATGTAGCGCTACCTTTAGAGCGCTTTGACGGGGTGGGTAGACGGCGAGCCACATCTACAGGACTAAATGTTTCGTCATGTGACAAGGGATATAATCCTCGAATCCATCGGAGGATCTATGAGCCGTTTTTCGTTGGCTACGTTAGCCATGTTGTTTCTTGCGGTTCTTCCTTTGCAGCAGTCAACCGCGGTTCGTCATGTCAACCTCACGCTGCATGAAGGCACCAATATGGCTGCGGCGCTTTCGCCCGATGGGCGGACTCTCGCGATCGATCTTCTCGGATGCTTGTGGACGCTTCCGGTCAATGGCGGAACGGCGACCCAGATCAGTGACGAACTGGGCGACATCCGTCAGCCTGCGTGGTCGCCCGACGGGAAGCAGATCGCGTTTCAATCCTATCGTGATGGCGGTTGGCATATCTGGACGACCGGCCCCGATGGAAATGGATTGAAGCAACGTACGTTCGGACCCTACGACCACCGCGAACCGCACTGGTCGCCGGATGGGACGCGTATCGCATTGTCTTCCGATGAGTCGGGCAACTACGACATCTGGGAACTCACGCTGGCAACCGGACAATTACGACAGATCACGAACAACGCCGCGAACGATTCGATGCCGTCGTACTCCAGGGATGGACGTGAAATCGCGTTCGTCTCCGATCGACGCGAATCTCCTGGAGTCTGGTCGATTACGGTCGAGGGCCAGCGCGAACGGCTGCTCCAGCAAACCAACGGAACGACGAACGCACCTTCGTGGAGTCCGGACGGCAAGGTTCTCTACAACGTTGTGGCCGGCAATGAAAGCCGGTTGCTGCTCGGCACCGAGACGATCAGTACAAACGAAGACGTCTTTCCCTTCCGCGCGCAATGGCTCTCGCCAACGGAGTTCCTGTACACGGCTGACGGAAAAATCAAACGACGTACGATCGGCACGGCTACGCCGCGCACGATTGAGTTCAACGCGTCGGTTAAATTCGATCGTCCGAACTTCACTCCCAAACGGCGCGACTTCAATTCGACGGCAACGCATCACGTTCAAGGAATCATGAAGCCGGCGATCTCGCCTGATGGGAAGCAAGTCGCCTTCGCCGCACTGGGTGATCTTTGGCTCATGCCGATCGGTGGAAAACCGGCGCGTATTACCAACGATGCGTTCATCGAGACCGATCCGACCTGGAGCCTGGACGGCAAGAGCCTCGCGTTTGTCTCCGATCGTGCCGGATCGCCGGACATCTGGGTTCGCGATATGCAGACCGGTCGAGATCGTCGCGTGACCGATCTACCGAACGCTGAGTTCAGCCCCGCGTTCTCTCCCGACGGCACGCGCCTCGCGTTCTTGAATCAGAGCGGCGAAGCGTACACCGTCAATCTGCAAAGCAGCGAGACGCAGAAGATTCACAACGCCGCGTTTTCGCCGGGACGTCCATCGTGGTCACCGGATAGCAGGACGGTCATGATTTCGGTCCTTCAACCCTACTCGTCGCGGTATCGCGAAGGCACAAGCCAGATGCTGGCCATCTCTCTCGACGAGCAACGCGATCGGACTTTTGTTCCTGTGCCGCATCGCTCGGTTGGAACGCGCGAAGGCGACGGCCCCTTCTGGTCGCCGGACGGAACCAAGATGGCTTTCGTGATGGAAGGAACCCTGTGGGTCATGCCGGTCACGTCGAAAGGCGAGCCTGGCGGGCCGCCACGCCGCATCAGCAACGAATCGGCCGACTCTTTGAGTTGGACTGGCGATTCGCGACAGGTCCTCTACTTGTCGATGGATAAGCTGAAACTTGCATCGATTGACGATGCGCGGGTTCGAGAAATTCCTGTCGATCTCTCGTGGCAACCCAAAATCCCAACAGGCCGGAAAGTGGTGCACGCCGGACATCTGTTTGATGGGAAAACCAACACGCTGCGTAACGACGTCGACATCGTGGTCGAAGGCAATCGCATCCGCAGCATCGAACCGCATCGAGCCGATTTGCATACTGGTGAGACGATCGATGCGTCCGGTCTGACCGTCATGCCAGGCCTCATCGAAATTCATTCGCATCTCAATAAGGACTACGGCGAGAAACTCGGAAGGATCTGGCTGTCGTACGGTGTCACGACGGTCCGCAATCCTGCAGGCAATCCTTACGAGTCGACGGAAGATCGCGAATCGTTTGAATCCGGCGCGCGCATTGGTCCACGTTTCTTCACCACCGGCTACACGTTCGACGGCACTCGCATTTACTACGCCGGCAGCATGGGGCTGGAAGCCGGTGCGCAGATTGACATGGAACTGGAGCGCAGCCGCGTGCTGGGTTATGACCTTATTAAGACCTATGTGAGACTGCCGGATATCCTTCAGAAACGAATTGTCGAGTTTGCGCATCAGAACGGGATGCCGGTGACGTCTCATGAACTCTATCCAGCGGTCGCCTTCGGTGCCGATGGAGTGGAGCACATTCGAGGTACCAGTCGGCGCGGCTACTCGCCGAAGGTCAGTGCGTTGAATTACAGCTATCGCGATGTGATCGACCTGCTCGGGCAGTCCGGCATGACCATCACGCCGACGATCAATATTCAAAATGGGGCTTTCGCGCTCGTCGCGGCAAGGTCGCCACAGCTTGTCGACGAGCCGCGTTTCATCACGCTGTTCCCACCGGAGGTTGTCGCCACGGCGCGGACCAATGTACAGCGTGCGGTCGCATTCACGGATCGACCTCAACGTGAAGCGGCGTTGAAGCCGCTGGGCGACACGGTTCTCAAAGTGACGCGTGCCGGCGGGCGTGTGGTTGCAGGCACGGACGCTCCGATCAATCCATACGCGTTGAGTTTGCTGGTCGAACTCGAACACTACGTCGACGGCGGCCTCACACCTTTTCAAGCGCTACAGACGGCAACCATCAACTCTGCTGAAGCTCTTGGTGCAGGCGCAGACCTGGGCTCGATCGAAGTCGGGAAACTGGCCGACATGATCGCTGTTGAGGGAAATCCGCTGCAGAACATCCGCGATGCACGCAATACGCGGGTCGTGCTGCGAAACGGCGAAGTCTTCCGCGTCTCGGATCTGATCGCCGCGAAACGGTAGCTGAGCAGAAGAACGTAACGCATCCGTGGTCGCGAGGTTTCCCCTCACTTGGGGAGGCCGCGCCATCAATAAAATGTAACGTTCCTTTGATAGGCGCGGACGGGGTGGGTAGCCATGTAGATCCGGCTAGCCGACTACCCACCCCATCAAAGCGCTTCAAAGGTAGCGCAGCATTTTATTGATGCGCTTTGCCACCCCTCCCCGAGGGAGGGGAAACCTCGCATCGAGAGGCGCTTCAGCACTACAACACACATTCGGCAATACGTCCGATTCACACGGAACACTTACACGAGTGGTGATACGATGCGCGTATCAAAAACGTTGGAGGATACTTATGAACGCGCATCGCCGGACGGCCGCCGCTGTGAAGCTTTTGCTTTTCACGATTCTGTTTCTTGGCTTCGAATCTGTGCAGCTTGCGGCTCAGGACGCGAACGATCGGTACGCGCTGCCTCCGGCGCCGATTCAGGATTACATCAATAAGGATAAGAATCTGGTCAGCCTGGATCGGATGAGTCCCGACGGCGATCATTTCCTTGTCACGTCGACGACAGAGTTGTCCTCGCTTCAACTCATGTCGCAGAAGATTTACCGGCTGGCCGGCTTGAAAGTCACCCCGGCCACGAATCGCGAACTGGATCACTCCACTTATGGCGTCTACGCCATGCGCATCTACTCGCTGAAAGGGCGGACGATGCGCAACGTTTCGGTTCCGGCAGGAACATTCATCAGCGACACCGTCTGGTCTCCGGATGGGACGAAGCTGGCATTCCTTGCGCATCTGCCGAAAGTGAGTCAGGTGTGGATCGCGGATGCGCAGACCGGCGAAGCAAAGGCTCTCAATGAGACAGCCGTGATGTCAACGCTCGCGAAGAAGCCTGAAGGTGGACGCGGCGCGAACGTTCCGTCGCGGATGCTGCAATGGCTGCCGGACGGTTCGATCCTGACGCTTGTGGTTCCGCCCAATCGAGGAGCGGAGCCGGCGTTCAATCCGGTTCCAACCAGTCCGCTGATTCGACGCACTCCAGACAAGCCGACCCCAACGTCAACCGAACCGTTTCTGCTGCAGTCGCGTCATGACATGGATCTCTTCCGTTACTACACCACCGCGCAGGCAGCAATCCTGAGCGCCGGCAAAGCGCCGCAGATGGTTGGTGAACCGGCAATGTATCTCAGCATGTCGCTGAGTCCGGATGGGAAGTACATCCTTGCCGATAAGCTCGTCGAGCCGTTTTCGTATCTGGTCGACTTCGGCGATTTTGGCCACAACCTCGAAGTCATGGATGTCAGCGGGAAGACGCTCAGCACGCTCGTCAAGACACCACTCCACGAAGGCCTGCGCAATGGACCGGACGACGGTGGCGATCAGCCGCGAGACTTTGCGTGGCGTCCGGATGGACGTGGTTTGAGTTTCCTGTGGATGGAAGAACGGCCGAAGACTTCGGCTGCTTCAGACACGGAATCGGCTCCCCGCAAGGATCGCATCATGCTGGTCGCGGCGCCTTTCAATTTGTCGCAGACACGCGTACTCGTTTCCGACGCGCGACGGATCAGTGACGTGTCCTATTCGAAAGACGGTAAGTATGTTTTCGCCACGCTTGCGGCGCGCGGCGGAACACGTAAGAGTCAGGACATCGTGGCCTACGATGTGAGTGGCGCGCAGGCACAAGCTTATGTATTGGTGAAGAACTTCGACTCGGATGATGTCGTCAATCTCCCGGGATCTTTGAAAACACGATCGAGCGGAAACGGTGTCGCCTGGACAATGCTTTCCACCACAGGTGATGCCGCCTATCTGGAAGGAGCCGGCTACAAGTCGGATTTTCGGCCGCGGCCGTTCATCGATCGAGTGACGATTCAGGGAGCGCAGAAGCAGCGCATCTTCGAAGGATCGCGCGACGCGTTCGAGCGTCCGCTTGTTACCCTCGATGATGACCTGGGACGCGTGATTATCAGCCGCGAAGGTAAGTCGGTTATTCCCGATAGCTACCTTTGGACGAAGGGTGGCAGCACCGATAACCTGACTCATAACAAGGACCCTTATCCCGACATCACGGCGGCTAAGCGCGTGGATTTTGAGTTTACCCGTCAGGATGGCTTGCTGGTTCACGGCCGCATTTCACTGCCGACCGATTACAAGGACGGTACGCGCGTTCCGGCCGTCTATTGGGACTACCCCAAGGAGTACGCCGGCTTTGATGAATACGCGAAGGACGCGATCCGTTCTCGCAATCAGAACTCCTATACGCCGGTGAGTTTTCTCCGCTGGTCCGACCTGTGGCTGACTCAGGGCTATGCGCTCGTTTACATCGACATTCCTATCGTCGGTAAGAATGGGACGGCTAACGATCACTACTTGTCGAATCTTGTCGATACGGTCTACGCATCCATCCGCAAGCTCGATCAGATGGGCTTCATCGATCCGGATCGGCTAGGACACGGCGGTCATAGCTATGGTGCCTTTACCACGGGTAACCTGCTAGCTCACACCAACTTCTTCAAAGCGGGAATCGCGGGTGACGGTGCTTACAACCGTACGCTAACTCCTATGACCTTCCAGAACGAGAAGCGCATGTTCTGGGAAGCCGAGACGACGTATACCGAGATGTCGCCGTTCTTCTACGTGAACAACATCACCGCTCCTTTATTGATGTATCACGCGGCGGAAGACGATAACTCGGGCACGTTCCCCATTCAGTCCTTCCGCATGATGCAGGCGCTCACAGGCCTGGGTAAGAAGGCCGCGCTGTACGTCTATCCATTCGAGGCGCATAGTCCACGCTGCAAAGAAAACTACATGGACATCTGGGCTCGCTGGGTTGACTGGTTTGATACCTACGTGAAGAAGCCGGCCCCGACTATGCAATGAAATACGCATTCGGGATTCTTCTGATTGTCATGATGACCGAAGTAAGGGGCGCGCCGCCGGATGCGACACCCACGCCCGAGTATTACTACACGCGCGTCATGTACACGGGCATTGGCACGCCGGAGCGTGGCGGTCCCAGCCCTTACAAGTATCCGCCCTTGGTGGATTTCAAGTGCTCCGACTTGGAGCGGGGCGAGGGAGGCATGGGCGGAGGATGGCGAACCGACTATCCGGCGTCCGACTGCAAATTTATCTGGGGTGTGGAGCGTCTGACGTCGATCAAGGCGTATCGTGAGGCGCCGCATCCGATGGAGTTGCTCGACCCGCACATCTGGGACTTTCCTTACCTCTACGCAGTGGAACCCGGCCAGATGATACTTAGTCCACAAGAAGCCCTACGACTGCGCGAATTCCTGCTACGCGGCGGATTCCTGCACGCGGATGATTTCTGGGGTCTGTATCAGTTGGAAAACTTCCGGCGACAGATGGCCAAGGTGTTTCCCGAACGGACCCTGGAACTGATCCCGCTGTCGCACGAGATCTTTCACACCTTCTTCGATATCGACACGATCATGCAGATTCCCAACGTGAATAACGGCTGCTATGGCGGCCGCACCTGGGAATCTCCGACGGACACAGAGCCGCGCATTCTCGGTATCAAAGACGACAAAGGTCGGATCATGGTGATCGCCACCTACAACTCGGATCTGGGAGACGCGTGGGAGCACATGGATGTCGGATGCTATCCGGAAAAATTCTCAGGCCAGGCTTACCGGATGGGGATCGACTTCATCGTATATGCGATGACGCATTAAAACACCCTAAGTTAGGAGGTTAGGAGGGAGTTTCTTTTGCACGTCGGGTTTTGGCATCGAACGTCCATCCCTAGTACTATATGCAAACTATGAACCTGCGAACAATTGCTGCCTTTTTGTGTATCGCTTTTGCGCTGACAACCGTTGCGAATGCTCAGGATCACTGGGTCGCGACCTGGGCGACGGCCGTGCAACAACCTCGAGCGGGCGCTCAGCCCACTCCCGCGACGACAGGTTTCACCGATCAGACGGTCCGAATGATCGTCCACACGACAGTCGGTGGACGGGGCGCGCGCGTGCTGCTTTCCAACACATTTGGAACGAAACCGCTGAGCATCGGCGCAGCACACATTGCGTTGCGAAGCAAGGAATCGGCGATCACCTCCGGGTCCGATCGCGCACTGATGTTCAACGGAAAACCCAGCGTGACGATCGCACCCGGCGCGCAGGTGACGAGCGATGCCGTCGATATCGAAATTCCTCAACTTGGCGACGTCGCCATCAGCGTTTACTTTCCCAGCGAGACCGGCCCCATCACGACACACGGCACCGCGCTGCACACCAGTTACATTGCGAAAGGAAACGCCGTCGGGGAAGCATCACTCACGGACGCAACGACGACACGGTCATGGTACGGAATCTCGGAACTGGACGTGATGGCCGGTCAAGCAGTCGGAACGTTAGTGACGTTCGGAGATTCGATCACGGACGGCACGACGTCAACGCCGGACACTGATGCCAGCTGGCCCAGCCAGTTGGCACAGCGAATTCTGACGACGAATAGCATGCCCAAGATCGCGATTGCCAACGAAGGCATCTCGGGCAATCGTCTGCTCGCGGACGGAGCGGGTGTGAACGCGCTGGCTCGTTTTGACCGCGATGTGCTCGGAATCGCCGGCGTGAAGTGGCTCATGCTTCTCGAAGGCATCAACGACATCGGCGCCACGACCGGAATGCGGGGCAATGCAGTTCCCGCGAATCCAGTGTCGCCGGACGATCTGATCATCGTGCTCAAGCAGATGGTCGATCGAGCACACACGCACGGCATCAAGGTCATCGGTTGCACGCTCACTCCTTATGAAGGCGCAGCGTACTACAGCGAAAAAGGCGAAGAGGTCCGCATGGCCGTCAATCGCTGGATTCGCACCAGCGGCACGTTTGACGCGGTCGTCGATTTTGAGAAAGCGACGCAGGATCCCGCGAATCCCAAGACTTTTAAAGCGGGATTCAATCTGACGGATCACCTCCATCCCAACGATGCCGGCTACAAAGCCATGGCTGAAGCCATCGACTTGAAGATCTTTGGAAACAAGTAACGTTGTAGATCCTATGCAGGTGGCCCTGAAAAGGGAGGGAGGTTATCGATGCAGCATCCACAACGATGTTCTCAATTCCTTTTTCCGTCAGTGTGCAGCCAAAATCCTTCGCGCCCTGCCTCATAACAACTGCGCACCCGCGCCGTTGCCTCCATTCCACGCTGCTTCGCTTTCTCGATCTCCTTTCCCACCGACTGCAGGTCTGCCGCACTGATGGCTACTTGCCTTACCTGCGTTGATCTGCCATCGCTGAATCCGAGTTTCCACTTCTTCCGACTCAACTCGAATGCCAAATTTAAAATGTTCGGGTTATTCTCTATTGCTGGGACGGCTTGGCTGTTCATTTTTCACCTCATTAGTTTTGGTCAACTTTCGAGATTGCCAAGCCTCCCTCCCTTTTCAGGGCAACCTGCATAGGATCTACAAGATCATCCGGTCTTCCCCAACGCGGCGGGTTATGCGTTGGCGGTCCAGATACTCCAGCAAGGGGATCGCGTATTTGCGGGTGACACCTGTCAGGTCTTTGAATTCACCTACGCCTAGCTTTGGGTTTTTCAGTTTCAAGGACTTCACATCTGCGATGAGTTTGTCCAGCGTTGCGCGATGGACCACGATTTCGTCCGTGATCTTGACCAGGACATTTTCTTTAATCAGCAATTGAATCAATTTGCGCGCCGTCGTCTTGTCCAGCTTGAGTGCGTCGATCAGTTCATCGGGCGGTGGGACCTGCAGACCCAGCGATTGGAATCGTTCCGTCAGGCGTGTTCGCATCTGCTCTTCATCCGCGCGCAGCGTGATTTTACGGCCGTATTCGTGAATGACGTCCTGCGTCACCGCAAGTTTCTTTTCTGCCAGCAAAGTGTCGAGCGCTGCCTGAAAGACGATGGATGGAACATCGCCGAGCGCTCGCGTCCTTAGCTCCTCGCGCGCGATTCCTTGAACCAGCGGATTCGAGTGATGAAACCGTTTGGTCTCAGCGACTGTTCGCTCGAGCGCACTCTTAAAGACGACTGCATCGATCAGCGTCAGCGGATTCTCAGAAAGCACCCGAGCACGTCCGACTTTGCTTCGCACGACCTCTGCCGGCAGGCCTAAGCGTGCGACAAGACTATGCAGATCGATCGCTTTCAACTCCGCCTGACGAATTCGCAGTGCGACGCGCTCCTCAACCGATCCATCCTTCAATACGCGTAAAGCCTCGACGATTTCCTTATCCGATCGTCGATGCTTTTCGGGCGACGGATCCAACACGACGCCTCCACCAATCGTAATCATCGGCGAATACTGGCGGATGATGAACCGATCGCCAGGTAGGGCAAACGTCGGATCCTCCGTGCGAATCTGCACGAAGGCCGATTGTCCCGGCTCCAGCTTGTCCTGACCCAACAGCACCACGTAGCCCATCAGTTCTGCCGTTCCGATATGCAGGCGTATGCGTTTCCGAATATCAATGCCGCGCGGCGCGGATGGCAGCAACTCGAGATGACAATCCAGCATCGATGTCGGCTTGAACGTGTGGGGGATCGTCAGCACCATGCCGCGTTGGATGTCCGCCACTTCGATACCTTGAAGATTCAGGGCCGTGCGTTGCCCGGCGCTCGCCTCCGTCGCGCTGTGACCGTGAACCTGAATGCCGCGAACGCGAGTCAGACGTTCGGATGGAAAGATCTCCACTTCGTCATCCTTTTGAACATGGCCCGCGATCAGCGTTCCGGTGACAACGGTGCCGAATCCTTTCATCGTGAAGCAGCGATCGATCGGAAGGCGGAAGATCTGTGACGCGTCCTTCGGCTTCGTCTTCCGCGCGTACTGTCGAAGAGTTTCCTTCAAGTCCGGAATGCCCTCCCGCGTGACCGAACTGACACGCAGGATGGGCGAGCTTTCCAGGAAAGAGCCTTTCAAGAATTCGCGCACTTCCTCTTCGACGAGATCGACCATTTCCTTATCCGCGTTATCGACTTTGGTCAGGACGGTGAATCCTTGCTTGATGTGCAATAGGGAGCAGATGTCGAGATGCTCGCGGGTCTGCGGCATCACGGATTCGTCCGCGGCGATGACCAGCATCACAAGATCGATACCGCCAACTCCGGCAAGCATGTTTTTGATGAAGCGCTCGTGACCGGGAACGTCGATGAAGCCGATCGAGGTTTCGGCATCGAGTGCCAGGTTGGCGAAACCGATGTCGATGGTGATGCCGCGCTCTTTTTCTTCCTTGAGTCGATCCGCGTCAATTCCGGTGAGCGCCTTGACCAGCGCGGTTTTGCCGTGATCGATGTGGCCGGCGGTTCCTACGATAATGTGCGGCATAGGAGTTTGTGGACGAGCGGGAGTGGGAAACCCATCACGTTGAAGTAATTGCCCTCGACGCGCGGGATAAAGACGGCGGCATACCCCTGAATGGCATAGGCGCCGGCTTTGTCCAGGACGTCTTCGCGGCGGATGTAGTCGCGGATCTGCTTGTCGGTCAGCGGATCGAACCAGACGTCCGTTTTCTCGAGCCCTTCCACCGTTTCGTTTTTCGTTTGATTGATGATGCAGACGGCGGTGTACACAGCATGTTTGCGGCCGGAAAGCTTGCGCAGCATCCGCACAGCGTCCTCGTTGTCGGTGGGCTTATTTAAAATCTCGCGGTCGATGGTCACGACAGTATCCGCAGAAATCACGATCGTCTGCGTGACACGAGCTGCGATTTCCATTCCTTTCTCTCGCGCAACTCGCACGACAAAGGTCTCGGGGGCTTCACCAGCCTTCGGCGTCTCATCGATCGAAGCCGGCATGACGGAAAACGGAATACCGAGCACGCCCAGAAGTTCCTTTCGCCGAGGTGATGCCGAAGCTAGCACAAGATTCATTTGATGATTTTAGTCATGATCCGCGCAAAAGCGTTGAAACTTGAAAACTGAACACTTAAACTCCGCCGAATGCTTCGAGGAATCTTCCGAACCAAGAATCTGGACGACATTCTGGCGACAGCGCAGGAAGAACGTCATCAACTGAAACGCAGTCTTGGGCCCATCAACGTGACGCTTCTCGGTATTGGCGCGATCATCGGCGCGGGGATCTTCGCGACGGTTGGCACAGCGGCAGCCGGAGATGCTTCTCGGCCTGGGGCCGGTCCCTCCTTGATGCTGTCGTTTGTAATCACTGCAATCGTTTGCGCGTTCACTGCACTGTGTTATGCGGAGATGGCTGCAATGGTGCCGATTTCCGGCTCGGCCTACACGTATTCGTACGCCACACTGGGAGAGTTGGTCGCGTGGATCATAGGCTGGGACTTGATGCTGGAGTACGCGATCGGCAATGTCGCAGTCGCTATCAGCTGGGGTAACTATTTCCGCTCGTTTGTCCACGACGCGTTCGGCATCAACATTCCGGATTGGTTATCGACGGACTTTCGCACGGCCAGGAAAATCCCTGGACTGCTTGAAAACGCGCCCCACATCCTTGGCTATCCGATCGTTTTCAATGTTCTCGCCTTCGGAATCGTCGCTGCCATCACGGTCCTGTTGGTCTGGGGTATCAAGGAATCCGCCGAATTCAACGCGGCGATGGTGGTGGTGAAAATCATCGTACTGGTTTTCTTTATTGGCGCGCTGTTCTATTTCGTTCCTCCAGACAAGATGTCTGAGAACTGGCATCCATTTCAGCCGACTGGATGGCCTGGAACACTTGCTGGAGCCGCCGTCGTTTTTTTCGCCTACATCGGATTTGACGCCGTTTCGACCGTCGCCGAGGAAACCAGAGATCCGGCAAGAGATCTCCCCATCGGCATCTTCGCTTCGCTGATTATCTGCACCATTTTCTATATCGTGGTCGCTGCGGTTTTCACAGGCGCGATGCCATACACCGACCTCGTGAAGCGGTTAGCAACCGAACAGGCAGAACCATTGACGATGGCTCTCAATCATGTCGCGCCACAAGCCCGCTGGGCCAGCGCTGTGGTCGCATTTGGTTCCGTCGTGGCGCATACGGCCGTACTGCTCGTCTTTCAATTGGGACAGCCTCGTATTTTCTTTTCGATCGCTCGCGATGGAATGCTGCCCCCAGTTTTCGCGAAGGTTCATCCCAGATTCCGGACGCCGCATGTCACAACGATTCTCACGGGCGTGGCCGTTGGCGTGTTCGCCATGTTTATGAGCATCGACGAAATGGTCGATTTGACCAACATCGGAACCCTGTTCGCGTTTGTGCTGGTTTGCGTCGGCATCATCATTCTGCGTTACAAAGAACCCAACCGACCCCGTCCCTTCAAGGTTCCGCTTGGTGCCTGGACGCTGCCGCTTCTCGGCGCGGTGTCCTGCATCTTTCTCATGTATTACCTTCCACCCGCGTCCTGGTGGCGGTTCGTCGCATGGTTGCTGCTTGGCCTGTCCGTCTACTTCGGTTACAGCTATTCGCACAGTGAGATCGGGAAGAAAATTGGTCGCGAAACGGTGACGGCGCCATGGATGATGCTGCTGGCGTTGGGCTCCCTTCTTTTGGGAATAGGACTTTTAGCCACCGCCCAAGGTTACGCTCGCACTGGAATTGGTTTTGTTGCGACCGGTTTACTATCGGCAACTTTCGGCCTGTTCCTTGGCTTGTCACGGAGCCGTTTGCGTTAGAATGACCGGTTGTGTCTGAAGAGAGGTTACAGCAGGAAATCGCCGACATCTGTCACCTTGTTTACGAGCGCGGCTTCGTCGCTGCGACGGACGGGAATGTCAGCGTCCGTCTGCCCGACGGGACGATCATGTGCACGCCGACGCGCAGCAACAAGGGATTCGTCAAGCCGGCCGACCTTGTTGTCATCGACACGAAAGGCGAAAAGGTTCGCGGCGAGCGCAAGCCGTCGAGCGAGATGGCGATGCATCTGTTGATTTACGAGATGCGTCCCGACATTCATGCCGTCGTTCACGCGCATCCCGCGTGTGCCACAGCCTACGCCGCGGCTGGCATTCCGCTGAACAAAGCGCTGATTTCGGAAGTGGTGCTTGCCGTCGGCTGCATTCCGCTGGCGGAATACGGGACGCCGGGCACACCCGAATTGACGAATGAGTTGCGGCCGTATATCGCGGCCCACGATGCGTTGTTGATGTCGAATCACGGCGTCGTGACGTACGGGAAAACGCTCGAAGATGCGTTCAACCTGATGGATACGGTGGAGCACTTCGCGAAGATTTCGATTTACACGAAGATCCTCGGACGCGAGCGCTTGCTCAGCCCCGAGAACGTTGACAAGTTGTGGGTTCAGAGGCAGAAGTATTACGGTCTGGAAGGTTCGGACGTAAAGCCCAAGGACCCGATGTGTCCTTTAACCGGCGGAGTATCGGAGACAATCTCTCTTACTCGTAATGAGTTGATAGACCTGATCGAGAGGGTAGTCTCGAATTTGCAGTAACTTAACTTGAGGCAAATGGTCCCTGTTGAAGAAGTAAGCAATACGCAATAAGCAATACGCAATGAATATGTCATATACGCAATGTAGAGATGCCATATTCATTGCGTATTGCTTATTGCGTATTGCTTACTTCTTCAGCAGGGGATAAGGAGTCACGAAATGGCACGAGAGGGAGAACCCTTGGGCGAGGCCCTTGGAATGATTGAAACGCGCGGACTCGTCGCGATGATCGAAGCGGCGGACGCCATGGTGAAAGCGGCGAAGGTGAGTCTCGTCGGCTGGGAGAAGATCGGATCGGGCTATGTCACGGCGATCGTGCGTGGCGATGTCGCTGCCGTGAAAGCCGCGACTGACGCGGGCGCCGCCGCAGCTCGACGGGTGGGCGAACTGATCAGCGTCCACGTGATTCCGCGGCCGCATTCGAATCTCGAAGACGTTCTGCCGATAGGCAAGAGCTCGAAGTGATTCTCGCTCGCATCATCGGCACCGTGGTCGCGACCCGCAAGGATCCGCGACTGGAGGGCAAGAAGCTGCTGGTCTGCCGTCCCGTCGACACGCGGGGCAACGACGAGAAAGGCTACCTCGTCGCCGTCGACACGGTTCACGCCGGATATCGCGAGAAAGTCCTCATCGTTCAAGGCAGCTCGGCGCGCATGGCGTCGGGCTGCAAGGACACGCCGGTGGATGCGGCGATCATCGGTATTGTCGATCAAGTGTCGGAAGACTTGTAGCCCGCGGGCTTCAGCCCACGGGGAGGCACGCATGTATCTCGGTAAGGTCATCGGACGCGTCGTTTGTTCCGTCAAGGATCCGGCGCTCGATTCGAAGAAGCTGCTTCTCGTTAAGCGGCTTCCCAACGGCCCCGCTGTCGTCGCACTGGATACGGTCGGCTCCGGCGCGGGTGAGACCGTCTACGTCTGCCGCGGACGCGAAGCCGCTTTCGCATTCAAGCCTGAAGAAGTTCCCACCGAAGCCGTAATCGTCGCGATCGTCGACGAAGTTCAGAGAATACTTCCGTGATCATCGCGCGCGTCGTGGGTAACGTCATCGCCACTCAGAAGCAGGAGACCCACGAGGGAAAGAAAATCCTCTTGCTCCAGCCGCTCGATCTGCAGGATCAGCCTCTCGGCGATCTCATCGTTGCGGTTGATTCCGTCGATGCCGGGGTTGGCGATCGCGTGCTCGCCGTGCAGGAAGGTTTTTCCGCAATGACGTCGGTAGGGCATATTGAATCGCCCATCGATGCATCTGTCATCGGCGTCATCGATGCTGTGGATCTGGCGTGATCGCACACCTTCGTGGCCGGCTCATTGAAAAGGAAACGAGTCGCGTCGTGGTGGATGTGAACGGCGTCGGCTATGAAGTCTTCGTTCCACTCACCACTTTTTCCGCGTTGCCGGATCGTGGTGGAGATGTGTCGATTGATATCCACACGCATGTGCGCGAAGACATCATTGCGTTGTACGGCTTTTCCACAAGGCGCGAGCGGACGATCTTCGAGAAGCTGATGTCGATCTCGGGAATCGGTCCGAAGTTGGCGGTGACGATCCTCTCGGGTGGATCGGTGGATGAATTGGTAGGCGCGATCAAAAGAAACGATCTGGCACGATTGACTGCGATACCAGGGGTCGGCAAGAAAACAGCAGAACGGATCGTGGTGGAATTGCGCGACAAGCTCCAGGATTTCGCAGTCGTGGCCGCGGACAAGACCGGGGTTGAGAGTGATGTACTTTCGGCACTGGAAAACCTGGGCTACAACCGCCCACTGGCGGAAAGCGCAATCCGACGCGCAATGGAAGGCGATCGTAACGCTGCATTTGATGTGCTATTCAAACGCGCATTGCAGATTCTGACGAAGGGTTGAAGAGGCGTCTGCTGTAGCGGCGGTCATAGACCGCCGCTACAGTGGTGACAAAAAGAGAATTCATGACCGATCGAATCATTGCCGGGGCGCCGCTTCCTGAGGAAGGACAGTTCGAACTGTCTCTGCGGCCGCGTGCGCTTCGCGAGTACATCGGGCAGAAAAACGTTAAGGAGAATCTCGATGTCGCGATCGCGGCTGCGCGCAAGCGCGGGGAACCGCTCGACCACATTCTTCTTTACGGTCCTCCAGGATTAGGTAAGACAACGCTTGCGTCCGTTATCGCCAATGAAATGGGCGCGCACTTTCGAGCAACGGCCGGGCCGCTGATTGCACTCAAGGGTGATCTCACAGCCATCCTGACGAATCTTGATTTCGGCGATGTCCTTTTTATCGACGAGATCCATCGCCTCCAGCCGAACATCGAAGAGATCCTCTATCCCGCGATGGAGGACTACAAACTCGACATCATCATCGGACAAGGTCCCAGCGCGCGCACCCATCGGCTGGATCTGCGGCGCTTCACGCTGATCGGCGCTACGACTCGCGCCGGCCTCATCACGGCGCCGCTGCGATCGCGCTTCGGTATCGTGCACCGTCTGGATTTCTATACGACGCAGGAACTCGAGTTCATCATCCGACGCTCTGCGGAAATCCTCAATGCTTCGATTACCGACGACGGCGCACATGAAATCGCCAAACGGTGTCGTGGTACGCCGCGCGTAGCGAATCGTCTGCTGAAGCGCATCCGCGATTACGCGGACGTCAAGGCGGATGGTCAAATCACTGGGTCCGTCGCACGCGACGCGCTCGCCATGCTCGACATCGACGAGCATGGCTTTGACGAAATCGATCGCAAACTCCTGCTCGCGATTATCGAGCGGTTCGATGGTGGTCCTGTCGGAGTGAATACGATCGCTGCGGTGTTGAGTGAAGAAGTGGACGCGATTGAAGATATTTACGAACCGTATCTGTTACAGATCGGATTTCTGCAACGGACCCCGCGTGGACGGATAGCAAGCAAACTTGCGTACGACCACCTCAAGGTTCCGTATCGACCGCCGCAAAATTCCCTCTTTTAATTCAAAAGTAACCTGATCGCGTGCTCCAGCGTATTTAAGGTCGGCGAGGCAGAGGGGCAGCCGCGCCATCTCTAACTAAACAAACCTATATAGGAGTGAAGTGTATGAAGTTACGTGTAATGTTGACCTTACTTTGCGTTTTCGCGCTGGTTCTGCCGGCGTTGGCGCAGAGCGTTGATGGCAAGTGGGAAGCCACCCAGACGACTCAGCGCGGCGAAGTGAAGATCACGTTCGAGCTGAAGAATGCCGGCGGCAAAGTGTCTGGTACAGTGACTCAGGGCCAGGGCCAACCGCAGGAAATCAAGAACGGCAAGTTGGATGGAAACAAGCTGTCTTTTGAAACCAGCCAGGCTCCGCGCGGCGGCGGTGACCCCGTCACCATCAGCTGGACCGGAACCGTCGGCGCCGATTCCTTGAAGCTCACCCGCGGTGCTGCAGCGGGCGGCCGTGGCGGTCCTCAGGAATTGGAAGCCAAGAAAGTAAAGTAAGCCGCAGATTACGCGGATTTCACGGATCTATTCGTGGGATCCGCGTAAGATTTTCTTCCCCGGATATCTCGCCTCTTCTCCCAGCTCTTCGTTAATTCTCAGCAACTGGTTGTATTTCGCGACGCGATCCGTGCGCGACATCGATCCGGTCTTGATCTGGCCGGCATTCGTCGCGACCGCGAGATCTGCGATGAACGTGTCCTCGCTTTCGCCCGATCGGTGCGAGATCACCACACCATACGACGCTTTGCTCGCGAGTTGAATCGCATCGAGGGTCTCCGAGAGCGTGCCGATTTGATTCACCTTGATCAGAATCGCATTCGCGACGCCCATTCCCATGCCGTAAGCGAGACGCTCCGTGTTCGTCACGAACAGATCGTCGCCGACGAGTTGGGTTTTCTTACCGATCTCGCGAGTGAGCATCTGCCAGCCATCCCAGTCATCCTCGGCGAGACCGTCTTCAATCGACACGATGGGATACTTCGCCACCCAGTCCGCGTAGAGTTGCACCATTTCTTCGGATGACCGCTCGGAATTATCCGACTTCTTGAAGACGTATTTCTTTTTCGCCTTGTCGTAAAACTCGCTGGACGCGGGATCCAGTGCGATAAACATATCGGTTCCCGGCTTGTAGCCGGCAGCCTCGATCGCACGGATGATGACTTCGATCGCTTCTTCATTCGTCTTGAGGTTCGGCGCGAATCCACCTTCATCGCCGACGGCAGTGCCAAGTTTGGAATCGTGCAGGATCTTCTTCAGATTGTGAAACACCTCGGCCGACATGCGGATCGCTTCCGGGAAATTGGGTGCGCCGGCAGGCACGATCATGAACTCCTGCATGTCGACGGTGTTGTCCGCATGAGCGCCGCCATTCACGACGTTCATCATCGGGACCGGAAGCACGGCCGCATCAACACCACCGATGTAGCGATAAAGCGGCAAGCCATGCGAGGTCGCCGCGGCACGCGCGGCGGCCATCGAAACGCCGAGGATCGCGTTGGCGCCGAGCTTGGCTTTGTTCTTCGTGCCGTCGAGCCCGAGCATCAATGTGTCGATCTGCGATTGATTGGTCGCATCGTGGCCGATCAAAGCAGGTGCGATTATCGTGTTCACGTTGTGAACAGCTTTGGTGACGCCTTTGCCGAGAAATCGTTTCTTGTCGCCGTCTCGCAGTTCGATCGCTTCGTGTTCGCCCGTCGATGCGCCGGATGGAACAATCGCGCGGCCGCGTATTCCGTTTTGCAGGACGCAATCGACTTCGACGGTGGGATTTCCTCGGGAGTCCAGCACCTCTCGCGCTTTGATCTGTTGTATGTGCATCTGGTAAAGGTACACTCGAATCGGGTTCAGAAAAAAGCCGCAGATTACGTTAATTACGTTAAGGCTCTTTTGACGTAATTAACGTAATCTGCGGCTTTTTTATGTCAGTTCCTCAGGATCACTCTTGTCGGAGCGCCGTCCGCGCCTTGTAGATTCAGGGGAAGGGCTGCCATGTGATAGGAGCCTTGTTGGATCGCGCTGAGGTTCAGGCCTTCTACGATGACTACATTGTTTTCAAGAAGGACGAAATGTGACGGATGTTTGTCTGACTTGAACTTGTCGATCGACAGATAATCAATCCCAACGAGCTTCACTCCCTTGTGCACCAACACCTGCGCCGCGTCCGGTTCGAGGTAGACAAAATCTTCGTAGAAGTTTGTGTCCGTCCAGTGGGCAGAGTTGTCCGTTTTGAACAGGACTCTCTCGACGCCATTCAGATTCAAACTTTCGACTGACGCCTTCCCTATCGACCGCACGTTCGGTATTTCGAACACAACCGCAGGCCCCACCAGGGTCTCGACCGGAATGTCGCTCAGAGTTCGGCCATTCTTGACGAAGTGCCATGGCGCGTCGATATGCGTACCGGTGTGCGAGCCCATTTCGATTTTGGTGAGGCGGACGTTATGACTCCCGTCGCCCGATGGATGCATGGAAGGGGTGAGCTTGACTGGCGGATCGGACGGCCAGACCGGCATCGAGTTGGTAATTGGAACGGTAACGTCGTAGATCATAAAAAAATCCCGGTCAGCTTGAGCGGACCGGGATCATTTTAAGGCGTCTTACTTGGAGCGTTTCAGCGTGATGGGACCACCACCGCCGCGGCCACCGCCGCCGCCTCCACCACCGCCACCACCACCGCCGCCGCCGCGACCGCCACCACCGCCCATGCGGGTCAGGGTGAGTTCGTCGCCCTTCACTTCACCGGACCAATTGATCGTGACATCATTGCCGCCGAAGCTTTGCGTCGTGGAGAAGGTAATCTTCATACCATCGACCTTACCGTCAGCGATCTGCGAGGTGTTCTGACCTTGCGTCAGCGAACCCGTCAGCTTGGCGCCGTCGGCTTTCACATCTAACGTGACAGGCTGTGTGCCGCCTCGTCCCTGCATTTCCCCGGTCCACTTTCCGGCTACGCCTTGAGCGAACACGAAGACCGACATGGCGAGGAGAGCAACAACGACCCATACAACTTTCTTCATGCTCTTTCTCCTTGGCCAAAAAAGTCTCGGTATTCTAATCACGATTGGATGCTGCATTCAACGAAGTTCATTTGTCCGACAGGACAAAATAGAACGCGACGGGCGCCAGTGCGATCGTGGCCACGAGCGACAGAGCGAGCACCAGATGCTGAGTGAACCACGGGAACACCTGAACCGCGAGTGCCGCGGCGACGCCGAGAATCGCGGCTGCCGCGAATGCATAAACGAACGTCAGCGGACGCTCCACCGCACGCATCGCTTCGCGACGCAAGCGTAGTTCCGCACGCCACCAGACCAGTCCCGCCGACGGAACCTGAGCCTGTTTGGCTGCCGCCTGATAGTCATCGCGCAGCGCGAGCGCCACCTCAATGACACTCTTGCACGACTCACAGGATTGACTATGCGCGCACAGCTCAACGTCGTCATTCAACCGTCCTGCCTGGACGGCTTCAAACATTTCCTGTTCACGAACACAGGGAGTCATCGCGCACCTCCGAGCAGCTTGACCATCTTCTTACGCGCCCGGAATAGAAGCAGTTTGATGCTACCGACCTTCAAGCCGAGAATTCCGGCGATCTCTTCGTGCGACGATCCTTCGACATACGCGAGCCACAACGCATCGCGCTGGCGCGCCGGCAGCTGCGCCATGGCGCGATCCAGGTCTTTGCGTTTCTGACTGCTCTCCGCGACGTCCTCTTTGGTGGGAATCGTGTCTTCCCTGCTGTCTTCCGATAACGAGACGTGAGGTGCGGTCACCCGGCTCCGGTACGTGTCGTTCGCCAGGTTCGCCGCGATGCGGAACAGATAATTGCGGCGATGCGCATCACTCTCGTAGGCGACCCGGGTTTTCAAAAATCGGTAATAGGTTTCCTGAAGCAGATCGTCGGCCAGTTGCGAGTCGTTGGTTTTGCGCCAGAGGAAAACCCAGATCGGCCGCGACGTTCGTTCATAGATTTCAGCGAAGGTGTCCTGATCCATGACGAACGCTTCGTTCGCTACACCGGCCGCGGCTTGCAGTTGCAGATCATTGAAAGTCAGGTTAGGCAAGTTCATTTTTATGTCCGGTTAATCCCATCCGTTTAGAGAACTCGTACGCAACTGCGGCTGAAACCACGAAACCAATCCCGACGGCGATCGCAAGAGCGCTGATGATCGACAGGACCGACTGGACCTCAGCGTACTCCATTTTACTTGAAGCCAGGAACAATCCACCTCCCCCAAATGCGAGTACGACGCCGATTTGAACCGAAAGCAGAATCCGGCCGGCCGGGGAACCAAAACCTCCGTTGGCCGCGTCCAGTGCAATCGGGGCGGATTCCAGGAACCGCTTGCCTGCGGGCGTTTGCATGTAGGCAATGAGATCCTCGTTGGAAGTCAACCGATCCATCAAACGGGAATGGACGTCCTCCTGGATCTTCGAGACGCGAACCCAGCGTCGATGATTGACGATCGTCCGCAACAGGACGATGATCCCCACGACAATTGCGGTGAAGACGGCGGCAATGGATAGACCTTCTGTGATGTCCCGTATCAATTGAAATCGCCGCTCGTCCATCGTCTGCGGTCCCCTGTAAGACGCCTCACCCACAAAGTACGTGGGATTGTGCGCGATCTCCGGATGCTGCTTCAGAAACTCCGCCAATCTCGGATAGAGCTGCAGGTATCCGTCGTTCGTCAGTAATGACGGATCGAGCTGAAACACTTCCGACAGTGATGGCGGATATTCGCGCATCACCGTATTGAACGCGCGTCGGGTTTGCTCGGCGTTCTGTACGAACAGCTGTGCGGATCCAGGTTGTGTGACGACGGGTTCGACCGGTGCCGGCGCGGGATTCGCTTTCTTTTGTTGGGCCGCCTGGAGTGTCGAGGCGGCAAGCATAACGGTAAAGGCTAAGTTCAAAATTCTCATCACTTGCTTATTACTGAAACGGATACGGCGGGTTAACATCGAAAAATCTATGAAAGTTCAATTTCGTCGGGGCAAAGACAAGAAGGACGTCCTCTCCGTGGTCCGCAAGGACGGATCGCAGTCCTGGCAGCACCAGACGGCGGGGATTCCGGTCCACGATCTCACTCATTTCGCAGTCGAGACGACCCTCGGTTTGAAGAATGGATTCTATGGTTTAGTCGCTCAGGGCTGGGACATCACGCAGCTCACGGCGAAGGATGTCCGCTCGATTCTGCCGGTTGAAGGCCTGTGGACGGAGTACGTCGTCGGCCTGATTCAAACGGAACGCCTCTCCCCCGAACCGATGTCCGCCGACGAGTTCAACGGGCAACTCGAGAAGGAAAAGCAGGAATCCGGTTTGAAATACGATCGACGGCTCACGGAAGACGAGCTGTTCAACATCCGCAAGACGTTTCTCGCCATCTACTCCGAGTGGCGCCAACTCGGTCCCGGCGAAAGCTTGTCCCTCACGTTCGACGTGGCGTAAGATAGATCCGCCCTCGCAAGGCCGTCCTTTCCCGGAAAAACCCAACATGTCACAACTACCGGTACTCGTCCGGCGTGAACCGCCGCGACCGCTGGAGTCGACGACGGCGCCGGAGTGCGCGCCAGTCGTGCGTCTGCAGAAAATGATCTTCGACGAAGCCGCGGCTCTCGACGCGAGCGACGTCCATATCGAACCCGCCCAAGCTCTCACCCGCGTGCGCTATCGCGTGAACGGCGCGCTCAAGGAAACACGCGAGGTCCCGCGCTGGATGCACGACAGTCTGATCTCGCGCATCAAAGTTCTCGCCAAACTCGACATCGCCGAACGACGCCTGCCGCAGGACGGCCACATCCAGGCCGACAACGCAACGGGTATGGATGTTCGCGTCTCGATTCTGCCCAGTCGCTGGGGAGAGAAAGTCGTCATCCGCATGCTGCGGCGTGGCCGATCGCTGCTCACGCTCGCCGAACTCGGGTGCTCGACGGATACCGAGCAGCGTCTGCACGCGCTGATTCGGCGGCCGCAAGGAATGCTGCTGGTGGTCGGTCCGACCGGCAGCGGCAAGACCACCACTCTTTACGCGCTCATCAATGAAATCCGTCAGGAGCCTCTGAACATCGTTACGATCGAGGATCCGATCGAGTACGAAGTCGATCGCATCACGCAGGTGCAGGTTCAGGAGAAAGTCGGATTGACGTTTGCCAAGACGCTGCGCTCGATCCTGCGTCAGGATCCGGACGTCATTCTGGTCGGCGAAATTCGCGACGCGGAAACAGCGCAGTGCGCCTTTCATGCCGCCATGACGGGACATCTGGTGCTTTCCACTGTTCACGCGACGGACGCCGTGTCCGCATTGCTGCGTGTGCGCGAACTGGGCGTCGATCGGAGTCTGGTCGCGACAACGTTGATCGGAATCATCGGCCAACGACTCGTGCGTGAGAACTGCCCGTTTTGTGCGGAACTGGAATATCCGCGTCCGATCTATCTGGAACGACTGCGGATCGATTCGACGTATGCGTCGCAATTGCGACGCAGTCCGGGATGCGCGCAATGCAATTTCGGCGGCACCAGCGGACGCGTTGGCTTGTACGAACTGCTCGAGATTCGCGGTGAAGTACGCGCATCGGCGGAACGCGCGTCCGAGTCGGAGTTGCGGAACGTCGCAACGGGAACAGGAATGGTGACGATCACGGATCAGGCCGTCGCACTAACGATGAACGGGCGAGTGTCCGTCGAAGAGGCCTATCGCACCTGTTATTTCGGAGGTGAATGATGGATTACTACGCCATTCTTCAAGTCCCTGCCGCAGCCACACCAGAAGAAATCCATCGCGCCTATCGTGCACTTGCGCTGCAGTTTCATCCGGATCGCAATCCGGCGCCTGAAGCGGTCAGTGCCATGACGCGCATTAACGAAGCGTATTCGGTACTGGGCGAACCGAATCGTCGCCGCAACTACGATCGACGGGAGCGTGTGTCCTGCAAAAATGATCTCGCCCTGCCGATCGTCGCGGCCGCGCGAGAGGCCATCCTCCGTCAACGCTGGACGGTGATTCGTGATGAAGGCAGTACTCTGATTCTGGAGAACGAGCGTCGGCGAGTACGCATCTCGTTCACGGATCGCCTGACCAACGACGCCCTTCGAAAGCTCTCACGACACTGCACAGAGTTCTCCGTCGTGCTGGCAGTGGAAATCGAAAAACCAATCAACCTATCGCTACAAATTGCCGTCATCGACCTTTTACACTCCTCACATCACGGCGCGCCTTTTCCTGATGATGGATACTGTGCGCTTTTTCAGTCGTTCATTGGATTGCACTGATGCGTGTTGAGCGCGTGTCAACCCACCCGACCGCGCTTTGCGCGGCCTCCCCTCCCCGAGGGAGGGGACAACCCTGTCGGGCTTCTTGTTTCCCCTCTCTGGAGAGGGATTATTCAGAGCCCGACAGGACAGGATGGTCCCCTCCCTCGGGGAGAGGAGGCCGCGCAAAGCGCGGTCGGGTGGGTTTCCCCTTACAGTGGTATGATCACGTGCATGCGCAGGGATTCCCTGACATTCCTCATCATCGGGTTCACGATCGGGTTCGCCGCATTGTATTTCTGGACCAAACAGCGCGAGCCGTCCATCGTCAATGCGATGCCGCCCCGACTCGTTTTACCGGCTCAGGGCGGGTCCGGCGGACCTCCGGAATCGCAGGCTCCACCGCCGCAGGTCGATCTGGCGCAAGTCCAGAAGCTGCAGGATCGGATCAAAGCCAATCCGCAGGATTTCGAAGCATTCGTCGAGCTGGGCAACATCGACTTCGACCAGAAAAACTACTCGGAAGCGGTCACCTACTATCAAAAGGCGCTGAGCATCAAGGACGCACCCGACGTGCGGACGGACCTCGGGACAATGCTCTTCTACTCGAACCGTTACGACGAAGCGATGAAGGAGCTCGACACGGTCCTGGCCAAGAATCCCACCCATGCGCAGGCTCTGTTTAATAAAGGAGTGGTCCTGCTGCACGGCAAGAACGATCCGCAACATGCGCTTGAGACGTGGCAGAAGCTGGTGGAGAGCAACCCGAACTTCCCGCAAGTCGACGTCGTCAAGCAACAGATCGAGTCGCTCAAACAAAGCCTCAACAAAAAATAGTGCGCGCGGAAATCATTCAGCAGCTGAAGCAGATCGTCGGAGCGGACTCCGTCATCGTCGATGACACCGAACTTCTCGTCTACGAATGCGACGCTCTCACATTGTTCAAACACAAGCCGGACGTCGTCGTCTTCGCGACGAAAACGGAACAGGTCGCCGCGATCGTCAAGCTGGCGCATGAGAACGGCATCAACTTCCTTCCTCGCGGATCCGGCACCGGCCTGAGCGGCGGCGCGATGGCAATCGAAGGCGGCATCATTATTGAGCTGCAGCGAATGAACAAGATCCTCTCGATCGACGCGGAGAATCGCATCGCCGTGCTTCAGCCCGGCGTCGTCAATCTGCACATCTCGCAGGCTACGGCTCCATACGGCTTGTATTACGCGCCGGATCCGTCGAGTCAGTCCGCCTGCAGCATCGGTGGCAACGTCGCCGAAAATGCAGGAGGTCCGCACTGCCTGAAATACGGCATGACGACGAATCACATTCTCGCGATCGAAGCCGTCCTGGCGAACGGCGAGATCGTTCGCTTGGGCAACACAGCAGGCGAGCCGATCGGCATGGATCTTGTCGGCACGATCGTTGGCTCGGAAGGCACGTTCGCCATCGTCACCGAAATCACCGTGCGCCTGCTGCCCAAGCCGCAAGCGGTGAAGACGCTGATCGCGGCATATCACTCGATTGAAGCATGCAGCCAGACGGTTTCGGATGTGATCGCCGCCGGTATTGTTCCGGCAGCGCTGGAGTTTGTCGATGCCAGGACGATCGAAGCTGTCGAAGCATCCGTGTATCGCGCAGGGTATCCCCGCGATGCTGTGGCAGTGGCATTGATCGAAGTCGACGGCTTCCGCGAAGGACTTGAAGAAACCGCAGCGCAGATCGTCGAAATCTGTCGACGCAATGGAGCCTACGAAGTCCGCGTCGCCAAAGACGATGACGAACGCGCCAAACTCTGGCTCGGTCGCAAAGGCGCGTTCGGTGCGATGGGACGCATCAGTCCGGACATGCTCGTCATGGATGCGGTCATTCCACGCACGCGCTTGCCGGAAGTGCTGAACGAAATCGATCGCATTTCGGAACGTTACCAATTGCCCGTGGCGAACGTGTTTCACGCCGGTGACGGCAATCTCCATCCGCTCATTCTTTTTGATGGACGGCGCAAAGAACAGGTCGATCAGATCTTCGCGATGGGCGAGGAGATTCTGAAAATCTGCGTTGATGTTGGCGGATCGCTGAGCGGCGAGCACGGCATCGGCTGCGAGAAGAAGGAATACATGGGGATGGTGTTTTCGGACACGGATATCGACACGATGCTACGCGTGAAGGGGGTGTTCAATCCAGAAGGCCTGCTGAACCCCGACAAGATTTTTCCGACACGTCGATCGTGTACGGAGATTGGCAGGCAAACCACGACGAGTACCGCGGAGATCGGCAAGCGCGTGGAGGCCGTGTTGAAAGGATCGCGCGACGCGTGGGGGGACCGGCCGCCTGTTAGGAGGTCGCCGTAGGCGATGTACCACTTGGAAGCGGGCGGTGGGCCCGACGCTAAATAAATGACGATTGATGGGCTCGAAGCGGGTCGGATCGAACGGCCGTCCTCGATTGAAGAATTGTCTAAGCTTCTGCGGACCGAAAAAGGAAGCGTTGTTCCGATTGGCGGCGGTACTCAGTTGGGCTTTGGCAATCCTCTTCGCTCTTTTGACTGCGCGGTCGATCTCACTGCTTTGAATCGCATCACTGAGTACGTTCCGGCCGATCTCACGATCCACGTCGAGGCCGGCGTCCGCCTGGGCGACCTGCAACGAACGCTCGCAGAGAACAGTCAATTCATACCTCTCGATCCGTTCAACGGTTCCGACGCGACGATCGGCGGAATCGCGGCGACGAACGCGCAGGGAGCGTTTCGGACGATGGGAACCATTCGCGACTGGATCATCGGCATGAAGGTGGTCGAGGCGGACGGCACCGTTTCGAAAACCGGCGGACGCGTGGTGAAGAACGTCACGGGCTACGATCTCGCGAAACTGTACACAGGATCGATCGGAACACTGTCGATCATCAGCGAAATCAGCCTCAAGGTTCGAGCCAGTTATGGGCGCGACGCGACAGTAAGTGCGAAGTTCACATCGATTGAAGAAGCCGGGCAGACGTTGGCGCAAATCCGAACGAGTCCGCTTCAACCGGTCTCTTGCGAGTGGCGCGGACCGGAGAACGAAATCTGGCTCCGTTTTGGAGAGCATCCTAGTGCAGTGGAGTGGCAATTGAAGAATCTTCCGACGGCCGATTGGCGGATTGTCGAAGAGCCGGTTGCCACAAACTTCTCGTCGCTCGGTCCAATTGTTCTAAAGGTAGTTGGTCTGCCGACACAGGTTGTCGATATCGTCCAGGAGTTCAAACCGAAGTCGTGGGTGGCCCACGCCGCGAACGGAATCGTCCTGCTCTCCGTATCGAATTCTGAAGCCGTGCTGAATGTCCGAAAAAAATACCGAGCCCAAATAGAAAGAGCTCCATTGGAGATCCGCCAAACAGTCGGGACGTTCGGCATAAGTGAGGCGGAATATGCCATCATGCGAAAGATGAAAGACGCGTTCGACCCGCATGGCCGCCTGAACCCCGGCCGCCATGTTGATGGAGAACACGTCTGAGCCGCATAGCGGCGGCATTCCTCTAGCCCCCGGTTTTAACCGGGGGACGGAATATCAACCGATGTAGAGTGCCGTAGGCACGGCAGATCTTTCGTACCTACGGCACTCCATCTTAAGCTGCTTCGATTCCCCCGGCTGAAGCCGGGGCTACAGGAATGCCGCCGCTACGCGGCTCAGACATTGAATAAGAATGCAGAAAACTGAGACACCCCTTTATTTAGACTGCGTGCACTGTGGGCTTTGTTTGCCTTCGTGTCCGACCTACCGCGTGCTCGGATCCGAAATGGATTCCCCGCGCGGTCGCATCTACCTCATGCGCGCATTCGACGAGGGCCGCGCACAAATCACTCCGTCCTTTGAGGAGCACATGTTCCGCTGCCTCGACTGCCGCGCGTGCGAGACCGCCTGCCCGTCCGGCGTTCACTTCGGACACATGATGGAGTCGATGCGCGGCAAGATCATCGAGCAGCACCCGGCCAACTGGATCACACGTTTGATGTTGAATCACGTCTTTCCATACCCACGAAGATTTGCGGCCGCATCGCGCCTGCTCCAGATCTACCAAGAATCTGGAATGCAATCGCTAGTGAGATCCACGGGACTGCTCGATAAGTTTTCTCCGGAAACCGCAAAGGCCGAAAAACTCACTCCACAACTCAACATCGAATCCGGCGTGACGCTCGGCAACACCTACCGCGCGAACGCACCCAAAGTGGGAACCGTCGCGCTCTTCACCGGTTGCGTCATGAACTCGATGCTGGGCTCAATCAATCAATCCACGGTGCGCCTGCTCAACGCCGCCGGCTACGATGTCGTCGTCCCGGAAACGCAAATCTGCTGCGGCGCGCTCGCCAATCACGCAGGTCTGCGTCAGACCGCTTCGGAGATGGCGAAAGCCAACCTCAAGGCGTTCACGGATCCAGAAATCCAGGCCATCATTATTAATGCCGCCGGCTGCGGCGCCATGTTGAAGGAATATCCGGTACTTGTGGATGGCGCGGAATCGTTCTCTTCGAAGGTCAAAGACATCTCCGAGTTTCTCGCATCGACTCGCATTATCGATCGTCTAAATATTGTGCAGAGAGTCCGCGTGGGCTACGACGATCCATGCCACCTAATCCATGGTCAAGGCGTGAAGTCCGAGCCCCGCAGACTCCTGAAGGCGATTCCGGGTATCGAGTTCGTCGAAATCGAGGGCGCCGATCAATGTTGCGGGAGCGCCGGCATTTACAACATTACGCAGAACGAACTGTCGATGGAGATCCTGGATCGGAAGATGGAAAAGATCAAAAAAGCCAACGTGGACATCCTCACAACCGGTAACCCCGGCTGCATGTTCCAGTTCCGCTACGGCGCCGAGCGCGTCGGCATCAAACTGGAAGTTCTGCACCCGGTGGAGCTCCTTGCACGCTCTCTGAATTGACATAGAATTGGCCATATGAACACTACGAAAACCGTCCTGTTGATGGTGGGGTTGACGGTCCTCCTCGTCTTTGTCGGAGGCGCATTCGGCGGACGCCAGGGCATGATGCTCGCCTTCATCTTCGCGAGCGGTATGAACATCTTCAGCTACTGGTTCAGCGACAAGATCGTGCTGAGGAGCTACAACGCGCAGGAAGTGGATGAATCCCAAGCGCCGATGCTTTACGGCGTCACCCGCGATCTGGCGCAACGGATGAACATGCCGATGCCGCGCGTTTACATCATTCCAACGGATGCTTTGAACGCTTTCGCCACCGGACGCAATCCGAACCACGCCGCTGTTGCAGCGACGGAGGGAATTTTACGGGTACTCACCCGCGACGAACTGATGGGCGTGATGGCCCACGAGCTCGGCCACGTCCGCAATCGCGACATCCTGATCGGCACGATCGCCGCGACTGTCGCCGGCGCGATCAGCATGCTGGCGAACATGGCGCAGTGGGCGATGATCTTCGGCGGTGGCGGGGATCGCCGCGATCGCGAAGGCAACGGAGGTTTTCTGGGTGAGATCCTGATGATCGTCCTCGCTCCGATCGCAGCAATGCTGATCCAGATGGCGATCTCGCGCTCTCGCGAATATCAAGCCGATGCCACCGGCGCGAAGATATGCGGGCAGCCGATGGCACTCGCCAGTGCGTTGCGAAAACTGGAAGCGAATGCGCAGCGCGTCCCGCTCGACGCCAGTCCCGCGACGGCGCATATGTTTACGGTCAATCCGCTGCGCGGCGGCGGCATCACGAGCCTGTTCAGCACGCATCCGCCGATTGAAGATCGGATCGCCCGGCTTGAAAAGATGGCGTACGGCCCGATCGAGTAGCGGCAATAAAGTGTCACAATTGACCGACCACGTGTCGGTCAGTTGACACTTCCCGCCAGACCCCTCTTATGTTTTTCAATCACTTAACTTCGGAAAACTTCGGCAAGCCCCATGCATTGGACCCGTGGGGGCTTGGGAGTGAAACGTCATAAGGGATTAACACTGTTATTCGTGTTGGTGCTTCTGTTCTTGTCCTGGATCCTGAACCAAAACATCTTCATCTGGAATTAGTAGAGGCTGGCTTCCTCTTCCGGACGGGTTTTCCAGCGCCGGTGTATCCATAACCACTGATCGGGATACGTGCGCACCCACTGTTCGAGAATCCGATTGAAGTTCTTCGTGTTCTCTACCACGTCGCGGGTGCGATCGCCGGTTTCAATCAATTGGACGGCGGGGTCAAACTTCAAACGATGCTTGCCGATCGACTCATCCCAGATTAGAAACGCGGGCACGACTGCAGCGCCGGTTCTCAGTGCAAACGTGGCGATCGCGGGGGTTGTCGCGGCAGGAATACCGAAGAAGTCGGCGAAGATGCCTTCGGCGCGGGTCGTATTCTGATCGAACAGAATCCCAACGGCCTCATTGCGACGTAACGCCTGAAGAATATCGCGAGCCGCATTGCGTCGATGAATGGGCGCATTGCCGCCGAGCATGCGATAGCGCGAGATCAACTCCTCCACGCGTGGATTCGCAATCGGCCGCACCACAAACTTCAACGGATAACCGAAGATCGACTGCGAGAACGAACCCAACTCCCACGCGCCGAGATGTCCGGTCAGATAAATCACGCCTTTGCCGGCACGCACTGCCCGTTCGTAGTTGTCGAACCCATCGACCACGACGTACTTCCCGATATTGCTTTTGCGCAATTCCGGAAAATGGCTGAACTCCACCAGCAGGCGGCCAATATTACGGAAACAGCCGCGTAGAAGAGCTTCCCGTTCGGCGGAATTTTTCCCGGGAAATGCCATCTCAAGATTCCGCATTCCCGTCTTTCTTTGACGACGGGCCAGCTGGAATCCGCACCACGCGAACGCTTGAGCGGCAACGCGGGCAACGGGACGCGGCATGAGGCCGAACGTTTTCAGCAAAACATAAGCGAGCGAGAATTCGACGTGCTCTTTCAGACCTCCAGCCATCCGTGCTATTTTCACATACTCGCCTCATGAAGCGCCGCATCCAGCCGCATACCGATATCCTGCTTTTTCTTGCTCTGGCGGTCCTGTCAGTCTTTCTGTTCTTCTTCCGCCTTGGCGGTATCGGCATGCTCGGACCGGATGAGCCGCGTTACGCCTCGATCGCCCACGCGATGCTGCAGAGCGGCGACTACATCACACCGCGACTCAACGGCGAAGCCTGGTTCGAAAAACCTCCGCTTCTTTACTGGGGATCTGCGCTCGGTTACAAGCTCTTCGGCTGGAATGAATTCGGCGCGCGCTTCCCTTCGGCGTTGGCGGCGACGTTCTGCGTCTTCCTTGTGTATTGGTGTGGACGCAAGCTGTGGGACCGCACGATCGGATTTCTGGCGGCGGTGATCCTCGCATCGTCCGTAGGGACCTTTGCATTCGCCCGGGCTGCGACCACCGACATGCCTTTAACGGCGTGTCTCACTTCTGCTCTCGTTTTCTTTCTGGTCGGATTGAATGATGGGACACCGCGCCGGCGCACATGGTTTTACTTATCGTATGCCTCACTCGGCTTGGGCGCATTGGCGAAGGGCCCCGTCGCATTTCTCCTTCCCGCCGTTTCCATGCTGGGATTCCTCGCGGTGCGCGGCGCCTGGGACGAGTGGATGACGTGGCATCCGGAAGGCATCGCCATCGGAGCCGCCATCGCCGCGCCCTGGTATATCGGATGTACATGGCTCAACGGCTTTCCGTTCATTCAGATCTTCATCATCAACCAGAACCTCGCGCGCTTCGCCACCACGATTCACGGCCACCAGCATCCGATCTATTTCTATCTTCCGGTTCTGCTGTTACTCACTTTTCCCTGGACCTTCTTGTTGATTCCCACGTTCCGCCGTCACTTCTCGCGTAACGAACAATTGCTCGTCTGGTGGGCAGCCGTGCCTCTCGTGTTTTTCTCCCTGTCGGGATCGAAGCTGCCCGGCTACATCCTGCCGATGGTGCCGCCGATCGCGCTGCTGTGTGCGCGCGAGTTGTGGACACCGCGGTCGACTGCATTCAAGATTGCGGTCTTCATCGAAGCGGGAACGATGGCGTTTATCGGCGTGGGATTCGGCTTCTTCAACAGCATGATCAATGTCGATCCGCATGTCAGCGGCATGTTGATCGCAGCGGTTGCATTCACGCTGGCCGCATTGCTGTCCGTGATCGCGATCTGGCTGGCACCCGTCTCTCTTGCGGGCGTTAATGCGGCGGCGATGCTTGCAATGGTGATTGTGGCAACCACCCTCGTGTTTCCCCGTTTCGATGTGACCGATACCATGCGCCCATGGGAACGGGCGGTTGAGCAAATCGTGCCGAATTCCGAAATGATCCTTTTATATAAGCCCACTCGCGCGATGGAATACGGCCTTCAGTATTATCGCGACGGCAACGCCAAAGGAGTTGGAACGCCGGATGAACTCGCGACCGAGATCTCGGACCACTCGAGAATGTTGTGCATTGCGGAAGACAAGTCGTTGGACGAACTGGCAAAGGTAGGTAATGTAGACATGCAGGTGGTCCACACGATAGGTAATCAAACCGCCTTCTGGGTGTGGTTGACGAAGTAGTTCGCCAAGCGATGCTGACACCCGAGCAACAACAAGAGATCGACGACGCGCCGTTAGGCAGACAGTTGCTGGAGCGCGTGCAGTCATTGCTGCCTGCAGATGACGCGGAGTTCGATCGATGGCTCGACGACGCGTTACGACGACAGGCGTACAACGAATACGTGTCGGCGTTCGCTGCCGCCATCTCGATTGGCCGGCGCGTGGATCCGCATCATCTTGTGAAAGGCGGCATGATCTTCGCCGGCTACGGAATCCTGCCGGAAATCGTGATGCGCATGCCGGAAGGTGAGGTTCCGGAAAGTCTCATTCAATCGGCCGAAACCAACATCCCACGCCGGCATCAGGCACTCATGGTGGCGACACTCGCCGTGTGGTGCAAACTGTATCGCGCCTCCGTCTTCCCTCCGAAGTTGATCGAGCTTGTTCGCGCCATAGCCCGTCACCGTGCAGAAGACTCGTCCATCATGAGTTGGTACGGCGCAGTCGCCGTACTCACAAAGGATGCGGGATTGGCCACCATCCTCCGACGGGCCAATCCAGCACTGGCAAGCGACGCCGAATGGACAAAGCTCAGTCTTTCTGTGACCGGTTTCGAAAAGATGCTTTCCGCCATTCCACAGCGATCGATCCTCGATGCATTTGGAAACTCCGACAAACCACAGGCGCGACTTCTGGCTCAAGGAACAACCATGCGGCGCGCTGTGGCGCGAGTCGGACGTAACGAGCCGTGCCCGTGCGGCAGCGGAAAGAAATACAAAAAGTGCTGCTTCGAGAAGGATCAGGAACGGCTGCGTCACTCCACCAGCATCGAAGGCGTGACCGCCGAGGAACTGGACGCTGCGCCGGACGCGCACTTGAATGCCGAGACCTTCGCGAAGCTTCCGTGGCAACACCTCGACCGCATCGATCCGACCAAACTTCCGCAATCCCTGGTGGAGCCGTACTTCAATCGCCTGATGGAAATGAACACCATCGACCGGCTCGTCGATGATTTCGAGAAAGTCGGATACCTCGAACCGCTGCACGCCGCCTGGCGAACGGCGGCCATCTCGACCGCGGCGCGGCAAAGGCCGGACCTGGTGGAGCGTCTAGTCACGTTGCGACGGAACGCGGGATTCACCGACGACGATCTCGACGACATCATCCGTTTCTCACTGCTCGAAGAGAATCCAGCGGACTGGCTGGCTTTTCTCGAACAACGGATGGACGAGGCAATCTGTTACGACGATGACCCGAACGAGTTGCTGCATCTGGCGCAAGCGACCGCCTACTCGAGTTATCCGGCGATCGGCATTTTCGTTTGCCGGAGCATCATGCCGCTGCTTGAGCCGAAGCAGGCCGCAGAAGTACGCGATCACCTGTTAAAAGCGCGCGATCGCCGGGGCGATCTGCCGGAAGATCCGATGATTGACGTGCTCGATAAACTCCTCGCACGACAGAGCGAAGAATCGGATCAATCCGAAGCCGAACACGAAACCTTAATGGCCCTCGAAGCCAAACGTCGCGAGGCGCGCGAGTTGAAGGAGAGGATCGAACGGGTCCAGCATGACCTGAAGCGCGCAGAAGAGCAGATCGCGCAAAACGCCTCGAAGAGTGTTGCAGAAACCGGCGATGATGAAGAGCTCCGCCGGATAAGAAGGAAATTGGAAGGCCTCAAAGGAGAGTTGCGTGAAGTCCATAACGAACGCAACGTATATCGTCGGAAATATGAGGAAGAACAGGAACACGTCCTGGAGCTAAGCAAACAGCGACACAGCGCGCCGGAAGATTCCAACGCTCAGGACGACGCTGAAGCCGATCTGCTTCTGCCGCCAGACACATCGGGCATACAACCGGTCCGCCTGATCGATTTCCCAAGAAACTTCGACCAGCGATTACATGAGGCCCCTCGCCAGGTCGCGCGGGGAACCATGACAGTGCTGGGAAGACTCGCCTCCGGAGACGCAGCCGCGTTTTCCGGCGCCGTCCGACTGAAAGCCGCGCCTACCGTCACACGCGTCCGCATCGGTATCGACTGGCGCTTACTGTTCCGCCTTCTGCCGGATCGCATCGAAGTCGTCGACCTGATCCCGCGCCAGGACCTGGAACGCCGCATCAAATCCCTCACGTCGTAGGTTTGTTGACGCTGCGGATTCTCCACTAGCTCTCGTGGCAGGTAACTTTGAAATCGCTTACTACCAAAGCGACGGATCTTGTAGCCCGCCGGCTTCAGCCCGCGGGGTTTGTCGCGCACACAAAGGCCCGTGGACTAAAGCCAACGGGCTACAACGTGGTATCGATTTCAACGTTACGTGCTACTAGCTGGTGGCCGAAGAATGGATGAAGGCGAGGAGCGCCAACTCATCCGTCTGCTTGTTGGCGGACGAGCCCTCCGACGACGTAGGCTGCGCAGCCTGGCCTTGGCCCATCTGCTCCGCGAGCGGGCAGCCTGAAAGCGATTCCATCGGTTTGCGATTGAGGCAGGGCCCCGCTGAAGGGGCCCCCGCTTCTTATTGCCCTTGAACAGGAAATCCGTGTTTATCGAGGACCGATACCGGGGCCTGTGCCAGGTCGGCAAGCAGAACCAACGGGATCGTTAAGAAGCCACCCCCACAAGCGGTATGAAGGATCAGATCGAGAACACCTGCTAATCGTTCGGGTTCAATGCAAATGACTTGTTTCGATGTTTTGAAACACTTATTCTCCTGCACGGATCATCGAGTTGTACTTTCGTCAGGTAAGAACCGCGATGGGATTGGCCAAAGGAACTTTTGTTGGACCCTACGAAATTGAATCGGCGATTGGAGCCGGCGGCATGGGGGAGGTGTATCGTGCCCGCGATCCGCGGCTCGGGCGCGATGTTGCAATAAAAGTCGTCTCCAGCCCCTTCGCCTTTGAAGATCCAAGCCTGATCGAGCGCTTCCAGCGGGAGGCGCGCACGGTCAGCCTTCTCAATCATCCAAACGTCGTCGCGATTTATGACGTTGGAGTCCACGGCCGTTTGCCGTATCTCGTTACCGAGCTTCTGGAGGGAGAGACACTGCGGCAACGAATCGGGCTCCTGTCATATCCCAAAGCGGTTGAGTACGCGCAACAGATCAGTCGCGGGTTGGCGGCGGCGCACGAGAAGGGCATCACGCATCGGGACCTCAAGCCCGAGAACTTGTTTATTACCCGCGGCGACGGAATCATCAAAATCCTCGATTTTGGGCTGGCGAAAATCTCCGCGTCTCAGCGCGGTTCCGGATCGGAAATCGTCACCGTCGATCGTCAACCGCAAGAGGAAACCAAAATCGGTGTGGTGTTAGGGACTGCCGGGTACATGTCACCGGAGCAAGTTCGCGGTAATCGCGCGGACCATCGCTCGGACGTGTTCAGTTTCGGCGCTGTGCTTTACGAGATGTTCAGCGGGAATGTCGCGTTCGCCGCGCCGACGCCGCCGGAGCGGATGGCCAAAATCCTGAATTTCGAGCCCGCGCCCATCCCGACGATACCGCCGACCCTCGAGCGGATCATTTTCCGCTGCCTCGAGAAGAATCCGGATGAGCGTTTTCAGTCAACGCGAGATCTCTCCTTCGCTCTGCAAACGATCTCCGCTGGGACATCAACGACCGGCACTGCGATTGCCAGACCGGAGAACGAGACGCTGGCCCGGCCTGGACGCGGACGCATAAAGACGGCCGTTGCCGTTGCAGCGGCGATGCTCGCCACGGGACTCGCCGGATACTTCATCGCGCGTCCGCGACCGGCGCCTCTGCCGTCGTATACGCGAGTAACCTATCGCGACGGCAATTTGTTTTCGGCGAGATTCACACCGGACGGCCGATCGTTCATTTATGGCGCATCGTGGAGCGGGGAGCCCGTGCGCGTCTATACATCGCATCTGGAGTTTCCCGAGCCGCAGCCGCTCGGTCCCGCCGGAGAAGCGTCGAACCTGCTCTCCGTTTCGTCGAAGGGCGAGTTGGCGATGGTCACGCACGCGGTGCGAGTACCAAACTTTTATCAGTGGATCGGAATGATGTCCTCGCAGCCCCTTGGCGGAGGATCCCCCCGGGAGATTGCCGAAGGCATCGTGGAAGCGGATTGGGCTCCGGATGGATCGGGCCTGGCCATCGTCCATGAGGTCGGTGGAAAACATCGGCTGGAATATCCCGTGGGGACGGTCTTATATGAAACGGCGGGATGGATCAGTACTCCGCGTTTTTCGCCATCCGGACAATCGATCGCCTTTCTGGATCACCCTGTCGGCGGCGATGACATGGGCGTGGTTGCGGTAGTCGATCTGGCGGGAACCAAGAAAAACATTTCGCCAACGTGGCAAGGCCTTGAAGGACTGGCGTGGGCGCCTTCAGGCACGGAAGTCTGGTTTTCCGCGAACGTCGCCGGCGCCGACTTCTCGGTTTACGCCGCGACCATGAGCGGCAAGACGCGCGAAGTCCTTCGCGGACCGGAAACCATGCTGGTGATGGATATCGCACCGGATGGGCGTCTGTTGATCGCCCGCCACTCGCAAAGCAATCGCTTGATGATCCGCACCGGCGACACGGAACGCGATATGTCGTGGCTCGGATCGACGTGGCCGCCAATCCTCTCACCGGACGAGAAGTTTGTCGTCTTCACCGAAGACGCCGAAGCTGCGGGTCCGCTCTACTCAGTTTGTTTGCGCCGACTCGATGGATCGCCGATCGTCAAACTGGGGAGCGGGAGCGCCGATAGTTTGTCTCCCGACGGGAAATGGGTGCTGGCCCGCGTACAGAGCTCGCCGCCGAAGTTGATGCTCCTGCCGACGGGCGCGGGCCAGCCCAAAACGCTCGAGCGCGGCCAGATCGAACGTTACGGCCAAAGCGATTTCCTGCCCGACGGCAAGCGCGTATTAATCAGCGGCAACGAACCGGGGCATCCCCGCGCGAATTACATTCAAAACGTCGATGGCGGTCCACCGCAGCCGATTTCGTGGAAAGACTATCGTGCGAACTCGCGGTCCGTCTCGCCTGATGGACGCTGGGTGATCTGTCGCAATCCAGCGAAGGAGTACGCCCGGTGTCCGCTGAACGGCGGCGAACCCGAGCCGTTGCCGGCAATCGAGCCGAACGAAACGCCGATGGGATGGACAGCCGATTCACGATTCGTTTACGTCGCAGTCCTCACCAGGCTTCCGGTGCGCGTATTCAAGGTGGATGCGAGCGTTCCCGGCGATAAATCGCGCCGCGCGCTTTGGAAGGAAATCACCCCCGCAAACTCCGTGGGATTCTCGTCATCGGGACCGCTCTCCATTTCGCGCGACGAGAAAACGATCGCCTACAGCTTTGCGCGTCATGTCAGCCAGTTGTACCTGGTGGAAGGCGCCAAGTAACCACGAACGGCGCTCTATTCGCGGTGCGTTCGTTTACCCAAAAAGGAAGCCCATCAGATGCGGCGTTGGTTCCAGCGCTTTGGCCTTTTCGACCTCCTCGATTTTCTGTTGCTGATTTCCGGTGCCATTCAGGAACGTTTCAATTGTGTGATTCGCGCCAGATGATGATCGTCATGCTCGGCTACAAAAAACATGAGATCCATCAAGCGCATGGGCGTTCCGAGTCGCGGGTGTCTGGCTGCGCGGTCGAAAATGGAGGCATCCAAACTCTCAAGTACCCGGACGAACTCCTCACGGGCACTTCGAAAGGACATCAGAATACTTTCGAGCGAAGCCTCATTGTGTTTCTTCTCCCAGGTTTGACGGTTGGTTAAATCAGCCGCAGTCAGTTCCTCTTTTCCCGATTCCAAATCACGAACTCGTGCCATCCAAAGAGCTTCGAGGTCGAGCAAATGCCCCGCGTTCTCCTGTATGGACCACGTATCGTCATGGCGGCGAGTAGCAACGTCAGCAGGAACGCTTCGAAATAGTTCCTCGAGTCGGGCCGGTGTGCCCCTGAGCCGTTCAATCACATTCGGAAACATGGATGACGCCATTCCTTGCGGAAAAGACCGATCAAACCAACGCATATGGATTCGATGATCTCAGCCAAATCGCGGATCGTCAATGCAGGAACCACCGCTCTGGAGGAGTGGATAAGAATTCCGAAACGGGTATGCCTTGCGGACCTACCAACAGCTGGCGTTTCGGGTGGAATCGTTTGGCAAACGCCTCCATACCCGAAAATGTTTCTTTCCGCCTTCCGCTTTTTACTTCGATGCTGACCGCTTTCTTGCCGCGAGTAATCACAAAGTCGACTTCCTCGCGGCGCTCGCGCCAGTAGTACACTTCGATCTCGGCTTCTCTCGCCCGGTTCAACAAATGGGCGCCGACCGCGGATTCCGTGAGACGTCCCCAGAATTCACCATCGGCGCTAGCTTCTTCAAACGACCGTACGGAATTGAGTCGTCATCAAGGCGGTGTTCAGGACCTGGAGCTTAGGGCTTGAGCCACGTTGGCGCACTTGCCCTTTCGAATATTTGGAAATGCCAGCAATCATTCCAGCGCCACCAAGCAACTCCAGATAGTGCGCCAGTGTGACGGTGTTACCGGCTTCCTGTAATTGGCCCAGCATTTTCTGGTACGACAGGACCTGTCCGGAGTATTCACAGCCGAGACGAAACAGGCGTCGCAGCAACGAAGGCTTATCGACTCGGGTCAACAACAGGATGTCTCGCGACACCGTTGTCTCGACCAGAGAATCGACGATGTACTGACGCCATCGTTGGCTGTCCTCGATAAGTGGAGCAGATCCGGGATAACCGCCGTAGTAAATGAATTCGTCGCAGTTCCAGCCGAAAGCTTCCTTCATCTCCGGGAACGACCAATGCGGCGCGCTTCGAAGCGACCGGCAAGAGATTCGCTTAGCCCGCGCTGCAGCAGCAGTGGCGATGATCCGAGCAGAACAACTTACAAGGGCAGCTTCGAGCGCGTGTCCGAGTCCCAAAGAAACTTGACGATATTTGACCAGTCCGTCACCTTCTGGATTTCGTCCAGAACAAGAACCGCCCCCGACTTTTTTTCTGCTGCGCGCAAGCGGCCGAGATCTCATTGCTGTTCGATCCAGGCCTGGTCCCGCAAAGTAGGCTGATCGGCAGACGCATAATGCGCGGGTATTCCGACCTTATCCAGAACCTGCTGGATGAGTGTCGTCTTGCCGACCTGGCGAGGCCCCGCCAGGACCTGGATAAAGCGTCGAGGCTCTTTGAGTCTTTTGCTGAGGCGGTCCGCAAGCGCGGTTCGGATCATTACAATTTACTCAGTATCGTGAGTAAATTTACTCAGAGTCCGCGGTGCCTGTCAAAAACTACCGAAGCTTTTCACGATGCACACGTACAGTTGTAGGCGGCGGGTTTGAGCCGTCGCGGCGACCGATAGGTCGCTCATTCCCCGAGCCGGACGTCCGGCCGCGCCGGCTGAAGACCGGCGCCGCTGCTGCGGCTTCCGTTGTGCAAACGCAGCGCAAACTCGACGCACAACGGTGAATCAAAAAGTTAGTCGCACTAACCTTTTGATTAGTGGATTGGCGTCTCATGTTGGGTTTGTGTCTTTGTTATCAATGAATTCGTGAATGGCGCAAGACCTGCAACCGGATTCGGCGACACAGAAAGCAAGGAGCAACAGTATGTTCGCAGAAGCGTCTACCATCGTCTTCGATCTTGACGGGACACTCGTGGATTCGATGTCCGCGTTAACCGATCTTGCGTGCCAGGTCCTGGAGGAAGTGTACGGGACCGACGGGGAGACGGCGAGGACCGGCTATAACCGAACCGCAGGCCTCCCCTTCACCGATCAACTGGAAGTGCTGCATCCTGGCGACAGCCGGAACGCAGTCGCCGTTGAGCGGTTTGAAGGGGCGAAGTCGGCGAACTACTGTTCGCATCCCTTGTTTGACGACGTTGCTGAACTCTTCCGTGGACTTCGCGCACGAAAATGCCGGCTGGCGATATCGACCAGCACGACGCAATCGCTTGCCGAACAGTACGTTCGCGGGGCCGGACTGGACGTCGACCTTGTGTGTGGCTGGGCGCCTGGCTTTGCCAAGGGATCCGCACATTTCACCCAGGTGTCGAATCGAACGGGCGCGGTTAAAGAGAAAATCGTTTTCGTTGGCGACACGCTCGAGGATGCGCGGATCGCCCAGAACTCCGGCATTCATTTCGTGGCGCGCGTCGGAACTGTCGCAGCCAGCGAATTCAAGAAGCTGAATCCTTCCGTCGTCGCGGTGTCCTCATTACTGGAGATGCTGCAATGACAACGAACATGCGCATCCTCTTCGTGCCGGGATTCACCTCTCCATCCCGCGACTATAAAGCGTCCGATGCCATCGGATATGGAATCACGTCCGCCGCCGCCATCCGCGATGGACTTCAAGCTTTAGGAATGCACGTCGATGTTCTCGAACCGGAACGCACGTTCGGCGAGTCGGACATGGAGCGCCGCCGGACTTCATGGATTCTCGGCGGATATCAGGAGCTTGTCGAAGCATCCAGGCGCGACTATGACGCGGTGTTTCTCTTTCACGCATTCCAGCACTCGCCGCAACTCATCAGGCAAATGTTTGCCGACATGCGCGTCTGCACGGCGATCACGGGATACACGCACGGCAGTCACTGGGACCCGACGGACGAATTCCGCTTCATCTACTACCCGGAAATGGAAATGACCGATCTTTCGAATCTGCTCGCGATGAATCGCGTTTGCGTAGTGAGCGAGTACTTCCGCGATGTATTGATTCGCAACGTCTCAGCGTGGCATCCGAGCGCAGGAGAAAAGCTCGCTTCCAAGCTGCGCGTCGTCGGTCTGCCGATCAATCCGTCGATGATCGATGCGGTCCACACGAATGAAAAGTTCGACCGTCCGACCATCGTCTTCAATCACTCTTTCGTCCCGAGCAAAGATCCCGGCTTGTTTCTCGAAGCGGCGGAATGGGCGCTGGAGCGCTACGATTGTCGTATCGTTCTGACGCGGGAAGCCAATGGAACCGACTTCGCCTGTGATCTGGAGCGGTTGCGTGTTCGGTTTGGAGACCGGGTCCAGGTCTGCGGCACCCTGGCAACCTCCGATTACTTTCGGCTCCTGTGGCAATCGGACATTCAAGTATCCACCGCTCGTCACGAAAGCTTCGGCGTCGCGACCGTCGAGGCGATGTACACCGGCAATTGCTGCCTTGTGCCGAATCGGGCAAGCTATCCGGAAATCACCGGAAATTGTCAGGCAGCGTTGTACGAGAGCCGCGAAGACCTTTTTGAAAAGCTCGGCAGGTCGATTGCCGACGTCAGCTATCGACGGAACGTGGCAGCATGCCTGCGGCAGCGGGCGCAGCGATTTGTTCCCGCGGAGGTCGCACCTCGCGTCGCATCGGTTATTGCGGAATCATTAACCGATCGACTTCCGGCACTCACTTATTGAGTGACGCCAGCCATGATGAGAAAGCCGTCAGCCACGTCGCATTTTCGCCATGGTTTCCGGACAACAACATATTCGTTTCCCTGCAACGATGGCTGACGTTCCGCAGCGATTCGATCAACTGCATGCCCACAAGCTGGCAATCCGCGCCGGTTCCAGAATTCGTCTCCTCCGCCGGTGCCAGAGCATTGATCGCATTCACGATTCGCTTCGACCGCTCGATGATCGACATTTCTTGCAGTTCTTCCGGCGCAATCGCACGCCCAATCACAATATCCTGCCGACCGCTCTTGTAAGGAAATTCAAGGCGCTCCTCGACAGGCTCGGGCGGCAGGCCTCCGACAAATCGCACAGGCACGAGCGGACAGCGCAGACTCAGCGCCAGCTCGACGAATACAGAACTGACTTGAGAAACCGGTGTGCGACAGGATCTGGCTCGTGTGCCATCGACGTGCAGCATCAGTCCGGCGGGCTCGGCATCGAGAGAGTTCCGGAAAGAGGTCAGCATTTTGAAAATGGACTGCGGATCGGAGCGATCGAAAAACAGGATCGGCTCTGTTTGACGAACGCCGGGGTATTCATTGGTGAGAGCGATGAGTTGGCCAATCCAGCTTTGCCGATGCTCTTTTTTGGCAATCACTTTCAGCGGCAGGTTGGACAGCGCGCTGACAATGACATTGAACAAAATGGACTCGACGGCAACCTGATGATTGGCCAGATAAATGGCCGGTTTGCTCCGAATCGTCTCAAATCCTGCCGGATCCAATACCTCGACACGACGGATGAAACGTTCGCAGAGCCCCATGTGAAGGTCGGCCACAGGCCATTCGCCCTTACCGGAGATCCCCTTCCAGAAACGTCTCACCGGATCGCAATTCAGACGCGGCTCACCATCATCTTTTACTCTGCACTCGTCCGCATTGGCTGTGATTTGCACAGCGAAGTCCGTCAGTGGATAGCGGCTGCATCGCGCTGAACGTAAGTCTTCTGCAACTCTCACCGTTGATGGATGAGCTTCGGCAATTCGAGCCACATGTTCTTTCACCGCAAGTTCGCTTAAGCGGTTGTTGCTTGTCAGGGCATACGCGGTGTCCAGGGTGCCGGGGAGCCAATCGCTATTGTAGACATCCGCCGCGGCGACGCGCGTTTCTCCATTGGTGAAGCGTCCGAGGCCGACTCCGGGTACATGAACTCGATGCTGGAGAAAGTCACGGCGCTTTGATGGAGGCGCCATGCCTATCGGTCCCTTCGGAAACAAGACATAGACCAAATCCATCTCCGCCCAAACCAGACCGCCCTTGATGAGTTGACAGCGGAAAGCAGGATGGCGTTCGTCGTTGTCATGAAATCCGGCGAAGCGGAGCTCGCACTCCGTGATGCCGTCCGCTGGTGTATCCGCGAACAGGGACAGCCGCGGAATACGCGAAGGATATCCGGCTTTATCCAATCCGATCCGTTCCGACCACAGACGGAGGTTATCGTTCGGGATGCCGTGCGTCAGGCCGTCGAACAGTCCCTGATTCAAGAAACCGCGGGGGACGCTCTCAGCACTGGTGTCGATGATGAAGGACGCGCCTTTGGCAGAGCGGACAAAGCTGTGCGCGAAGTGAAAACGGGGACCGTGAAACAATTCACCCGATTCGTAAGGATCTCCCGGCACGGGCATCGCACCGTCAAGGGCATCCCAGCGTGCCGGTGCAGCAGGATAGCCATCGGCGAGAATGGCTTTGGCTGATGCCATGACGTCAAACCGCGATAAGGACGCGTGCGGAGCGTCACGCCAGACGGAAAGGGACACATTCGTCCTGCTCGAATCGATCGCTGTGGCGTCCGTTAGCAGACGCCGGGGGCCGGAACCGAACGCGATCCAGCCATTCAACGTCACGTCCTGCAGTTCGATCAGCTTCTTTGAAGGGGATTTTGTGATTGCAGCACCGGCCAGGCGGTCGATCACGGACATCATCGGCAATACGGGTACCGTGTATGTCGGACAATGATCGCAGAGCCACTGATCCACTGCAGGATCGAGCACGTCACTGCCTTCCACAACGCGCATGCTCAGGTTGGAAACGGAATAAATCTTTTTACCATCCACCCAGAAGCTGGCGGTGGCGCGGACAAAGCCGGTGTCCGCTTCCAGAATGTCGAGGAGAATGACGCAGCGTTTGTTTTGAGGAACAACCTGGCCGCGATACGTCCAAGTCACTTGCTGTCCGACGGCGATTGCTTCGAAACGCGGGCTCTTGAAAGCAACGTGTCGCTTGGTTTCGAGCATGTAAATCTGCAACGTCTGAACAACCGCTTCGAGTCCAAGAGAGCCCGGCTGGACGGGGTCTCCGAAAAAGTGCGCTTTGAAGAACCACTGCCGGGGATGGACGTCGATTTCGGCTCGAACACATCCCTTCCCTGTTGCACCACCATCCGGCCAGAACCCGGTGATGCGATGAATCAGGCGCAACTTTTCACGCCCAAGCAGCGCGGCGTCTGGAAGATTCTCCAGGTCAATCGCCGCCGGGGCCGGAGCGGACAAGAGGTGTTGTTCCTCTGCTGTCGGCGTGAGTCCGATTTGGTTTCGTAAAGATGCGGCCGGAAAATGTCCGAACACCGCTTCCCCGTCGAAGATGAGTTGATCGCCCGCATGACAAGTGATTTTGTAAGCAGTGATCGATGTCGAGCCGAGTGGTGAGACGGACGTCAATGTCGTGTGCACCCGAAGCGTGCCGGATTGGGGCGTGACCTCGGCATGAACCACACCGTTGCCATCGAGATTCCGGAAATAGACATCGTGCTGGACGTTCTTCCAGGTGCCCGCATATGACGCCAGCCAGCCGCATGGCTGCAGCAGCACTTCAACGAGCACGCTAAAGGGCATGACGGCGCAGCCGTTCTCTGAGAAGTACCAGGCATCGGATGGAACGTCATATTCCAGTTCCGCGAATGAGCCGGCCATCGCTGGAGTTTTTTCTGCGCGGGTGACACGTGACAGGAAATGGTACGGCGGCCCCGGCAGTCGCGGCGTCTTGATTGGAGAGTCGAAGCGCGAGAAGTCCGTACCAAACGCGTCCGACGGCCGACCGAGAGCGCAGGCCATCAGCGATTCGAAATTGAACGTCGTGTAGTTACCCGCAACCATCGACTCGCGCATGGGCCAATCGGGCACCAGGCGCAATCCCAGTCGAGGACAATGGAACGCTTTAAGGCCGTCCACCGTGCAAAGAACGTCGGCATAAAGAACAGGTACGGAATCGAGAACGATCTGGTCGACGAACACTTCGTAAACGAGCATCGTCGATGACGGAAGCACCTGACCTCGGCAGCGCAACTCGTAAACCTGCTCCGGCACTGGTTCAAATCGCCATCCATCCCGTTCCAGCGTTACGCCCAAGGCCGTCATGTAGAAAGCCATGGCCTGAAGACAGCCTTCGAACATCAGCGTGCCTGGCATACAAGGATCATTTTTGAAATGACCCTTGAAGAACCAATCTTCGGAATCCACGGCCCATTCCGCGCGCAGATAACCACGCTTCCACGGGCCACCCTGAGGATCAAAGATGGAGATGGTTTGCAGCAGTTGCATGCGGCCATTCGCGATGCGGGGCGTTCGCGTGTGGGTATACGAAAGGTCGAGTTCCGGACCGAAGCAATCGACGACGTTACCAGCGGCGAACGCTGAAACCTCCTCCGCGCTGAATGACCGTCGCGATGATGTGCGGGTGATCGGCGGCGGCGCAAATTCCGATTCCGGCGGATTCGCCTCAGGTGTCCACAAGACGCCTTCTGAGGTTTTCAGTTCATCGTCCGTGAAAAATCCGGCATGCGCATTACGAACCGACAACTGCAGTTGATCGCCGACGTAGCAGTCGTAATGGAAGAAGAAGATGCGCACGTCGCCATGGTTGGTATGGCTGTCGACGTGAATGTCATATCTCAGCGTTTGGCCGGTGCTTGGCAGGTTGCCGAAGTACTTCAGATCGCACCCGAGCAATCGATAGACGCGGCGACCTTGATTGAGGCGGTCTATGCCCAGCCACGAAATCAGCATGAGATCCGCCTGTCCGGATTCGATCAGGATGCCGGCCGGCATGCGTCCGTGGTGCAGATACCAGGCGTTCGGAACGATGTCTGTTTCGGTTTGGATACTGCCAAGCTTCATGCTGCCCGGTTCGCCAGTCAGCGAAGTCACACGGTCCGCCAGCAACAGCGGTGGTTCGGGCATCCGGACCTGACGTAAATGGCGGTCTTGCTCCTTGAAGGAAGCGCCGAAGACATCGGAGATACGACCGGATGCGTGCGTTTCCAAATCGTGTCTGCTGAAGGTTCGCTGAGGAGGACGAGCTGTTTCGATCAGCGTCGCAGGAACGGGCGCACCGCCAATCAACGCTTTCATCAAACGGCTCTGCATCTGTTGATAAGCCTGATCCAGTAACGCGACCTGATTCAGATGTTCCTGGTGAGCTTTCGTGATCTGTTCGTGAATTGCGTTGCGAGCGCCTTGACCTGCTCCGGTTGTGTGCACGGTTACTGGTACTGCTGCGGCTGTCTTGATACGAATCTTGACGGGTTGCAGGACTGCAGCCAGTTCAGGCGCTGGAGTCATTTTGAATCCGGATGACTTTTGGATTCGGGTTGGAAATGGAGGATGGGCCGGCAGCAGCCGAACCTTCTCTTGTTTTACTTCTGCTGTCGAGTTGTGACCGAGACAACGCCGCACTGCTGAGAAATCGACGTCAACGCCTGCGGTCCATAGTTCGGCCGCGGCATAAAGCCCTTGATATAACGACGAGCGTTGCGGAGTGTCGAGGGCCACGGCAAGGAACTCACGATCTCCGAGGATGGTTCGGATGGATTGGGTGCATTGGCTTCGCGGACCATGCTCCACGAAAATGCGGACGCCATCATCCCAGGCGCGGCGGATCGTTCTTGGAAAATCGATGGCATCGACGGCCTGGGCAGTCAGGGCATCGGCTACGGACTCTTGCGTTAAATCGTAGTGATGGCCTAGCGCGTTCGAATAGAAGCGGACGTTTGCAGGCTGAACGGTCGGCCGGCTGTGCAGTTGTCTCCACAGTTCGGCGGCAGGTTTGACCTCAGCACAATGAGCGGCGAAGTCCGTGTTCAACCGAACGCATCGATGCGGCCCGATGAAAGCAGCCACTCGTTCACATGCCTCATGATCGCCGCCGATGACCACATCTTCCGGCGAATTGATAATCGTGATGGCGACTGCCGGCTCGGCGCGAACAGCCTCTGCGACTTCCGTTACAGGTGCGGATATCCAGTAGCCGGTCCAACTCTTGCCGGTGATCCCGCGCCCCCGCCATGCTTCGTGCACTGCGCTGGCGCGGCCGCCAAGAACCTCGGTGTACAGGCCACAATCCTGCAGTGCGTCCAGCAGTTCGTGCATGTTGCGCCACGCGCCGAACGCGTACATGGAATTCGTCTCACCGGAAGAGAGCCCGATTGCTGCTTGCGGCTGGAGCCCGAGTATTGTCGTGGTCCACTCATGGTGAACCTGGCAGAGAAACGACGAACCGCTCAGGCGTTCAAAATCGGTGGGGACATCCGCGGGATCGCCGCGATAGATCCAGCCCGCATACCGATTGATATCCCGGCATCGATCGCTCACTTGGTGGGACAGCTGCGGGAAAGCCAGAAGTAAGTCGCGGCCCATGCCGCGATAAGCTCCCATCGCTCCGGTGTACACAAACGCGAGATCACCGGTAACAGGCTTTACGCGGAAGAACACGCCCTCGGGACGCACTGTAGGCGCCGGCTTCAGCCGGTCGCGTGCGCCGACAGGCGCATGGTCAACGACACCTCTCAAATACGATTGCGCCTGCAGCATCCGACTGGACAACTCATCAGGAGCGGCAACAATAGCCAAGCGGTACAGCCCTTGTTGTGGCCCTTCTCCGCGTTCGACAGCTTCGATCAGCTGATCCAGATCATTTGCTGCAAAAGTAACGATCTGCGGAATGGCGCCACCGAGCCGGATGGGCGCGTCCAGCAGGTGCTGCGCCTCTGTCACCGTGACATGCGCGGACTGACCATACATTGCATCGAGCGTGAGTTGTATTTTGTGCGGCTCGGCTGCCGGGAGAATCGGAACAATTTCCTTATGACTTGCCTCCGGCGCTGCGGAACCACTAAGAGCAACCGCAGCTGCGACCACATTGAGCAACCCGCTTGCGGCGTGGACATGCCCAAAGCAATCACGGACTCGACGCTGAATGGCGGAACTATCCAAGGACTGTTGTAGGCGCCGGCCTTTAGCCGGCGCGGCGACCGCCAGGTCGCATGCCCCCTGAGACGGACGATCGTCCGGCCCCGCCGGCTGAAGACCGGCGCCTACAACGTCCATTTCCAAAATGGCATGAATGGGATCACGATCGCGTTCGGCGTCCTCGGGTCGTTTGAGAACTAATAAACAGGCGCCGTCGCCGGGAGTTTGTTGATCTTTGGTTAGTGCCGTGGCGCCGATCTTGTACGTCGGCTCGACACAGAGATCAACAGCGCCGACAACAGCAGTATCGATCAAGCCCGCACTTAACAGATCTGCGGCAATATCCAATGCACGCACGCCGGAGAGTTCTTCTCCGGCCACACTGAAGCTTGGACCTTCCCAGCCAAATTGCCGATTCAACCGGTTGGCGAGAATGTTCGGCATGCACCCCACAACGCGCGCCGCATCAAAACCGGCATCGAGCATTTGGTCGCCAAAAAGTTCAGCGATCTCGAGACGCGTTTGTAGGATCGTGCGGGTGATCTCCGCGTCGCAGTTCATGCCGACAAAAACCGAGGTTCGCGCCGGTGGCAATGACTGCATGGCGGATGCCTCGCAGGCAAGTTCCAAAAGCACATTCTGTTGTGCCAGTGTTCGATCGAGATCCACTGGAGGAAAGACCAGGCCGGTCACCGGCAAGCGTACGTTCTCTGCACGAGAGCGAGTTCGCGCCGTGAAGAAGTCGCTCAGAAATGCATTGGTGTGCGCGCCGTCTCCCATTCGGGCAGCGATGTAAACCACTGCAGCCCGGCGCGACCGCGGGACCGGCGCCATCTGCGGTAACGTACCGGGCCGGTACTCCTCCAGCAAGAGGTGCGCGTTATTGCCGCCGAACCCAAAGCTGTTGATCCCAGCACGTCGAGGTTCGGCATTGGATTTCCACGCTTCATGGTCTTCCAGGATCCGGAATGGTGTTTGGGCTAATGCCTGGCTGACCGGTGAAGCGTTGAGCGTGGCGGGACGGATACCGTGTCGCAAGGCCGCGAGGATCTTGATCACACCGGCCGCACCCGAGGCTGTGATGAGATGGCCCAGGTTCGATTTCAGCGAACCGATTGGAAGGCCATCCACATCTTTAAAGACCGCCGACATACTCTGTAGTTCGATGGCATCTCCAACACTGGTTCCGGTGGCATGACATTCGATCAAGGAAATGTCGCGTGGCCGCAGCCCCGATTCGGCATACGCCGCATTCATTGCTCGGATCTGGCCTTCAACCGATGGTGTGAGCATTCCGGTTCCGCGTCCGTCATTCGATAAGCCCACGCCACGGATAATGCCAAGAATGCGATCGCCCGCTTGCTCGGCATCGGACAGCCGCTTCAAGACAAGCAGGGCCGCGCCTTCTGCAGGGACCAGACCATCAGCTTCACGATGAAAGGGCCGGCTCTGTCCTGTTGGACTTAATGCCCGCAGGGCTGTAAACCCAGCGTGGATCTGTAATCCCTCGACGCGATTGATTGCGCCCGCCAGCATGGCGTCGGCGCGACCGCTATGCAGCCAGTCGCACGCCAGCTTGATGGCATAGAGAGAAGAGGCACAGGCGGCGTCAATCGCATAGCCGCCCGCCCCGAGACGGAGCGCCTTGCAAAGGATGTGGACCGGCAAACCGGCCGAAAAACGGTTAAGAGGAGCCGTTGTCTTTTTTGAATCGCCGGGCAGGTACGCCTCTTCCGCAATGTCCACAAGAGACTCGGTCGGGTACATCAGATTGCCGATGATGGCGCCCATTCGAGTGATTGGTGTTTCATGGGAAATACCGGCGTCTGCCAGCGCAGCCTGCCCGACATGAAGCAGCCACTGGACCAGCGGATCCAGTTTGCGCGCCAGCTCAGGATCTACTGCGTAAGGCCATGGTTCGCGGTCGAGCTTGAAACCGGTGACGAAGCCGCCGGAATCCGAGGCACAGATTCCATTCGCCAACATCCGACGGCGATCTGCCCTCCATCTCGAATCAACCGCTGCAGAGAGAGCCACGCGTTTGTCCTGGACGAGCGTCCACAATTCATCGGGAGAATGAGCTCCGGGCAGAAGACACGCTTGGCCGACGATTGCGATCGGTGTGAACATCGATCAGCGGGAGGCAGATGAAGTTTGGCGCGCGACTAACACGACGTCGACGTCGGCAGGATCAGCGCTGCGATGCTGCAACTCCCGCACGAACGCCGCGGCGCCTTCATCGAGCGGGATGACAGGCATTCCACGAGCAGCGAAATGTTTGCGTAATTCCGGGGTTACCATTCCGCCATCCCAAGGGCCCCAATTCAACGAACGGATCGCGCATTCCGGACCCCGGCAGGCGGCTTCTTCTTTTGCAATCCGGTTCATCGTCGCGTTGGCCATCGCATAGTCCGCTTGACCGGGATTGCCGTAACGGCCCGCGACCGATGAGAAGAGGCAAATAAAGCGCAGCTTATCGTTGCGAGTCGCATCCAACAGCGAGCGCAGCCCGAGGACTTTGGTGCCAAACACCTGCAGAAATTGTTCAGACGATTTGTCGACGATCCTCTTGTCCGCAATCACACCCGCACCGTGAATCAAGATGTCGATCCGGCCCCAGAAGCGCCGCGTTTCAGAGACGACCTGCTCTGTCGCCTCGCCGTCACGGATGTCGACGGCACGATATGTCGCTTCCGATCCCAGCCTCTTCAGTGTTTCCAAAGTCTGACCGATCTCACGGGTCGCGATAATGTGATTGGCTTTGGCATCCAGTTGTTTTGGCGTCAACGTCTCACCTTTTGCGCGGGCTCGTTGCGACAAAGCCGCTTTGAGCTCGGCAGCCGTTTGAATGCCGCTCAATCCATCGGGCTCCTCGGTAATGCTGGTTCGTCCCAGCAAGGCGACACGAAGCGGAACGGTTTTCGCCAATGCGATCAAGCACGCTGCCGTAACCCCGCGCGCGCCACCGCTCGCAATGATGACGGGCCTGTCGGCTAACAGAGAGGAATCGACGTTGGAGATAGGCCGTTCGACCTCTCGCACAATCGTGCGTCTCCCAGTGGTATCGACGGTTACCTCGTCGGCAGGCATCTCACCACTGATGACATTCCAAATAGCGTCGGCGATTTCGTGAGGCGCGCGTTCACCTTTGGCGAGTTCAATCGATCGAACCGAACACGTGGGGTGTTCGAGACCAAGAGTTCTGGCGATCCCGCTGATTCCGCCAAACCATGCTGACCCACCGTCATGAGCAATGACGAAATTGCCGCCTTCCGAACCTCTGCTTTCGGCAAACTGCTTAGCCGACGAGAAAATCCGTTGTGCATGCTGCAGAACGTCGGCTCTGCCGGTTTCGGCAAAATCGAGATGTATGGCATCCGTTGCATCACGCGGAATGTCTGCGGCTAAAACAGCATCGATGCCTTTCTCCTGGAATTGGCGGACCAGCGCCCTGCCGATACCATCCGTGCAGCCGACAACGGCCAGCTTGGCAGCCCGCGCAAACATCAATTCGCTGGAAATGGATTGGGGAGCATCGACTTGTTCCAGGCCAATCCGCTCTATCGTGATCTGTGGTTGCGAAGCCTGAGATGGGTTTTCAATCTTCGCGATGATTGCGCCGATTGTTCGGATGCCTGCGGTTGCCGACGCTTCGATCGGCGGCAGGTCAGGTTGTTTCTCCGCGATCGACGCGAGAATCTGAACGCGTTTGATGGAATCAATGCCGAGGTCCGCTTCGAGATCCATTTCCGGCGTGAGGATGTCCACCGGATAGCCGGTGTGTTCCGCGATCACTGCAATCACGAGACTCGCCAAGCCGGCTGGCGCTGTGGCCACAACCGGCGCTGCGGCCACAAATGGCGCTGCGGCCGACAAGACAGGCGCAGGCGGTGAAACCGGAAATGTGTTTTCAAGTTTCGTGATGATCGCGCCAATCGTTCGGATGCCGGCAGTGGCCGACGCCTCGATCGGCGGCAAGTCGGGTTGTTTCTCAGCGATTGCCGCGAGAATCTGGACGCGTTTAATGGAGTCAATACCGAGGTCCGCTTCAAGATCCATTTCCGCCGTGAGGATGTCCACCGGATAACCCGTGTGTTCCGCAATCACAGCAATCACGAGAGCCGCCAGGCTCGCGGGTGAAGGTGCCGCAATCTTCTCCGGCGGTGGTGGGAGTGCGGAGACAGGCACGGCCTGAATTACTGGCGACGGTGCCGGTCGAACAATCGGATGATCGACGGGGACGCTACTCGCGTCCGACCCGAAAGATGTTAACGCGAGTTCAGTTGCTTTGAGATAGGCCAGATGGGATTCCGCCAATAGGCGCTGCGCTGTGGAGTGAGCCTCGGCCATCCTTTCCTGGATAAGACGGATGGTGGCGAGTTTGTCGTCCTCTCTCGGCGGAGGCGGTGCTGCGATAGTGGCGTTCGCGAAAATTTCTTTGGCACGTTCCTGGCCGGGCATTTCGCAATTGGCAACGTCGCCGGGATATTTCTTTCCATAATTGGTTCCGGATAACGCGACGACAGCCGCCGACTTCGATGTGGCTGTCTCTTCGCCGATCGCAAAACCTTTCCAAACACATTCGGTATCGAAGGACACACCGGCGGCAGCAAGGCGCGCCAGAGAATTCCAAAGTCCTGTACCAGCGTTTTTACCCTTGCTGTCGACTGGCAACGCAACATGGTTTTTTCCTTTGAGGCACTCGCCGATGAGATCCGTCAACACCGATCCTGGGCCGACTTCGATAAAAATCCGTGCGCCGGCTTCATACATTGCTTCGATCTCATCAGCGAAGCGGACCGGCTTGGCCAACTGAGCTGCCAGGAGCGAACGCGCCTCACTGGATTCAGCCGGGTACGGTGCTGCAGCAGAGTTCGAAAACACTGGAATGCGCGGCGAACCGAACTCGATGGTTTCGAGAAACCGGGCAAACGGCACCAGTGCAGGTTCAACGATCGGAGAATGAAAGGCGGTCGAGACCGGTAAGGTGCGAGCGACCATTCCACGGCCGCCAAGAATTGAAGCGGCTGAGGCTATTTGATCGACCGGCCCCGCCAGCACGACCTGCTTGGGGCTGTTCACATTGGCGATCACGATGTTGGTACCCAGCGATGGCAACAACGGCCGGATGATTTCTTCCGACGCCGCCACAGCCAGCATTGACCCTGCCTGGGTTGCGGCTGCGTCGGCCATTCGAGCGCCTCGCTCGCGAGCTACCTGAACCGCTGCGTCCGCGCTCAAAATTCCAGCACAACCCAGAGCACTGATCTCGCCGAAGCTGTGCCCGGCACAAAGCTGCGGTTCAATTTTCAGCGACTCCAACAATCCGAGATAGATGTTGTTCAAGATGCCGATTGCGGGTTGGGCAACCCGTGTATCCGCTAATCGAGCGGCTTGCGACTTCCGCTCATCGTCGGTAACCACAGTCGGTGGGAAGACCACTCGAGCGATGTCTTCCGCCGAATCCCACGGCCGGCGACACTCATCAAAGGCGACCGCCAGGCCAGCCCCCATGCCGACATACTGGCTGCCCTGCCCTGGGAAAACGAAAGCGATCTTTCCGTCATCGCGCTTGCCGGTTCCGTAGGCGATGCCGGCAGGGTTCCACAGCGAAACATCGTTATTGTCGATCGCCGCAAACGCACGCTCGATTTTCAATTTCAGGTCATCGGCGTCGCTCGCAACGATTGCCAACCTGCAGGTGGCGCGGGCATCAAACGCCTTCTGACTCCGGCGAGCGGTTGAAACGAAGTTGCGGTTTGCATCGACAATCGCGTCGGCTGTCCTCTTTTTCAGCTCGCCAGGCGTTTCACCCGAAAACAAAACCAGTTCGGTTTCCAACGCTCGTATGCGTTGAGGCTTGGCCGCTGGGCCGCAATATTCCTCGAGTGTGAGGTGAAAGTTGCTCCCGCCAAATCCAAAGGAACTGACGCTGGCTCTGCGCGGATGATCGGCGGAACCGATCCACGGACGGGACTCATCATTCAGATAAAACGGACTCTGCGACAGTGCCAGAGCGGGATTCAGCTTGCGTACTTTGATCGTTGGAGGCAGCACCTTGTGGTGAAGCGCCATGACGGCTTTATAAAAGGAGGCGGCGCCGGCGGCTGCTTTGGTATGTCCGATCTGCGATTTGACGGAGCCCAAAGCACACCATGAGCGGTCCGACGGACGCGATTCCTGAAAAATCTCCTTGAGCGCCGCCACTTCGGCGGCATCGCCGGCGACGGTTCCCGTGCCGTGAGCCTCCATGAGTCCGACCGTTCCGGGACCGTAACCTGCGGCGTCATACGCTCGGCGTAAAGCCTTCGCCTGCCCTTCCGGTCGCGGCGCATAGATGCTTTTGGCCCGACCATCCGATGAACTGCCGATACCACGCAACACCGCAAAGATTTGATCGCCGTCCCGTTCTGCATCCTCTAATCGGCGCAGTGCAAACATGCCGATCCCTTCGCCGAGCATCGTGCCATCCGCCTCGTCGGAAAAGGGGCGGCAGTCGCCGGACTTGGACATCGCCAGAGTCTTGCTGAAGCACATGAACATGAAGATGTCGTTAATGGCATCGACTCCGCCGCTGATGACCATGTCCGCAGCACCGGTCCACAATTCGTCGACGGCCATCTTGATCGCCGCCAATGAACTGGCGCAGGCGGCGTCGACAACGCAATTCGTACCCGCCAGGTCGAAGCGATTGGCGATACGTCCCGCGACGACATTTCCGAGTAACCCGGGGAAGGTGCTTTCCGTCCAATCGGCGTAGCTGCTTGCGATACGGTTGGAGATCTCTGCGATTTGCGAATTCGCGATGCCGGACTCTTTAAGAGCCTTTTCGATGACGGGCCGCTGCAGACTGCCCGACATTGTACTGACGAGTTCGGTTGAAGAAGCCACGCCCAGGATGACTGAAATGCGTTCCTTCGGCAATCGAGCAAGAGCCCCGCTGCTTTCAAGCACGTCTTTAGCAACGATTAAGGAGAGAAGTTGGGCGGTGTCCGTCGCCGGCAACATGTTTGGAGGAATGCCGTGCTCGATAGGATCGAACGCAACGCTCGAAAGAAAGGCACCGCGTCGGGCATAGGTCTTGCCGCGCGCAGCCGGATCGGCATCATAGTAGTCGTCGACGCACCAATAATGTCGGGGCACGTCCGTCATGCAGTCGCGGCCACTGATTATCGTCTTCCAGAAACCATTAGGTCCGGGAACTCCAGGAAATAGAGCGCCGACTCCGGTTACCGCGATTGCCGGCATCTTCCTTGATCCGCTCATGAAAACTCCACAGGTCGGGGGGGCAAGTTGAACAGAGTGCCCGGCACATCGATGCCATGCGCCCGTGCTTGCTGTGCACGGATTGCCACCGCCGCTCCTTCCATAATATTCAGACCGATCTGACTGACCGTCCGCGTGTTCATATCGCCGAGGCAGCTACCCCGCACCCAGTCATTGAACGCACCAATCGCGGGGCCGCACCATATTTGATAATCCAACGTGCGGCCGCCATTACCTTCGATAGGCCAACGGCTGGATTGTCCCAGATACCAGCGAAAGATGAGCGCCATCCGATGCTGCGGGTCACGTGCGGCACGTTCCAATTGCGCGGGATCCCGCTCGCCAAAAAACTTGCGGACGTCCGCTTCGATTTCAGAAAGGGGACGGCGGAACATTTCCTTCTCGAGGTCGGCACGCATCTTCGCTGGAATTTCGTCGAAGGAGTTGTACGTCCGATACAAGTCGTAAAGGCGCGCCGAGCGTTGAGGGTATAGAGAACCCTTGCGAAGAACTTGAACCTTGACGCCGAGTTCGAACATATCCGCCGATGGCGCCATGGCGACGTCCGCCATGCCCGCATCGCTCAGCATCTCGCGTCCCATTTTCGATAGCCCGGACTCCACTGCGGTTTGATTGACGGTGCCCGTCAGAATGTAAGCTGCGCCACTGCTGAAGGCGGCAGCGGCGGCAGACGGAGTGCCGATTCCGCCTGCCGCGCCGACACGAATAGGGAAACCGCACTTGTCGCGTTCCCGCAAGATCAGCGGAAGCAGGACCGTGAGCGGCCGATTATCGGTATGACCGCCCGAGTCCGCCTCGGCTGTGATGTCTTCCGCAACGGGAATGTGTTCCGCCAGTTCCGCTTCAGTGGGGGTCAGGCCACGCTCCCGGACCAGTGCGTCCAACATTCTCTTCGGAGCCGGATTCATAAACTGCGCCGCCACCTCCGGCCGCGAGAGTTTAGCCACGACCTGATTCCTGCGTCGAATGACGCCGGAATTGTCCGCGTGAATTCCGTGGTAGGCGTAGCGGACGACATCGGGTGTGAGTGACATGAATGCCGAGGCCGATGCTCGCCGGACATTCAAGTTCAGGTACAGGTCGACAACAGCCCGCTCGAGCCCAGGCTCATTGGGCGTGTGAATCAAGTTCGAACCCCACGGCAGGGTTCCGACGTTTTTCTGGATCTGTTGAATTGCGGAAGTAATCGTCGCGAGACTCAGTCCTGCTGCACCATAAAAACCCAGGAGTCCCGCTTTTGCGGCTGCGATGACCATGTGCGGCGTCGCCACGCCGCGAGCCATTTCCCCGACGATGTATGGGAATCGACATCCATGGGCTTCGGTGAAACGTCTGTCGCCGAGCCATTCGGGATAGATTGGTGCCAACTGGCCGCGAACGGAAAGGGCCGATGCAGCCGCGTCGATTGCTTTAGTGAGGCCAACCATCCGCCGGACCTTGTCTTCGACTACGTGGAAAGAGGTGCGGATATCGCAGATGTATTTCGCAAGAGCAGGTCCCGAAAACACTGCCTCCGACCGCCCTTGTGTGGCATTACTCATGAGCCGAGCATTTTCCCACAACGACAGTGGGTTTTACTTCAAAAACAGATGGACTGGATCATCCGGTCGACCGGGACCATGGCCTTGCCGGCCGCGGAAAGACGCGCGTCGAGAGCCTGCAGATCACTCTTGAACTGCAGCGCCGCCTTGCCGGCGACGCTGTCCGGCACGAATCCGTACGCTTCCACGTTGATCAGACGCTGGTCCAGTCCCTCGCTGGGGTTGAAGTTCACGAACGCGTTCGCGAAATTGCGCGTCTTCCAACGGTCCCAGCGCGACACATCTCGCTGCGTGTAGGGTGTTGAGAAAGATTGCGGCACTTTCATGAAGCCGTAAGTCATGATGTATGGAAAGTAGGTCAGGTGGTCGCATATGTGGACGACACCAACCTGCCAGATCAGCACACCGAGAGCCTTGGCGCGAGGCACGGAAGCGAAACCGGGTAATTCGCGCTCGACCATCCCAGCGAATTCCGTCCAGGCGTCATCCTCCAGCGCCGGATCCAGAGCCTCGGCAAAACGCGCGCACACTTCGTAATACTCACGCAGGAATGTGAAATAGGGTATGCGCCTGTCGAGCGAGCGCGGCATGTCGAAATGATCCACCAGTTTCGCGTAGTGGCGCTGCGTGTTCCGCAGGATGCCGCCGCGGAACTGATCCTCATAGAAGGGCATATGAAGCCATGGGACCAGTGCCTTTTTAAATGTCGGCGCATTCGCCGAGCTGCGCTGGATCCACAAGGCCTGGTAATTGATCCGGTTCGTGAAGCGGAAGTGGACCGCGAGCAGACGCGAGACGTTTGAATCACGCAGTTTCATGCGCTCCTCTGCGCTCGCGGCAGTGTCGGGCAGCGCGAAATGCACCCAGTTATGTGCGCCCGACGGGATACCTACCGTAACCCAGGCCATCACATGGGTAATCGCCGTTTCCCAGGTTGGATCTCCGGGACGATGGGTACGGCCGCCGATGTCGATGATGCTGAAAGTCTCAGCTTCAAGGTTGAAGCGAAACTGCGAAACCGTCAACGGCTGGTAGGGAAAGAGCGTGATGCCGGCAAAATCCAGCACCCAGTCGTCGCCCTCACGCCGAGTGATGTAGGCCATCGGCGAGTTCAAGGCGATCTCGGCGATCGTTTTGGCGTCGAATGGTTTTGGCCCGTTCGCCTTGCGGAGAGCCAGGAGGGTTTCTTCGGCCACACTATCCGACATCGGACCGACGTAGCTGGGGCTGCGGTACTTCAGGAAGTCGAGTTCCTGGTCCTTCGTCGCCACTCGGGAAACCGGTACCGGAGGCACAAGCATGCGAGCCAGATTGTCTTTCACATCGAGTGTCCTGGCCTTTTGGCGGGCTTCCTCGATCTGCTGATCCAGATATTGATGGAAGCGGCTTCCGAATATGCGTAGTACTGCTGTTAGCATTCGTCTCCGCTCGCGGCCCATGTCCCGCTCCACAGCCCCGCCACAGCGCACCCGATCACGTTGAGCCACATTGCTGGAAGGAACCGCCCAGTGAACATCAGCCGCAGGTTCAGGATCGCCCACATCCCGAAGAGAATGGCGGTCACGACGGCGACGTCGCGACGGGGCCGCGCGTTGCTCCATCGTGAGGCGCCAAGATTGACGAGACCCGCGAACAAGCAGCCCATGGCGTGCCAGTTCATCCAGTCCAGGGTGTGCGTGCCCAGGGAGTACGGGCTCGCAAGGAAGATATTGAGCAGCGAGAACGTCACGTGCGATGACAGGATCAGCGCCGAGAGGCACACGGCATACACGCCGCAAAACACGAAAGGTGCCGTCATGATCCGGGCAGAGTAACACGTCCAGTGCTTCGCCAAAACCTATTGTTCGCGGTCACGGAGGTATTCATAATGCGCACCCATGAACAAAGCGTTACCGGGGCCACGAGGGTTGCCGGTCATCGGATCGCTCCATGTCCTCGGACGGAACCCCCATCTGGACTTCCACCGGCTCGCCGAGCAATGGGGGGACATCTTCGCGCTGCGCATGGGGAGCGTGCAGACTGTCGTCCTGAGCAACCCGGCGCTCATCGAGGAGGCGTTCGCCAAGCCAGAGTTGAACGACCGCTTCAACGGGATGATCATGCTGACGATCTTCCGCGGCACGGACATGGGCACGGCGCCCTATGGCGATCACTGGAAGAAGCTTGCGCGGATCGCGAACCAGAACATTGTTGGACGACGGCAGATCGACCGGCTGCGTGGTACGCACATGGCTGCGTCCATCGATCGACTCGTCGAGGAGGTCGCGCGGACCGCGGCGAGCGGCGCCACCATTTCTCCAGTTCATCTGCTGTCGCTCACGGACGCGCGCCTGGTCTTCCGCTGCGTGTTCGGGGACATCGACGTCGCGGACGAGGAATACGAGGACTTCCTGACGTTCCTGAGGTTTTTCTTCAGACACGGGACGACGCCGTTTCCTGCCGATTACCTGCCGTGGCTGCGCTTCGTCCCGTCGCGCCTGCGTTCGGAGGCAGAGAGGCAGGCGGTGATCCGCGATCGGATATTGGCGCGGCTCATCGACCGAGTGCGGCGGCGGCCCGGCCTGGACCTCGCCCACCCGACCTGCATGATGGAGGAACTGATCGCGTGCGAGGAGAAGGAGCGGCTCTCGGAGGAGACGATCTCGCTCTTCGCCACCGACATCATGATCACGGGAAGCGACACATCAGGCCAGACGATAGCGTGGCTTCTGCTTCTGCTCGCCAATCGTCCGGCTCTTCAGGAGCGTCTGCACGACGAGATCGACCGAGCGATCGCCAAGGGCGAGATACCGCGGATGGAGGACCACCCACGCCTGCCGCTGCTCGACGCGACGGTGCGCGAGTGCATGCGCTTCCGCACCACCGTGCCGCTAGGCGCGCCGCACTTCTCGTCCGCCGAGTCGGTCGTCGGAGGGTACCGGATTCCCGCGAAGGCCCAGGTGATATCGAACCTCTACACCGTCCACCACAGCACGCGTTACTGGCAATCGCCTCACGAGTTCCTTCCTGAGCGATTCCTTAACTTGAGCGACAATCCCGGAGCATTCATGCCCTTCGGCGCCGGCCGGCGCGCGTGCCCTGGGCGCCGCTTCGCTGAAGTCGTCATGTGGCTCCAGGCGGCCCGCCTGCTTCATCGTTTTCGCTTCGTTTTGCCGCGCGGCCGGCGGGACCCGATCGCGGAGGACGAAGTGTTCGGCCTGACCGTCACTCCGCGCGCCTTTGAGCTTGCCGTCGAAGAGCGGAGGTTCTAGGACGACGCGGAACTGGTAATGTTCTCGGGAACCAGCATGCGAGGATACTCACTTCCCGCGTTGGATCGCTTCACCTCCTCGTTGAACCGGCGCATCTCTTCTGTGAAGTGATGGAGAATGTTTTGGCCACCGGGCTCGACGCAGAGTTCGCTGAAGTCGTCCGTTAAATGATAGGAGTACCGATTGAGCGCAGAGTAAACAGCGCTCCGCAGCAGACACTCGGAACGGGTTGCCGTCAGCTTCCAGATGTCGTTGCCGGAAGCTTCCCGGATGGACGCGCAGATGTAGCGCGGATCCGTTGTGCCGTTCAACAGGTGGCCTACCGAGTAGTGCATGACCGACGCGTTAAAAAAAACGAAGCAGCAATTGATTGAGCGGATGAGTCCTCGGCAGAAACCGGTGGGTTGCTGTAAAAAACTTGCCGCATTCCCGGAGGTGATACGAGGTGTGATGCAGCGTCGCAAAGAAAAAACTGGTGGCGCGCAACTTGTATTTGACGCATTCCCATTCGGGATCAGCCGATACATACCGCTTTCCGTGGAGGATGATTCCGACGACCCGAGTTTTGTCGATGACGATACATCCGCCATGCCGCTCGTAGCCGGGCTTTGCTTCGATGTCCTGCATAAACTCCAAGTCCAATGCGTAGAGCGGCTCGGCGCTCTGGAACAGGTTTTCCTTGTCCAAAAAGGGCTGGAGCCACCACGAGAATTTCGTCGTCACCATATAAGAGAGCCACTCGTCCGACAGGTGCTTCTCGCTCATCTGATAGACCTCAGGTGCCGGCAGATGGGCAAACAGCCGTTTCGTTTCTTCATACGCCTCGGTCTCGGATTGGTAGGAATTCGGCTTTGCACAAAAACTCGGGGAGCACGTTCGAAACTCCCCTCCTGAGTCAGGAGGGGCCGCGGAGCGCGAAGCGCGCGCTGGGGTGGTTCCCTTAACGAAATGTAGCAGTTCGGTGCATGGAACCACCCCGACTGCTCGGGCTCAATCGCCCTCGCAGTCTGCCCCTCCTGACTCAGGAGGGGAGTTTTTGTGCAAAGCCTAGGAATTCCCACCTGACGCAGGCTCCGTGAGAGACCAGCGAGCGATCACCGGCAGAGAGACGAGCAGCGTGGAAACGGGGATCGTTGCCATGGGGATCTTTCCGTAGGTGGCGTTGTCATCGAACGTGTAATGGACAGCTTCATCGAGGGGGTACTTGACGTCCAACTTTCGTAAGTGGTGCACAAGGATTTTGAAAGACTCGGAAAATTCGAAACCTGCAAGTCTGCGGGCTACGGCCAGGATGGACTCCGTTGCATTACCCATATGCTATACCTCGGATGGGCCGGTAGTATCGCACAAGCATTGTTCATTGTGCAGTTCGCTTGACGCGCACGTTCGGTTTCTGTTCTGAAGCTGTCCGCTTTTGCCAGGCATCGATTTCCTTCTGCGCGTAGCTATACCCCGCTTGCTGAATGGCCTCGAAGGACGTCACGTCGATCGAAGGGAAATGACCGACCGGCGGACAAAGATAAAGGTCGGCGTCGTCGGCTACACGGGCCTTTCTCTCGAAGCTGGCGAGCGCCATCGTCTGCTCGATAATCTCCACGATGCTGGGGACGGAAAGCGATTGCCGAAAAGGATGGAGGCGGCTGTATAGAACCTGCCAGGCAGACGGCAGGCCCACTCGTTCGGCTTCGACAGTCAGCCGGCTGTGTGCGCTGACATCGACGGCAATCACTGTCCCGCAGCGTTCCCGCAGGATATCGCCCGGCAGGCTATTGATCACTCCGCCATCGATAAACAGCTCACCGCGGTCCACAGCAGGAACCACGATGGCGGGTAGCGCGCAACTGGCACGGACCATCTTGCAGACGGGTCCTCTTTCATGGATGACCATTTGTGCAGTCGAAAGGTTGGTCGAAATGCCGAAGCAATTGAGCCACAGATCTTCCAGACATCCGTCCTGAAATATGCGCTGCATCACGCGATCGAACTTGCGTCCGCGGACCAATCCGGAGAGAGGGAAGGTGTAATCCTGGTGCGGCTTCATCCGCGCGAATACACGGAACGCGTCCATCATGGCGTCCCACTTCATGCCCATCGCAACCATCGCCGCGACGATGGAGCCCACGCTAGTGCCTCCGACGATGTCGATGGGAATGCCCGCTTCGTCGAGCGCCCGAATGACTCCGACATGAGCGATGCCCCTGGCGCCTCCGGCCCCGAGAGCGAGTCCGACCGCATGGCCCGAAAGGATTCGCGCGAGACGATCCGTGTCCGCCTCACTATCACCGCGCACATGATAAACGTTCTGAACCGAGCGGCCACGCAACCAGCGCTCTGTTTGAGACGGCAGGTTCCGCCCATCCGGGTGAAGGAGTATCAGGGATTTTGCAGCCGGATGGACTGGGTTCTCCCAAGCCGCGCATGCCCGTTCCAATTCGCCTGGCAGCGGGTCGCTCTGTGCGTTCGCCACGAGCAGTAATTGGTCGGCTCGCTGGATACATCGCCTGGTCCAGTCGGTCAGCCCCGCATCCGCTTCGTAAAGGACCAGATGCTGCTCCAGTTCCTGTTGATCGAGCCAGGTCGAGAGACGGATCTGGCGCGGATCATCGTGAGGCAGGCCGGACAGCATCGGAAACAGCCGCTCGACATCCGGACTGGCAACATGGAAGACCGCGAGGTTCTCCTTCAAAGCTCGGCTCAAGCGGCGCGCAAAATCACGTACGCCTGATTCAAGGGCCAGAATTGCAATGTTGCCTCCGGCTTTAACGGAGGGGCGAAGCCGGCCGGAGCCAGTCTGCTGGCGCTTGACGCGTTCGAACGCCATTCGGGCCACGGTTTGCATTGCCTGCGGATGACGCTGGCAGAACTCTGCAAAAACCGACGCGTCAAATTTCGCCAGCACGCTGTCGCGGACCGCGCGGATGACGGTGTTCCACGGTTCGCCTGTGAAGATGGTGGTCTCACCAATATATTCCCCGCGAGCGACATGATCCAGCACCTGCGCCGGGCCGCCGGGTTTGAGCGGCAGCAGAACTTCGAGGTAGCCGCTGACCACGATATAAAGGTCGTTTGAGGCCTTGTCCGCTGGAAGCAAATACTCGCCTCGAGCGACTTCCACCCATTCGACCTGCGTTTCGCTACTCCGGATAGTGGCGTCGTCCAGCGGGCCAAACAGAACGGTAAGAAGCATGCGAAGCTGTTCCTGCCACAAACGACGGCGCATGAGGAGCGCCAAGTGGCCCACTGCTGCCGGCGCTTGCGCCAACAGCTGCATGAAGGCATCCTGCGAGATTTTCAGCAGTCGGACTTCGCCTTGAGCATAGACGCTGGCGCTGCGCACGCCACCCAACAAGACCTGCATTTCGCCGATCACACTGCCGGCAGGCCTGGACGCAACGGCCAACTCACTGCCGTCTGCCAGCGTGATCGTCACACTCAGCGTGCCTGCGGTGATGATGAAGAGCGCGTCGCCGATGTCCCCCTGTCGAAAAAGACGCTCGCCGTGGGGAAGAGAAACAAGTTCCGAGCACTCCACCAGGCTTTGGAGCAGGCTGTCGTCAAACTGCGCGAAACTTTCGAGGGTGCGGATGAAACTGAATAAATCGGCCCTGGACTGCGGCATCTGGGCAGCAGATCATAGCAGAGTCGCAAATTGGGCGGGGTTTGGGACGCACCCCGACACATCATTCCCCAGCAGGAACTTCAGGGTGCGTCCCAAACCCCGAGCCCAATTTGCGACTCTGCTACGCCGTACCGTGGTGAGCCAGTTGGTCAGCGGTTCGCCGAAGATAGCTGATTGCAGCCGGATCCTCTGGGTTCCTGGCCAGCACGCTTCGAAATAATCTTCCGGCCTCCCAGTAATCTCTCTGTCGATAGCGTTCGACAGCTTCTTCGAAGTCGCCGCGCGTCGCTTTCTTGAAATCGCGCAGCTCTAGAGGATCTGCGTCGAAACACTCATGGATGGAAAGCGGTTTCTCTCTGCCGCGCGTTTGAGTGGTGGCCAGGGCGCGGAAGCAGAACTGTGCCGGATCGGGCAACGACTGAAGCGCCGCATCGCTGACGGCAAACGCAACGTTATAGTCCTTCGTCAAACCCTCGAGCCGCGCAGCAACATTCACCTCGTCCGAGAAGGCGTCGCCCTGCATGCGGACGGTCTCACCGACGATACCGACTCGCATCGGACCGACGTGAACGCCAACCCCCATACGAATGGGCGGCTGCCCCGCAAGCGTGAGCGCCTGGTTGTCTTCGGCGATGCATTGCAGAATTTGAATGCCCGCACGGACCGCGTCCAGAGCCCCGTTCGGAAACGTCGCCATGATTCCATCGCCGGTATATTTAAGGATGAAACCGCCATTCGCCCGGACCAGCGGACCGATTCGTCCGAAGTGCGCATTGACGAAGTCGAAGTTCTCCTGAGGCGTCATGCGCTCCGATATCCCGGAAAACCCACGGATGTCTGTAACCATGATCGCCATGACGAGATCGGCATTCTCACCGAGCTGAATGTCCTGGATTCCCCGCTTATCCAGAATTCGCAATAGTTCATGCGGCACGAATCGCGATGCTGCATCCGTCAGCGAACGCTGCGCCTGCAGTGCCTGCTCGAGCGCCTCGCGAGATTCGGAAATTCGCTGGAGGTCGCGGAAGGAACGAAGTGAAGAGATAACTGTCGTAAACATCTTCTGCACCGACAGCTCGCTTTTGCTGCGGTAGTCATTGATGTCGTATGAAACGATCACTTCTTCCTCAGGCGCCTGTCCGGGTTGGCCTGTGCGGAGCACGACTCGAGTCATCAGGTTCTGCTGCTCGTTCCGCAGGTAGCGCACGAATTGAAGACCGGCATCATCCTGTTCCATCACCACGTCGAGAAGGATCATCGCGGTGTCCGGATGTTCGGCAATCATTTGCCGCGCTTCCTGGCCGGAATAGGCGCTGATGAAATGAAGCGGACGGTCTTCGAAGCGGAACTTTCGCAAGGCGAGACGCGTCACCTGATGGACGTCTTCGTCATCATCGACAATGAGGATCTTCCATGCATCGACGTTCATAGGCGCATGCTACTATACGCCGAAGTGTCGGTCCCGAATTCACTAACATTTCAAAATTTGTTGCTGCAGGTTGAGGATCGAATCCTCGCCGATTTCGACCTCGAAATCGCGCAAAAGCAACTCGTCTATCACAACCGCTACCACGTCAATGCCGTGCGCTCCCGAGCCGGGCGCTTGTTCGAAGCGATCGCTCCCCAGCTTGATCTTTCGCAGGAAGCGCTGCGGCGAATGAGAGGAATTCTCGACCTGTGTGCGATGGCACACGATGCGGTTCAGATTTTCGCTGCCGAATCGCAACCGGACGCGGGCCGACGCAGAGATCCCGGAGTCAGCGAGGCGGCAACGTTTGAACGTTTGGCGTCGCATATTCGGGATCTGCAGGAGACGCTACCCGCCGCGGGTGATGGACGCTTCACGGAGAACGAGGTTCAGGCTATTCGCGAAGCCATCGAGGCAACGGTGGTCCACTATGACTCCTCCGAGAAGATGATCTACCAGCCCGCTCTCCATCAGGTTTCGCCTCCCCGTTTCGTGATTGCGCATTTGTTGGCTCTGGCGGATTTCGGTTCTCTCGGCTTGGAGGGAATCGAGTCCTTCAACGAGGAGGGCCGGCTGCTTTTTCTCGAAGAGAATCCCGACGCGACGGGTAAAGCAGACGATGATTTGAGACGCCGCCTTTTGGAGCGTGCCCGGTTTCAGGTCCGCTTTGCGCGTTCGCGGCTGGAACATTTGGAGCGCGAACTGGTGGGCTTACCCGTCGCTGCGCTTCCTGCGGTGAGAGAAGCCTTCTCGCACCTGACCGAGGAAACGGTCCACACCATCGAAGCAACCACTCCCACCAATTACGAAGCCACTCTCCCGCAGCTCCTGACGTTCTTCCGGCTCGGAGTCGCGTAGCGACGATATTTCTATAGCCCCCGGTTTCAGCCGGGGGAATCGAATTGACCGGCGATTGAGTGCCGTAGGCATGACAGATATGTCGTCGCTCCGCGACTTATCAGCGCACGACACACGGACCACCGACTGAAGTCGGTGGCTACAGGAATGCCGCCGCTACCGCGGCTGAAGGCCCGCCGCTTATAAAGCACACGATAAGCAAGGTTGATTAAAGATTGGCGGTGCCGGGGTTCGGGTTTAGAATGCCGCGCGTGGAGTCATCATGAGGAAGGCTCTGTTCTTTCTGGGCATACTGAACGACACGGATATTGATTGGATGATCGCGTCCGGGATCAAGCGGGAGGTCGCCCCAGGGACGGCAATTATTCGCGAAGGCGAAGGAATCGATTCGCTGTTCCTCGTGCTGGACGGGGCTTTTCGTGTGACCAGCCGTGGAGTCCAAAGCGATCTTGCCCGACGGCAGAGCGGAGAAATTCTCGGAGAGATTTCCTTCGTGGACCGGCGTCCGCCGATGGCTTCGGTGATCGCGGCCGAGCCTTCTATCGTTCTGGCAATTCCCCGCGCCAAACTTGAAAGACACCTGGTGTCCGACAGCGGCTTCGCCAGCCGGTTCTATCACGCTCTGGCCACGTTTCTCGCCGATCGACTCCGTGGTAGTACGGCCAGCTCCGGGAAAACCGAAGCGGGCGACGATCTCGACGAAATCGAACCGGATACCCTGGACAGGATTTCTCTGGCAGGCACTCGCTTCGAGTGGTTGCGCCGGCGCGTGAACGGTTCCTGATGTTCGGCAAGACCCGATCCAAGCCGAGCGAGCGCGCTTCGTCTCCAGAGAATCTGGACCAGCTCATGCGCGTGGTTCTGCCGCGGGACTGGCTTATCCTTGTGGTTTTTGGAGTGCTCGCGGCTGCGACACTGTACTGGAGTATCGAAGGCCGTATCCCGACAGCTGTCTCCGGTCGCGGAATTCTGATCCAGCCCTGGCATTCGCAGGAACTGCAAATCCTGGGCAGCGGACGGATCGAGTCGCTCACGATACGTGAAGGCGACATTGTCCACGAAGGGGATATCCTCGGCAGGCTTGATCAGTTCGAACTACGCCAGAGAATCGAAGAGGACCGGACAATCCTCGCCGGACTCACCAGGCAGGATCAGGCGCAAAACGGACTCCAGGAGGAACAGTTGCGGCTGCAGCGCCAGGAGACGCAGCTCCAGGCTTCCGTTGCCGAATCGCAAAAGGCCAGTTTTCAGAAAACGCTGCGCGATGCCGAAACGATCGCGCCGTTGCTCAAGCGGCGAGTCGACGGGATGCGTCAAATGGTCAAGGAAGGCCTGATGGCGGAAATCGCGCCCGAAGTGGCGGAGGCCGAACAGGCTTACATCGACAACAACGCCAAGATCAGCGATGTCACCGCCCGTTTGAGAGAACTCGATCTCCAGCTCAAACAATCCGAGACTCGGGAGGCCGGGCTTCAGCGCGGCACACTCGACGCCACCGCCGCTCGCCGCAACCAGATTCAGGATGTCAGCGCGCGAATTCGTTTCAATCAGTTCCAGCTCGATCGCCACAGCGCCATCGTCAGCCCGCGCAGCGGCCGAATTACTGAAGTTGTTGCGGCTGCCGGCCAGATCGTTCCGACGGGTACGCGGCTGGCAACGATTGAAGCAGACGATCCCGCGCAATCGCTTGTCGGAGTGGTGTACTTCCCTGTCGGCGACGGCAAAAAGGTTCAGCCTGGCATGCCGATTCAAGTAACACCCGATACCGTTGAGCGCGAGCGTTTCGGAGGTATTACCGGACGCGTGGTTTCGGTGTCCGCTTTGCCGGTCACTCGCGAAGGTTCCAGGGCGCTTGTCGGCAATGCTGAAGTCGTCGCAGGACTGATGCCTGCCGGCCCGTACATCGAAGTGATTGCCAGGCTCGATCGCGATGCAACCGCCAGCGGTTACCGCTGGTCCTCTTCCACCGGGCCGTCGATTCAAATTACGCCGGGTCTCACGCACTCTGCCCGCGTCACCGTGGAGATGCGCGCGCCAATCACTTTTCTTCTGCCGTTCCTGCGCGAGACTACAGGGATTTACTGAAATGCCATCCCCTGGCCTTCGCAATGGCCGTGTTCGCACGCCGACGCTTTTGCAAATCGAGACGACCGAGAGCGGCCCCGCAGCTCTGGGAATTCTGCTCTCCCATTACGGGCGCTTCGTTCCGTTGACCGAGTTGCGTAAAAGCTGCGGGGTTTCCCGCGACGGCAGCAAGGCCTCCAATATCCTCAAGGCCGGGAAGATGTATGGCTTGATTGCCAAGGGGTTCAAGAAAGAACTGACTGAACTTGCAAGCCTGCGCTATCCGTACATCGTCTTCTGGCACTTCAAACATTTTCTTGTCGTTGAAGGGTACCGGCGCGGAAAGGTGTTCCTCAACGATCCGGCGTCGGGTCCGCGCACCGTGACGCTCGATGAGTTTGATGAGGGTTACACCGGGGTTGTCATCACCATGGAGCGGGGGCCGGAGTTCCGCAAAGGAGGCAGGCGGCCAAGCGTGGCCGGTGGGTTGTGGCAGCGTCTGCGCCCGTCCGTCGGAGCGTTTTCGATGTGCGCTTTCGCCTCCCTGCTGCTCGTCTTACCGCGGCTTGCGGTGCCGGCTCTGACACAAGTGTTCATCGACGACGTGCTCGTCCGACGCATGCAAGACTGGGCGCGTCCACTGATCTTCGGAATGATGTTCGCCGTGATCGCGCACGGGCTTTTGGTATCGGTGCAGTTTGGATTGATGCGCAAATTGAAGCTGCGCCTCTCGGTATCGATGACCGGTAAGTTCGTCTGGCACCTGCTGCGTCTTCCCGCCGATTATTATGCCCACCGCTTTCCGGCGGAGGTGGCCTTCCGCATCGCACTCAACGATAAAGTCGCAGAGGTGTTGTCCGGCCGGATGCCCGGGACGGTGATCGACACCTTCATGATGATTTTCTATGGCATCGTCATGCTGCAGTTCGACGGGACATTGACGCTCATCGCGATCGCGTGTGCGGCGGTGAGTTTCCTCATTTTGCAATGGGTCTCACGGCTACGCATCGACATGAGTCAACGACTGGGCAATGACCGCGGTAAGTTGAACGGCACCGGGATGTCCGGCCTGCAAGCGATACGCACGATCAAGGCCTCGAGCCTGGAGTCCGATTTGTTTGCGCGATGGGCCGGCCAATACGCGAAGGTCACGAACACGCATCAGTCTCTCGAGATATCGAATCAGTTTCTATCCCTGCTGCCGCGCTTCGTCAATTCCGGCATGGCTGTCGTGATCCTGGTGGTCGGCGGAGCTCACGTCATGGAAGGCAAGCTTTCGCTCGGCATGCTTGTCGCGTTCCAAGGCCTGGCAGTGAATTTTCTTCACCCGGTCAATACCCTGCTCGAACTCGGCGGCGCTCTGCAGGAACTGGACGCCGACATTACGCGGCTGGACGACGTGCTGGCAACACCGACCATCAGCCACAGTTCGGCTGCTGAAACGATGATGGTGTCGGATTCGACGAAGCTGATGGGCCAGCTTGAACTGCGGAACGTGACTTTCGGCTACAGCCCGGTCGCACCGCCGGTCATCGAGAATTTTTCGCTGAACATCTCGCCGGGCCAACGGGTCGCTCTGGTCGGCGGAACGGGCTCCGGTAAATCCACAATTGCCAGGCTGATTGCCGGATTGCACCAGCCTGTGTCCGGCGAAATCCTGTTCGACGGACAGCCGCGCGCTGCTGTGCCCACCGCCGTCATGACGAATTCACTCGCGCTCGTCGATCAGGAGATCCTGCTGTTCGGCGGGCCGGTGCGGGACAACATTACGTTGTGGGATTCGACATTGCCGGATTCACAGATTACCGACGCCTGCCGCGACGCCGCGATCCATGATGCCGTCACTGCCCTGCCTGACGGCTACAACAGCCGCTTGCTCGAAGGCGCCGCGAACCTGAGTGGCGGACAACGCCAGCGGCTCGAAATCGCCCGGGCCCTCGCGATCAATCCGTCGATCCTGATTCTCGATGAGGCAACCAGCGCTCTTGATGCGGAAACCGAGCGGATCATCGACCGCAATATCCGACGCCGTGGCTGCTCCGTGATTATCGTGGCTCATCGCCTCAGCACGATTCGCGACGCCGACGAGATCATCGTGCTGGATCGAGGACAGGTGGTTCAACGCGGCACGCACGATGAACTTATGGGCAGCGGCGGGTTTTACCATGAATTGATTTCGAGTGAAGACGCCGTTGCCGGAGCTCACGTATGACCACCACGCAGCCGGCACGAGAGTCGCGCATCCTGCGTGCCAATCAGCCTATCGCGCTGGATAGCGGCGCATGGCTGGTCGAATCGGGTGTTGTCGGATTATTCGTCGCGCCGGGCTCGAACGGAAACTCCGGCACCAGACGTTTTCTTTTTTCGGTGCCTGCTGGAGAAACAATCCTGTGGCGTCCGTGGCCCCACGACGTGCTGGCGATCGCGCTCGAGGAGGCGGTGATCCATCCGATTTCTGGCTCGGACGTCTCCGAAGAAGCGCTAGCGTCGTGGAGACAACGTCTCAACGTCCCTCATGCGAACGCGGCGGAAGAAGACTTCGACAGCCGGCTCGAAACGCTGCAGCAAGAGTTTTTCGCGCGCGTCGACCGCGAGTTGAGCGGACAGGAAGCCGACGAGCAGCGCCGCTTTGAAGAGCGTCAGCGTTTGAACCGGCAGATCGCCGTTCAGACGGTCTCCACACTCACGGCCGTCGGCGCAACCAGCGCCTCATCCGGAACGCATGCGGCAATGGGCGAACCGCCGCTGCTGAAAGCAATCCGTCGAGTCGGTGACGCGCTCGGTTTAACCATTCGCAGTCCCGAGCCTGGCGGCGACTTTCAGGATCCGTTGCGTGAAATTCTCGAGGCATCGCAAGCCCGTGGCCGTCGTGTGATGTTGACGGGAACCTGGTGGCGCGAAGACTGCGGCCCGCTGCTCGCTTTTCGCGCGGATTCGCAGCTACCCGTCGCACTGATTCCAGCGCACCGTTCCGTGTTTTCGAGATTCCGCTACTTGATCTACGAGGGTGATGCAGCGCCCGTAGTTGTGGACCAGGCCGTGGCTCGTTCCCTTGAGGCATCGGCGTGGATGATCTATGCGCCGCTGCACGGCACTTCCACGTTCGCCGTTTTGCGAAGCGCTCTTCGCGGCCGAAGTGCCGACATTGCGGCGATCGTTTGCGCCGCGCTGGCAGGCACGTTACTCGGGATGCTGGTACCGGTCGGCACGTTGTTGTTGTTCGAACACGTCATTCCGGACTCGAACCGGACTCTGCTCTTTCAGGTCGGCACCGGTCTGGTGGCGGCTGTGATCGGAGTGTTGGTGTTTGACGTGGTTCGCGTGTTGAGCCTGATGCGGCTGAGCACCTATGCCGCGATGCGGATCGAGACCGGCGTATGGGACCGCCTGCTGAAGCAAAGCCCCGCATTCTTCCGACGCTTTACTGTTGGAGATCTGGGCACTCGGGCGAGCACGATCTCGCAGATCCGCGATCTGCTCAACGAAACCCTGCTCGCGACGGTCTTCATTAGCGCGATTTCCTCACTGAACCTGCTGCTGATCTTCTACTACAGCCCGGTGCTTGCATTGGTTGCCCTGGCACTTGCGATTGTCGCATCGACAGCCAACTGGATGGCCGGTCGTGCGATGGTGAAAGCCAACCAGCCGTTGCAGGCGATGGAAGGAGAGCTGCTCGGTTTCATGGTGCAGCTTATCCAGGCGGCTCCCAAATTACAGATCAGTGGGGCGGAGGCTCGCGCGTTTGCGCGGTGGGGCGAGGCTTTTACTGTGGCGCAAGAGCAACGGCAACGTATCCGGTTAATGACAGACCGGCTGGATCTGTTCGGAGTTGTGCTGGCTCCCGCGTCATCGGCGCTTTTGTTCTGGCTGGCCTACGACAAGATTCTGGGCACGGGCGGTTCTCCACCTTCGCTCTCGGTTGGCGCCTTCATGGCATTCAACGCGGCTTTCGGCGTCTTCATTGCCGGCGCTGTGACCATTGGTGACTCCTGCCCACGACTTTTCGGTGCGGTGAGTCTGTGGAAACGGATGCAGCCGATCCTCGATGAAGAACCCGAAGTCGATATCAGCAAATCCAGTCCTGGACGGCTTGCAGGAAAGGTCGAGATCGATCATGTCACCTTCCGCCATCGCGCGGATGGGCCACTCACGCTGGACGATGTATCCATTCACGCCGAACCTGGAGAATGCATTGCCCTTGTGGGGCCGTCCGGAAGCGGAAAATCCACGATCATCAATCTCATGCTCCGCTTCGAAAAACCGATGGCCGGCGCCGTGTATCTGGATGGGCGCGACCTTGCGGGCCTCGATATCCATGCGGTCCGCCGACAGTTTGGCGTGGTCACGCAAGACAACAAGATCATGGACGGGACGATTTACGACAACATCGTCTGCGGCAGTTTGCGCACCATGGAACAGGCACTCGAGGCGGCGCGCGAGGCTGGCTTTGCGGACGATATCGAGCAGATGCCGATGGGACTGCACACCTACCTCTCGGAAGGAGGCAGCAATATCTCCGGCGGACAGCGCCAGCGATTGCTGATCGCCCGCGCCATTGTGCAGAAGCCGAGGATTCTTATTCTGGATGAAGCAACGAGTGCGCTGGATAATCGAACCCAGGCGATCGTCACGGAAAGCCTGGATCGCCTGAAGGTGACACGCATCATCGTCGCGCACCGCTTGAGCACGGTACGCAACGCCGATCGGATCTACGTGATCGACAGCGGCCGCGTCGTCCAGTGCGGCACATTCGAAGAATTGCTCCAGCAGGAAGGCCTCTTCGCCCGCCTCATGCGTCGTCAGATGGCGTGAAAGCGTGGTGCCACCGCTGTAGCGGCGGTCTATGACCGCCGGATTTATGGCGGCTCGACAACAACATGTACCGGTTGGAGAAAGTATAAAGCCGGCGGTCATAGACCGCCGCTACAGTGCGGACAGCGAGCGTTTCAATCCGGAACGACGCGCGGAAAAGTTAACGTGATGGTCGTCCCGCTGCCCAGAGTGGACTCGGCTTTGATCATGCCGTGGAGCGCGTCGGTCACCAGGTTGTAGACCATCGCCAGACCGAGGCCAGTGCCTCCGCTGCCGCGCCCCGTTGTGAAGAACGGTTCGAAGATCCGAGGCAGATTCTCCGGAGAGATTCCGGCTCCCCAATCTCGTACGCTGAGAACAAATTCTCCACCGGAGCCCGCGCTGTGCTGAAGCTTCACCTCGACCTTGCCCCCTGCATTCGCGGGATAAGCGTAGCGCTGCACGTTCGTTAACAGATTGAGCAGAATTCGCGAGAGATGACCGCGATATCCAACCCACGTTTGCCCATCGGGATGAAGCTCATTCTTGAGCTGCACGTCGAGATGCGCCTTGCGCGCCTGAATTGAAAACAGCGCGAGAATCTCCCGCACCACATCGGTGAGAACGAGCGTTTCCTTCGTGTCGACGATCTGGCTGATCGACAGGTTCTTAAAACTCTCGATCAGCGTATGAGCACGGGTGATGTTCTTTTGCATCAGATTCACCGTGTCCGTCAGATCATCAAACAACGCTTTTACTTTCGGGTCCTGAGTCAATCGAACGGCATCTTCGGATGTCAGTTCCTGTTGGATGATGCTCGAAGCCGTATTGATGATTCCAAGCGGAGTATTCACTTCATGCGCCACTCCTGCGACCAGCTGCGCGAGCGCCTGATGCCGTTCGCGTTCCGTTGCGAGGGTGCGTTCGTGCAGAGTTGCATTCTCAATCGCGGTAGCCACCTGGAGGGCCAGCGTGCTTAACAGTTTCAAATCGGCGGCTGTGTAGTTCGTCGGCGAAGCCGCGCCAACCAGAATGGCACCGCGGCGCTCTTCATTGACGCGAAGCGGCGCAGACATCACCGAACAGACACCGGAATCCTCAGGCGAGTAACGCGGATCCGAGGAGACATCATTGACGATCTCGGCGCTGCCCTGATGCGCCAGTGCTCCGAGTAATCCGGAGCGGGTTTGTATCGCGGTGTTATCTATAAAGGACGTGCCGGATTCCGCCGCAGTCTCCAGAGCGCCGGAAGCCGGATTGATCAGAAGCAAAACGCCGCCGGTCGAAGTGAACACGCGCCGAACCTGCTCGAGAGACGATGCGGTGACTGCCTTGACGCCGACCAGCGTCGAGAGCTCTTCCGAAAAACGGTGGATGAGATTGACCTCGCGGTAGAGGTTCAACACTTCAGCCCCGAGCTTCTTCTGCTCGTTCTCCTTGGCGGCAAGGTGACTGAGCAACATCGCCACGGCTTCAGCTGCCGCCTGGGAATCCGCAACCACACAACCTAACGAGTCGCCATCCAACAGGACCGCACATTTCACTCCGACGGCGCCGTCATCCGCTCCCAACAATACCTGCCCAGCGGGATCTTCGATTCGAATGCGGTATACAGAATGGAGGGCGCTGCGGAGCAACGCCGCCTCGTTGCCGCGGCCGAGAAGCCGTTGGAGTGTCACCTGTGCCATGTAGTCGCCTCCCGGCCGCGTTCCAACAGCGTGTCGACCTCGCGGAACAACACTTCGGTGTCGATCGGTTTGGTCAGGTAGCGGTCGATACCGAGTTCCCGACGCCACTCCGACTCATGAAGGATCGACAGCATCATGATCGGTATGCCGGTGGTCTCCGAATCGTTGCGCAGCGCTGCGGCGACGTCGAATCCATTCAGTTCGGGATTGACGACATCCAGAATCACCAGCCTGGGCTTGTGCTCGCGCACCATGGAGAGCGCGTCGCGCGCGTTCGAGGCAACACGGACAGAACGGTCATCGCCCTGAAACTCGTGCTGCAGCAGTTCCAAAACATGTGGGTCATCATCCAATACCAGAATGTCCCCCGCCTTCCCTCGATCCAACAAACGCTTGGCAACCGGCATCCGCGCGGCCACCAGAGTTTCTTCGACGACCGCAGGAGCGGGAAGCGAAAACGAAAACGTGCTTCCATGTCCCAACACGCTTTCCACCCAGATGCGTCCGCCGTGATGCTCCACGATCTCTTTGCAGATCGGCAAGCCGAGCCCAGTGCCCTGAGGTTTATTGGTGAGCGTGTCACCGACCTGCTTGAACTTCTCGAAGACTTTCGCTTGATCCGCTTCGGCAATACCGAGGCCTGTATCGGTGACACTGATGACCACGTGTCCGCCGAGGTGGCGAACGCGGCATGTCACGGATCCTTCAGTGGTGAACTTGATCGCATTCGAAAGCAGATTAATGATGACCTGAATCAGCCGGTCGCGGTCACCGATGAGCGAAGGGAGTTTCGGCGGCACATCGCAGACGACTTGCACAGGCCGGTTCTCCACCAAGGCGGATGTGGCTGCGGTGGCGCGCTCGACGATCTCGGCGACACGCAAGGTCTCCATGTTCCATTCGATTTTGCCGGCCTCGATTTTGGCCAGATCCAACACCTCGTTGATCAACTTCGTCAGCCGTTCGCCTTCGCTCACCACGATATCCAGGTTTTCCGTGACCTGTCGCACGGTCTGGTCGATTTTATTGTCACCAACAGGCAACAGAGGAAACAGTCTTTCCGTCAAACGCCGGCGAGTGATTTTCGCAAAGCCCATGATGGATGTGAGCGGAGTGCGTAGTTCGTGGCTGACCGTCGATACAAAAGCGCTCTTGCTGGAATCGGCCTCTTCAGCAGCAGCTCGCGCAGCCACCGTTTCCTCAAACAGAAGCGCATTCTCCATCGCGCCGCCAACAGCCACCGCGATTGTGGCCAGCAAGCGCAGATCATCTTCACTGAATCTGCCTTCAACGGTGGTGGTCTGCACACTAATGACTCCCACCACTTCACCTGCCGCAGAAATCGGAACGCCGAGATACGATGCTGCGGGCCTGCCGACGCGGACGATTCCCATTTCCCGGAAACTATTCTCGAGACCATCGTTGATGAGTAGCGGCTCGGCGGATTGAATCACGCGGGACACCAACCCCACTCCAAGTGAAAGCGAGGGAAATGTTTCACCATAGCCGTACGGGAAATGAATCATGCTGGTCTTCTTGTCGAGCAATGCGACGTACGCGATCTCCGCGTGGAATACGTCCCGCACCTGATCACCGACCAATTGAATCAGACTGCGCACCTCCAGCTTCGAAGCCAGTGCCTGGCTGATACTGTTGAGTGTGGCGAGTTCGGCCGCGCGCTGTTTCACGGTTTCGTATGCGCGTTGCAAGTCGTCCTTCGCCTGCGCGCGTGCTCGTGCCTGCTCACGCTCCGTCACGCGCTTCCGCTGGATGCGCGAAGCCGTCCCAAGCATCAAGGCGAACGCAAGACCATAGAAGGTGTAGGCCCACCACGTTCGGTACCAGGGTGGAAGAATGGTAAAGCGGTAAACGGCCTCCGCGCTTTCCTCGCCGTAAGCGTTTCTCGCTTTAACATGAAATCGGTAGTCATGGGGAGGCAGGCTGGTGAAATCGCGTCGCGACTCCTTGCTCCAGCCGGACCAGCCGGAGTCGAGACCCTCCAGATATTGCTGGAACTCGGTCGCCGATTCATCACCGAAAGTCGGAGCGGCAAACTCGAAACGGAGAGCATTGCTTGACGCCTTAAGTTGAGGCGCGTTCAGGGATCCCGCTCCGCCGAAGATGCTGGCCCCGCCGGCCAGTCGCACCTGGCGGATCAGTGCGGAATACGGCACGGGCTTCCGTTTCGCTTGCGCAGGATCGTATCGCAGCACGACATCACCTGCTGCAAACCACGTCACGCCGTCCGGGTCGGAATAAGCGCCGTCGGTTTGAAAGTCACCAAATTCAGCGGAGTGCAAAAAAGGGTGCAGGTTCGTGCTGTAGGTGCCGTCCGCCCGTTTCTCCATAAACGCAAGCTCGCCGCCGCGTCCTGTCCAGACATTGCCATGGCTGTCCTCATAAAAACCCAAAGACCGATGTCCCGTGATATTCGGCGCAACAGCAAACTCCGGAGCCGGCACAAATTTGCCGTTCGTCTCATCGAAACGGTAGACCTGACCGGTACTGGATTCGAAAATCGGCTTTCCGCCAATCGAAAAAACGTAGCCGGACCCCGGGAACCCATCCGCACTCCCATAGTGTTTCAAGCTGGCAGCAGGAAAGGTCACGTGGATCACTCCCGTATTCATCGTGCCGAGCCACAAGCCGTTCTTCTCTTCCACAATCTGGTTCACGGTATTCCCCGGAGTCGGAATGGTGCGGTCCGTTATCCAAGTGCCATTCTGCAATCGAACAACGAAGACTCCTTCGACCATCGTACCGAGGTAAACGCGGCTTGAATTCTGTGAGGAGACGACCGCTACATTAACCGCGCCGGAAATTGGTTTCGTGGTTTTCATGGGTATGGTGCGATCGTCACGGAGTTCGAGCGCGCCAGTGTTGGTGGGCTCTACAAAGCGGGAGGTGCCGTTCGCCTCGTCCAGAACGGACACTGTGCGATTCGGTAGAATGACGGGCATGCCGGGGAGTGGGCGAAAACGGGACAAACCGGCGGTCCGCGGTTCCAGAACCGCGAGTCCATTCAACATCCCCACGTAAAGCTTTTCGCCGAAGCGATTAATCGCAAAAGGCGAATCGGAAATTCCGGACTCCGCGTCGTAGTAGGTCAACGGCGATTGCAGTTCCACACGCGCAAGACCATCCGTGGTCGTGACCCAGAGCGCGCCTTCGCGATCCACGTATAGGTTATTGATGCCGTCGTTTGGCAGCCCTTTACTCTTGTTCAGCGTCCGTTGCAGCCGTCCTTCGCTGTTGAAAATGTGTAAACCGTTGAACGAACCGATCGCAAAGTTGCCGTCCGGCAGTACCAGAGCAGTGTACAAGCGAGCCTTGAGCAACGCCGCGTCCGCTTCGGTGGCAAACCGGGTTAGCGTGGTGCCGTCGTATATAAAGAGAGGCGTGTCGTAAGGAAGGTTCAAGTTCTGCGGACCGCTGTCCGCCACCAGCATCTTGCCGTCGGCGTAAGGCAGCAGCAACACGAGCCGGGAGCTTTGAAATCTCTCGAATCCCGGCACCGCCTGAAGCGAGTCCCCTTGCAACCGCAACATCCCGACGCTGCCATCACTAACGTACAGTGTGCCGTTCACGTAGCTGGCACGAGTGAATCGCTTGTCCGACTTCCATGCTTTCATTTGGCCGCCGGACCAGCGGAAGAGACGCGCGAAGGATTGAAAATAGATTCCGTCCGGAGTGGCGAATGTCCGCCAGACATCATCGAATTCGCGGTCTTCATTGCGAATCTTATCGACAAGGGAGACGAATGCCATTTGTCCGTTAGCATCAGGCGCCAGATAGCCGAAAGCGCCCGCTGAACCTATCCAGACTCGACCATCCTTATCGACAGCCAACGAACGGACTCTCGATGCAGTTGAAATCAGGCGCCAGCTGACGCCATCGTATTCGAGCACACCGAAATTTGTGCCGAAATACATCAGACCGCGCTGGTCCTGTGCGGCAGCCCAGATCTGATCGAGTCCGTTCAGTTCCTTGGGAAGGAATGCGCGGACGTATGGCTTTCCGGCTTCAAGAACGCGACGGGATTCCGTGGCCTGAGGCGCAGCAAAGAGGAGGGCACTCGAACAAACCCAAACACCCAGCATCAAAATGGACGCGGCGCGTTTTCTCAAGCACGCGCGGTCCGGCCGCGTTCCATCAGTGTCTCGACTTCACGAAACAACACGTCGGTGTCGATCGGTTTAGTCAAGTAACAGTCGATACCAAGATCCTGGCGACGCTCCGATTCATGAAGGATCGAGAGCATCATGATGGGAATGGCATTGGTCTCCGGATCGTTGCGCAGCACCGCGGCGACGTCGAATCCATTCAAGTCGGGATTGACAACATCCAGAATCACCACGCTGGGCTTGCGCTCACGCACCATGGCCAGCGCGTCGCGGCCGTTCGAGGCCATACACACAGGACGGCCGTTCTCCTTAAACTCTTGCCGGAGCAGTTCCAACACTTGCGGATCATCGTCCAGTACCAGAATGCTTCCGGCGCTCCGTACTTCTCTGGGCCTGGCAGTCATCCAATTCAACAAAAGCTGCGCAACAGGCATCCGCGTGGACACCCGAGTTTCTTCAACGACGGTTAGACCGGGAAGCGCAAAGGAAAACGTGCTTCCCTGCCCCAGCATGCTTTCCACCCAGATGCGGCCACCGTGATACTCCACGATTTCCTTGCAAATCGGCAAACCGAGCCCGGTGCCCTGGGGTTTGTTGGTGAGCGTGTCACCGACCTGTTTGAATTTCTCGAAGACTTTCGGTTGATCGACTTCGGCAATGCCGAGGCCGGTATCGGTGACGCTGACGATCACATCTCCGCCGGAATACCGAACACGGCAGGTCACTGTTCCTTCGGTAGTGAATTTGACCGCGTTCGAGAGCAGATTAATGACGACCTGAATCAGCCGGTCGCGGTCGCCGGTGACATCGGGGAGTCTCGCGGCGACATCGCAGACTACTTTCACGGGCTTGTTTTCGACGAGAGCGGATGTAGCCGCAATGGCACGCTCGACGATTTCGGGAACATGCAATGTCTGCATGTTCCATTCGATCTTGCCAGCCTCGATTTTCGCCAGATCGAGCACATCGTTGATCAACTTCGTCAGCCGTTCGCCTTCGCTGACCACGATGTCCAGATTCTCGGTGATCTGCTGTGTCGTCTGATCGAGCTTTTTGTCACCCACCGGCAGCACAGGAAATACCCTCTCCAACAAACGGCGGCGAATGATTTTGGCAAAGCCGATGACGGAGGTGAGAGGAGTGCGCAACTCGTGGCTGACTGTCGAAAGAAAAGCGCTCTTGCTGGAATCCGCCTCTTCTGCGGCCGCCCGCGCCGCCACAGTCTGTTCAAACAGGAGCGCATTCTCCATGGCGCCGCCGACGGCCACGGCAATTGTGGCCAGCAGTCGCAAATCATTTTCACTGAATCGGCCTTCAGCAGTGGTGGTCTGCACGCTGATGACTCCGACCACCTCACCCGCCGACAAAATCGGAACGCCGAGATAAGACGCCGCGGGACTGCCGACGCGGGCAATTCCCATTTCCCGGAAACTGTCCTCCAGCCCCTCGTTGATGAGCAGCGGCTCGGCCGATTGAATCACACGCGACACGAGGCCCGTCCCGAGCGGAACGGAGGGGAAGGTTTCACCGTAGCCATATGGGAAATGAATCATGCTGCTCTTCTTGTCCAGCAAGGCCACGTAGGCGATCTCTGCGTGGAACACGTCGCGCACCTGGTCACCGACCAATTGAATCAGGCTGCGGACCTCCAGCTTCGAAGCCAGCGCCTGACCGATACTGTTGATCAGTGCCAGTTCGGCGGCGCGAGCGGCGATCTCGCGGGTTCGTTCCGCGACCATGTCTTCCAACACCTTCGCCTGCGCCTCGAGCTCTTCCTCACGAACTCGTGCTCTTTCCTGCTCACGCGCGGTCACACGACGCCGCTGCATTTGCGCTGCGACGCCGAGCATTAATGCGACCGCAAGAAGATATGCGCTGTATGCCCACCACGTTCGGTACCATGGCGGAAGAATCGTAAACCCATAGATGACCTCCGCACTCTCCTCACCATAAGCATTTCTCGCTTTGACATGAAAGCGGTAGGGCTGGGGAGGCAGGCTCGTAAAATCACGCCGCGACTCCTTGCTCCACGAGGACCAGCCGGAATCGAGCCCCTCCAGGTATTGCTGAAACTCGGTCGCCGATGCGTCAACGAAAGTGGGCGCCGCGAATTCGAGCCGGAGCGCGTTGCTCGCCGATTTGAGTTGAGGCGTGCTAAGCGATCCGGCTCCGCCGAAAATGGTGTCCCCGCCCGCGAGTCGAACCTGACGGATCATTGCCGAAAACGGCACGGGCTTCCGTTTCGCTTGCGCAGGATCGAATCGTAACAAGCCTTCACCGCCGGGAAACCACGCCACGCCATCCGAGTCGATGTGCGCTCCCCCCGTTTGAAACTCGCCGAATTCAGTGGAGTGCAAAAAAGGGTGCAGATTCGTGCGATAAGAACCGTCCGGCAGCTTCTCCATAAAGACGATGTCGCCGCCGCGTGCCGTCCAGACATTGCCGTGGCTGTCCTCAAAAAAGCCCAGGGCCACATGTCCCGATACAAACGGCGCTACTGCAAACTCGGGAGCCATCACAAATTTTCCAGTCTTTTCATCGAACCGATAGACTTGCCCCGTCGTGTTGATAAACAGTGGCTTTCCGCCGACCGAAAACACATCCCCTCCAGCCGGGAAGCCATCCGCGCCCACGTACTGTTTCAATGTGCCGGAGGACCACGGAACCTGGCCGGGCTCTGACGGAAAAGTCACTTGGATGATTCCCGTGCTCGTCGTGCCAAGCCACAAACCGTTCTTCTCTTCGACAATCTCGGCAACCTGGTGCCCGGGAGCCGGAATCGTGCCCTCCGTTATCCAAACACCATTCTGTAATCGAAGAACACAGACTCCTTCGCCGACCGTCCCGATGTACACGCGGCTCGGGTTCTTTACGGATACTGTTGCTATCGTGACTGCGCCGGTTATTGGCGTCGTGGTTTTCAGCGGTATGGACTGATCGTCACGGATCTCGTGCAGGCCCGAATTGGAGGGCAGTACAGAGCGAGAAGTACCATTCGCCTGATCCCGGACGGAAACCATGCGAGCGGGTTGCAGAACAGCCGCACCATTGAGTACGCGCAAACGCGACAAGCCCGCTGGGCGCGGTTCCAGGACGGCGAGGCTTGTTTCCATCCCCACATATAACTTTTCGCCGATACGACTGACGGCGTACGGCTTGTCGACTCCGGCTCCTGCGTCGTAGTACGTCAACGGCGATTGCAGTTCCACCCGCGCAATGCCGTTGCCCGTGAGGACCCAGAGCGCTCCTTCCCGATCCACTGCCAGGCTTGTCATGACGCTGCTGGGCAACCCTGTATTCTTGCTCAGCGTCCGTTGCAGCCGTCCTTCGCGGTTCAGCAGATGTAAACCGTTCAACGAAGCAATCGCAAAGTTGCCGTCCGGCAGTGCGATTCCAAAGTAGAGACGCGCTTTGATTAACGCCGCGTCCGCTTCCGTTGGGAACCGTGTCAACGCTGTGCCATCGTATAAATAAAAGGGCACGTTGTAAGGAAGGCTCGCGTTCTGCGGGCCGTTGTCAGCCACAAGCATTTTGCCGTCGGCGTAAGGCAGGAGTTGCACAAACCAGGAGTCTTTGAATCTCTCAAATCCCGACATAGGCTGGAGAGAATCCCCCACCAGCCGCAACATCCCGACACTGCCATCACCAACGTAGAGGAAACCGTTCACGTAGCTGGCGCGTGTGAATCGTTTCTCCGGCTTCCACGTCTTCATTTGCTCACCGGACCAGCGAAAAAGACAGGCGCTCGATTGGAAATAGACTCCATCGGGCGTTGCGAACGTGCGATACACATCATCGAACGTCCGGTCCTCTTTGGGAATCTTGTCGAGAAGGGCGACGTACTTCAACTGGCCGCTGCCATCAGGCCCGAGGTAGCCGAAAGTGCCCCCTGCGCCAACCCAAACTCGGCCGTCTTTATCGACAGCGAGCGAGCGTACGGCGGATGGAGTTGCAATCAGACGCCAGGTGACGCCGTCGTATTCCAACACGCCGAAATTTGAGGCGAAATACATCAGGCCGCGCGGATCCTGGACAGCAGCCCAGAACTGGTCGAGCCCATTCAGCTCCTTTGGAGTAAATGCGCGGACGTACGGATTTCCCGCTTCCAGGGCACGGCGGGATTCCGGCGTCTGGGGCGAAGCTGGAAGGAGGGCACTCCAACAAATACAAGCAGCGAGGATCAGAATGGATCGAGTGCTGCGCAATCCGGCCATTCAGATTACCGGCCCAGGACTTCGCGGGCTTTTGCTGCGAGGGCATCCGGATCGAACGGCTTCGTCATGTACAGGTCGGCGCCGACTTCTTTCCCGCGGGTGCGGTCGAATTCCTGGCCTTTGGCCGTCAGGAGCACGATATAAATCCTGCTCATTCCCAACTCGTTCTTCACGATGTTGCACACTTCGAAGCCGCTTTTCTTCGGCATCATGACGTCAAGAAATACCAGATCGGGAAGATCGTTTTGAATGGAGGCCAATGCATCGTCACCGTCGACGGCGGTAAGCAGTTCCACTCCGTCGTCTTCGAGGTCTTCCAGCGTCTGCCGGATGAGTGAGCGCAAATGCCCTTCGTCGTCAGCAATCAGAATCTTCTGGCTCATTCTTCTCCTCGCCTTTGCTCAAGATGCTATTCAGGAGGGCCAACCCGGCGCAGTATAGCGTTAAAAGGGCTTCCGGACTACCACAGCCTGCATGTGCGGGTGCATGAAGTCGCGACGAGACAGCAGTCGGTTCAGGCCGCAGGCGAGAGCTGTGGGATAGAACCGCCACCCGCGCCAGCCTACTACCAGCAAGAGCGGATTGAGCTCATGATAAACACCGTCCATCAGACCGAGGGGCAAGTGCTCGATCACTTCGAAACCGGCATCTTCCACCTCAGCCCGGAACTGCTCCGTGCTCATGCGGTATTCCAGAAAAGGTCCCCAAGCCGGATGGACCGCGAAGCGATAGCCCCGGTTCAGGCGGCAGAACGGGTTGCCTCGGATGATGCGTCCGGCCACGGCTTTGGGCAGACCACAGATCTCTTTCCAGAAAAGGACGCGTTTGATCTTGCGCACACTGTTGTGGCACGGCACCGAGATGAATGCCTTGCCTCCCCGCTTCAACACGCGAAAGAGGTCCCGCAAAGGTTCTTGTGGGCCGTCTTCCCAATGCTCGACCACGCCAAAAGAAAGAGCTCCATCAAAATGGTTCTCGGGAAAAGGTGACGCCGCGCAGTCGCCCGGCACGATATCCAGATCCGGCCAAACCCTGTGGACCATGGAGACAGTCTCGCGCTTGTATTCCAGACCGGTGATGCGGAAACCGCGGTCGTGGAGGAAACGCACCCAACGACCGGCTCCGCAGCCGGCCTCCAGCAGTGTTTGCGGCGGTGCGAAGTGCCGCTCGATCAAGGGCAGGGCCTCGTCGCGGGAGCAACTCTCCAGGAGAATCTGCATCTCGGATTCATCCCAGTCGAAAATAACGCTCATCGCAAGTCACCGGGTCGGATCCGGATTGCCGTCGGCATCGAAGACATGTCCCACGTACCGGCCGAGCGACGGCGGGTGCGGGGGGAACGGCTCGCCACCGAACGCGTTTGGTGTGGAGCAGTGCTGAAGACAATCGCCCTGGATTTCCGGCCAGATGCGCTCGGCGAGAAAGTGTTGATCGTCCTCATTCACAGCCCAGGTGCGCCACTGAGCGATGCGTTGGGGCATGTCGGGAATGACGCCGCCGCGCAATCCGAACATCCCGCCCAGCATAGGCCACCGCGCATGGTGCGGGTGATCGCGCATCACGTGCGCACGTTTGCCCGACGCCATCCACGCGTCGACCGCGGCCTTTTCCCTGAGGTTCAGGCGGCTGTCGGCGTCACGCACGATGACGTATTCGGCGTCTGGATCGCTCACCGCAAGGAACCGCCAGGACATGCCGAAGATTCCCGCGTTGTCCGGCATCACCATGACTTCACATGCAGGCTCTCCCATGTCACGCCGGAGGAGCTCGTGTGCAGAACGATCGACATACAGGCGAAGCGTCCAGCCTGGGTAGACGATGGGCGCGAGACGGATATTCTCCTCCGCGCCGCGGACGTACATCGGGTGGGAGCCCCACAGACTAATCGAAATGAGATTCATGCGATCATTCTCCTTCGTGCCGGCGCTCTACAACCCGGGATACCAGCGCATGGCATTGCCTTCGAAAAACGCTTGCTGTAATTCCTCCGACAGGCCGAGCCCAGGCAACGTGGTGTCGCGAAGCGTGACCATCTCGCCGCAGTAGTACGCGCTCGCGTCGTCAAAGAACCTGCGGACGTCCGCAAGAAACTGCACCCGCTCGTCCGGCGCCAGGCGCGACGACGGCTGGCCCCCACAGAAGTCATTACCGTAGATGAGGCGATCCGAGTAGCGCTCGAAGAACGAGCGCACGACCTCGCGATCCTGAATTGCCAGGTCGTAGATGCGCGCTCCCGTGTCGGCGGCAAAGTTGGGATACGCGTCGAAGCGAGCAGACAGTTCGCGCACATCGTGTTCGTGACTGCCCAGATGAGCACCTACGACGCGAAGTCGCGGATGCCGCGCCAGCACTCGATCGCGCGCCGCGAGCAGTTGCTCGTAACTGGGAACATCGGAGCGGCCATGCATGTGCCATTCCGGATTGTCGCGGTAATAGCCGGCGTGATGGCTGCCACTGTCGAGCGGCTCCCAGCACGCTTTCGGCTCGCCAACATGCATGATGAGCGTTCGCTCCATGCGCTCCAGGTGCCTCAGGATCGGCTCAAACAACGGATCGTCCACCATAACGTAGCCGCCCTCGGCGTCGCGAACTTCCATGCCGATGTTCTTCCAGATCTTGCACGCGACTGCGCCTCGCGCGAAGTCGGCGTCCAATCCGGCAATCACGCGATCGGCGTAGTGGGCATCATCAGCGACGGGCGGATCGAAGCTGGTGCACCACGCGAACTGGCCCGGATGCTTCGCCGCAAGATCCTGATAATGGTCGGCACCCCAGAACTCAGGCGAGGAACGCCATGAACCGTCCGCGCTCATCCCGATCGAGATGTTGAGGAGCCGGATATTCGACTCACGCAGAAACCGGATGCCTTCCTCATCGTCGACCGCGATATGCGAGTGCGCATCAATAATGTTCATGCTGTTGGCTTCTGGTAGAAACGGAAAACAAGCTGCCAGTGATTGTTGACGCGATGCTCCGTCGCACCGAAGGCCGGAAAGACATACGGTACGAACTTCTTCATGATGTCCAGTTCCTCGAGTCGGAACTGCGGCCGGTGCTCGGGCGTGTCGCTCCAGCCGAGCATCATGAGGCCGCCGTCGCGCAAGCAACCGAAGCAGGCGTCCAACGCAGGCTCGGCATCGGCCCGCTTGTTGATTCCGGCGCCGATCACTCCGTTGCACAGGATCAGGTCGAAGCGTTCCGATGGGAAGTGGCGCGCCAGGTCCTGAAAGGAGCCCACGACATGTGTGGACCCGCCCCACTGCGCCTTCGCGGGATCCATATCGATCGTGCAGAATTCCCGGCCCGCGAAAATCTTGGGATAAAACTTGGTGTACCACTCGCACCCCACGAACAGGATGCGCTTGAGATCCGGGTGCGCCTGGAAGCCAGGCAGGATGATGCGCTCGAGGACTCTACGATCCTTGCTACCAAACGACACGTCGAGCCCGAGCCGTGTGCTGAAGGCCCGCCGCGTCAGATAATCCGAGTGCCGTACCGCGTACTTGGCACGAGAAAGGAGATCAGCCATTTTTTCTTCCTCCGTATGGGATTGCCTCAAACCGTTCAGCGAAACGCTCCTCCACGCGACGGGCCACGAGGTCGAGCTTGCTGCCCGGCTCGATCGGCGTGTCCCAGCGTCCATGCCAGTGCCAGGCGAACGCGTCCCAGAAGATGTTGGGGCTCCTCGCCGTCTTCACGAAGAAGTGCTCGTGATCCTCGACAAAATCGTCTTCCGGAAGGTCCCACCCTGCGTTGAAAAAGCTCGAAGGCAGCATCGTCCAGGGATTCTTGTCGTACGCCTTGTTGTACATCTCTCGCCCCCACGCAAACGTGTTGGGCTCGGGTGTCGTTTCCTCGAGAGCGGCAAGCAGGTTGCTGATGCGCTCGCCCCGTTTCTCGAAACACATCACTCCGCCGCTGATTCGCAGCGGGTTGACGAAGATGGACCATACGTACATGAATTCGAACTCAAGTAACGCGGAGACGTCGCGCAAGAACACGGTGTCCATGTCCACATACACGCCACCGTGGTTGTAGAGCGTGAGGATGCGGAACAGATCCCCGTCCAGCCATGAAGCGTCGTCATGCGCCGCCAGCAGCGAGAGTTTTCCCTCGAGCGGTGTGCCACGCGCCTGCTCGACCGGATCGTAGCGGCGCACTTCGATGAACGGCGACAGCGGACGCACGTACGGATTGTTGGAGAGGTCCTGCTCGGTCCAGAGGATGATGCGGCAGTGGTCCAGGTCCTGTGTGCTGAGCAGCGCCTTAAGCGGCCACGTGCAGCGCTCCATGAATGGACGATTGCGCGACCAATAGAGATGAAAGGGCACCTCACGTCGCAGCGGGACCGGCTTGATGGTGCGGCAGAACTCCATGCAGCGATAAACGTCCAGGTACAGCTCGGGGTGTGTCTGGGGAGAGATCATTGGAATGCTCCTTTGGTGGCCATCGCCGATTCCTGCACATCAATAAGGTTGCGGATCAGCGTCAGGTTTCCGGCGAGCTGCGTCCGCAGTGCCGGTTCGTCAAAGCCCGGTACCTTCCCTTCCGAGCCGAGCAGCTTTCTTCCCTCTGCGTATGTCGCGTCGTTGTGGTTGCCGGTCAGGTCCACGCGATCATGCAGCACGTGCACGGGAATGCGATCGTGGCGACCGAGAGCATCACCGATCCACTCCATATAGACATCCATGTGCGCCGTGGGCGACACGTAGCCCATCGCCTCAGACCAGGCGCGCGGCCACGCGGGGAAGATGTTTCCGGCTGCCAGATGGTTGTGATACGGCCAGAGGACCGCCGGCCGCTGGGCGAGGATGATCCGGTCCCAATCCGCGGTAAGCATCCGGGCATCGTCGCTGAACCACATCATCCAATCGCCCGCAGCAAACTCGGCCAACCGGTTGAGATACTCGTGCAGTCGGGTGTAGCCGTAACGTTCCGGAGCAGTCCACAGTTGCAGTGCCGGGGGCTTCACAATGTTGTGCGTCGAGTCGTCGTCGGGGTCGACGGCGACGATGATCTCGATCTCGTCGGGCTCCGCAGCCAGGTCGAGCAGACTGGACACCGCTTCGCGCAAACCGTCCGGTCGTCCACGGGATGCGAAGCACACGCTGATGTCAGGCATAAGCCATACTCCTCTGCGGCAGCATTGCCGCGAGCCAGGGTGTTGCAGGTTCGGAACCATTCGGCGAGGGTGCGTCTTCGATCTCCAAGCTCATGAAAACAGTGCTCCAGTGCTCGAGACCGTTTGCGGACCCACTAACCAAATGGTTACGGACGCTAATCAAACGATTAGCAGAATACGCTGAACGTGAGGGGACGAATTACGTATCGCAACGCAGCGCGGTTGCGGGGTTGATGCGGAGTGCTCGTGCTGCCGGAACAAGTATCGCGAGCATGGCGACAGCGGATAGAGTCGCGACTGCTGTGATGTAACTGACAGGATCATTGGTGTCGAGGCCAGTAATCCGACCGCGAATGAGAACACCAAACATGACGGCCAGGGCGAGCCCAACAGCCGCGCCGCCCGCAATTCCCGCGGCGTAGCGCCAGATCAGCGATTCGACGATATGCGACGATCTCGCGCCCAAAGCGATCCGGATTCCGATTTCGCGGGTCCGCTGTGCAACGGTGAAGGCCACGAGACCAAAGATTCCGAAGCCGGCAAGCATCGTGGCGCTCGCGCCCAATGACGTAATGCCGGTAAGTACGCCTCGAGGCGGTCCGCCGACCTCCTCGATATCTCCGCGCAACAATCGCGCTTCCGGGGCCAAGCCCGGCGACGACGCCATGGTGCGCAGTTCGCGAATGGCCGCCGAAGGATCACCCTGCGTCCGCACAATCAAGCCAGCCGAGGCGATCGTCTCATCCGTGAGCGGCAGGTAGGCCTCGGAGACCGTGGAGTTTCGATTCAGTCCACTGTCTGCGACGACGCCGATAACAGTGCTCTGCGTTTCCGCCTGCGCCTGATCGATCATCATTTCCGAAGTCTTTCGGCCCGCACTGCTGCGCGACATCGTGAAGCGTCGCGTCGCGATCGTTTTGCCGATAGGGTTGTCGTTTTGAAAGATGGAACGGGCCGCCGTCTCGCTCAACACGGTGACGTCGGTTTCGCCCGCAGAAAACAACCGGCCTTTCGAGAGGCTCAGATTCATCAGCGAAAAGTACGACGGCGATACCCGGCTGTAGTTCATCGGCGGCAGTCCACCCGCGGAGACGGGCAGACGGTTCGTGAAATCCGTCGCGTCCGAAAGTGCAACCGCGCTGACGGCCGAATGTTGCTGCAAGCGCGCAGCGATCCCATCGAGCTGGATTCGTGCGGCCGCTCCCGTCAGGTTATGCGTGTTCAAGTGAGGTGCAATGACAAGCATGTGCCGGTAATCGAAACGCACGTCGGGAGCAAGCGACCGCTGAGTGCTGCGGACGAGCCACATCGTGAGAACGAGGAGAAAACAACTGGCAGCCACCTGAACTCCGACGAGGATCTGACGGAAGCGAGTGCGCTGCGATCGTTGCCACACAGCTTGAATCGCTGGAGCCAGGCCGAACAGCAGCGCCGACGTCGCGGCTAGAGCGCCGCCTGCCGCCACTATCCTCCAGTCGGTAACGACGCGGAGTTCCGGTGGCGCATCACCGAGGATGAGAATGCCGCGCGCGGTGAAATAACCGACAACCAGTGCTGCCAGCGAACCAAGGCACGCCAGTAAAAGATTCTCAACCATCAACTGCCGGATGATCCGCATCGTTCCCGCACCAAGCGCCAGTCGTGTGCGAATCTCCGCTTCGCGCGAGTGGCCGCGCGCCAGCAAGACGTTTCCGAGATTGGCGCATGCCGTCAGCAGGACCAGCGAAACCAGAAGCGTGACGAGCGTCATTGCGATGAACGCCTCTCGCGGTAGAGCCAGCGACTGGACTTTCGGAGAGGCGCGACCAGGAAACAGATCGGGATGGTCGGTCTTCAACTCCGCCGTTAACGCCGAAAGTTCCGACTCCGCCGCCACACTGGTCAGGCCGGGCTTCAGCTTTCCGTACATCAATGTGCCGCGCGACGAGAAGTTTTCCGTGATGTTGCTGCCCGCGAACAACGCACGATGACTGTCGATCGACAGGAAAAGCGAAGGCCGCGTGGACGACAGTCCGTTGAAATCGGAAGGCGCAACGCCGACCACCGGCATGGACCGGCCATTCAATTGAATCGTGCGACCAATCACCGCGGCGTCGCCGCCAAAACGGCTCTGCCAGAAGCGATGTCCAAGCACCACTCCGTCGCTACCGTCGAAAAACCGGCCGAGAGCGGGAGCGACCGCGAGATCCGAGAAGTAGTTGTTGGTGACGAACGTCGCGAGTTCCGCTTCAAGTCCGTCATCGACAAAGACGCCGTCTGCCTTCTCGGCAACCATGTAGGTGAGTGTCTTCGCGTGTTCCCTGTAAAACGCAGCTGCCGGGAATGGAATCGCAGGCTGGAACTGAACGAGAGAGCCGGCGTCGCGAACAGCCAGGCGGTGAAACACGGCCGCGTTGAAGAGATGCAACATCGCCAGGGTCGCGCCGATGCCGATCGCCAGAACTCCAATTGCCGTGATGGTAAAAGCCGGAGACCGCCAGAGCGCACGCGCACCGTACACCAAGTCCTGACGAAGCTGTTCAATCAAAAGCAGGAGGTTTCGCATACGGGATAGACGATCGCCGCAAGCGGCCATTAACAGCTCACAACCACGGAATCGCTTTTGCCGCCCACACACTCGATGGGTACTGCGCCTGAAGATCCTGCGCCAGTTTGTTCAGAACAGTGTGGTCGTGTGAAGCACGGTACTGAGACACCGCTTTCCAGTACATGGCTTCGGCCGCGAAATGAGACTGCGCGAACTGCGTCAGCACGACGTCATACCACCTGGCCGCATCGGCGTGCTTCTTCTGCATGAATGCGATTCGCCCTAAACCATTCGTCAGCGCCGCGACGAAGTCCGTGTTGGGCAAGTATCCCTCGACACGGGCTCGTTCTTTGCCGCTGGAATCGAGAATGAGCACCGTCGGCGTCCACACCGCATCGAAGCGATGAAACCACGCCGGATGCTCCTTGATGTGAGCTTCCACAGGAATGAACTGCGCGTGAATGAACTCCGCAGTTTTCGGGTCGGCGTAAGACTCAGCTTCCAGCCGAGCGCAACCCTCTCAAGCCGGCGCAGCACTGAAGTCGAGCAGAACCGGTTTGCTTTGCTCCCTGGCTAAATCAAAGGATTGATCGATGTCTCTGCTCCAAAGAATTGTTTGCATGGCCACAATTATATTCGACGCATTCGATCTGGCCTAAGAGCGCTGGACTAATCTCTCAGTAGCCAGCACACGAAAGCCCGACTGATTCGCGGGGGCGCGTCTTCCCGTAGTTTTTGTCTTAGGCACACGAGTGCTTCGCGCGGTTATCGACTTGCTGCCTTGTAGTTCATGAAAGTTCTTGTTGTGAACATCGGCGGTTCGAGCGTGAAGATCCCCTACAGCGGTTTGTTTCTGATCCGAGGTCATCATGATCGCTGGTTGCAGACGAGACAGGGATGAATCCATGACGCTAGATGAATTATTGACTCGATTTTGGTCGGAGATAACAGCACGGCCGGAAGGGCCCATGGCCTTTCGTTTTTTCGTGCAGCCGGCAGTGGCGACATTCTTTGCTGTGCGCGACGGGATTGAAGATGCGCGCCACGGACGCCCGGCGTATTTCTCGGCTCTCTTCTTCAATACCGGACACAGGAGCGACCTCGTACGTCATGGATGGAAGTCGGTTCGTAATGTTTTCCTGATGGCTATGATTATTGATCTCGCCTACCAGTTCATTGAGCTTCGAGGCTTTCGTCCCCTCCAAGCTGTTTTTGTCGGCATGCTGCTGGCGTTGGTTCCCTACATCATACTAAGAGGACCTACGAACAGAGTCGCAAGGACCATTAGAAGGAAAGACGAGACACGCAGGCGCGCTGCATAAGGAAACAGACCTTCGATGTAGGCGCCCGGCTAAAGACCGGCGCTTGCGACAATCCGTATCAAATTCGGATCCAACCATACCTCACATTGCTCCGTTCGACCGCTAACTCGGCATACCGATCTTTGATGCTGTCAAGGTTGTCGGCTGCCCTGACGGGGAGTTCCATAACTCGCTTGAACTCCGGCGTCATCCGTTTTTCATAATCCTGCGGGACCGGCTTGAATTGTTGCCGCGGATTCACGCCATACAGCTTTGCCGAGTTCAGACCTAGGATTTTTCGCTTCGCATCCTGTGTTAATTCCGGATAGCCGTACTTCTTTCGGAGATCCTCCGGAATTTGAAATCTCCACATCGCGTCGATCTGCCATTGTGGTGAGCCGTACCAGACAGAATCAGAACCGAACACGATTCGGTCGGGCCCCATGAACTTCATGAGTTGGCCCATCAAGTGTGCAGCTACGGTCGGGAAGGTGACAATGGCGGATGCCCAAGTCGTACCGAGTTCGGCATAGGTGTTCTTGTAAGGACGAACCAGTTGCGCGTACTCGGTCGTCCACTTGATGTCGGGGACACCTTCTCTGAGCTTACCGGACTTCACATCCTGCAGAGCGTCGTACATGAAAAAGGCGGGCTGAATACAAGCGTGGTAGGTAATGAAGTTCAGATTCGGCCAATCCTTTGCCGCTTTCGGCAGATCTGCAGGATGGCCGATCTCGGGCCGCACGGGCTGAGCGTTCGTCAGACCTTTATGAACGCAAATGTTATTAAAGCCCGGCTTCTGAGCTTTGACCTTCGGATAGAGTTTGTCGATGAGTTCAAATGTGGGATAGGCAACTTGTTCGTCATCGTGCCGCCACTGACGCATCGGACTCATCGGATCGCTGTCCACCTTAGCCGCATTCGAAACGTTGTACCCCTTCCAGGAATCGGGCTTGTTCTCATCAACCTGCTGTTGGATGTACTCCAGATTGCCTTTCCCGACATAAAGCAAACCGTGAGCGAGCATGCGCGTGGATCCGGAGATCTCATTCACGAAGTTCCTTGCCGCTGCTGTTTGTGCGGCAGTCAGGATCTCGCCAGAAAGGGCTTCCTTCACGTTTCGCGGTGGCCGACGCGGCTGGTTATCGAGATTGATGACACTAGCGGTCACATTACTCAGTAGAGCGATGTTGACCTGGCTATCCAGATACACGTCCTTGATGAACTGCGTGATCAGAAAGTTTTCGGCCTTGTTCGGAAGTCCGACTAAGGCAGGATTCCATACGCCCCACACGTCGCCATTCTCATCGGGCAAGTTCCTCGGATTATTCGGATTGCTGGGACGTCCGGAGGATGGCCCTTGTGAGAGCGCACGCAGAGACATTCCGGCCGATGCCTGACTGCCGCGAACCAGGTGCAGTTGATCGTCGAAGACGAACAGGTCGCGCGGCGTTCCCGACTGAGCGTAAGCCTCGGGCTCGAACATTTCGATGGGATCCACATGGAAGAACCGTCCGAAAACCTCGTTCATCGCCAGGAAAGCTGCGGCCATCCCCCCAGTTCCTGTCAGGAAGCGGCGCCGATCCATTCCGAGCTTCTTACTCGCAGTCTCAGTGAGTTCATCGATCCGTGCTTCGACTTGTTTTTGCTTATCAGTCTGCGGAACCGGCATGTATTCGCCGTTTGAGATCATCCGAGTCGGAACGGGCGAGGCGAACATCGACGATTCATGCGCCCGGGCGCAAGCCGCCTGCTGATCGTCATCGAGCCAGGTGTGATCCTCTTCCCAGATTCTTCCCGCTTCGTTCCACTCGCTGCCCATGCGCTTGCTCCTAATTTTCTTCTTCGGTGACGAAGATCTCCGCGATGATGCTGACGTGTGCTTCCACTAGGTGACCGCCTTTGACGCTTCCATCCATCAGCGCCACACTGCCGTGCCCATGAACGGTTGCGCGTCCCTGGCTGTCGGTGGAAATGCTGCCCAGCAGTGACACGATTTCCGCCTCTTCGTTGATCTCGATTTTCTTTTGCGCCAATCCGCGATCCAGGTCCGTCCAGCCGAAAAGGCCTTTGTTGATGGCGCCGATCGCAGTGAAGTGCGCATTCTTGATGTGGTTCTTCTCAGCAAACTCTGTCAGACCAGACATGATCTCATCGCCTCGTGTGAAGTTGACACGATACGTGCGGCCGGCTTTGCCGAGATCCGTCACCTTCATTCCCGGAGCCAGTCCGGGCTGCGGCCGAGTCGTGCGTGAAACATATCCGTCCGGCACCGGTGTTTGCGGCGAGCGCTGCGCAGCAAGTGTTAGAACGAAAGCCACGGGCAAGCAGATTAGTACTTTGGCCAGTTGGTTCACAAGGTCACCTACTTGAATGAAATCACCAGCAGAGTAGCGGGGATGTTCTGATTTTGCGAGGTTTTTCCTTGTTGTAAACCGACCTCACTTCCTGGCAAATTCCTCGCCGGAATACGCCATTCGATCTATCAAAGCCTGAACGAAATCCTCTGCGAGGTGCCCACGTTTGCTTATGACCGGCAGGAGCTTGTGGTTTTTGAACGCCCTCCGCACATCGTCATCCGACATAGGCTTTTTACAAACGGCTTCGGCTTCCGTATTGTTTTCTTCAATTCCAACCCTACCCCAGAGTTCGCTGAAATACTGGCGGGCGCCGGTAAGCTGAATCGGGTTTTGCGATGCTTCCGCACGTATCGGTTGCCAGGAGTCTGTTTCCAGCGTTTCTGCCAGAAGTTTGTTATCCATAAGGAGCAAATCCCTATTGGTATCCATGCTAAATTTATCGACGTTAACACCGACCGAGTACATCGAATGCAAGTAGGTGTTCAGTTCTCCGACCTCCTTACAAAACTCAGCAAACGTGGGTTTGCCTTTCCCTCTCCGGATCTTTATGATTCGCTCCCCGTTGTTGCTGTAGAGATAAAAGCGAACGATAGGGATGCCATGATCACCGGTTCGTTGATTGTTCAAAGAGTATGTGCGAGAACTGAAGTAAAAATCCGTGCTGCCGACGTTCGTCGCGATAATGCTCTCGCGCGCATGGGGATAGATTTTCGCCAGCTGAGTAGCCGCTTGTTCTCGCGGAAGCGGCATGATGCCATGACTCCAGCGTTCGTCTAAGTATCCCAGCAATTCGTTCGCCCATTCGGTAAGAGCGGGATCAACACCATCGAAATTGTGATGATAAAGCGTGTCAAGGCCCTCGAATTTTCCGCGCGCGACGGAGTCGTGGGCATGCCCCTTAACGATTTCTTCCAGTTCATTGATCTTGGTTTCCATGGTGTACGCATTTTCAATCGGGAAGCCTACGACCATCGACAGGACAAAGAGTATGAACGCCCAGAAGTGCTTTTGACGCTTGGAGGTTTCGTCCTGGGCGTCAGCGAACGGAATAAGCTCGGTCGCGACCGCAAGACAAATCGAGACCAGCACAACGATAGCTTTGCCCATTTGTGCTCCTTTCATGTCACTCATTCTGAACAAGCGTGACTCTCCACTAAAAAGGGCCATCGCGGCGCCTAAACAGCTGGCGTGAAGGGATCATGTTCCATGGCAAAATCGGGAAGTGCGGGCGCGTTTCATTCCACCGATGCTTCTGTTGCGCAAGACAACTCTGCCTGAGGGCGCGGATTGGTTATATGAGATCAAACTGGACGGATACCGCGCTATCGGCATCAAGAGCGGCCGCAAGGCTCAGCTACGATCACGCAACGATAATGACTTTACTCAGCGCTATTCCACGGTATCTGAGGCACTGCAGGCTTTACCGGACGACACCGTCATTGATGGAGAAGTCGTCGCACTGAACGAAGATGGGCGGCCGTCTTTCAATCTGCTTCAGACCTACGGATCCTGTCCGACACAACTCGTCTACTACGTCTTCGATGTGATGGTGCTGGAAGGTCGAGACGTTATGGCGGAACCTCTGAGCGTCCGACGCCAATTGCTTGAAACGCATGTTTTGCCCAGGCTGGATGAGCCGATCCGCTACTCTCAGGAGTTACCGGCAAGCCTGCCGCAATTGATCCGTGCGATCAAAGAGCAGGGATTCGAAGGCCTGATCGCCAAGAATCGGCGCAAGCGTTATGAGCCTGGTGTGCGTTCGGGTGCGTGGCAGAAGATGCGCGTCAATCGTGGACAGGAATTCGTTATAGGAGGATATACCGTCGGTGGCACCACATTCGATGCGCTGGTGTTTGGATACTATGAGGGCGATCAGTTGATGTATGTCGCGCGCACACGCAATGGGTTTACGCCGTCCCTGCGTAGCACCTTGATGAAACGCTTTCGCGGCCTGGAGGTCAAGACGTGTCCCTTTGTAAATCTGCCGGAATCGAAGAGTGGCCGTTGGGGACAAGGTTTGACTGCGGAGAAGATGAAGGATTGCCGATGGCTCAAACCGGTCCTGGTGGGCGAGTTTGAATTCCTCGAATGGACAGTGGACAATCACCTCCGGCACACAAACTTCGTCGCGTTGCGCGACGACAAGAAGGCCAGCGAAGTTTACAGGGAGTCCAGCGAATGAATCTCAGTTCGAAAACTGCAGTCGTGACGGGAGCGACGAAAGGTGTGGGCCGCGGTATCGCTCGTGAGCTAGCGGCACAGGGAGCACGAGTGTTCATCACCGGCCGTTCGATCGACGGGGATGGGTTACTTGAAGATCGCATCACTGGGATCTGTTGTGATCATCGAGATGATGAGCAAGTCAAGGCCGCTTTCAAGCAAATCAGCGAGGCGGGTCCGATCGATATCCTGGTCAATAACGTGTGGGGCGGCTACGAGAACATGGTCGAGAATGGTGCGTTCACCTGGATGAAACCTTTCTGGGAACAGCCACTCTGGCGCTGGGACGCCATGTTCACTGCTGGAGTGCGCGCACACTATTTCTGTAGCCAGCTTGTCGCACCATCCATGGTTGCCCGTAAGAGCGGACTCATCGTGAATATCTCTTTTTGGGCCGCGCAAAAGCATGTCGGCAATGTTGCGTATGGAGTTTCCAAGGCGGCTACCGATAAGCTGACCGCCGATATGGCACACGAATTGAAACCGTACGGAGTTACTGTTGCGTCACTTTATCCTGGGCTTGTGCGGACCGAAAAGGTCATGGAAGCGGCAGCGTATCTCAACCTTAGCAACTCCGAATCACCCGATTTCATCGGCCGTGCCATTGCCGCACTAGCTGCCGATCCAAATGTGCTACGTCATGGTGGGAAAGTCCTGGTAGCCGCCGCGCTAGCCTCCGAATACGGCTTCAGCGACATCGACGGCAAGCAACCTCGGGCCTTAACTATTGCCGACGTTTGATTGTTTCAGCCGCATAGCGGCGGTATTCCTGTAGCCATTGGCTTTAGCCGACGCCTACGAGCCGCGAGGATCCAACCCGCGGCCATATACAGCATGAAAATCGGTAGTCCATGAAATGGATTGCGCCGACCGTCATGACCGGAAGCTAATCGGCCACCACTTAGAGAGCCGGTAAGGCCGTAGGCGACCACTGTCCCGCTTTGGCGGAGACACTTACGGGAAAGCCAGATATGTTCCACCAATGCTTTCGAATACAGCGTCGAGACCTTCTCCCGTGAGCCGGTGGATTTCTTGGACGAAATCTTGTTTCTGGTAATCGATAGGAATGCCGCCGAGATCGGACACGATCTTTGCACCATTTGCCGAGCACGTACCATACATTTCCAAACCGGCCAGCTTTCCCAGTTGCAATAATGCCGTGCCCACTCCACCCTCTGCGCCGTGAATCAACACGCGCTGGTCGGGTCGAACTTTTGCTGAATGGTGCATCATTTGGTAGGCGGTAATGTACAGCGACCATCGTAGTCGCGGCTATCGCCGGTGCTGTGCCCGCACTGCAAGCTTCGGCTGTCGATCCAATCATTGCTCTGCGTTGTGACTGATCAGTCGTGACGCAGGGCTGTCATAGGATCGATTCGCGCAGCGCGACAGGCTGGGATGAACGCCGAGAGCATACCCGCTGCGATCAGTGTCAGAACGGCCAGAGTGACGGATAGTGGGTCGTTTGGTTCAATTCCGTACATGAAAGATTTCACATAACGGGACACTGCCAAGACGATAGGGATTCCGATTGTCAGGCCGATAGCTGCCAGTAAGACGATCTCGCGCAACACCATTCTTAGGATTCGGCCCCCTTGCGCCCCTAGCGCCATGCGAATTCCGATCTCCGCCGTGCGTCTGGCCACGTTGAATGCCACAGTTCCATACAGGCCGATGCATGCGATTGTCAGCGCCAGCAATGAAAAGACGCCGCACAACCGGGCTAGTGTGAGTTCAGAACTGATGGCCTGGTCGATATGGTCGGCTTGCGTTTGAATGTCGGATACGGCAACGCGTGAATCAAGCTGTCGGACGATCTGCTGGACAGTAGTCGCGTAGGAGAGAGGATTCGTGGCGGTTCTAAGCTGGAAAATCATCGCCGGATTCGTTCCGCCCTGCAGGTAGGGGAAGTACACCACTGGCAGATATTCCTCTTTCAGGTTGAACGCGATCGCGTCCTTCACAAGGCCGACAATTTGATAAGTACTGGTACGGGTTCGGAGTGTGCGTCCGACCGGATCGGTAAGGCCGAACATTCGCGCGAGCCGCTCATTGACGATGCATATTTTCGGCACCGCGTCGTTATCGTTGTTGTTGAATTCGCGACCGCGCAGAAGGGGCATCTGCATCGTGTCGAAGAATCCTGGCCCCACGGAAAAGAGTCGTGCGATGCTCGCCGGAGTCTGCTCGCCATCAATGCTTACCTGGGTGCCCGATCCGCCTGATGCAGGCAGCATCATGGTGGCGAAGCTGACGCTGCGAACTCCTGAGACCTGCTTCAGGCGTCCCAGTAAGTCCTTGTACAAAGTGTTGGACGCGTTACTCTCGTAGCCTGCCGACCCAGGGTGAATAACAAACAAAAGAATGCTGTCGCGCGCAAAACCCAACCTTATGGAATGAAGATTTACAACGGTGCGGGTAAACACGCCTGCGCCGGCCAGCAACAGTAATGACAGGGCTATCTGCGCCACGATCAATCCATGCGTCAAACGCAGCCCATGATAAGGTCGATGGGTTCTGCCAATAATTGCGCGCGTTGCCTGGATTGCCGGTGCGATGCCAAACAGCAGGCCTGTCAGTACCGACAACACGGTTGTGACCGCAAGCACGCTCCAGTTCAATTGCGCGTGCAAGGTAAAGTTCTCGCGGCCATTTGCCAGCATGACGGTCAATACGCGGATGCCCCATGCGGCGAAACCGACGCCGAGCAGGCCGCCTATGGACGACAGCGCTATGCTTTCCGTGAGCAGTTGCCTGATCACACGCATTCGACCGGCACCGATACTTAGTCTAATGGCGATCTCCTGTCGACGTGAAACGGCTCGGGCTAACAGTAAGTTCGCGATGTTGGCACAAGCGATCAGCAGGATGAGTCCGACCATCGTCAGCAGGATATAGATCGGCTCCGCATAGCGTCTTCTTAGACTGTCCAACCCGGCTCCGCCCGGCTCGACTGTCAGAATTGGCAGGTCGGATGGTTTCACTTTACCCGGACGAGTCGCTTCAACAAAGCCACGGAACTGTGCCTCCAGCACCGCTTGCGCTTTCGCGATGTCGACGCCGGGTTTCAGCCGTCCCATGACTTCGATCCAGTAGTAACCCGGCTCGATGAATTGGCGGGCGGCACTGACGAAGGAATTCGGAGAGAGAATCATGTTCGCATGCATCGGCAGGTAGACGTCCGGTATCGAACCGGGCTCAGCGCCGAAAAAATCGGCTGGTACAACACCGACGACGCTGAAAGGATGGTTATTCAAGAGAACGGTCTGACCTGGTGCCGCTGTGACGTCGCCGAAACGGCTTCTCGCTAAGCGATAACTCAACGCCACCACAGGAGGCGCACCGGCAACATCATCCTCATCGCGGAGCAACCTGCCCGCGACGGGCGTGAGCTGCATGCCCTGAAAGTAATTTCCGGAAACGTATTGTCCCTTCAGAGCCTCCGTATTCTCGTGAACAGTAACGCTGATCCGATTGATGCCGAAGTAGCAAAATGCCGCGGACAGAACATCCGAATTCTTTTGAAAGAGTTCGAGGGCCGGATAAGGAAAGTTCGTTCCGATGAAGGCGTTTCCGTCGGAGTGGCTGCCATCGGTTGACCACGAGATGCCCTTTGTCGCCATGGCATAGGAGGCATCTTTCGTTGTGCGCCATTTCAAGACTACGAGTGACTCTGGATTCGGGACGGGAAGCGATCTAAGAAGGATCGAGTCCATGAAGCTATAGATTGCGGTATTCGCACCGATACCCAAAGCTAGCGATAAGACAGCCAGTGTCGCTTTCCAGCACATTGGGATCCTAAGCTTAGAATTCCACGTGGACAAGTTGTCGC